>Ga0075030_100002853_pt1 | contig 15755 bp, 29 predicted proteins | sample LitLauG_LLR_2012_FD_71393 | JGI IMG/M metagenome (GOLD analysis project Ga0075030, IMG submission 71393) | Freshwater sediment microbial communities from Pennsylvania, USA - Little Laurel Run_MetaG_LLR_2012 | ecosystem: Environmental > Aquatic > Freshwater > Creek > Sediment | place: USA... | reverse complement strand
GGCGTCTCTAAGAACGCGGCGGCCTGACGGCGCGCGTGCAGCGTATCGCGCTTGCCGAGTGTGATCATCTTGTCGACCAGCGGCTTGATGGCCTTCGCCTTCGGCACCGTGGTCACGACGCGCTCCTGCTCAATGACGCTGGTAACCAAACCCTTCAGCAGGGAGTTGCGCGCACCTGCGTCGCGCTTGAGTTTATAACCGGATCTTTTGTGACGCATAACTACTCCGCAATCGCTCCCTCTTCGGCATCATCCTCTTCATCGTCTTCGATGTCGTCGATTCCTTCCTCATCGATGGAACCGATCGCCGCAGGCGTGCCCGCGGGCGAGACCAGACGGCCCTGCGCGTCGAACTTCATGCCGAACGTCAGGCCCAGGCCGGAGAGGATTTCCTTAATTTCGTTCAAAGACTTGCGCCCGAAGTTCTTGGTGCGCAGCATCTCCGCTTCCGTCTTCTGCACCAGGTCGCCGATGGTTTGAATATTGGCGTTCTTGAGGCAGTTGTAGGAACGGACGCTCAGTTCCAGCTCTTCCACCGAGCGATTGAGCACTTCGTTCATCTGGCTGAGCGCGCGCTCGGCCGGCTCTTCCGCCGACTCCGGCAGCTCTTCAAAGTTGATGAAGATCGCCATGTGATCCTTCAGCAGCTTCGCCGCCTGACCGATGGAATCGGCCGGCGAAATCGCCCCGTTGGTCCACACTTCAATCGTCAGCTTGTCGTAATCGGTCATCTGGCCCAGGCGCGCGGCCTCGACCGAGAAGTTCACTTTACGCACGGGCGAGTGCACCGAATCGATCGGGATGTAGCCGATCGGAAGATCCTCGTCGTTGTTGCGGTCAGCCGAAACGTAGCCGCGGCCGGACTTCAGCCGCATTTCGATCGACAGGCTGCCGCCTTCGCCGATCGTGGCGATGTGCATGTTGCGATCCAGCACTTCGATATCGGCGTCGGTTTCGATCTGGCCGCTGAGGATTTGTCCTGCACCGTCAGCCTTGAGGCGAACGGTACGCATGCCTTCGGCCATCATCTTGAACGGCACCTGCTTGAGGTTGAGAATGATGTCGGTGGCGTCTTCTGCGACGCCGGGAATCGGGCTGAACTCGTGAGCCACGCCCTCGATGCGAACGGCTGTGATGGCCGCGCCTTCAATCGAACTCAGCAGCACGCGGCGCAGGCCGGTGCCGATGGTCGATCCGAAGCCGCGCTCGAACGGCTGCGCGGTGAACATGCCGTAGCGCTCGTTGAGCGTTTCCGTATTCGCAACTAACCGCTTGGGTTTCTGGAATCCTTTGAACATTCAGTAGGCTCCTTATTACTTCGAGTACAACTCAACGATGAGCTGTTCGTTCAGCTGGATCTGGACCAGGTCTTCGCGCTTGGGCTGGCCAATGACGCGGCCCTTCAGATTTTCGCGGTCCACTTCCAGCCAATTGGGGCTCGGAGCGTGCGCCGTAGCATCGCGCGCATGCAGAATGGTCGGGTTGTTCTTGCTCTTTTCGCGGACTTCAATCACGTCGTTTGGCTTCACTGTGAACGATGGAATGTCCACGCGGTGGCCGTTGACGTTCAGGTGGCCGTGACGCACCAGTTGGCGGGCCTGGGCGCGCGAAGTGGCAAGACCCATGCGGTACAGGGTGTTGTCCAGGCGGCGCTCCAGCATGTTCAGCATGTTCTCGCCGGTGATGCCCTTGGCGGCGCTGGCCTTCTCGAACAAATTGCGGAATTGCCCTTCGAGCAGTTGATAGTAACGGCGCGCTTTCTGCTTTTCGCGAAGCTGCAGGCCATAGCCTACGATCTTCTGCTTGCGATCCTTGCCATGCTGGCCGGGCGCGAAGTTGCGCTTTTCAATAGCGCACTTCTCGGTGTAGCAGCGCTCACCCTTCAGAAACAGTTTCATCCCCTCGCGACGGCATTGCCGGCACACGGGACCAATATATCGAGCCAAATCAGACCTCCTGGCTGCTTTTTCTAAGCAAGCCAACTTCAAGTAGGTGCAGTTTACGGGGCCTCTGGCCCTTTCTTCCTGCTTACAATACAAACAAAATCAGACGCGGCGCTTTTTCGGCGGACGGCAGCCGTTGTGCGGAATCGGCGTGCGATCCCGGATGGAACGGACGTCTAAACCTGCGGTAGACAGCGCGCGAACCGCGGATTCGCGCCCCGCACCCGGACCGCTGACGGCCACTTCGACCGTACGCAGGCCGGATTCCTTGGCCTTGTTGGCCGCAGTCAACGACGCCTGCTGCGCGGCATACGGAGTGCCTTTGCGCGATCCGCGAAAACCGAGCGAACCGGCGCTGGACCACGACAGCACGTTGCCCACGGGATCGGTAATAGTGACGATCGTATTGTTGAACGACGCCTGCACATGCACCTTGCCCATGGGGACGGAGCGCTTTTCCTTCTTCTTGAACGACTTCTTTTTGCCAGCCTTCGCGGGTGCTTTCGCCATGTTCGAATCCTTTTAAGTCTTTCCGGTCGCTTTCTTCTTATTGGCGACAGTGCCGCGCCGCGGACCCTTGCGGGTGCGCGCGTTGGTGTGGGTCCGCTGCCCGTTCACCGGCAGGCCGCGGCGGTGACGCAGGCCGCGATAGGCGCCCATTTCGATCAGGCGCTTGATGTTCATGGAGACTTCCTTGCGCAGGTCGCCTTCCACCGCGCCCTCGGCCTCCAGAATGGTACGAATCTTGTTGACCTCTTCTTCGGTCAGATCGGCGATCTTGGTGTCGGGATTCACTCCCGCGCGGTAGCAGAGCGAGTTGGCCCTGGTCCTTCCAATGCCGTAAATATACGTGAGACCGATTTCGGTCCGTTTCTTCGCCGGTAAATCGACGCCCGCCAGACGTGCCATGTATTATCCCTGCCTCTGCTTATGCTTCGGATTTGTGCAGATCACCCGCACCACGCCTTCGCGGTGGACGACCTTGCACTTGTCGCACATTTTCTTTACTGATGCCCTGACCTTCATAAATTCCCTCTTCTACGGCCGGGTTAAAACCCACGGACCGTTTGCCGTAATCGCCACCGTGTGCTCGAAATGCGCCGAGTATTTTCCATCCTCGGTCACCGCCGTCCAACGGTCCGCTTTTACGCGGCTGCCCGGTTTCCCGGCGTTCACCATCGGCTCGATCGCCAGCACCATTCCCTCTTTCAACCGGGGGTTTTCACTCCGCCGGTCCACGTAGTTCGGAACTTGGGGTTCCTCATGCATCTGCGTTCCGATGCCGTGCCCCACAAACTCCCGAACAATCGAAAATCCGTTTGCCAGCACATGGCGCTCCACCGTGCCGCAAATATCGAACAGCCGGTTGCCCGGCCGCGCCTTCTCAATCGCCAACTCCAGAGACTCGCGGGTCACCTGCATCAGACGCTGCGCCTCTTCCGAGATTTCGCCCACGCCGACGGTCACCGCCGAATCACCGTAATACCCGTTCAACTGCACGCCCGTGTCGATGGAAACAATGTCGCCTTTTTTGAGGACCCTCTTTTGAGAAGGCATCCCGTGGACGATCTCTTCATTCACCGACGTGCACAACACCGAGGGAAATTTGGTCCCCGCGCTCGGCGTCGAATAACCCTTAAACGCGGACCGCGCACCCGCGTCCGCCATCATCTTTTCCGCCACCACATCCAGATCATGAGTCGTCACGCCCTCGGCCACCATTGGCTTCAGGGTGTCCAGAATCTTCCACACCAGAAGTCCGGCGGCGCGCATCTTTTCGAGCTCCGCCATGTTCTTTCGGACGATCATGCTAATTTCAAAACCATCTCACCGAGCCGCAGCCCGGACGTCGATCCACTGCTTAATCCGTTGCGCGATGGACATCGGCGAACCGACCGCTCCATCCACTTCGCAAATCGCAAACCCCTGCCCGCGCAGACATTCCAGCACTGGAGACGTTTGCCTGTCGTATGCCCTCAGGCGTTCCGCCACCACTTCCGGCCTGTCGTCTTCCCGGACAATCAACTTCGAACCGTCGTAGTCGCAAACCTCGGAGACCACCGGGGTCTTCGCCGAAACGCCATACAGCGCGCCGCAGGTCGGACACATCCTTCGCCCCGAGAGCCGGGCAATAATAACATTATAATCGACTTTAAGGTGAACCACCACCGGGGCGATTCCCTTGCCCAGCAGCACCCCCGAAATCAACCGCGCCTGGCTCACCGTTCGCGGATACCCGTCGAGGATAAATCCGTTCACGCAATCCGGCTGCTCAATCCTGTCTTCTACCATGCGGTTGACGATCTCGTCCGGCACCAGACCGCCGGCTTTCATGATCGCTTCCGCCTCCGCTCCCAGCGGATCGTGCGAGTCCACGCGCTCCCGGAGCATGTCTCCGGTGGAAACATGAGCTACTCCCAGTGCCTGACGCAGCAGCTTGGCTTGCGTCCCCTTCCCCGAACCCGGGGGGCCGAACAAAATCAGGCAGAGTCGACTCATTCACCCGTTGGCCTGGCTTCCCTCCTCAAGCTTCTGAAAAAGTTTCCAAGTCAAACACCCGCTCAAAAATCCGTCAGATACTGCTGCGGCGGCCGCGAATCCGGCCCGCGCGCGGCGTAAAGCCTTCATAGTGGCGCATAATCAACTGCGCCTCGATCTGATTGACCGTGTCCATCGCTACACCGACAACAATCAGCAGGGACGTTCCGCCGAAGCTGAAGTTCACGCCCAGGCCATCCAGCAGCCATCGCGGAAAGTGCGCATCGATAAAATTGCCGACCAGAGGCAGGCGCTGCAACTTAATCCCTGCGATCATGATCTGCGGCAGCAGCGACAGAATCGCCAGATACAGGCCGCCCACCACGGTAATCTTGGTCAAAATTTTGTTCATGTAGTCGGCCGTGTTACGCCCCGGACGGATGCCCGGGATGAAACCGCCGTACTTACGCATATTGTCCGCTGCTTCGTTCGGATTGAAAATAATCGAAACATAGAAGAAGCAGAAGAAGATAATCAGTGCCGTATAAAGCAGGTAGTAAAGAGGAGACGCGCCCGAAATCGCTCCCAGCATGCTGCTGAGCACGGTGGAGTTTTTCACGACTTCGAACTGCATGGCCGTCATGGGGAAGGCCAACAAGGAACTAGCGAAAATAACCGGGATCACACCGCCGGCGTTCACTTTCAAAGGCAGGTGGGTGGACTGTCCGCCCAACATGCGGCGTCCGATGACTCGCTTCGCATATTGCACCGGAATACGGCGCTCGCCGCGCTCAACCAGCACAATGAAGCCGACCACCGCGATCATCATCAGCACGATGATCAGCACCTGGAAAAACGGCCAATCGCCCGACTGGACTTTGGTCACCATATCCTGGATCGCGTTCGGCAGCCCGATGACGATGCCGGTGAAAATGATCAGCGACATGCCGTTGCCGACACCGCGCTCGGTAATCTGCTCGCCCAGCCACATGATGAAGGCCGTGCCCGTGGTGAGCGTCAGCATGGTCATCAGCGTGAAGCCAAAGCCGGGATGGTTCACAAACGGCGTGGAGGAATGCGACAGCGTGAACGCGATGCCGTAGGATTGCACCAGCGCCAGGCCGACGGTCAGATAGCGAGTCCACTGGGTGATCTTGCGACGCCCGATTTCGCCCTCTTTTTGCAGCTTTTCAAGCGTCGGAACGACGACCGTGAGTAACTGCAAAATGATCGACGACGTGATGTACGGCATGATGCCGAGCGCAAAAATCGTCAACCGCCGGAACATGCCTCCACTGAACAGATCCAGGAATCCAAACAGCGATCCCTGGTTCTGGCGGATAAAATCCTCGAACCGGTGCGTATCGATGCCAGGAATCGGGATGTGGCCGCCCAGACGGTATACGGCCAAAAGCCCCAGTGTAAACAGGAGCCTTTTGCGAAGATCCGGAATGCGAAAGACGTTAGCGACGGCTTCCAAAAACTTCATGCGTTTCTCCAGGCCAAACTACTTCTTCTCGGCTCCGCCCTTTTCCGGCGCGATGGTCTCCGCGGTCCCGCCCGCGGCCTGAATTTTTTCCAGCGCGGCTTTGGAGAACATGTGCGCCCGGACGGTGACTTTCTTGGTCAGCTCGCCGGTGCCCAGAATCTTCAAGCCATGCTTTAGTTTCCGGATCACGCCCGCTTCTAGCAGCGTGCCCGGGTCGAACGAGGTTCCGTCCAACTCCTCCAGCGTGCCGATATTGACGACTGCGAAATCCTTGTGAAAAATGTTGGTGAAGCCGCGCTTCGGCAAGCGGCGGTGCAGCGGCATCTGGCCGCCTTCGAATCCGCGCATGCGCGAATAGCCGGAAACCGACTTGGCGCCCTTGGCTCCGCGGCCCGAATACTTGCCGCGGCCCGAGCCCATGCCTTGGCCGACGCGTTGCTGCTTCTGTTTCTGACCGGCGGGCGGTTTTAACTGGCTGAGATTCATAGGTTCGCTCTCACTACTCCACAATCGCTAACAAGTGCGGAATCTTTTTGACCATTCCGCGGAACGCCGGTGTATCCGGCTTCTCCACCGTCCGGTTCAGCGTTTTCAGACCCAGCGCCCGCACGATCGCCTTGTGCTTTTCCGGCGTGCAGATCGGGCTCTTGATTAATTTGATTTTGATCATTCCCGGCATTGTTTACACCTTCTCGAGCGCCAGGCCGCGCATATCCGCCACTTCGGCCTTGTCGCGCAACTGCTCCAGCGCGTCGATGGTCGCCTTCACCACGTTATGAGGATTGTGCGAGCCAAGCGACTTGGTCAGCACGTTCGGAATGCCCACCGCCGTGATCACCGCGCGCACCGCGCCGCCCGCGATCACGCCCGTGCCATCTGGGGCGGGCTTCAACAGCACGCGTCCCGAGCCGAACTCACCCAGCACCACATGCTGGATCGTCGTCGGCAGCACGTTCACTTTGCGCAGATTCTTCTTCGCCGATTCGATGCCCTTCTTGATCGCCGCCGGCACTTCCTTGGCCTTGCCCGTGCCATAGCCCACGATCTTCGCGCCCGGATCGCCTACCACGACGAGAGCCGAGAAGCTCAGATTCTTGCCGCCCTTGACCACTTTGGTCACGCGGTTGATCGACACTACCTGTTCCTTCAGGTTCAAGTTGGTCGAATCGATGCGCTTTTGCATGCCCATAGTTAGAATTCCAATCCCGCTTCGCGGGCCGCTTCGGCTAGCGCCTTGACGCGGCCGTGATACTGATAACCGCCGCGGTCGAACACCACCGCTTTAATACCTTTTTCCTTGGCCTTCTCCGCCACCAGCTTGCCGATTTCTTTCGCCCCGGCCACGTTGCCGCCGTTTTTCGAATCGGACTGCGTCGAACCCGCCGCCACGACCGTGTGGCCTTTGGTGTCGTCGATCAGCTGCGCGTAAATGTGCTTCACGCTGCGGAACACTGCCAGGCGCGGACGCTCCGCCGTGCCGGCGACGCGCCTGCGGATGCGCTGATGAACGCGCAAACGGATGATATTTTTAGAATCGCCCCGTGCCATGGTTTACTTTCCTCCCGCGCCGGTCTTGCCGACCTTCTTGCGCAGCGCTTCGCCCGTGAACCGGACGCCTTTATTCTTGTACGGATCGGGCGGACGCAGCGCCCGCATATTGGCCGCCACCTGCCCCAGCAACTGACGGTCGGAGCCAGTGAGCACCAGGTGCGTCTGCTTGTCGATCTTCATGTCGATCCCGTCCGGCAGATAAAATTCGATCGCGTGCGAATAACCCAGCGTGAACACCGCGACGCGGCCCTTCAGGTCGCACCGGTAGCCGATGCCGACGATGTCCAACTCGCGCGTGAATCCGGTGGACACACCCTGCACCGCGTTCGCCGCCAAGGCGCGCGTCAGGCCGTGCAGCGCGGCTTTGTTTTCGCCATCGCGTTGAAACTCCACCACGCCGTCCTTCTGCGACATCGTGATGCCCGGCGGAACCGGAACCGTCTGCTTGCCCTTCGGCCCCTCGATGTTCAAATGCCCTTCGCCCTGGGCGATCTTCACGCCCTTGGGCAATGGGAGCAGCTTTTTTCCAACTCTAGACATACCGTTACCTTTATCGACTCTCTACCAAACGTGGCACAGCACTTCGCCGCCCACACCTTGCTTGCGCGCGGCCGAGCCGGTCATCACGCCCGCTGGCGTGGTCAAAATATTGATGCCGAGTCCGCCGAGCACGCGCGGCACAGCCTTCGACCCGACGTAGACGCGGCAGCCCGGACGCGAGACGCGCTCGATGCGCGAGATCACAGGCACGTTCGCCGGCGTGTACTTCAAATAAATACGGATGGACTTCTTGGCGCCGTCTTCGGTCAGCTTGAAGTTAGCGATGTAGCCTTCGTCCTTGAGGATCTTGGCGATGTCGTTTTTGAGGCGCGAGGCCGGGACATCCACTTTGGCGTGGCGCGCCGAAAGCGCATTTCTCATGCGCGTCAGCATATCGGCGATGGGATCGGTTGTCGTCATTCGTCTAAAATCCTCCTACCAACTCGCCTTGATCACGCCGGGAACTTCGCCCGCCAGCGCCAGTTTCCGGAAACAAATCCGGCACAATTTGAACTTGCGCAAAAAGCCGCGCGGACGCCCGCAGCGGAAGCAGCGGTTCCGGTGGCGGCAGGCAAACTTCGGTTTCCGGCCCGCCGCGATGGAGGCCGCGGTAGCCGCCGCGATCTTTTCGTCTCTTGCAATCTTTGCTGTGGTCGCCATGTGTATTCCTTAACTCCGCTCTACTGCGTGCGGAACGGCATTCCGAGATGCTTCAACAACGCCAGCCCCTCGGCATCGGTCTTGGCGGTGGTGGTGATACAGATATTCATTCCCTTGGTTTTTTCGACCTTGTTATAGTCGATCTCCGGGAAAATCAACTGGTCCTTGATGCCCAGCGTATAATTGCCGCGTCCGTCGAACGACTTCGACGACACGCCGCGGAAATCGCGCACGCGCGGCAGCGTCACGCTCACCAGGCGGTCCAGAAATTCGTACATGCGGTCGCCGCGCAGGGTGACCGAGCAGCCGATCGCCATGCCTTCGCGCAGCTTAAATGCCGCAATCGATTTGCGCGCCTTGTTGATGATGGGCCGCTGTCCGGCGATCAGCGCGAGTTCGCTCACCGCGCCATCCATCAGCTTCGAATTACCGGTGGCCTCGCCCAGTCCGATGTTGACGCTGATCTTGGTGATCTTCGGCACCGCCATCCGGTTGGTGTAGCCAAACTCCTGGGTCAGAGCCGGTACGGTTTTCGTTAAATACGTTTCCTTCAGTCGAGCCATCGCTTACGCCTTCTTATCCAAAATCTCGCCGCCCTTTTTGGCGACGCGCACATGGTGCTTTGCCGCGCCCGTTCCCTCAATGCGGTAGCCGATGCGTGTAGCCACGCCGCCGGAGGTCACAATCATCACGTTCGACACCGCAATGGCGCTCTCGCGCTCCGCAATGCCGCCCTTAATCTGCTTCGAGGGGTTCGGACGGGTATGGCGCTTCACCATGCTCACGCCCTCCACTAAAACCTTGCCGTTGACGCGGTCCACATCGAGCACGCGCCCGATCTTGCCCTTGTCGCGGCCCGCGATCACCTTCACGGTGTCGTCCTTGCGGATGCGGATCTTTAACGCTTTTTTCGGCTCGTGCTGATGCCGGTATGGAATTTTCTTGGCCACTGTTAAATCACCTCCGGCGCCAGCGAAACGATCTTCATGTACTTCTTGTCGCGCAGTTCGCGCGCCACCGGGCCGAACACGCGGGTGCCCACCGGCTCGCCGACTTCATTGATCAATACCGCGGCGTTCGAATCGAAGCGGATGTAGGTGCCGTCCTTGCGGCGGGTTTCCTTGCGCATCCGCACCACAACGCAGCGCACGACCTTGCCTTTTTTAATGGCTGAATCCGGAGCCGCTTCCTTCACGCTGGCCGTGATCACGTCCCCGAGGCCGGCGCGCAATCCCAGATCGCCGCCGCGCGGCAGAATACACTGCAGCCGGCGCGCGCCGCTGTTATCGGCGACCTCGAGAATTGTACGCATCCCAATCATAAGTTCTGCTCCTGCCTTCCGGCTACGACTACTTCTTCTTTACCGTCTTGAGCTTTTCCGGACCAGTCTGAATCCCTATCGAGCTCAAATCCGTGGTCACTTGCACGGCCTTGCGAATCACTTCGCCCAGCATCCAGCGCTTCAGCTTGCTCATCGGGCGGCATTCGATAATGCGAACCACATCGCCCGGCTTCGCCTCGCCCTTTTCGTCGTGAGCGTAAAACTTCTTGCGCTTGGTCACCACGCGCTTGTACACCGGGTGCGCCGCTTTGCGCGAAACCTCGACCACGATCGTCTTCGCCATCTTGGCCGAGACCACCGATCCAACTTTTTCGTTCTTAATGGCCTTTTTCGTTGTTTCCGGCATACGTTATCCCCCACCCGTCTTGCGAGGCGTCGTCACCTTGGCCGCCTTGGGCGCCGCCGTCGGCTTCACTTTTACCTGAGTGCCCACCGCCGCCCGTGTCTTCGGAGCCGCCACCGGCTTCGCTTTCGCCACCGGAGCGGCTTTCTTTGTTTCCGCCGCCACGGCCTTGGCCGCCGCCTTCACGCGCTCCGGCTTCGGAGCCACCTGCTGGGCGCCCATTTCGCGCTCCCGCAGCACGGTCAGCATCCGCGCTTTTTCCTTGCGCAGCGAACGGAGCTTCTTCACGCCGTCCGTCTGGCCCATCGACATCTGGAAGCGCAGGCGGAACATCTGTTCCCCCGTCTCCCTCACCAGCTTGGTGATTTCGGCCGCGTCGAGCGACCGGGCTTTATCCGCATTCTCTTTCATCGCTACCCCTACTCGGCGCCTACGCGCGTGATGAACTTGGTCGGGATGCCGATCTTGGCTTTCGCCAAGTCCATCGCCTTTTCGGCCACGTCGCGCGGCACGCCTTCCATCTCGAACAGAATCTTGCCCGGGCGGATCACCACAACCCACTGATCCGGCGCGCCTTTACCTTTACCCATGCGGGTTTCGGCCGGCTTCTTCGTGATCGGCTTATCGGGGAACACGCGGATCCACACCTTGCCGCCGCGCTTGATCGATCGCGTCATCGCCACGCGAGCCGCTTCAATCTGCCGCGCCGTCAGCCAGCCGCATTCCATCGCTTTGAGGCCGAAATCGCCAAACGACAGCGTCGAGCCGCGCCACGCCTTGCCCGTCATGCGCCCGCGCTGCACCTTGCGGTACTTTACTCTCGAAGGCATCAACATGAGTTATTCCTTGCCTCCTTCATTTTCCGGTTCCACTTTGTCTTTCCAGCTCGGCTGAGGCGGAGCGGCCATCGGAGGCAGAATCGGAGCCGACGTGCGGCTCGCCATCTCATCCGGAACGGCTTGTGTCACGGGACCGGCGGCAGGCGCGCTCGACGGAGGCGTAAACGCCGGACGGTCCTGACGAGGACCCCTGTCTCCACCACGGTCGCCACGATCACCACGCGGGCCACGATCGCCACGGTCTCCGCGATCACGCGAAGGAGCGCGACGCGGTTCCGGATCGTTGCGCAAACCCTTGCGTTGACCACCCGGAAGAATTTCGCCCTTGTACACCCAGCACTTGATGCCGATCACGCCATATGTCGTGTTGGCTTCACTGAATCCGTAATCGATGTCGGCTCGCAGCGTGTGCAGAGGCAAACGACCCTGCAGCTGCCATTCCGTACGCGCGATTTCCGCGCCGTTCAAACGGCCCGACACGCGAACCTTGATGCCTTTGCAGCCGAAGCGCAGCGCCGAATCGATGGCTTTGCGCGTCGCACGGCGGAAGGCCACTCGTTTTTCAAGCTGCAATGCAATAGATTCGGAAACAAGCTGAGCATCGAGCTCCGGCTTGTGCACTTCCTGAATATCGATGAAGACTTCGCGCTTGGTCTTCTTGGCCAGGTCGCCCTTCAGCTTTTCGATCTCCGCGCCCTTGCGCCCGATGATGATGCCGGGCCGCGAGGTGTGAATGGTGATGCGGAGCTTGTTGCCAGGACGGTCCACTTCAATGGAGCTGATACCCGCGGCCTTCAAGCGGCTGCGGAGCGCGTCCTTCAGCTCAAGATCCTCGCGCAGCAGCTTCGCGTAATCCTGCTTGGCGAACCAGCGCGAACGCCACGTCTTCGTGACGCCCAGCCGGAATCCGTAGGGATGTACTTTCTGGCCCATTTAGTTCTTTTCCTCGGTCTTTCCGTCGCCGACCTTCACGATAATGTGCGCCATCCTCCGCTGATAACGGTAAGCGCGGCCCATCGGCGCGGGGCGAACGCGCTTCATGCGCGGCCCGTCGTTGACGTAGCACTCCACCACTTTCAACTGATCCACATCCACGTCGTTGGAGCGATTTTCCGCGTTGGCTATGGCCGAACGCAGCACTTTCTCGATCGAAGGCGCAACGCGTTTGTTCACCGCGCGCAGGATGTTGATGGCGTCGCCTGCCTTCTGGCCGCGAATCAAATCCACCACCAACCGCGCTTTCTGCGGCGAGGTTCGAAGATATCTGGCTTCCGCTTTTGCTAGCATCATTTACTCCTAGGACGGCTTCGCGGTTTTCTCCGGCGCCGCCTTCGCCGCGTGACCCTTGAAGGTCCGCGTGGGCGAAAACTCGCCCAGTTTGTGGCCCACCATGTTTTCGGTCACATACACCGGAATGAACTTCTTCCCGTTATGCACCGCGAGGGTGTGCCCGATGAACTCCGGCAGGATCGTCGAACGGCGCGACCATGTCCGGACCACCTTCTTCTCGTTTTTGTCGTTCATCGCCGACACCTTCTTCATCAGGTGATCGTCCACGAACGGGCCTTTTGCTAACGAACGTCCCATCGCCTACCTCTTCTTCGCTTTCCGGGTCACGATCCACTTATTGGTGCGCTTGTTGTTCCGCGTCTTGTAGCCGCGCGTCGGCTGGCCCCAAGGCGTCACCGGATGGCGTCCGCCCGAGGTCTTGCCCTCGCCGCCGCCGTGCGGGTGATCCACCGGGTTCATCGAAACGCCGCGGTTATGCGGGCGTTTGCCCATCCAGCGCGTGCGTCCGGCCTTCCCCAGGCTGACGTTTTCGTGCTCCACGTTGCCCACTTGGCCGATGGTCGCGGCGCAATCCACCAGCACCTTGCGAATTTCGCCCGAAGGCAGTTTCAACAGCGCCAGTCCGCCTTCTTTCGAAACCAACTGCGCCTGGCTGCCGGCCGAACGAGCCATCTGCCCGCCTTTGCCCGGCTTCAATTCAATGTTGTGGATAATCGTACCGGCGGGAATATTCTTAATCGGCAGCGTATTGCCGATCAGGATGTCGGCGTCCGGACCGGAGATCACCGTGCGGCCCACTTCCAGACCCACGGGAGCAATAATGTAGCGCTTTTCGCCGTCCACGTAATGCAGCAGCGCGATGCGCGCCGAGCGATTTGGATCGTATTCGATCGCCGCGACCTTGGCCGGAACGCCGGTCTTATCGCGCTTGAAATCGATTACGCGGTAGGACTGCTTGTGGCCTCCGCCGATGAACCGCGAAGAGACGCGGCCAGTGGAACTGCGTCCGCCCGTCTTTGGCTTGCCCTTTACCAGGCTCTTTTCCGGAGTCTGCTTGGTGATGTCGGTGCGCTCGATCACCGTTTGGAAACGGCGTGTCGGCGTTGTCGGATTGTAACTTTTGACGGCCATGGCTTAAATCTCCGCGTATTCCGGCATTTTCTCGCCGGCCTTCAGGCGCACATACGCCTTTTTCCAGTCCGCCCGATAGCCCGCGTAGCGGCCCCGGCGGCGCAATTTCCCCGCGGTGGTCGAGGTGCGAACATCTTCCACCTTGACCTTAAAAACAGCCTGAACCGCGCTTTTGATCTGCGTCTTATTGGCGTCGGCGGCCACCTCGAAACACAAGGTGCGCTCGGCGTCTTTCTTGGCCACGCCCTTTTCGGTCACGATGGGGCGCTTGATGATGGTGTAGTCGATCGCCATATTATGCCAGCGCCTCCGACAGTTTCTTGGCCGCTTCCTGGGAAATCAGCACGTCGCGATGGCCCAGCAGGTCGTATACATTCACGTCCCGGCTTTGTACCAGCTTCACGCCTTCCAGGTTCCGGCTCGATAATTCCAGGTTGCGATTTTCGCCGTTATCCACCAGCAAAGTGGTGCGATCCGCCTTCAGGCCGTCCAGCGCCTGGCGCATCAGCTTCGCCTTCGCCTCGGCGATTTTAAACTCGCTCACGACGCGCAACTCTCCGTCACGCAGCTTCGCCGACAATGCGCTGCGCAGAGCGCCCAGCAGCATCTTGCGCGGCAGTTTATAGCTGTAATCGCGCGGTTGAGGTCCGTGCACCGTGCCGCCGTGACGCCACAGAGGAGAACGAATGGAACCCATTCGGGCGCGTCCGGTACCCTTCTGCTTCCACAGCTTCTTGCCCGATCCGGCCACTTCATGGCGCGTTTTCGTTGACGCCGTACCGCGGCGCTTGCCCGCCAGGTAATGACGGACGGCTTCGTACAGCAGCGCTTGATTGACCGTCGCCGCGAACACTACGTCCGCCAGCTCGATCGCGCCTACTTTCTTATTGCTGAGATCGATGACATCCACGCTCGGCATACTATCGCTCCGTCCTTCGCAGCATCACGTAGCCGCCGTTGGGTCCGGGCACTGCACCCTTCACCAGGATCACGTTGTCCTCGGCATCCACTTCGATGATTTCCAGGTTTCGGACCGTCACCCGGTCCGTGCCCATCTGGCCGCCCATGCGAGTCCCGGGGAATACGCGCGAGGGGAAGCTCGACGCGCCGATCGAACCCGGAGCGCGATGGAACATCGACCCGTGAGTAGCGTCGCCTCCGCGGAAGTGATGGCGCTTCACAACACCAGCGAACCCGCGGCCCTTCGACACGCCGATCACGTCCACCTTCTGCGCCGGCTTGAACTCATCGACGAGAACGCGGTCGCCCGCCTTCATGTCGCCGTGGGAGGAGGTCAGGCGAAATTCCCTCTGGAACTTCACGCCTTCCGCGCCCGACTTCTTCAGATGACCCGCCGCCGGCTTCGTCACGCCTTTTTTCTTGGCGTACTCCATCAGCCCGAGCTGCACGGCGTCATAGCCGTCGGTCGCAGGCGTCTTGCGCTGCACCACAACGCACGGCCCAGCCTTCACCACCGTGACAGGAACAACCTGCCCGTCCGGCCGGAACACCTGCGTCATCCCGATCTTTTTGCCTAGAATCCCTGGACTCATACAGACCCTCTAAGGAGTCAGAAGTCAGGAGTCAGAATCTCTTCTGGCCCCCGGCCCCTTGCCCCTATTTCTTCCCAAATGCCTTAATTTCGACGTCCACACCCGCCGGCAGGTCGAGCTTCATCAACGCATCCACCGTGTCCTGCGTCGGCTCCAGTATGTCGAGCAGACGCTTGTGCGTCCGGATCTCAAACTGCTCCCGGCTCTTTTTATCCACGTGCGGCGACCGCAGAACCGTGTACAGATTCCTTGCCGTCGGCAGCGGAATCGGTCCGGCCACCGTCGCCCCGGTCCTCTTCGCCGTATCGACGATCTCGGTCGTGGACTGGTCCAGAATCCGGTGATCGTACGCCTTCAGGCGAATGCGAATGCGTTCTCGTAAGCTGCTCATTGAATGCCCGTCTTTTTCACTTAGCTTAAAATCTCACTGACCGTGCCCGCGCCCACCGTGCGTCCGCCTTCGCGGATGGCGAACCTGAGGCCTTTGTCCATGGCGACCGGCGTGATCAGCTCGATTTCCAGCTGCACGTTGTCGCCCGGCATCACCATTTCCATGCCTTCCGGCAGCTGCGCCACGCCCGTCACGTCCGTCGTGCG
>Ga0075030_100002850_pt1 | contig 15766 bp, 14 predicted proteins | sample LitLauG_LLR_2012_FD_71393 | JGI IMG/M metagenome (GOLD analysis project Ga0075030, IMG submission 71393) | Freshwater sediment microbial communities from Pennsylvania, USA - Little Laurel Run_MetaG_LLR_2012 | ecosystem: Environmental > Aquatic > Freshwater > Creek > Sediment | place: USA... | reverse complement strand
TTATAACGGGAGAAGAGGAGATTAAACAAAAACCGTGAAGCGTTTGGCTTATATCGACTGGATGCGCGGCCTCGCCTGCGTGCTGATGTTTCAAACGCACTGCTACGCCTCCTGGCTGAGTCCCGAAGCCAGGAAATCCTCGTCGCTGATTATCTGGTCACAGCTCGGCGGAACTCTGCCAGCTCCACTCTTCGTGTTTCTCGCGGGCCTGTCCTTTGCTCTGGTTACGGAGCGCTTGCGCGAAAAGGGAATCGATCGCGGCGCTATCGCCAAACAAACTATTTTGCGCGGCGCGGAAATCTTTGGCATGGGCTTGGTCTTTCGTGGGCAGGAATTTGCGCTGGGCTACCCCTGGTCACCCTGGACGGATCTGCTGCGCGTGGATGTGCTGAACATTCTGGGGTTTTCGATGATGCTAATGGGCGTGCTCTGCTGGGTGACCGCGCGGGGTTCCCTTGCAGGGGAAGTTGCCTTCGTAGGGGCGCAGCATGCTGTGCCCCTACAATCACAAAACTCCCAAGTCCGGTCATCGCGAAATTCCGCGATCATTGGTGGTGTTCTTGCGGCGATGATCGTCGCCATGGCCACTCCGCCTCTCTGGACCACGCACCGGCCAAGTTTTCTTCCTTGGCCGCTGGAGTCCTACATCAATGGCGTGCACATCTTTGATCAGCCGCAGCCCTGGCTCTTTCCGCTGTTTCCCTGGTCGGCGTTCGCTTTCGCGGGACTGGCCGTGGGCTTCTCTCTCTTCTCGGATTTCGCGAAGCGCAAAGAAGCCCTGATGTTCGCTGCGCTGGGCGGGGCGGGAATCTTGGCCGGCGTTCTCTCCATCCTGTTCGATTCGTCACGCATGCGGCTTTATGCGGTTTACGATTACTGGCACAGTAATCCGAATTTTTTCCTGATGCGTTGCGGCATTCTGCTAGTGATTCTTTTTCTCGTTTATGCATGGTGCCGCTGGGGTTTTGCACAGAAAGGCTTCAGTCCCATCATCCAGCTTGGGAAAACTTCGCTGCTGGTGTACTGGGTGCACATCGAATTCGTTTATGGCAGGTTTTCGATTTTACCGAAGGGCCAATGCAGCGCGCTGAAGGCCACACTGGGATTGCTCGCCATTTTCCTGGCGATGCTGGCGCTTTCTTTAATTCGGACTTCGTGGAAGAAGCGAACCGTTACGGGTTCACCGTAGCGTCTTGTGGCAGTTGCTGCGACTTGGGAATGATGTAGATGATATCGCCCGGCCTGGCGAGGCCCAGCTCGTCGCGGGCGATTTTCTCGATGACGCGCGGATCGGTCTTCAGATCCTGGACTTCCTCTTCAAGCTTTAAATTCTCTCTATTCAACTGCTCGAGATCCGCCTGCACTTTTTTAATTTCTTTCTGCGTGCGGCTCATGGCCAAGTAGCCGTGCGTGCCGAAAATGTCGTGCACCACGAGAACCAGCACCAGCAAGCCAAGCAGGACGCCGCCGTACTGGCGCAGAATCGTGCCGGCTTTTTCGCTCAAACTCATCGGCTTCAGTTTTTTAGTACCCATTGTGATGCTTCGTATGTCAACTTCGCGGAAGCGGCCGCGCTTTCAGCTTCCACGTACAGCCGCAACAGCGGTTCGGTTCCCGAAAGCCGCAGCAGCATCCAGGAGCCGTCTTCGAATACAAATTTTGCTCCATCGGTCCGGTCCATGGATACGACTTTTCGTCCGAGCAGTGTCGAAGCGTCAACGGCCACCTTGCGCACGGCGTTTGCCTTTTGTTCGTCGCTGAGGTGAAGATTTTCGCGCGCCGGCCAGAATTCTTGTCCCAGCTTCTTGTACATCGCCCTTACTTGCTCGCCGATGGATGCTCCGCGCGCAGCGATCATTTCCGCGACCAGCAGGCACGCGAGGATTCCGTCTTTCTCGGGAATGTGTCCCCGAATGGTCAGGCCCGCGCTTTCTTCGCCGCCGAAGGCGATTTTGTCTTCGCGGATGAGTTGACCGATGTACTTAAAACCTACCGGCGTCTGATAGACCGTTTGGCCGTGAGACTTTGCTACCGCGTCGATCATTTGCGTCGTGGCCACGCTGCGCGCCGCGGGCATTTCCCACTTTCGCGTTTCGACCAGGTAATCGTAGATCAGCGCGAGGATAAGATTGGGCTGGATCCACGTGCCGTCGCCATCCACGATTCCAAAGCGATCCGCGTCGCCGTCCGTAGCCAGCCCGGCGGTCGCTTTCAAATCGGGCACCGCCTTGCGAAGCGGCGCTAGATTTTCTTCGGAAACGTCCGGGCCGGTGCCGTCGAAAAGGCAATCGCGCTCGGTGCGCATCGCCTGCACCGCCACGCCGTGATCGAGTAAGGCCCGGTTGAGATAGCCGGCGCCGCAGCCGTGCAGCGCGTCCACCACGAGCTTCACTTTCGCCTTCGACAAAACATCGAACCGAACCAACTCATCGAGGCGCTTCAAATAATTTTCGCGAAGATTGACTGTTTCGCTCGGCTTCGTCTTCGCCGCACCATGGGGAAGCGCTGCCACTCCTCCGCTCGCCGCTAGTCGTGCAGCGCGCGCTTCAATGTCCTTGGTGACTTCGGGGAGCGCGGGGCCGGCATCGGCGGAAGAAAATTTCAGCCCGTGATACGGCGCGGGATTGTGGCTGGCGGTGAAATTAATCGCGCCATCCAGCTTGCGGCGCATGATTTCATAGGCCACCGCGGGCGTGGGCGTGAACGTTTCGCACAGCAGCGTTCGAATCCCGTTGTGCGCCAGAACGTCGACGGCGAGTTGCGAAAATTCCTCGGAGTAAAAGCGCGTGTCGTATCCCACAAGAATGGTGGGTTGCTTCGACTTGGTTTTCGCGTGCTCCGCAATTGCAGTCACGGCCAGGCGCACGTTGGCGAACGTGAAATCGTCGGCAATCAGCCCGCGCCAGCCGGAGGTGCCGAACTTGATGGGGGACGGCCGCTCAGTGGCCGCACGTGGTAGGGTGCTCATGGAGCGCTATTCTAGTCCCAGTTGCACCGCAGACAAAAGCGATTCACGGTGCATGATCAGCTGATTTGAAGGAGCCCCGGGATGAAGTCAGGAAAACAGTTTCGAGTGGTACTGGTGACTTGTGGATCCCGTACGGAGGCTCGGCGCATCGCACGCCACGTTGTCTCCGCGCGTCTCGCGGCCTGCGTGAATATCATCCACAGCCCCGTCGAGTCTTTCTACACCTGGAAAGGAAATCTAGAAAAGGCGCGAGAGTATTTGCTGGTGGTCAAATCAACCGCGACGCGCCTCGCGGCACTCGAAAAGGAAGTGAAACGCTTGCACAGTTACGACGTCCCGGAGTTTATAGCGTTGCCGATCGCCGCCGGTTCCAGCGGCTATCTCTCTTGGGTGCAGGAATGTGTGAAGCGGCCGCCTCGATAAACCGCGCTATTCGTATCTCAACGCAATGATGGGGTCCACACGCATGGCGCGGCGCGCAGGCACGGAGCAGGCAGCGAGCGCCACGATTGCCAGCAAAGCCATGACGCTTGCCAAGACAAGCGGGTCGAGGGGCCGGACACCAAAGATTTCGCTGGCTACTGCTTTTTGCAAGGACGCGGCGCCGGCAACTCCCAAGACCAAGCCAATGGCAACAAGTTCGAAGCCCTCCCGCAAAACCAACCCGAGAATGCTAGCCCGGCTGCTGCCGAGCGCCACGCGAATCCCAATTTCGCGAGTGCGCTGGGCCACCAGGTAAACCAGCACGCCATAAATGCCGAGCGTTGCCAGGAACAGCGCGACTCCGCCGAAGGCGTTGGCCAGAAGCATGGAAGTCCGGCGGGAAGCCAAGGAAAGATCGATACGTTCGGACATGGAATGGACGTCGAAGACTGCCAAGTCGGGATCCAGGCGGGAGATTTCTCCGCGCAAGGCCCGAATGACGGAGCCTGGATCCGCAGTGGTCTTGATGGCAAACGTAAAGCTGCTGGCGGGATGCTGCATATTAGACAAATAGTACGCGCCGACGGTTGCGCCCGAAGCGTCGAGGTTTTCGTAGCGCAGTGTGCGTGCTACTCCCACAACGGTAAACCACACGGTGTGCTCGTCCGTTTTCAGGAAATTTTTGGGATCCGTCGGAAAATACATCCGGCGGCCGATGGGGTCGCGGTCCGGCCAGAAATGCCGCGCCACGCGTTCGTCCACAATCACCACTTGAGGAGCAGTTTCGTTGTCGTGGTCATTGAAACTGCGGCCGCGCAGAATGGGAATACCCATACCTTCGAAGTAGCCGGGCGTCGCTGATATGTTTAACGGAGAAATCAGCGATTCGCCGGGCTTCATCTGATAGCCCTCGGCGAGAATCACGCTGTCGTTGTGATTCCCGCCAAGAGGAATCGCTTCAGTTGTGCCGGCAAAGGAAACTCCGGGGATGGCGCGGACGACGGGCAGGGCGCGGTTCATGAAGTCGCGTAGAGCTTCAGGCTTGGGATACTTGGCGCGCGGCAAGGCAACGGATGCCGAGATCACGCCGTTGGGGTTAAATCCCGGATCGACCTGCGACAGCAGGCGAAAGCTGGCTAGCAGCAGTCCTGCACCCACGAGCAGTGCGAACGCAAACCCTATCTGGGCGGCCACGAGAAGTTGACGGACGTTGCGCGATTTCTTTCCCGTAGTGCCAGTGCGGCTGTCCTCGTGCAGCGCGTCGTTGAGGCCGATGTTGGAAATGCTGGCGAGTGGAAACAGCCCGACAAAGAGTCCTGCGGCTAGGGACAGTGCCAGGGAAACGAGAATGACGGTACCGCTCATTTGAACTTCATTGGCGCGAGGGAAATGTTCCAGGCCGATGGCGTTCATCGTCCGCAACAAGCCCGCTCCGAAAGCGATCCCGCCCAAGCCTCCGAGCAAAGCCAATCCCAGGTTTTCCAGCATTAACTGGCGCATGAGCTGCGCGCGGCCCGCACCCAGGGCGATGCGCGTGGCCAATTCCTTTCGCCGCAGGGCCAGACGAGCCAGCGCGAGGTTGGCGATGTTCAGTCCGCCAATGAGCAGGACGAGGAATGCGCCGCCCCATAACAGATAGAGAGTCCGCTTGACTCCCGCGGTCATCATGTCCTGGAGTCGTTTGACTTCGGTGTGGTACCCGGCGTTGATCAGGAGTTCCTTGAATTCCGGGAAGCGCTCGAGATTCTCATTGTTCAAAGCATTGACCTGGGACTGAGCCTGCTGCAGCGTAGCCCCGGGCTTCAAGCGTCCAATGTGATACCAGTTGTTGCTGTGATGAACGGTTTTCTCTTCGGCGGTGAACCCCAGCGGCATCCAAAGCCGCACGTCCGGGTCAACAAAATCAAATTCAGGAGGCATTACGCCGACGACGGTGAAAGGCCTGCCGCTGATGCGCAGCTTACGGCCAAGGGCGGCCTGGTCTCCCGCGTACAACTGCTGCCAAAGCCCGTGGCTAAGGATCACTTCCTGATCGTTGCCGGTTTCCCCTTCTTCCTCTGTAAAAGTGCGGCCCAGCGCAGTAGAAACATGCAGCAACGCGAACCACGAGGGCGTTACCAGCATCCCGCGAATCTGCTCCGGCGTGCCACTCAATTCCACCGTCTGCTCGCGCGGACGGAAGACGGCCTGGCTCTCGAACACTGTCATTGCTCGCAGCCGGTCGTAGTAGTCGCCGGAACTGCTGTTGTTGGTCCCAATCACTCCGGCATTGGGGTATTCGTTGGACATAACCAGGATGGAGCTGGCGTCCTTTACCGGCAACGGTCGCAAAATGACGGAGTTCACGATGGCGAAGAGAGCGGTGTTGGCGGCGATGCAAACGGAAAACGTGAGAAGTACAGTTAGGGCAAAGCCCTTGTCGCGCCACAAAGAACGAACGCCGTATTTCAGGTCGAGGAGAAGTGCATCCATAGTGTGCGATCCCTCCGTTGCGGAGACTGTGATCTGCCAACCTTTGAGACCGTCCGGTGCCTAGGATTCAATACGCATAGTCCGCGAACAAAGTTCAACATCATGGCATGCGAAGAAAGGGGCGTGCAATTTCGAAAATGCCGTGGGAGACGTCGGCAGGAAGAGTAAGGTCGCGGACCGATGGGAATCTCGCGCGGCACCTCCGGACTGCCACGGCCTCCGAGAAGCGTCATTACGCGACACCGCCTCGGGATGCCCCGTGTCGCATCTCGTCGCTTGCCCCCGGCTAAATATGTATTAGTCTTGGTCCAATTCGAACTGCAGGAGGACAGTCATGACCACCAGGTCCATCAACTCCCTCTCGCTACATCGCCCGGCTTTGCCGATGGCTATGCTGCTCGTCCCTTTCTGTTCGTTTGCGTTTGCCCAAAACCCTTCCGAGCCGAACCCCACTGTTCCGGCGACCGCACAAGAGGCTCCCAAAGTGCCAACCGGTGCCTTTCCCACTTCCAAGATTCGCGAAACACTGATCGCGGAAGCTACTGCGGGAAGCGAAATCTCCTGGGCGCGCAGCACGGAGAACCATCTCGCCTGGGTGGAAAAGGCCAACGGTAAGAAAACCGTCCGCCTGGACGGCAAGCAGGTCGGCGGTTCCTACGAAGACGTGAAGTACGTGACCCACAGTGCCGACGAGCAGCACCTGGGCTTTATCGCAAAACGCAATTCGAAGTGGGTCATGGTGGTGGATGGCGAGGACCGCTCGCGTGACTATGGCCGGATGACCGCACCTCATCTGAGCGCTAATGGAAAGACTTTTGCCGTGGGCGCTTGCAATGAAAAAAAATGCCATCTCGTCGTTGACAACGCCGAAATTGGTGCCGACTACGAGGACATTTCCGCCCCCGGCTTTTCTCGCGATGGCAGTCATCACGTTTATTTCGGCAAGCGCAGCAAGAAATGGATCATGGTGCTGGACGACAAAGAAAGCGGACCCGAAATGGATGAATGTTACACCTGGGAATTTAGCCGGGACGGGAGCCGCAACGCCGTGGCCGCACTGCTGAAGCGGCATTGGACCTGGATCGTCGATGGGGTGCCCGGGCCGTCATTTGAAGTCATCGGGCCGATTGGGTTCAGTGCAGACGGAAAGCACTTTGCCTACGGCGGAGCCGACGAAAAAACTGGCTTCGGAAAGCACGCCACGCACGGTGCCCTGGTCGTCGACGGCCAGACCGTGCAAACTTACGATGGCCGGGGCTTTGGAGGGGGTTGGGCCGGTGTTTTCGGACCTCAGGAAACCATGGTAACGGGTGTGCGCTCGCTTTCGCCGGATTTCCACGGCGTTTCCGACCCCCAGTACACTCCAGAAGGGAAACTAGTCTACGCCGCTCGCCGCGGTGAATCCGATGTAGTCGTGTTCACCGATGGCACGGCCGGTCCCAGTTTTGAAGACATCGTCAGCTCGATCATTGTCACTTCCGACGGGAAGCACAGTTTCTACGTCGCGAAGCGCGGTGAATCCTTCGTAGAGGTACGCGATCAGCAACCCGGCGCAAGCTTTCCCGGGAAACGCGAAGTCAGCTTCGTCGGAGTGGTGATGATGACCAAGGATGGCTCCCACTTTGCTTACGAGATCGTCCGCGGAGGCAAGATGTTCAAGGCTGGTGGGACGAGCCGCGCGCTCCGCCGATTGGTCCTGGACAGCCAGGCCGGACCGGAGTACGACGCTCTAGGCATGCGCGACATCTGGTTCAGCGAAAACGGAAAACACTCTTCCTATCTTGTAGTCGGAGCGGAAGGAAACAAGGATCGCGTCATCTTCGACGGTTTGGAAGGCAAACTCTACGATTCCGTGTTTCGCGGCAGCATCAAAGCCATCGACGAGCGCAACATCGAATTTGTCGCCCAGGACGGGCAGCGCTTTCTCCGCGTCCTGGAAACACTGGACTAATAATATTCCCGGTCGCGATCCCTAAACGTACAACAGCGCTTGGTCAAGATCGGCGATGATGTCTTCGACATCTTCGATGCCTACCGAAAGCCGCACCAGCCCTTCGGTAATGCCCACGCGCTCCTGCGTTTCCTTCGGCATGGATGCGTGCGTCATCATCGCGGGAAGCGAAATCAACGTTTCCACGCCGCCCAGACTTTCGGCCAGCGCGCACAGCTTCACGCGATTCAAAAAGCGCCGCGCGGCATCCAGAGTTCCAAGATCGAAAGAGAGCATTGCCCCGGGACCCTTCTGCTGCCGCCGCGCGACTTCGTGCTGCGGATGTGATGGCAAGCCAGGGTAGAAAGTTTTGCGCACTTTGGGATGTGCATCCAGATGCCGCGCCACGGTGATGCCATTCGCGTTGTGCTGCAGCATGCGAACCGCAAGTGTTTTGATCCCGCGAGATACTAGGAAACAATCCATCGGCGCCAAGCCTGTGCCCGCCGAGCGCTGGATGAAATAGATTTTTTCCGCATCCTCCGGCCGGGTCAGCACCACCGCCCCGCCGGTGGAATCGCTATGCCCATTCAAGTATTTGGTCATGGAATGGACCACGATGTGCGCGCCGAGTTCAATGGGCCGCTGCAAGTAGGGACTCAGAAACGTGTTATCCACGACGATCGTCAAGTTGCGGTCGTTCGCCAGCTTGGACATCGCCGCGATGTCGGTAACGGACAGCGTCGGGTTCGCGGGCGTCTCGATGTACAGCATTTTCGTGTTCGGACGCAGCGCCATGCGCACGGCATCCGGTGAAGAGGTGTCCACGAAGCTGAATTCCAATCCGAAGTGCACCAGCAGTTGCGTGGAAAGCCGGAAAACTCCGCCGTACACTGCTTCGGACAAAACTACATGATCCCCGGGCCGGAGCAGTCGAAAGACCGCATCGATTCCCGCCATCCCCGAGGAAAAAACGTAGGCGCTGTGCCCGCCTTCGAGCTTCGCGACCGTGCGTTCCAGCGCCTTCCGGTTGGGGTGATTCGTCCGCGCATAGTCGTACCCTTTGTTCTTGCCAAGCTCTTCGTTCACGTATGTCGAGGTCTGGTAGATGGGCGCGACGATTGCTCCGGTGGCGGGGTCGGGCTCCTGCCCGACGTGTATGGCGTTGGTGGCAAAACCCATGGTGCTCTCCTTCAGTGATTGCCTTGCGGTCCGCGGGAAGTCCTTTGCTGGTCGCCCGGGGTCACTTCCAGTTTCGTTGTGTCCCTCTGTTGCTTGCGGAGCAGGTTGTTGAGAACTTACAGGAGCTATTCAGGTGAGTCAAATGCGCAGAACCGGAAGTTTCCACGCCAGGTCCCCGTTCAAGCAGCGGATGTCGCGACGTGGGCATCCAATCCAGATGTAGAGACACTTGACCTCCGCCACTCTTTCCGTGGAGGATGGAGTGCGGCGACTTATGACCTTCTCGAGAAAAATTGCTGGCTTCTTCTGGTTTGCGACGGCTGTGCTTCTCGCCTCGCTTGCCGTCGCTCAGAATCCACCCGCGACCGCCGCCAAGCCGCAGGCTTCGCCACCCAAACCAGAGCAACAAACACGCATCACCGTTGAAGTGAAAGGTGGCGACGCGGAGACACCGGTAGAAAACGCCAGCGTGTACGTGAAGTTCGTCGAAGAGCACAAAATTAAGAAGAATAAGACATTGGAAATAAATGTAAAAACCAACCGTGATGGCATCGCTCACGTTCCCGATGCCCCTTTAGGAAGGGCTTTGATTCAGATTGTGGCCGACGGCTGGAAGACCTACGGGCGCTGGTATGATATTTCCGATCCCGCGCAAATCATCAAAATTCATCTCGAACGGCCTCCGAAGTGGTATTGAAAACGAGATTCGCCCTCGCAAATTGAAAATAAAAAATCGAGCCAAGTCTTTTTTTCTCTTTCATCTACGGAAGTTTTTGCTCCAACGGTTGAACTGGAGGCAGCAGGCTGTTTCTCAAGAATAACTGTGCCGGGATGAAACCTTGTTGCACAGAAATTGTGCAAACAGGATAAGAGTGTTGAAGCGGGAGAAGTTAGCTGCAATTCGAACCACGTTTTCCACAAATTTATCAACACTTGTGTTGAAAACTTTACAGCACAGAAATATTTTATTCGCATTTCGGCAAGCCACTTGCTTACTCCGCCCCTTTCCAATTTTGACTGCGGCAAAATCGAGGTGGTACAGTACAAACTCGGTTGCTCTCGATGACGGAAACCTACGACGGTCCATTCTCTCTCTTGCAGATGTTCTGGGGCAGCGTCACCGTGCGCCCGCTGCGCAGCTTTCTCAGTGTGATGGCCATCGCCATCCAGGTGATCCTTGTCCTGATGATCGTTGGTCTTACATCCGGCATCCTTTCCGAGTGGGGCAAGCGTGTTGAAGGCGTCGGAGCGGACATACTGGTCCAGCCGCCAAACTCTTCCATTTTTTTTGCCTTCTCCAGTGCCGTCATGCAGGAATCGCTCGGCGATCAAATTAGCTCCCTGGACGGCGTCGATGAAGTCGCTCCCACCGTCATCCTCACGGAACCAAAGAGCTTAGTCATGGTTTTTGGTATTGATTACAAGCGCTTTAATGGCCTCAGCAAGGGATTTCTCTTCCGCGACGGCCGCCCGTTCGAATCGCCAGACGAATTGATCGCCGACGATATTATCGCGCAGACCCGCCACCTCAAGGTCGGGCGCACGGTGGTCCTGTTAAATCATGTGTTTACGGTCAGTGGCGTCGTCGCTCACGGCAAAGGCGCCCGCTTTTTCATTCCCATTCGAACGGCTCAAGAAATTGCCGGTGCGGAGAAACGCGTTTCCATGTTTTACGTGAGAAGCAAAGGAGATACAGAGGCCACACGCGCGCAGATCGTGAAATTGCTGCCGCAGAGCACCATCCGCTCTTCCGCCGAATACGTCACCCTACTGACTTCATCCAGTTTGCCGCAACTGCGCCCCTTCACGCGCACGATGGTGGCGCTGGGTATTGTGATCAGTTTCATCGTGGTGCTGCTGAACATGCACACCATGGTGATGGAGCGCACGCGCGAGATCGGCATTCTGAAAGCTTTGGGGTTTTCCCGTTTCGACGTTGTTCGAATGCTTTTGGGGGAAACTCTGATCCTCACCTTGTTGGGAACCGGCTTGGGCATCGCCCTTACGTTTCTGACGCAGGCCATTCTGAAACAAACAAAACCGGACCTCCCGATCCTAATCTCTCCCTCTTGGTTATTCGCCGCCGCCGTCCTCGCAGTCCTCGGAGCAGCCGCAGGTGCCTTGTATCCCGCCCTCCGCGCTGCCAGCTACGACCCCGTCGTTGCCCTCGCCTACGAGTAACTCTGAGGCACACCGTGCTTCTACCTCCAGGATTCGCGGACAAAACGGTGATATCCTGCCCCTAATTCCTTGCCTCCCGACCTTTGGACGGACCACCACCCAGCTCCATCCGTCTTTTATGCGGTGAGGAATTCTGCAGCCAATTGGAGCGGAAGAATGGTCCCTTCTCCGAGCAAACACTATCACGCGCGGATTCTCGAGCGCCGCGACATCTCGCCGGATCTGTGGATCCTCCGAATTGACCCCGGCGGGCCGTTCAAGTATCTTGCGGGGCAGTACGCCACGCTCGGTGTCGAGCAAGACGGAAGGAAAATCGAAAGAGCCTATTCCATCGCTTCCTCGCCATATGAAGAGGCGCTTGAAGTTTTCGTCGAATTGGTTCCGCACGGCGATTTGACACCCAGCCTTTTCCGGCTCAACGAAGGCGACGCGCTGCTCTGCCGCAAGATTGCCAAGGGACGCTTCACGCTGGATCTGCGAAGCGGCCGGACGCACCACCTACTCGTTTCCACGGTGACCGGAATCGCCCCTTTTGTAAGCTACGTTCGAACGCTCCACGGCGATTGGAAAAACGGCGGCGCCTCCATGCCAGGCGAGCACAAACTTTACTGTCTCCAGGGTGCCAGCCGCTCATGCGAGTTGGGCTACCGTGAGGAATTGGAGCGCTACGCCGCGGAAGTGCCCTGGCTCAAATATGTCCCCACGGTGAGCCGTTCCTGGGAAAATCCGAATTGGGGTGGCGAAAAGGGACGCGTCGATGATCTATTGCGCAAATATATCGAAGTGTGGGGATTGCGGGCGGAGGCGACCACGGCGTACCTATGCGGTCACCCAAAAATGGTAGAGAACAGTCGCGGCATCCTGCACCGCGCTGGCTGGAAACAGGACACCATGCAGGAAGAAGCTTACTTTCACCAATCCATCAAGGAAACCATGGGCGTTGCCTAGTGACTGCGCCACAGTGACCGCCACTTGGGGCGGCGAAACACAAACTCGAATTACGAAGCTCGAAGCTTGAAACGCGAATAAGCATTCAACCGCAAACTCAAAGCTGACCACTAATATCTGAATACTCGGGACTCAAAACTGAGAACGGAATACTGAAGGCGGCACCACCGATTGGGAATCGTCCTGCGCGGCATGGGGAAAATCGCGCTAAGGCTTCTGGACGAAGCGAGACGTCAAGCGCCGGGGGCGCTGGTTTCGAGCTGGTCGGCCACATCGTCGATTGTGCATAGAGGAACGAGCAGGTGGACGTTTTCATCGGGAGAGTCGACGTCAATTCGCAGTTTGCCTTCATGCGTGCGAATCTGGACGTGTTCCTGGTTGTCGTTGACTTCCACGAAATCCGCCTCGGGAAATTTCTTCAGTTCCTTAATGAGCGCGTGCACCAGCGGCATGAATTCGCGCGCGTGCACTGGTGCGTTGCGCAAATGCTCTCTCGGAACGAAATGCATGGCCATGGGCACCACCGCTGCTGGCACCCACATGTGCACATGCGAGCCTCCGCCGCGGTATTCGTCCACATCAATGCGGATCACGCCTTCATGAAAGGTGTAGGCTCCGGCCAGAACGAGCGTTCCGCCAAGCCCGAGAGCTGCTTTCGCGAGTAGCATCATGATCGTCTCCTGCGAGTCCTAGAGGACTTTATTTGAACCTCAGGGGCTAAAGTCCCGGAATCATTCGCTCTTCGGCACATCGGAAGGCACGCCCTCCTAAAGGCTAAGACGTGTCCGCCCAAGGCTTATTAACGAAAAAAGCGCTCAGTCGGCGACATTCTTCGAATCTAGCCACACCTTGACGGTGTTTTCGCTGTCCTTGACGGAGACCAGTTCGGTATCGCCCTGCGCGGAGAGCGCGTGAAGAGCGGCGACCAGATCCAACTCATCCTTGCCGGCGGAAAACAACGCATCAACCACTTTCATCGGCACTTTGATTTCGACCTGACACTTCTTGGAACCGCTCTTGTCCACAACGTGGATGATCAGGTGATTGTTTTCCTTGGCCACGCGGACATCGTTTTCGGTGCCCTGCACGGTGACGTATTCCCCGTCCTTCGAGGTACGGATAGCGTCCATGAGCGCGTGGAGGTCCACGTCATCCATATGGGTTTCATTGATCCTGACCTTGCCGTTATGGAGGCGATCGTGGTTGACGGCGGGGAGAACCTTTTCCGCAAGCTCAAGGGGCACATTGACACGTACAGTCTCACCGCGGCCGTCGGTGTTGATCACGCGGACATGCAGCCAGCGCTCCCCGGACGTGGAACTGGCCGAGGATTTGGATGCGGAAGTCGTGGCCTGACCAGAGCTTGCCGTGGGGGTCGTGGCTTGTGCCCGGGCAATGCCGGGGACAAGAAGAGCCGCGCTCGCAGCCAGCAGAACCGTCTTCGAGATAAAGCGGCTATTAAGGTTAATCATGGACCGTTGCCTCCTGGCCGGCCGAGGTGCCCATTAAGGTGTACCGGCATTTGGATATAGGTACGAGACCGGCGCGAAGAAAGTTTCGTGAAAAAAGGGGGTAACAGGTTTCAGGGCAGAGCGTTGCCGGACTCTGCCTGTCGAGGTGAGTTTGCGTCACCACCTCTCTAGTGACTGACAACTGAAAACTCTTTCCCCAGCGCTTGCACTCCCTGCATCGCATGATCCCAGGTCTTGGCAGGACCCTTTCCGCGCTGTACCATGGCTGCTGCTGCCATTGGAGGACGCCATGGCCAGGAAAAGCAAGCTCACGCAAGTCGCGGTGAAAATCGGCGCCGCGATGGGTCGCGCCGATCGCAAAGCCCATCAGATCGCCAAAGCCGGCGTGCTCGCCAAAAAAGAGCTCGCCGACATTTCCAAGCAAGTCGACGCCCTCAAGCGCCAATTGCGGAAAACCACTAAGCGCCTCAAGCGCGCCCTCGCTTGATCTGCGAACAAGCCCTGTGTAGCGCCGGGCTTTGCCCCGGTTTGTGGCGACTCCACGCGTTTCTCATCTTGTAGCGGCGAGTTTATCTCGCCACTCCATGCGTTCTCTGCGGGGAGAGGACCCTTGCGTAACCGGACATCTCACCCACCGGGGCTCCGCATGCACGATGAATGCGTTTACAGGGACTTAGAAGCGCAGGAACGTAACTCAGGAAGTTGTTCGCGCTGGAGCGTATGTGCCGGAGTGCAGCCCGACCACCGAACTGCCAGTGAAGCCAGGAAGATTTCAATCATCGAAATATGAGAGCTTGTCCGTCGGACCCGCGCTACTGCAACGTGGCGATCGTAATCAGCGTCGCATCGGTCGCCGGGAAAGGAGATCCAGTTAGCATCGTAAGCACTCCGGTCGTCGCGTCAATGCTGAAGCCCGTGATCGAGTTCCCTCCCGGGTTCGCCGCATACAAGTATTTACCGGAGGGGTCCACAGCTACTGTTGTGCTGCAGTTGCTGAAGCCGAACGGCGTGCCCGCGATCGGAGCCAAGGCTCCGTTGGCCGAATTCACAGTGAATGCGGATATCGTGCCATTGCCCTCGTTGCAGGTATAGAGAAAGTTTCCCGCAGGGGACAGTCCAAGAAACATATCAATGTCGACTGCGGAGAAAGGGGACCCCGCAACCGGGCTGGGAGTCCCACTCATGGGATTGATGCTCATTCCGAAGACGGCATTATTGCTGGGAACAGTCGCATAAACAGTGCCGCCCGCAGGGGCGACCACAAGATTGTAAGGTCCCGTGCTCAACGGCGTTGCGAAGGGTGACCCCGCTACCGGGGTGAGTGCACCTGTCGCGGAATTTAGCGCGTAGACTGAGAGGCCAGTCTGGACGGTGCTGCCGGTCGTGTAAAAGAATTTTCCCGAGGGGTCCACGGCTCCGGCAAACGGAGAACTCCCGTCGGAAAAAGGCGAATTCGCCAACGGAGTGAGAGTGCCTGTGGAGTTCTTGAAGCTGAACGCGGCCACTCCGGCCAGGTAGGGGGCATACAAATACTTGCCTGAAGAATCTATCGCGAGACTCCCGCCACCTGCTCCGCCGATGGCAAAAGGTGATCCGGCTACGGGCGTTAGCGCTCCCGTACTTTGGTTGATGGAGAAGACTTTGATGTGCGTGCCGGTTGAATCGGAAACCAGCAGGAACTTCCCAGAACCGGCGATGAGCATGTTGCCAGTAATAAATCGGGAAAGGTCTGTATCCGCGGTGGATGCGAGCGCCGTCAGCATTCCGCTGTCAATCGAAAACGCTTGAATGCCTGCGGCACTGTCCACAAACAAAACTGCATGAGCAGTTGGAGGCGGCGGTGGCGGAGGGTTGGTGACGGCGCTGCCTCCTCCGCAACCTGCCACGAATACGCCGAAGAGACCCACCGCAGTGAGTGTGCAGAACGTTTTCCTCAATGTCGACATTTTGGTGCCTCGGGACGTCGAGCGAAGTATAGTCCACAGGGGCTTCGGATTCACTGTGACTGCCAAGTATCTAATTAGTGGTGCCAGCTCAACCGGACATTGAGAATCGGCCGATTTCACTTCTCCGGTAACCGCTGCCAGCTCAACCGGTCGATGCAACACCATCTGATATAAGTCTGCTCTCTAAAGGTGGTGTTGAATGAGGCCAGGGAAACGGTTTGGGCTTTCTGCGATCGAGAAGAGC
>Ga0075030_100002848_pt1 | contig 15769 bp, 15 predicted proteins | sample LitLauG_LLR_2012_FD_71393 | JGI IMG/M metagenome (GOLD analysis project Ga0075030, IMG submission 71393) | Freshwater sediment microbial communities from Pennsylvania, USA - Little Laurel Run_MetaG_LLR_2012 | ecosystem: Environmental > Aquatic > Freshwater > Creek > Sediment | place: USA... | reverse complement strand
TTCCCGCCGGTCACCCAGCACATGCACCGCCCGCACAATACCCCAACTCTCCAATTCACGGATCGAAGTGCTGACGTTCGACCGCGCCACGCTAAGGGTCTCCGCAATCTCCTCCGCCGGTAAAGCCCGTGGCGATAAATACAGCAACGCATGAATCTGCGCCACCGTCCGGTTAATCCCCCACTTCGTCCCCATCTCGCCCCAATGCAAAATATATTGCGTCTGCAGACTGGTCAGTTCAGCCATGTCATCTCCTTCAGTGTAAACAGAATATACAGAATACTCTGTTCGAACCCGAAGCTCAATCGTTTGGCGCAATACGAGCTGCCGCCAACCTGACCCTCGCTATAATCCCTCATCAACCTCACTCTTCATCCCGCGATCACTTTCCCGGTCTATCTTCATTTCGGCCGCTACACCGTTCACCCACATCTTTTTTTCGAAACCCTTTCCTACCTGATCGCCTTCCGCGTCTATCTGGGTCTTCGCCGGCGTTTCGGAGATCCCATCTCCACCCCGATCCGCTGGGCCGTCATCGCCGCTGCTATTGCCGGAGCGGCCTTCGGCTCCAAGCTTCTGTTCTGGCTCGAAGACCCCGCATTTACCTGGCATCGCCTCCACGACCCCAGCTACCTCATCGGCGGCAAGACCATCGTCGGAGCCCTTGCCTTCGGCCTCGTCACCGTCGAACTCACCAAACGCTACATCGGGCTCCGCCAATCCACCGGCGATCTCTACGCCGTTCCGCTTGCTCTCGGCATCGCCACCGGGCGCATCGGATGCTTCCTCACCGGCATCGCCGACAACACCTACGGCACCGCGACCACCCTGCCCTGGGGCATCAACTTCGGCGACGGCATCCCGCGCCACCCAACGCAACTCTACGAAATCGTATTTCTCCTCGCTCTGCTCCCGATTCTCTACGCAGTTCTGAAACGCACTGTCATTCGGAAAGATACTGTCACTTCACGAAGTGAAGCACTTGCAGAGTCGAAGGATCCCCACTTGCTCGGGACTCGCAACTCGGGACTCGCGCCTCTCCGCCTCCTCCCCGGCGACGCCTTCAAATTGTTCATGGTCGCCTACATGACGTTCCGCCTGCTCTGCGACTTCATCAAACCGTACCCACGCATCTTTCTCGGACTCGGCGCAATTCAGTGGGCCTGCGTCCTCATCCTGCTTTACTATTCCCGCGACGTCGCGCGCTGGCTCCGCGCTACTCCTGCGCAAGTCGCAGCACAAAAATGAAACCTTTCGCCACCATCGCTCTTTCCCTCGTGATCATCATCGCGAGCCTGGTCTTTCTCTCGTCTTCCATTTGCGCCGTGTCCAGCGGAATGAACAGCATGGATCGGTTCACGTGGAGGGATCGCGTCTTGTTCGTTAGCATCGCCTTGATCGCGTTCGGCGCTATCTTTGGGAGCGTCCGGCTGATTGCCAAACTCAACCGCCAATCCGAAGACGAGTAATTTCTTGGAACCCACCCCGCTTTGCTCTATCATTCCCGCGTCTTCCCGCATCCAGGTTGGTTGATTTCGAAAGGCACGCGCCGCTGTGGACCGTTTCGCCGCCAACACGCTTCGAACCCTCGCAATCGTCATCATCTCCATCTTTGTGATTGGCACTTCGCTGCTTCTTCTTCTCCTGGCGCTTTGTTTCGGCGCGCTCGGGAACATGAATGGGAGCCATGACCCGAAGGCAGCGGAGTTGGTTATTCTTCTGCTGGTGATTACTGCCGCCCTTATTGCCGGGAGCATCTTCGCCATCGCCAAACTATCGAAGGGCATTGTCCGCAATACCCCCGAGTACCAGTTCCAGGCCGGCACCGTGCCAACCGTCGCCATGGCCTCACCAGGCACTCCGCCTCTACCAGTTCCAGAGGCGACTCCGTTGATGCCGGCTGCGGCGGAGGTCGAGTCTCGCCCCACCTTTGACCTCGCCTCCCACCTGTCTCCCGGCAGCCGCGCAGCCATCCGTCAACTTGCTCTCGCGATCGTCGCCAAGCTCGCCGTAGAATCGCCCATCCTTTTCGCCAGTTGGACCTCCATCTATGGGCTCAAACAGATTCCATCCGTCGGACTGCGCGTCGGCCTTCTCGCCTGGGGCCTGGCCAGCATCGCGCCGCTCCTCGTTCTTCTCTACGCCCTGCTCCGCCACCCCGGACCCCGTGCCTTCGCCTACTCCTTGGTCATTCCGGCGCTGCACATTTTCTTCGGTTTTTTTGGACATTCCGCCAGCATCTTGTTCCTGCTACTCCATGCTCGCCCCGGCATTTCACCCGCGCTTTCTCTTTTGTCAACTCTGCCCTGGTTCCTCGACATCCTGATCCTTTACCTCGCCTGGAAAGCGATCCGCCGTACCGGCGTGCAACCCAACTCCACTCGCCTCATCGTCGCCGCCGCCGTGATTTTCGTCTACACGTCCCTGCTTCCCTTCCTCGCGGTTGTCGCCAGCGGTTTCCGGCGCTAGGAGCGAGCAAGTATTCCCACCGTGCTATATGATTTTCGCGACAACGGCGTGAACGCGGCGCATCACGGAGATCGCGAACCAACCTAGCGCGAGGTGAATCCATGGCGAAAACCCGCCCCTACCTCTTCTACGACGTCGTCATCTCCATCTGTTCCACCTGCTATCGCCGGGTGGACGCGAAGACCATTTTTCAAGACGGCAATGTCTATCTCCTCAAGCGCTGCCCGGAACACGGCTCCGAACGCGTCCTGATCGCCGACGACATCGATTACTATCGCCGCTGCCGCGAGATCTTCATCAAGCCCCCCGAAATGCCCTTGGTCTATAACACCCCCGTGAAATGGGGGTGCCCCTACGACTGTGGCCTCTGCACCGACCACGAGCAGCACTCCTGCCTGACGCTGGTTGAAATTTGCGATTACTGCAACCTGCGCTGTCCCGTCTGTTACGCGTCCAGCGGTCCTGAGCGCCAGCAGTTCCGCACTCTGGCGCAGATCGAGAAGATGCTCGACGCCGTCGTTCGGAACGAAGGTCATCCCGACGTGGTGCAACTCTCCGGCGGGGAGCCGACGGTTCACCCGAATTTTTTCGAGATTGTGGAAATGGCGAAAGCGCGCCCCATCCGCCATCTAATGGTCAACACCAACGGCGTGCGCATCGCGCAGGAAGAAGATTTCGTCCAACGCCTCGCGGACTACAAAGAAGACTTCGAAGTCTATCTGCAGTTCGATTCGTTCGAGCGCGAACCGCTGCTGCAGCTGCGCGGCGCCGATCTCCGCCGCATCCGCGAAGACGCTCTAGAGAAGCTGAACCGCTACAACATCTCGACGAACCTGGTGGTCACGCTGAAAAAAGGTCTCAACGACCACGAAATCGGCAAGACGATCGACTACGCCCTGCAACAGCCCTGCGTCCGTGGCGTAACCTTTCAACCCATCCAGGAGGCCGGACGTCTCGACGGCTTCAATCCCGCGACGGACCGCCTGACGCTCACCGAAGTCCGCCGCAAAATTCTTGAGCAGACCGCCGTATTCCGCGCGGAAGATGTGATTCCCGTACCCTGCCATCCCGATTCTCTGGCCATGGCCTACGCACTCAAGCTCAATGGCAAAGTCACGCCGCTCACTAGCCTCATCCCGCCCGAAGTTCTCATCAATGGCGCTGGCAACACAATTTTGTATGAGCAAGAGCCTGCCGTCCGTGACGGCCTCTTCAGGCTCTTCGCTACGAATCACTCGCCCGAAAGCAGCGCCGGCACCCTGCGCGAACTACTCTGCTGCCTGCCCAAAGTTTGGATCCCCAACGACCCATGTGGCGCGGGCGCCCCCGCCCGCGAACTGCTCGAAACCACGACGGAACGCGTGGGGACGGACGCAGCCTGCCCTGAGCCCAGTCGAAGGATCCGTCCCGCCGAGCGAAGCGAGGCAGGCCCGCCCCCGCTCTCGTACGAAAATATTTTCCGCATCATCATCATGCAATTTATCGACGCCCACTCGTTCGATCTGCGCAGCGTGAAGAAGACCTGCGTCCATATCGTTCACCCGGACGGCCGTTTAATTCCCTTTGACACCTACAACTTGTTCTATCGCGACGAGCTCGAACACTCGCGCCTCCTTCCGCTCCGCCAAAGAAGCGAAGCTGCAATGGCGCCGGTTCAGACAAGCTGGGTGTGTCCCGTTGAGCCCTCAAGCTAAAATCAATGCGTCGCATGGAACCCGCCCGCATAGCCGAGCTGCTACAGCCGTACCTCGCATCCACGCAGAACCATTGTCATTCCGAACCGGGCCCAAGGCCCGGTGAGGAACCTGCTGTTCTCTCTCCAGCCCAGCTTCAGAGTATATCGACGTACATCGATATACTCCAGCGCTGGAACGCCCGCATCAACCTGACCGCCATCCGCGACCCCGAACAAATCGTCACCCGCCACTTCGGGGAAAGCCTCTTCGCCGCCCGCCATCTGTTCCCCCGTGTTTCCTCTGTGTCCCCTGTGCCCTCTGTGGTGAAAGACTTTGACGTTGCCGACGACCGACGACCGTTCTTAGCCTGCCCTGAGCGGGGCGAAGGGACCAAGAACCGCCTAGCCGACCTGGGCTCCGGCGCCGGATTCCCGGGCATCCCCATCAAACTCTGGGCGCCCGACATCTCCCTCACACTGATCGAATCCAACCAGAAGAAAGCTACCTTCCTCCGCGAAATCGCCCGTGCTCTTACATTGACGGACATCAATATACAAACCGCCCGCGCCGAATCCCTGACCAACCTAACCTTCGATACCGTCACCCTCCGCGCCGTGGAGCGCTTCCAGTCCATCCTCCCGATAGCCGCCAATCTCGTCCGCCCAAGCGGCCGCCTAGCCCTCCTGATCGGATCGGCTCAGGCGAGTCCGGCCCAGGCGATCCTCCCGAGTCTGTCCTGGTCGCGTCCCGAACCGATTCCCAACTCCGAATCATGCATTCTGCTAGTAGGCTGCAGGGAAGAACCAAGTAAGTAATAGATCCTTGCCTACTAAGCGAAAGTGGAGTATCAACCATCCTTTACGCTACGAACTGATGCAATTGTGGTGGTTTATGCCTAAGGATGCGTCAACGAGTGGAGCGGCCGCGCGATCCCAAGCTGCGGCGGAGAATACAAGCTTGCATGAAAGTATGAGTTTTCCACAGTGTTCCTTCAGGAACACTTCTCGCTTTCGCATCGCCGAATCACGATTGGGCAACGCATAAGTCCGTTTCACCTGTGCCAGCGTAGTGTTCCTTCAGGAACACTTGGAGGATGTGGAGTCGTGCCTTGAGACAGGTACGCCGCTCCCAGCACCCCCGGTGACTCGGCTCAGGCAGACTGACTCGCTCTTGAGTGTTCCTTCAGGAACACTTCTCTCGTTTTGCACACAATTCACTTCCATGCACAGCTTTTCGTCGTTGCTTTGAAATCGCGGGCGCACTATTCTGCCTGAGAAGCTCTCTGGCTCTCCAAACAATCTCATGGGACGCGTTATCGCCGTTGCCAATCAGAAGGGCGGCGTGGGTAAGACCACGACTGCCATCAACCTGGCCGCATCCTTTGCGGCTGCCGAAGTGAACACCTTGCTGGTCGACTGCGATCCGCAGTCGAATGCCACCAGCGGCCTTGGCTTCGCCAAGGATCCTGACCGGGTCAGCTCATACCACCTGCTCATGGGGGCAGCCTCTGCCGAGGAGGCCTTGCTGACGACTGAGCTCGAACAGCTCTGGCTGATCCCCGCGCACAAGAACCTCATCGGGGCGAACCTTGAGCTGGTCGATGCAGAAGGGCGCGAGTTTCGCATGCGCGAGGCGCTGGCGCCTCTGCGCGAGCGCTTCCAGTTCATCGTGCTGGACTGCCCTCCTGCGTTGGACCTGCTGACCTTGAACGCGTTGGTCGCGGCCGACGCGGTGCTGATTCCGATGCAGGGGGAGTACTTTGCCCTGGAAGGCATCAGCGAGCTGCTGGACACGATTGAGCGCATTCGCGCGGCGCTGAATCCGGAGCTGGCGATCGAGGGCGTGGTGCTCACCATGTTCGATGAGCGCACCAACCTGGCGCAGCAGGTAAGAAATGAGCTGAAGAGTTTCTTTGGCGAGAAGCTGTGTACGACCTCGGTGCCGCGGAACATCCGGCTGGCGGAGGCTCCCAGCCATGGGAAGGCGGCGCTGGCCTACGATCCGCGGTCAAAGGGAGCGGAGAGTTACATCCGGCTGGCCAAGGAGATTATCGAGCGGCAGGGACCTGGGTTCGGGCAGGCTGCTGCTAAGACCCTCACCACAGAGGTCACTGAGGAGCACGGAGAAAAGGCTGAGGAGATGGACAAGACCGCTTGATAGATTGATTAATGTCTATGTATAGATTTATGTCGGTCTATGCGATGCGAGATTGTGAGTATGGGGGAAGAGGATGACGATCACTGCAGCGACAAATTCGGCGAAAGACAAAGAAAAGGTCGAGAAGCGGCGGGCTTTGGGGCGGGGGTTGGAGTCGCTTTTGCCTGGGCCTCGGGTGGTGCGGCCTGCGGCGCCTGCCGATTCGGCCGCTGACAGCGGTGGCGCTGCCGGCCAACAGCAGGTTCCTCCCCTTCGCTCTGCTCAGGGTCGCAATGACACGCCTCATCAAATTCAGGGGGATCGCGTCCCTGGGGTGATTCGGGCTGAGGTGGATCCTGCTTATGCGGTGGAGCCGGATGCGGACTCCGCCGCCTCGCTTCGCTCGGCTGGACGGACGAATGCGTCCGTCCCCACGTTTATCCCTTCCCCTCCTCCCGAGCTTCGCTCGGGTGGACAGCCGGGGGCGGCTGTCCCTACATATCCTCCTTCCACTGAAGGTCATGGCATCACCATTTACGCTCAGGCTGAGTCGCGGATGCCTGGGAACATCGTGATTCAGCTGGCGATTGCCGATATTGATAAGAATCCGTTTCAGACCCGGTATGTGCACAACGATGACGCTTTGGCCGAGCTGACGGAGTCGATCAAGGCGAATGGGGTGTTGCAGCCGATCGTGGTGCGTCCGGCGGAGGAGGACGGGCGCTACATTCTGGTGTTGGGTGAGCGGCGTCTGCATGCCTCGCGGAAGGCGGGGCGGGAGACGATTCCGGCGATCGTGCGGCGGGTTTCCGAGCAGCAGGCGGCGGAGATGACGATCGTCGAAAACCTGCAGCGCGAGGATTTGAGTCCGCTGGAGCAGGCGGAGGCGTTTCGCGTATTGAGTGAGGAGTTCAAGCTGACGCAGGCGCAGATTGGCGAGCGCGTGGGGCTGTCGCGGACTTCGGTGGCGAATTACATGCGCCTCTTGCGGCTGCCGCGCGAGGTGATGCAGCTTTTGGCGGAGAAGAAGATCAACTTCGCCGAGGCCAAGGAGTTGCTGCGGCTGGAGGATAACGATCAGATCGCGAAGGCAGCTTTGTTCGCGGTGAAGAAGGGCATGAACATTGAGCAGATTGAACGCCTGGTGATGCGCATGGAGGGGCTGCTCGATCCGATTCCGGGGATGCCGGGGACGGAGGGGAAGAAGAGCGGGGCGCGGTGGGTGGACCCGAATGTGCGCTCGGCGCAGCTGGAGTTGGAGCGGCTGCTGGGTGTGCGGGTGAAGATTCGCGATCGCAAGGGCAAGGGGAAGATCGTGATTGAGTATTCGAACGTGGACGACTATGAGCGGGTGGTGGGGATGCTGCGAGGGAAGTAGCTAGTTGCGAGTCACGAGTTACGAGCTAGGCGGCCTTTCGGCCGCCTTTTTGTTTTGCGGCGAACCAGGAGAGTTACGCGGTGGGATAATCGGTTGAGAATTGCGATCAGACGTGAGTCCGGCGCGACCGTTTGACAGCCTGGTGGAAGTATCGTGTTGGCGAGTTTGGTATCCGTGGAAAGAAGTGCATGGGTCCCTTCGATAAGCTCAGGGCAGGCGACTGTGCCGTTGCCAACGTGGAGGAGCGTTGCCTCGGCGCCGCGTCAGTAAGTCTTGAAGATCGAACTTAAACCCCGGTGCTCGTTTTCCCTCGCGCCTTCCCGTATCCTTCTTTTGAATTACCACACGGGAGCCCCATGAACCGCCGCACATTCCTGAAATCCGCCAACCTCGCTGGACTCGCCCTCGCGCTGCCGTCTTCCACCATCGCCGAAGCGCAAAAGAAAGCTGACCGGCTACACCCTTCGAATCCCAACACCATCCTGCTCAAAGACTACCGCCCGCGCTCTATCTATAAAGTCCCGGTCACGCACATTGACAAAGCCAGGTACCCGATCATCGACCTGCACTCCCACCCCGAGGCCAAGACCGACTCCGAAATCAGCACCTGGCTCAAGAACATGGACGAGGTCGGCGTCGAGAAATCCATCGTCCTCACCATGACGACGGGCGCGCCGTTCGACGAAATCAATAAGAAATATTCCCAGCACCCTGACCGCTTCGAAGTCTGGTGCGGCCTGGATTTCACGGGCTACACCACGCCCAGCTTCCCGAACTCCGCAGTAAAAGAACTTGCCCGCTGTCACGAAGCTGGCGCGAAGGGCATCGGTGAAATCCACGACAAAGGCCAAGGCCTGCGCTCCGGAAAATCTACCGCCCCAGGAATGCATCCCGACGACCCGCGCATGGACGCGGTCTGGCAAAAAGCCGCCGAACTCCGCATGCCCATCAGCCTGCACGTCGCCGACCCCATCTGGATGTACGAGCCCATGGACCAACACAACGACGGCCTCATGAACGCCTACGAGTGGCGCTTAGACAATCAGCCCGACATCGTGAAGCTCCCCGGCATGATCGAGATTCTCGAGCGCACCCTAGCCCGCCATCGCGGCACAACGTTCATCGCCTGCCACTTCGCCAATCTCGACTACGATCTCGCGCATCTCGGCGAAGTCCTGGAACGCAATCCCAACCTCTACGCCGACATTGCTGCCCGCTACGCCGAGACCGCGCCCATCCCGCGCTTCGCCGCGGAGTTCTATGCCAAATATTCCGACCGCCTCCTCTACGGCACCGACATGGGTTACGCCCAAGAGATGTACCGCATCACCTTCCGCATCCTCGAATCGCAGGACGAGCACTTCTACGAAATCGACCAGTTCGGCTATCACTGGCCGCTCTACGGCCTGGGCCTCAGCGACGAAATCCTAAAGCACGTCTACCAAGACAACGCCGCCAAACTCCTGGCATCGCGCTCCTAACCTAAAGGCGGGTGGGGACTTTGACCTTCCGTGGAAGAGCGGCGCCTTTAGCGCGCTACCTCCACCCCGACCACAACATCGAAGCCGTCATCACCACCGGCAGAAAAACTCCCAACCGCGCCCAGCGCATCTTCGGCAAATTCTCCGGATTCGCGCTCACCACCGCAAACCCCGCCACCGCCACCATCACTGACACGGCCAGGTCCACCGCCAGCACCACCCGGCTGTGCGTAAAAATTGCGCACACCATCGTCGCCACAAACACCATCGCGCCCGCGAACTCCTCCCAATTCGGAGCTACCTCCGCCTGCACCAACGGGACTCCCATCGCCGCGATCTCCCGCCTCAACTCGGCAAAGCCATGCAACCCGCCCGGAATCAGAATCCATCGATACCGCCGCCCCGTCCGCAAATACAAGCCCCACCCAACCTCTTCTCCCCGTCGAATTTCGTCCCGGCTCAGTACTTGAATTCCGCAATCCGCCGAGACCCGAACTCCATCCTCAAGCACATCCACGCGGAACGCTCGCAGCGGATTCCGCAGGCTCTCTGTCCGGCTCTGCCATCGCCACAAGTTCTCGGCCAGTGGACAGGCGACAAACACAAACAGCGCTGCGATTACCCATCCCCGCGCTTGATTTCCGGCGCCAAAAATCCATGCCGGCCGCAGCCATCCCGTCAGCGCCGCCGCGGCCAGAATCCCTGCTGCGCTGGCGCAAAAGCGTGCCCGCAGACGCTTTGAAGACTGCACCAGATTCTCAATCTGCCGCTCGCCATAACAATAGACGCCCATGCCGCGGATTCTAGCCAACCGGCCCGCGCCCGATCTGTGACATCCGACCACGAACTTGTTGAAAAAGTTGGAATTACTTCCTGAATCGGGACGCTTCGCCTTCTGTTCAGGCGTGCTCCCGAGCGGAGCCCTTCTCAGGCGAAGCGAGGGCTCTGAGGTGGAGCACGGTCGACGCCGGTTTATCCCAGTTTCCCAATATTCTGCAACCCCTACTCCTACCAGATCCTCTAAAGTGCATGGTCCACAGCCATGGGGCAATCCCCAAAGACCTCTTGTCGCCGCCCCGAAAACCCAGTACGCTATGCGCTGGTAGTCAGTATGTTTAGTCCTCATCCCAATCTGGCCGACGAAGTCAACAGCGGCATTGTTCAATCGGAGATCGAAGGCGGAGTTTTTTTGAACGACCTTCCACCCTCAACAGTTTTGGAAATTCAGACCATGCACCACCGCTATACCGCGGTGCTGCTGGGCGGCAGCGAAGCCATGCTTTCCGGCCACCCCGAGTTCTGCCCCAAGCCCGTACAAGTCGCCATCGCCGGCTCGACCTGGGGAGGCTCGATGCTCAAGCTGCAATACGTCGGGCGCGGCATGCACCTCGAATTCCGCCACCCCGAATACGCCACCCCGATCGTGACCTCGCCTATCCAGGAAATCCGCGACTACCAATCCGACCCACTCGCGGACGCCTTCGAAAACAACATCAACCGCAGCATGTCGTAACGTAGCATTCTGGCTTGGGAACTCCTGCCCGCCTCTTTTCCCCCTCTGTGGTGGAGCTTTTCCCAATCACCATTGACGAACCCCACCCCACCCCACTACCATCCTGCCGGAGCCCACATGTCTCTCACCATCGAACCCCGCGAAGTCTCCCACGTGACCATTCTCGATGTTCACGGCCGCATCGTTCTCGGCGACGAAATCCACACGCTCCGGGACGCCGTCCGCGGCCTCATCGAGCAGGGGCAGAAGAAGATCATCCTCAACCTCGCCGGCGTCGACTACATCGACAGCTCCGGCGTCGGAGAGCTCGTCAGCTCCTTCACCACAGTCCGCAACGCCGGAGGCGAACTCAAGCTCCTCAGCCTCACCCAAAAGGTCCACGACGTACTGCACGTCACCAAGCTCTACACCGTCTTCGACATCAAAGACGACGAATTCCACGCCGTGAAGAGCTTCGACTACTTCTTCGCTAAGTAATTACGTAGCCCCGGACGCATTCGTCTTGCGTCTGAAAGCTTGCGACGCTCGCAGGGCGGACGAATGTGCCTACGCACAATGGGTAGCCAACCATTTATTTGACTTCGTCCAGATCCAGGACCATAATTTGCCGTCCGAAAGGGAGGACTTCGATGAAAAGCCCGGCCAGCCGCCCCGTTTCAACTGATCTCGATCAGCGTCTGCGCGCCTACAGCATCGCCGCTGGCGCAGCCGGCATCAGTCTGATCGCTCTGGCATCTCCCGCCGCCGCCCAAATCGTCTACACGCCCGTTCACGAAACGCTCGCCAACGGCACCCAGGACATCGATCTCAACAACGACGGCATCGCGGACTTCCAACTCGTCGACAAGGGTTACTACAACACCGTGAATTGCAACTTCTGCGAGCAGAATCTCTCCGTGACCGGTCTCGGAAACGCCGGCGCGGGCGTGCTTGGGCATTTGGCCGATGCGGCCGCGCTCAAGCCCGGCGCAATGATTGGCCCGCGCGGTTTCTTTGTGAATGTCCAGTCAGCCGCAGGATTTATGGCCGGAGCTCTCAACGATAGCGGTTCCTTCTTAAATATTGGCGGCGCCTTCGCCAATCAGGAGCAGCGTTTTCTCGGTGTGCGCTTCGAAATCAGCGGCCAGACGCATTACGGATGGATTCGCTTCGCCCGGGTCACCGCAAAATTCGACAACAATCCGCAGGTCATAGCTGTCATTACGGGCTATGCCTACGAATCGACGGCCAATGAACCAATCCTGGCCGGCGCCACCTCAGGCGCGGTAAAGGCGGAAGGCGGTTCCGGCAGCCTGGGAGTCTTGGCGCTTGGCGCGGTGGGGTTAGACTTGCGTCAGAAATAGAATCACAGCTTTGTCATCCTGAGCGAAGCGAAGGACCTCTGCACTTCCTTGCCACGAGACTCAAACTCGACACCACCACAAACCCACTTACGTGCTTGGATGCGGGTATTCCCTCGAAATTCGGCCCCGTCCCGCTTCTCACGTCCCACCAAGTAATCGTCTTGGTTCGGACTCGCTAATTCTTAATCCCCATCTCCCCCAGAATCCAGGCGTAGTCGAACGCCGCCTCATGCAGCCTGTTGTACCGTCCCGAAGCCCCGCCATGCCCCGCCGGACTCAGATTCGTCTTCAAGATCAAAATATTGTGGTCGGTCCGCGTGGCCCGCATCTTCGCCACGTACTTCGCCGGTTCCCAATACATCACCTGGCTGTCGTTGAACGAGGTCCGGACCAGCATATCCGGATAATTCTTCGCCTCAATATTGTCATACGGCGAGTACGTGATCATGTAGTCGAACGCCGCCTTGTCCTTCGGATTGCCCCACTCCTCGAACTCTCCGACGGTCAGCGGCAGTGACTCATCCAGCATCGTATTCATCACGTCGACAAACGGCACGCCCACCAGCGCCGCATGAAACAGGTCCGGTCGCATGTTCAGCACCGCGCCCATCAGCAAGCCCCCGGCGCTGCGCCCCTCGATCACCAGCCGGTCCTTCGATCCATATCCGCGCTTGGTCAGATCCTCGGCGCATGCGATGAAATCCGTAAACGTGGTCTTCTTGTTCATCATGCGCCCCGCGTCGTGCCAGGCCTTGCCCAATTCGCCACCGCCGCGGATGTGCGCCACCGCCGTCACCACGCCGCGGTCGACCATGCTGAAGATATCCGAATCAAAAAACATGTCGATCGAAATTCCATACGAGCCGTACCCATACAGATAGAGCGCCTCTTTCCCGTCCAGCTTCGTCCCCTTCAAATACATGACCGAGATCGGAATCTTCACGCCATCCGACGCGGTCGCATAAATCTCCTCCACCTGATATTTCGTCCGGTCATATCCGCCGGGAACTTCTTTCTGCTTCAGCAGCGTCGACGTCCCCTTCTCCATGTCGTACGCATACACAGAAGCGGGCGTGATCGGCGACTGGTATCCATAGCGAAACTCCGTCGTGTCGTACACGCGATTGAGGTACGGATACGCCGCATAGGCCGGCTCCGGAAATTCAATCTTCTTGGATTGCGAGTTGCGCAAATCGATCACGCGAATCTGCGGCAGCCCATTCTCGCGCTGGTACAGCACGCAGAAATTCCGGAAGAAATCCGTTTCGTCCAGCATGATGTCGGGATTGTGCGCCAGCACCTCTTTCCAGTTCGCGCTCCCCGGATCGGTCACTGGAGCCCGCACCAGCCGGAAATTTCGCCCCGTATCATTCACACGGATGTAGAACGAATCCCCGTTGTGGTCGGGATAATATTCCACGCCCTGTTTCCGCGGCTCCAGCACCTTCCACTCCTGCGCCGGATCTTTTGCCGGGATGTAGCGCGCCTCGGAAGTCGTATGGCTCGCCGAAATCAGAAAGATGAACTCCTGGCTCCGCGTCTTCTGCGCCTCGACCTCGAAGCGCTCATCCTTTTCCTCATAGACCAAGTCATCCGGCCCAGCCGTTCCCGCCGTGTGCCGGTACAGCCGGTACTGCCGCTTCGACACTTCATCTTCCTGCGTATAAAAAATAGTCGAGTTATCGTTCGCCCAAACCACCGACCCCACACGCTCGGCATGATCAACCAAAGTCTTCCCGGTCCGCAGATCCTTCACCGCCAGCTGATATTGCCGAAAGCCGGTATTGTCGAACGAATACGCCAGCATATTGCCGTCCGGACTCACCGCGTAGGCCGCGACCGACATGAACACCTGTCCCTTGGCCAACTCATTCACATCGAGCACGATTTCTTCCGGCGCGTCGGCGGCGGCCTTCTTCCGGCAGCGAATGCCATACTGCTTCCCCGCCTCGGTCCGCAAGTAATAGAAGTAATCGCCCTCGCGATACGGAACCTCAACGTCCGTCTCCTTCACGCGCGACAGCATCTCGCCATAAAGCTTGTCCTGAAATCCTCCCGTGGGTTTCATCACCGCATCGGTGTAAGCGTTCTCCGCCTCCAGATAAGCCCGCACCTCCGGATTCGGCTTGTCCCGTAGCCAGAAATAGTTATCGACCATCTTGTGCCCGTTCACTTCAGTCGCATGAGGCACAACCTTCGCCACAGGCGGCTTGGGCAAAGAGGAATTGTCGGCAGCCGTAAAAGCACAAATCGCGGCCAGAAGAAGAAGACCAAGCTGTAAGCGGCGCAAAAGCGTTGTGTTCATAAATTCCTCGCAACAAAAAATGTGGCGCGGGCACTCCCTTTGGCTTTTACCTCAGGGCGGGCTCTGCCTGCACAAACCGGAACCAACCATGACCAGTGGAAGAGCGGCGCCTTAGCGCCGGGTAAAGCCTGATGGGCTTCAGCCCCCGTGGGTGCCTCTCACCGCGCGACGTAAACCATACTCCGCCCCTAAGCCAAAACGCAACGCCCGAGGATTGAGAAGGAACATGTAGGGACAGCCGCCCCGCGGGGAACCACAGCAGTGAACCGGTGGCAGAATCGGTGTCAACTTTCCATCTAGATGTAGCCCAAACACGATGAGAGGAATCCACACAACCCGATTCACTTTGAAGGAAGAACCCGGCTTAGGAACAATCCTTTCCACGAACCATCCGCGCCAACCTCTCCCGGCAAGATATCCCACTTCTTACCCAGACGGACGATGAAAGGCACGGCCGATTCAGCTCCGGGAGAACCTTTTCCCACCAGTTAACTTACTCGATTCCTCAGCGCAAGAAAAAGGGGCGGCCGCAAGGCCGCCCAATCTCGATATTCGGGACTCGGGACTACTTCCCGCGCAGCATCCTCACCACCCGCTCAGAGTCATCCACGTTCGAATAGGATGGCAAGGCTAAGTTAAAGCTGGCTATTTGCGCTTCTCGCTCTTCTTCGAAGAGCTTTCCTTGGCCGCAGTCTCCGCCTTCGGCTTCTCTTCTTTTTTGGACTCCTTCGAATCTTTGGAATCTTTGGAGTCCTTCGAAGCGCTGCTCTCCGAAGCCGGCGCCGACGATTTCTTGGCGTAGTCGGTGACGTACCAGCCCGAGCCTTTGAACTGCACGGCAGGCGCGGAGATCATCTGCTCGACCTGGCCGCCGCACTCGGGACACTTCTTGACCATCCTGGCGGAGTACAACTGAATTTTTTCAAAGCGATGGCCGCACTTCTTGCATTCGTATTCGTAAAGTGGCATGGGTTTTGAGACGGTTGAGGGCACAACTGCGTCCGCTTGATTCTAGGGGTGGCCGCCGGGTGGCGTCAATTTGGCCGAGTTCGCCGGAAGGTTGTGCTGACGGAGATACATCCTGCGCAAGGATCATTCTTGACGTAACGATAGAACCGAGCCTGTCCGCGACCGACCCAATAAGGAGCGTCGTAGTTATCAATCCCAGGCCCTGCACTCATGAAGCTGAAGAAGACGCGCCGTGAAGGTCTGACAACAATGCCCACATGTCCGCGCCACACGATCAAGTCGCCGGGCTGAGGATGCGCGATCCGCTGAAACCCCTCTACCCCGGCGTAGAGATCGTCGGAGCTGGCGTAGGCATAAGGAAAATCAGCGCGTTCGTAAATCGCATGAACCAGATGAGAACAGTCGTGTCCTGAATGTCGCCGCACTTTTGAATCAAGCGCAGCCGAGATCACTGCGAGACCGTCGTCCGGAGTCAGTGTCCGATCCGTTTTTCGCCCAC
>Ga0075030_100002847_pt1 | contig 15772 bp, 8 predicted proteins | sample LitLauG_LLR_2012_FD_71393 | JGI IMG/M metagenome (GOLD analysis project Ga0075030, IMG submission 71393) | Freshwater sediment microbial communities from Pennsylvania, USA - Little Laurel Run_MetaG_LLR_2012 | ecosystem: Environmental > Aquatic > Freshwater > Creek > Sediment | place: USA... | reverse complement strand
GCCAGCAATTGCTGGCAACGGCAGCATCAGCGTATTGCAATTGGGAGACAACAAGACTCCCTACACTGAGAACTGGAGCTTCATCATCTCGCAAGCGGTTCCATGGAAGTCGACCTTGGAACTCCAATATCAGGGCAACCGGACACGGAACGCTCTGCTTGCCGGTAATGGAACGAATCCCCAGTTCTTCCCCAACATCAACAAGGTCGGGCAGGGAGCGTTCTACGGACCTGACCCGATCACCGGAGAGAATGTTTGGGCGCAGAGTTGCGCGGACGGCCGCAATGGCGTCTATGGCACGCCCACCCTGTACGGATGTCAGGTGCCCAGCGGCAACGCATATCACTCGCTGAAGTCGCTGCAGCACGACTACTATCCATACTTGAACTACGACCAGGCTCTGATCGTGAACACCCATGGCAGCTACTCCAACTACAACGCCTTCATGGCGAGTTGGCAGAAGCAGCGTGGCCCGGTCACCTTCATGGCGAACTACACGTTCAGCAAGGTCATGGGTATCCGCGATGGGCAAACCAACAACGGAAACGGCGATGGTCAGATCAACGATCCCTATGTCTTGGCGAATAACTACGCTCCTCTGGGCTACGATCACACTCACATCTTCAACATCGCTTATGTGGTCCACATGCCCAGTCCGATCCACGGGAATCCTTTCCTCAGCAGGGTGGTGAACGGATGGGAATTCTCGGGCATCTCGCAATTGCAGAGCGGAGCACCCATTCAGCCGAATACGAATGGCGACCTCAATGCAACGTTCGACGCGAATGCAAATCAGGTATTCGGGACCAACGGCGGCCGGGGCTTGCCTATACTTCTCTGCGACCCGAGGTCAGGCTTGTCCGGTGGCCAGTATTTCAACCCGAACTGCTTCACCACGCCGATTCCGGCTGGCGAGACGGCAACAGGACAATTCATCCCGGGCAAGAACGGCCAGTCTGTCTGGCCGTATATCCACGGTCCGGCATACATGAGCCACGACCTGTCTCTGTACAAAAACTTCGCAATCACAGAGACCAAGGCGGTTCAGTTCCGGATGAACGCCTTCAACTTCCCCAACCATCCGCTGCCGCAATTCGGGTTAGGGAGCGACTTGAACCTGGCGTTTACAGGCCTTACATCAATTGAAAATGGTCAAGGCGGTTACATTCAGCCAACCTCGTGCACTCTAGGAGCGCCGGAGTGCAACCATAACTCAACGACCAACGGCAAGCCCTTTGGCAAGGTCGGCCGTCGCGTGATGGAGTTTGCGGTGAAATTCACCTTCTAACTCCGCTCACTCTCAATTCCGGGGTGGCCCCAAGGCCACCCCGTTTTCTTTTGCCAGATGCCCTATTGTGAACCTGCGGACCTGCGGACTATGGCACGGCCTCCGATATACTCGTGGAAGAAATGGCTTTGATAACCTGGGCGATGGCATCAAACATTTTGGCTCGCGCGATCCCACATCTGCAGCGGCGCAATCGTCATCGCTCTCTTTTCGTACAGTGCTTTCGATTCTCCGCCCTGCTTTACTCAATTGCTTTCATGGTCGTTCGAACCAGTGAAGCCCAGACCAATTCGCCTTCCTTCTCCGACCTGCAACAACGCGCAGCGCAAGCTCGCCAATCCAACAACACCCAGGAGCAAGTCGCCCTCTATCGCAAGATGGTCACACTCCGTCCGTCATGGGGCGAAGGATGGTGGTATTTGGGGACGGGTCTCTACGAACTCCAGCGTTACCAGGAAGCGCTCGACTCTTTCCAACACCTCAGCCGGATCGACGCCAAGGACGGCTCCTCTCATGCGCTGATGGGCCTGTGCGAATTTCGGCTCCAACACTATCCCGAATCGTTAAAGGAACTATTCCGCGCGGAGCAACTGGGCATGGGCCCCAACCAGGAAATGGTAATGACGGTGAACTATCACATCGTCATCCTGTTGAATCTCAGCGGCCAGTTCGAATGGGCACGCGACCGTCTGGCCCCGTTTTCCTGGTTGGCCGACGTGAGTGAGCCGATTATTGAGGCTGTCGGTATCAATGCGCTTCGCATGCAGATTCTGCCGGCCGACATCCCTCCCGACAAGAAAGACCTCATCCTGAGGGCCGGGCGCGCCTCCTGGGAGCCGTCTCTTGCCGGACATCCGGAGCAGTCACTCCAGACATTCCAGGAACTGATCGCCCAGTATCCCAAAGAACCGAACTTGCACTATGCGTACGGAGTGCGTCTGCTGGATAGCGATCCCGAAGCAGCCTTGCGCGAATTTCAAAAGGAACTGGAGATCAATCCATCGCAAGTAGTGGCGCGAGTCCAGATTGTGTTTCTCAAGCTGAAGCAAGGCGAGTCCGAGGAAACGCTGCCGTTGGCGCGAGAGACCGTCAAACTTGCCCCTGACTATTTCCTTGCCCACAACGCTCTAGGCCGAACCCTGCTGGCGGCCGGGCAGACCGCCGCAGCCATCGAAGAATTACAGACTGCCGTTCGACTCGAACCGCAAAGCCCCGAGAATCACTTCGACTTAGCGGAAGCGTATCGCACAGCGGGTAAGAAAGCGGAAGCGGCAAAGGAAGAAGCTGAATTTCAGAGAATCAAGAAGCTGCGCGAGAGCCCGGTCGTCTCCGTGACTACGACGCCGCAGTAGTCACTTTTTCGTGGCGCTGGCGGAAGCCGGTTCTTCGATCGATACGATTTTGTCGCCCTGCACATTCTCGAGAACCTGCCGGACCCCGCTCGGCCACCGGATTTCAATGTCCTTCGCCACCTTCGAAGCACCCAAGCCGAAGTGCACCCGGCTGTCGCTGGACGACGCGTAACCGACGCTGGTAGTCACCTCGCTATATTGCTTTGATCCGTCTTCTGAGGTGAGCCGGATCTGGGCACCGATCCCCATGCGATTGCTTTTGGTCCCGCGCAGCTGCAGCAGGATCCAGTGATTTGTGGATTGAGTTACGTTGTGAAAGATCTTCGCGGGACCATTCACCACCGCAATCACGGCGTCCATGCGTCCATCGTTATCGAGATCACCCACGGCTAATCCACGATGCACCGCAGGCAATTGGAACGCAGATCCCGCCGTCGCGCTCACATCCTTAAACTTCCCGTTGCCCAGATTGCGAAAAACCACGTTCGGCGTGGCAAAGCGGCGCGACGAAAACTGCTCGATCGTGTCCAGCACGTCAGAGCGCGCAGCAAAGAGATCTTTCCAGCCGTCGTTATCCAGATCGACCACCGCGTTCGACCAGCCAGCCATGGGCAGCGTCTGCCACGCCAGCCCGCTGCGCTCCGTCACATTCTCAAACTCTCCCGTACCCCGGTTCAGATAGAGCGGAAAGGTTTGCATGGGCAGAGCGGTCATCCAGATGTCGGGCCGCCCGTCATTGTTGACGTCGATAAAATCTGCTCCCATGCCCGAGACGATCCGTCCGTCCTGGGTGTAGGCCACACCGGCCGCGACCGCAACCTCCTCAAACTTCTTGCCACCCAGATTGTGAAACAACAGGTTCCGGCTTCCGTCATTGGCGACAAAGATGTCCATGAAACCGTCGCCGTCATAATCGGCGATGGCAACTCCCATCCCGCGCCCAGAGTATTTCGCGATTCCCGTTTCCTGCGAAACGTCCGTAAAGGTCCCATCCCCGTTGTTGCGATACAAGGTGTTGGGCAACTCTTCGTAGTGATCGGGACTGCAGTAGCTTCGGACTTTCGCCATCATGCACAAAGGATCCTTGTTGACGTCCCACTTCACGTAATTCGAAACGAACAGATCGAGCAGGCCGTCATTGTTGTAGTCGACCCACGCTGCGGACACCGACCACATCTTCTTGTTCCCGTCGTAAACCCCGCCACCTACACCCGCTTTGTCGGTAACGTCCGTGAAGGTCCCGTCGCCGTTGTTGTGATACAGATGGTTCCTGGTCACGCCTACCGTGTAGATGTCCGGCCGTCCGTCGTTGTCATAGTCCCCGACCGCCACGCCGATGTCGAATCCATCACCGCCCACGCCGGCTTTGTCGGTCACATCCGTAAACGTGCCGTCGTGATTGTTGTGGTAGAGCCGGTTCTTGTACTGCGGACCTTCCTTTTGCAGTGACGGAATGGCTGCGCCATTGACGAAATAAATGTCCAGATAACCGTCGCCATCGTAGTCGAGAAGCGCAACTCCACCGACCACCGATTCCGGCTGATTCTTGTTGGCGGACACCGAGTTGTTGAGAACGAAATTCACCCCGGCCTGCTTGGCAATTTCGTCGAAGACGATTGGACCAGGTGTGGAGGCTACCTGGGCATTCGAAAACGTCCCTATGACCGCAGCAACAGTGAGGAGGGAAACTGAACTCAGGATGTGACGGAGATCTGTTGTGAGTCGCAGGAACTTAGTGTAGCTCACGGCTCTCGTCATCTTTGATAACCGGATCGAGAAATTGTCGGCACAGGCTGTCGGTCACCCATGTATGAGCATCGTAGTCGCAGCCTTGAGGTGGTGCGCTTTCCCTACTGCGCCTTGGGAATCACAATCACCGTCGCCGTGTACGGCGGCATCGGAATCGTAAGCGAGTTCCCCAGTCCCTCCATCGCCTTGCCTTGCACACTCACGCCGTCTGGCGGATTCGACTTGCCGTAATCAAACCGCGCTCCTTTCCCGCCAAGCGCCGGTCCGCCGTTAATCTGCAGCTTCACCGTCGTGGCATTCTTCCCGTCCTTGTTGATCAGCATCACTCCCAGGCTACCATCGGCGCGCTTAGAGGCGTGCACCGAAAGCATCGAACTGCTCGACGAAGCGGCCACCAGCGCATCATTGAAGTTCATCAGCGCATGCACCATCTGCATGCCGAAATAGGGGGCCCCGGGCTTGTTGTGATCGTCGAGAAAGCCGCCATTGTGCAACTCCGCCCAATCGGCATTGATCACGCCATACTCGACCAGTGCCGGATACAGATCGGCCGCAAAAAGACCGGGCACCACTGGCTCGGACACTCTTACATACGGAGCCACTCCAACTTCCGTGAACGCCACCTGTATCGAGCGCGCCTTCTGCCCACAATTCTTCTGCAGTTGGTCCGCGAGTCCAGCCAGAATCGGTCGCAGTGTGTCCTGCGGGGCTGCCAGCAGCTTGTAATTGTCCAAGTCTTTATAGTCGGAGTCCTGTGTTGTATCGCTCGGTTGCCAGTGCAATGCGACAAAATCAATATCGTTGCACGCTGTACTTAGCACGCCCTTCGTCCAATCGATCCCGCGATTGAAATCCTCTTTCACGTTGATGTCCGACTTGGTCTCAAATCCCTCCTGCACATACTTCCCGGTGATTGGATCCTGGATATACTGACGATCAGCACTCCGGTTGATCTGTCCCGCCACCGGCTTATCGAGCGACACTCCGACCTTGATTCTCGGATCGACCGCCTTCATGGCCTGCGCAAACTGCTGAAAGTTCTTCCCGTAGGCTTCGGGCGAAAGCGCCGCACTCTTCTTTCTCTGCTTAGCATTCTCTTTGGCGTCCTTAGGATAAGCCGCGTGCAGATCCTCCTCCTGCCCCACACCGCCAAAGTATCCGTTCTCAAACACCTCATTGCCGACTTCCCAGTACCGGATTCCAAACGGCGCCGGGTGTTGAATGCGTAGAAAATTCTTGCCGTCGTCGGTGGGCAACGGCGCCGACGCTCTAAGCCCGGCCCAGTATCCGACCGTCTCCCAGTCATTTCCTGCGGAGTCCTTGCCGATCGCCTTCGTGTCCGCTGGAAGGCCATTCGCATACGCGACCCATGCGGCCGCTTCCATCGGTTCGCCCGGTCCTGCTCCCGGAAGATTCGACCCGTAGTTCACCGTGAAAATTGTCGTCCCTACCTGCTCCATGAACTTCGAAAAGGCACCCAGATCATTTGCCGGAGCGTACCCAAGATTCGGATGGTCGAGTCCCTGCCAGTTCGAAGGACGGTAGGAACTCCAGTGATACGTGTCAGCGATCCGCCCGCCCGGGTAGCGCACAGTGGTGATCCCCGCGGCACGCAGGAGTTGAATCACATCCGGATCCTCGAGATGCGAATCGGAAACCAGACCGTGCACCGCCATCACCCACGGCGCCATCACGGCACGAGGCTTGTCTGCCTCCACACTGACTTTGACTTCTTTGGGAACTTTGGCCTGCTTGACAGCCGCCTGATTGGCCGCGTCTTCCATCTGGCCGCGGGTTTGCTCTTTCTTCCACTCCGGCGTCTGTTGATCCATTTGCGCCACGGCGGTTGGGCCAAACAGGCATAAAATGGCGTAAGCACACGCTGCACATATGAAGAGTGAAGAACGTTTCATGGTGGGCTCCCTTGAGTTCTGCCGAAACGATATTCTATGACTCTTCTGCCCGAAATCAGAGGGAAAAAGCGGCGTGTGGATTCATGCCGGCCACATTGGAAAGCTCGAAAGTGATGGCTGAAATCGGGACCCGGAGTCGCGCGAATTGCTGGCGTCTTTGCTTGTTGTCGCTCCTCCTGGCTCTCAGCACCTTCACCTTTGCTCTCCAGGAGAAGGACTCGACTGAGAATCCTTTCGCGCATTATGCCGCGGCGCAACAGCATCTCGCCGGCGGTGAGGAACAGCAGGCTTCCATCGAGTTCAAACTTTTTCTCACCGGAGTGCTGCGCAGCCTGGCCTCTGCGACGGCACAGACTGGCCATTTCGACAAAGCTGAGCCGCTCTTTGAAGAAGCCGTCAGCCTGTCGCCGGCTGACGTCAATCTGCGGATGGAATATTCGCGTGCGCTGTTCAACCTGGCGAAGTTTCTGCAAGCCAAGGAACAGGCCCAGGAAGCCGTTCGTCTCGAACCACAAAACCCGCAGGCCATCCTTCTGTCAGGCCAGGTCCTTTACCAATTGCGGGACTACGCTGCGGCCGGAAAACAACTCGAATCGGCCTTCAGCAAAGATCCGCAGTTTGCAGTCGGCTATCTCCTGGGAAAAGCAGATCTGCTGCTCCACGACGAAAAGGCCGCCCGCTTCGTCTTTGATTCCATGCTGCAGCAGTGGGGCGATACAGCTGTCAATCACATTTTCCTGGGTCGCGCCTACAGCCAGGCTGGATATGCCAATGAAGCAGCTGCGGAATTCCACAAAGCGCTGGAACTGGATCCGAAGGTTCCCGGTGCGCACTACCAGCTCGCGCTCTCTTATCTCCGCGAGGACGAGGCCTCCGGCTATGACAAGGCTGTCCCTGAATTCCGCGCCGAGCTGGCACTCCATCCTGACGATTTCCCCGGCCACTACATGCTTGGCTATATCGCGACCCAGCAGGCGCGCTGGGACGACGCCGAAAAAGAGCTACAGCGGGCCCTCACGATTCGACCCAAAGACCCGGCCTCTCTGCTCGCCTTGGCGGATACTTACACCGCGACAAACCGCCCTAAAGAGGCTGAGCCCGTGCTGCGGCAAGCCCTCGAGATCGCAGGCAACCAGAGCAACACGGAAATCGCCCGCGCTCACTATCTGCTCGGCAGAATTCTGCTGGCAGAGCCCGGCCATCAGGACGAAGCCAAGCACGAACTGTCGCTCGTGGCGGAAATGCAAAAGCATTCAGGCACGGTCCTGACCGCAGATGCACGGGCCGCCGGTGCCGGCAGCCTGCTGCGCCAGGAAGCCTTTGTAGAAAATCAGCCCGCGGCGTCATCAAACCAGCCCACCGGCCCGGAATCCCACGCCGCCGACGATCTCCGCGCCACCATTGCCGACGCGTACAACAACCTGGGCGCGATCGCGGGAAACGCCCACGACTTTGCCGCCGCCGCCAACGATTTCCGGCACGCCCGGCAATGGAATCCCGACCTGCCCGGACTCGATCACAACCTCGGCATGGCACAGTTCTACTCCGGCCAGTTCCGCGAAGCCGCCCCGCTTCTGAAGACCTACGTCGAAGCCAATCCAGAAGACATAGCCGCTCGCGCCGCTCTAGGATTTGCGTTGTTCCGCATCGAGGACTACGCCGGAGTGGTGGCCTCTCTGAAGCCAATGCAGGAGCAAATGGGCGCGACTCCGAAGCTGGCGTTCGTCTACGCAGCGTCGCTCGCGAGATCTGGAGCGTACGCCGAGGGAATCCAAAGACTGCAATCGCTGGAAACCGCAACTCCGAACTCCGCGGAGATTCATTACGAACTCTCCCTGGCGTTTCAGAAGGCGGGCAAAACCGAAGACGCCGCGCGCGAGATGAATCTGTACCAGGGACTAAAGAAGTAGCACGAGCGTTCCGTCAGTGGTTAAACCCCGTCTTCCCCCGAATCCCACTTCCCTCTTCAATCGTATAAATGAAGTCCCCGGGCACATTATTCAGCACTTCTTTCGCCCCGCTCGGCCAGCTGATCTCAACCTTCTCCATCACCGAACTCGTCCCCAGCCCGAAGTGGAGCCGAAGATCGTTCTGCGAAAGATAACTCGACCCGCTTCGCACCTGCATGGTCTGGGTCACCCCACCGGCGGTCACGGTCACCCGCGCGCCGATCGCCGCCTTGTTGCTCTTTGTCCCGATCAGCTTGAATAACACTGCATGATTGTCGGTCTGTGTGCGGTTGATCAGCAGCGACGGTGTACCGTTGTGATTCAGGATCAGTATGTCCACCTTGCCGTCGTTGTTGACGTCGCCAAAAGCCGCGCCCCGCCTGACGTACAGCCCGCCCGCATTCAGCTTCGACAGCTCCGTCACATCTTCAAACGTGCGGTTGCGTTTGTTGCGGAACAGAAGCATGGGCTCGCGAAACGTGACGTTCCCTGTTACCTGATCGACCTGCGGATAAATGTGCCCGTTGGTGATGAAAATATCGAGCCACCCGTCGTTGTCCATGTCGAAAAAGCCCCCGCCCCATCCGACGTAGCGACGCGTCGCCTGCAGCAGCCCCGCGCTCGCCGAAATCTGATCGAATCCCATCTCCCCGCGATTCCAGTAAAGGTCGACGCCTTCCTGGATATAATTTGTCACCAGAATGTCGAGCAGTCCGTCGTGATCGACATCCGCAATATCGACGCCCATCGATCCCTGCATCTGCCCGTCGCTGTTTAGAGCCGTGCCCGTCAGCAATCCCACATCTTCGAACGTCCCGTCATGCTTGTTGCGGAACAGGTAATTCGGATTCACATCGTTTGCAACATAAAGATCGAGCCAGCCATCGTTCGCGAAGTCAGCCCACACCGCCTGCATCCCGAAAAAATGGCTGGGATTGTCGACTCCCGCCTTCTTCGAAACATCATCAAACGTCCCATCCCCGCGATTGTGAAACAGGAAATCGGAGTCCCCCGGCAGCCCCGAAGGCCCGCAGTACACGCGCACTCCCATGTAGGCGCAAGGAACTCCATCCGCATGTGTGACCGGCAACGCATCCATGTCCTGATGAACGTAGCGATCGACAAACAAATCCACATGCCCGTCGCGATCGTAATCGCCCCAGGCCGCGCCTGCGCTGAAGCCGCCAACCCGCAGGCCGGCCTTGTCCGTAACATCTTCGAACTTGCAGTTGCCCAGATTGCGGTAGAGTACATTTCCGCCATATCCCGTGACATACAGGTCCTGCCAGCCGTCGTTATCAAAGTCCACGACCGACACACCCATTCCCCAGCCTTTCCGGGTGAGACCTGCCCCCTGTGTGATGTTGGTAAACTTCAGGTTGGCGTCCTGATGATAGAGCGTGACCATCAAGTCCCCGCCCTGCTTGTAACGCTCCACCGTAGACCCATTCACAGTCACAATGTCGAGCTTGCCGTCGTTATCGCAATCGATGAAACCCGCGCCCCCGCTCATCGATTCGACAATGTAGTACTCGTCCTTGGAGGAAATGTTTGGGACGGTAAGCCCGGCTTGCTTGCCGATGTCTTCAAACTGGGGAATCGCGGCAGGAGCCTGAGCCAGGCACAGCGAGGAGCTTATTAGAAGAAGGTAGAAGAGCCGCATGAAATCGGCCCATGGTAACACGGGCAACTCATAAAACTGGACCAGCATCCACGGGGCCCGTGGCGACCACCCGTTGAGCGATGCCTACGACTTCCACACGGCCACGCTGCGGGCGGATGGACCCGTTCTCTTTGGGGAGGAAACGGATTCAACGGCGCCCACCGGAGCTTCGCCACATCAAGATCGCAAGTCCGAATCTAGCGCGGCACGATTACCAATTTCTCTCTTGGTAGTGCATCCAGCGTTGCCTTGTCAAGTCTGAGGTGAGCCATGACAAGTTCGGGCGGTGTGTGAGACAACCATTCCGAGAGTGACAGATCCTGGTAGTAGCTGCTTTTGAACATCTCCAGAAATCGCAAATCTGTGTCGCCGGTGTTCTCAATATAGTGAGGCAGGGTCTGCTGCACGTAGCCTACATCGCCGGCTTCGAAATCCGCCGTCCGCGCACGAGCTCCGGTTGCGAATACGGTCATTCGTCCCTTGCCGCTGATGTAGTACTGCCACTCGTCAGCGTTGGGATGCCAGTGAAGTTCACGCATACCTCCCGGATGCACGGTTACAATCGCCGCCGCGATCGTTGTCGACACTCTGAAGAGGCTCGAATCGATGATGCGCACTTCTCCTCCTTTGGTGCGTTGAGTAACCGGCTGCTGCGTGGCGCGCAAAGCAAAATCCAGCGGTGACGGACCTAAAGCACCTGCTGCCGCACCCTGGTCGGTGGCCAAAGGTGGTGGAACTTCTGACTGGAAGATGAACAGTTCCTCAGTCGGCATTTTGTTCAGAGCTTGCGAGGCCGTTCCGAAGTTTTTCGCCAACACCTCCCGGGGCGTGTGAGCCATCCACTCTGATAGCAGTACTGTGGCATATTCAGAAAAATTGCCGTCGTCGAATACAAGCAAGAACTCGGCGCCATCCGGACCCAACCCCTGAATGGAATGCGGAATTCCCGTCGGGAAATACCATAGGTCACCTTCATTCACATCTGCTACAAAGCTCTTGCCGTTGGCATCGATTGCGGTAATTCGCGCGCTTCCGAAGAGCATGAATGCCCATTCTGCGGCTGCATGCCAATGCAATTCGCGAATACCTCCGGCTGTGAGCCGCATATCAACGCCTGCTATCGACTTGGAAACCGGCAACTCGCGCACCGTCACCTCGCGCGACCATCCTCCCTGGTGAAGGCGCTTGTGCGAGAGAGAGAACGGGTACTTAAATACCGGCACCGACCCCGCATCAGTTACGGGCGGCACGACTGAACTAGGGTTCTGCGCATCAAGAGCAGCGTTCGTCGGACCTGGGTCGCTCCTGCTTTTATCACTCACGCTGCGGGCGCTCTCCTGCCCCTGCTGAGTTGCCCCAGTAGAGGATAGAACGCCAACCGCAGCCAGAGCCGTCGAACTCGCCAGGAATTTGCGACGTGATACTTCCCTTTTGTCATTCGTCCTGCCTGATCTCATTGATTGCCCTCCCTCTCCACCGAGAACTGGATCAGCATGATTTCACATTTGCCGACATTCCGCGCTACTATACTTGCTTTCGACGTTCAGAATGACCAAATCAAAGCGCGTTACTCGTTCGAAAAGTGTGCGGTTTCTGACCCCTGGCCAGACGCGCATACGTCTCCTCTCGAAAGGCCGGAGAGATAGTCTTTCTTTTCGTCGTAAAGGCGGGCGATTTCCGGTGCAGTTTCTCGGGCATCGGACTCTGCTTCAGAAACTCAGGCCAGCGAATCGAGCCCCATTCCAGACAATAAGCGATCCGTGCCGAAGGTCTCCTTATCAAAGAAGCAGGCGGTCCGAGATGTGGGTAGAGTTTCCGATCGTAGGCCTTATAAAACGTCTTGATTTGTATGCCCAGGTCTCTGAGAACGTTATTGGCAACTACCAGGCGGAGTTGAGACTAACTCCCGTTTCCTGAACGTGGCACAACCCTACTTGAGGGACGAGATGCCGGGCTGTAGCCAAGAGAAGACAAAGTCAGTGATCCCGGGGAATATTCTTGTCATCAGTCCTAGGAGGGGAGCAAAACCAAATCCAGCAATCTTAAACCAGAATTCCGGGCCCAACTCGCCGGGCTTGGTGTTGGTGACGTGGCTTAGCGTGGCATCGCGATGCATATCCGCATAAACCTTCACAATCACAACGCCCCCAATGACGAATAGCACGATCAAAACTACGCTCAGCGCCTGGCGCGGGTCAAAGGGATAGCTGGACATCGCACAGGCCGCGGCCACGAACAACACAATAATGGTCATGGCCATGGTTCTCAATCGACCGAGGACGTTCTGGATAAAGCCCAGGTAGCTCAGACACACAAATTCTTCAGCATTCCGTATACGCGCGTCCTCAGCCTGAGGAGGAACCCTTGGAGTCGTTTCTTCTTTTTCGTCCTTCGCCGCCACCAGCAACGACTCTTCTTCCGTTCTCCAGGCCGGCACCAGCACCCGCGTCAGTAAGGTGCCACATGCAGTTGCGATACTCTTCTGAAATCCCGTGAACCTCGTCAGGTCGCCCACGCGGGAATTCAGGTAATTGGCTGAATACCATTCCGCGAATTTCACTCCAGCCCTGCGCATCCGCAGAAGAGCCGCGAGGGAATTCCGGGATCCGGGATCGTCAGAAGTAGTGAGAAATTCCTGCAGAGAAACGATCGTGTGATTCATGCATTCCATCTGCCTGGAAATGACCTTATAGCGCACTTCCAGCACATTCCCACTCATCTTCCATACGCTTCCCCAGGAAAATCCGCGGAGTGCGGCCAGGGTCCGCCGCAGAGGCAGACGATCGAGGAACGCGAGAAGCCGCCTTAACTCATCCCACAGGTGGTACAGGCGACCAGCTTCGACGATCGACAGACTGCAACAAAAGCTCAACCACAAAAGAAACATTATCGAGTAGCTGTTCCCACCCAGACTGCGCACCGGAACGCCTGCCGCCATACCGAAAGCCGCTGCGACACACAGTACAGAAAGAATCGCTATAAGCGCAAAAACCCTCCGGCTATATGGCATGGCAGCCTGCTCAATCGGCACCGCAACATCCTCTTGACTGAACATCGTCAGAAAATACTTCTTGTTCTTCTTCTTGTCTTCAAATGCCAAGAGTTCTCTTCCCGGAAGGCAAGGACGATCTGGCCCAAATAATGCCAGTCCGTGCAACGTGAACCAAAATGAGAGGTAGAGCCCTATCAAAACTGAGAAGATCGGCACCAGTGGAGAAACCCCACTCGTCAGATGCATCGCTCGCCAATAAGTCAGCACGCGATTTTCCGTGAGCAGCTTCCACTGAACAGGAACAATGAAAAACAGACAAAACACGACCGTGACCACAATAAAAATGACCGACGCCCGGTAATTCCAGGTGTAGAAATCCTTGTCCGTCATCGTTGGCAACGTCGGTCCGGAGGGAGTCTTGGCAAGGTCGCGGGCCAGTTCCCGCGACGTGTGACTATGTGCCAGGACAGATCCCCAAGCCATCAGCCATACGAACGCCATCCAGCAGAGGGCAGACCAAGGGTATTCGAGTCCTGTAGCAGGAATCGAAAATACACCCGAACCCCACGCCGCAACGATCGCAATGAACGCGACGCAGCAACTCCCGCCGAACACCAACCACCGGTGATGCTCATCTCCGGTGCTGGCGAAGTGCGCGCGGAATACAGGCTTGGCCGTGTATGACCCGGACCAGCAGCACCACGTGTGGAACACCGAGAACACGGCGACCGTAAGCCAGAACACTTTCATTCCCACCGGCATCTCGGGCCGTCCGCCAGGGTCGTCTTTCCTGTCTTTCGCACGCTCCGTCGTTCTCCGGTCCACATCTGGCGCGTGTGGGGTATCTTGCGTCAGAGACGCCAAAGGCCAAAACCTGTTAACCCCAAGAACGGATAACCAGGTCGCTGGTCCCGGGTAGGGACAATCCTTACCGGTAGTCGCAGGACTCGTTTCTTCTGGTGTCTTCGTTTTGTCTGGTGTCTTCGCCGGAGCGGGTGGCTTCGTGGTTTTTGGAGTCACCATCTCCCCGCACTGATCAGCAAGTGTCCAAAATGGTGGGGAATAGTCGGGAATCGGGGGATCTTCGGTGCAGTAAACCTGCGGAACGAAAATTGTTTTCTTGTTGGGGTCTTCGAGCACATGACATCGGGAGTCCAACGTCTCAGCCTTGGGGCTCCTGTCATTTATGTCTTGACTCCCATCATTTAGAAGAAGTCGGAAGGCGACGTAAGTGCCTTCGCTGGTGTCGGAGCTAAATGTCCGGTCACCGGCGGGGAGAGATTGGTGCTCGGTCCAATCGCGTTCCAGGGGAAAAAGGGGATACGTGCTGAGGGTCATGGCACCGCTAAGCCCCGTTGAACCGCGCTCACGGATGAACATCAGGTCCGACCCCAGAATCACGATCCGCCCGTCGGGGTAGCTTCGCCGAAGAAAGTTTGCCAGGAATAGTTGGTCAAGGGTATTGCTGCTGCGCAAGACAATGTATCGCGCGCGCAGTTCGCGTAGTGCCGCTACGATCTCCATTAAGTACGCCTCTTGGGCCAGAGGCGTTTGATTCCCGGCATAAGTTCGGATCGAATCGTGTACTTTTCCGGTCGGATCGGCCAGATCGGTGGGAAGATTTCTTCTCTGTGTGTCCGCCGTCTGAGAAGATGTTCCGACGTCGAAGAGCGACTTAGTTTGATAAGCCCCTCGCAATGCGGAAATGTCGCGGGGATAGTAAAGCCTTAGAGCCTTTTGACGGCAAATGAGTTTAGCGACTTTATCGTTTTCCTCTACTTCGCTCATTCCTGCAGGTGCGCGTACGGCTGCGCCATACGCGGTTTCGTCTTCAGAGATGATCGCAACTCGGCCGGGGTCAAATCCAGGTTGCTCGGCTCCCAGGTACTTGCAAAATCGCCCAAGAATCTCCTCATCACTTTGCACGAAGCTGTGAAACACAACTTGGCCGTCGAAGGTATTTTGGAAACTCAGCGCCGCGTCGCCGCTGCTTGCACTGCCACTGTAAATGACAAGCCGCTGACCGTCACTGAGCCGCCCCAAATCCAGATGCTTCGTCGTCGTCGGATCGATCAGTACTTGCTTCAGAGAAGAAAAGGAGCCGGAGAATGAGGGGCCGAGGATGGCCAAATGTCTTACCTGGCTGTTGTTCTTTGACTGCAGCCACGCAATCCACTCGAGAGCGTGTTGGAACTGATCTTTGTGAATTCCCTGGGTAGCCTCCTCGCCTACAACGAAAACGATCAGACCATCGCTATAGCTTTTGGACGCTTCTTTCTCGCACTTGGTCGTCTTCTTCACGTCGGAGCAGGCTAGCGTCTTCCGAAAAAGAAGAATCCCGGGCTGACTCTCCTCAAAATCCTTCTCCCGATTCGCGAGCTTCTCGTCGGCCAGTAGCACATGCGGCGATTCATCGTCGTCCCAGGGAAGCCAGGAGCTGTCGAAGTCGTAATTTTCGTCTTGTGCGCCCTCCTGGATGACGGTTGCGAAGTGATCGAAGATGGAGGATGAGTGCGTATGGACTGGATCAGGCATCAATGCGATGACAAACTTCAGTCCCGACGTTTTCTCACTCAGACTCTCTGGAGGTTTGTCGTCATGGGCACTATCCGGCTCATAGCACTCCTCTGGAGGGGGCAGGTCTTCGATCGCGAGGAAGTCTTCCAGTTCTTCCTGCACGCCGGTGCAACCTGTCCTTATGTGGTGAGCATCATTTTTGTTAGTGGACGCCGTTGACCGTCTAGTTTCAACTTTGTGATCCGTTCTGCCACTTTCCGACTGCTTTGGTCCAGTTTGCAGAGAAACACCCACCACCGCCGCGATGGCGAGGAACGTTGCTGCTCCAATTGTTCCTTCTCGCGTCATG
>Ga0075030_100002846_pt1 | contig 15772 bp, 13 predicted proteins | sample LitLauG_LLR_2012_FD_71393 | JGI IMG/M metagenome (GOLD analysis project Ga0075030, IMG submission 71393) | Freshwater sediment microbial communities from Pennsylvania, USA - Little Laurel Run_MetaG_LLR_2012 | ecosystem: Environmental > Aquatic > Freshwater > Creek > Sediment | place: USA... | reverse complement strand
GAGTCGAACAGGTGCTCCTTGTCCTCCTGCAGGTCCTTGTTGTAGGTCAGCGGCAGCGCGTGCATCACGCCGTGGAACGCGGAGAGGTGGCCGACAACCCGCGGCGCCTTGGCGCGCAGGAGCTCCGCGGCGTCGGGGTTCTTCTTCTGCGGCATGATCGAAGAGCCCGAGCTCCAGGCGTCCGGCAACTCGCAGAACCCGAACTCTGAGCTCGACCACAGGACGAGCTCGGCGCCGAGCCTGGAGAGGTGCGTCGAGCAGGTTGCGGCCGCCGAGAGGTAATCGAGGATGAAGTCCCTGCCGGAAACGCCGTCGATCGAGTTCGGGGTGACCGACTCGAAGCCGAGTGCCTCCGCGACCTGCCCGCGGTCGGTGTCGAAGTTGACACCGGCCAGTGCCCCGGAGCCGAGCGGGAGCCTTCCGCTCTCGCTCTCGGTGAACGCGAAACGCGAGCGGTCGCGCGCGAGCATCCAGAAGTACGCGAGCAGGTGGTGGCCGAGATACACCGGCTGCGCCCTCTGCAGGTGCGTGTAGCCGGGCATCGGCCAGTCGATGTGCTGCTCGGCCCGCGAGAGAACGACCTCCATCAGCCCCCGTATCTCCCGCTGAGCGCGGCGGGCACTGTCCCGCGTGTACATCGCAAGGTCGGTCACGACCTGGTCGTTCCGGGACCGGGCGGTGTGCAGGCGGCCGCCGACCGCTCCCGCGATCTCGGTCAGGCGGCGCTCGACCGCCATGTGAATGTCCTCGTCGTCGTCCCTGAAGGGGAACGTGCCCTCACGCAGCTCCCGCTCGACCTCGCCGAGCCCGGCGATCAGGGCGTCGCGATCCTCGCTGGAGATGATGCCCCGGTCGGCGAGCATCCGCGCATGCGCCCTCGATTGGGCCACGTCCTGTGGCCAGAGGCGCTGGTCGAATGCGATCGAGGCGTTCAGCCGCTGGAAGTCCGGGTGCTGTGGTTCGTGAAAACGGGACAAGGCGCTCAGTTTACGGGCGCCCGGGCGCGCCCCGGGGAACGGCGGGCCGGTGGCCGCTGGGCCACCCGGATATACGCTGGCCGTATGGCCAGTCCATATGCCATAATCCGCGTTCGTGTGCAGCGGCGGCGCGCGCGTGGGCGACACGCGGAGATCCAGAGAATGGGGAATTGACTGAGATGACTTCGCTAGCGGCGGGCAGGGCGAGCAGTTCAAGGATGAGCGCATCACCCCGCCGGCGGAGGGCGAAGCATGCGGTTCTCGCGCTGTGCGCCGCGGCAGTAGTGTCTCTGATGGCATCACCCGTCGCGTTCGGCGCCAGGCAGCACACCGGCACACGCGTGCTCGGGGCAGCCTTCTACGAAGCTGTCTCCTACGGCCCGTCGGCGAACGAGATCGCGAACATCTACGCGTCCGCCACGCCGAACTCGCCGATCGTGATCCTCGTGCATGGCGGTGGCTGGCGCAAACAGGGCGCCCTCGGACGCTTCGAACTCCCCTCCAAGAACCTTCAGGCGGCCGGCTTCACCGTCGTCGAAATCAACTACGACCAGGACAGCCGCGCGACTCCGGCCTTCCCGGTCGAGCCGAACGAGGTCGCCGCGTCCGCGCGCTGGGCGATCGCGCACGCCGGCGCCTACAACGGCGACCCCTCCGAGCTGTTCCTGCTCGGAGGCTCCGCCGGCGCGAACCTCGTCGATCTCGCGGGCCAGGAACTGAACGCCGCCAACCCGGGCACGGTTCGCGCGGTGGTGAGCCTGAGTGGCCCGACGAACTTCATCACGCTGATGCCGATGCTCGAAGAAAACACGTTCTCCAACGAAGACTTCAACCTGTCGGTGCACAGAGCACTCGGCATGGAAGAATCGTCGGTGTTCCCGGCGGCATATGCACAGCGATGGTCGCCCGCGCTGCAGGTCTCGGGCAAGACGTGCCCTGCGTTCCTGATCTTCAACAGCGCCGAAGAGTTCATCCCTCTCTCGCAGGCGCAGGACCTCTACTCGAGCCTGATCGCCGCGAAGTGCAATGCGACCCTGTCCGTGCAGCCCGGCAGCGAACACGCCTTCATGTACTTCCGCGACGTGAAGGCGCAGGTCATCGCGTTCCTGCGCGCGCAGTAGCGCCGGGTCCTCGGCTCAGCCGCGCAGGATCCGGGTCAGCTCCTCGCTGACCCGGCTGACCGCGCCCTCGCCCATCTCGGGGTAGAAGGGCAGCGCGAGCGAGCTCGCCGCAACCCGCTCGCAGACGGGAAACTCTCCTTCGCGGTGGCCGAAGCGCTCGCGGTAGAAGCTCATCAGGTGGATCGCCGGCAGATAGGGCTTGCTCTGGATCCCCGCCTCGCCGAGAGCGCGCACGGTGTCGTCGCGGTCGATCCCGTCGGGCAGCTGCACGACGAACACGAACCAGCCCCGCGTGTCCCCCGCGCGGTCCTCGCAGGGGAGCGTGAGCTCGGGCAGACCCGACAGCGCCTGGCGGTAGAGCGCGGCCACCCGCGTGCGCCCGGCGAGCATCTCCTCAAGCCGCTGGAGCTGCGCGATCCCGATCGCGCACGCGATGTCAGAGAGCCGGTAGTTGAAGCCGAGCCGGTCGTGGTCGAGCCAGCCCATGTCGGGCGCCCGGCCCTGGTTGCGCTCGGAGTCGATCCGCGCCTTCATCGACGCGTCGCCCAGCGTGACCATGCCTCCCTCGCCGGTCGTGATCTGCTTGTTGGCGTAGAAGCCGAATACGGCCGGGTGGCCTCGGGCGCCGACCGCTCGCCCGTCCGCGTGGTATGCGCCGAGCGCCTCGCACGCGTCCTCGACGATCGCCAGCGAGTGACGGGCGGCCAGACCCTCGAACGCGGGCATGTCGGCCGGGTAGCCGAAGATGTGGACCGGCAGAAGCGCCCGTGTCCGGTCGCTCACGGCGTCGGCCGCCGCAGCCGGGTCGAGGTTCAGCGTCACCGGGTCGATGTCGGCGAACACCGGCCGTGCGCGCTCATAGATCGCGGCGTTGGCCGACGCGACGAACGAGAACGGGCTCGTGATCACCTCGTCTCCGTCGGTGACGCCTGCCGCCCGCAGCGCGAGGTGCAGGCCCGCGGTCCCGCTGCTGACGGCGCTGGCATGCGCGGCTCCGATCCGCTGCGCGAAGTCCTGCTCGAAACGCGCCAGCCGCGGCCCGAGCGACAGATGCCCCGATCGCAGCACCTCGAGCACGGCGCGCTCCTCGGGCTCGCCGATGACCGGTCGAGCGAGTGGGATGATCTCCCGGCCCACTATGCGGTGTCCGGAGAGCGCACGCCCGCGCCGGGCGAGCGCCTCCCGCCCGGCTGCATGCCGTACTCGAGCGAGTCGACCAGCGCGTCCCAGGATGCGGCGATCAGGTTCTCAGAGACCCCGATCGAGCCCCACACGTCCTGCCCGTCGGTGGCGTCGATCAGCACCCGGGTCACGGCGCCGGTGCCCTTCAGCTCGTCGAGTATCCGCACCTTGAAGTTCACGAGCTCGATGTCTCGCAGGTGGGGGTAGATCTCTCCGATCGCGGCGCGGAGCGCCTCGTCAAGCGCGTTGACGGGCCCGTTGCCCTCGGCGCTTCGGACGTAGCGCTCGCCGTCGACCCAGATCTTGACCACGGCTTCGGTCTCGATCTTGCCGTCGACTCGCTTCTCCACGATCACCCGCCATGACTCCAGGCGGAACAGCGGCTCATACTCACCGGCCTCCTTGCGCATCAGGAGCTCGAACGAGCCGTCCGCGGCCTCGAACTGGAAGCCGTCGTGCTCGAGTTCCTTGACGCGGTCCACGACACGCTGTGCGAAGTCGCCATCGGCAGCGATCCCGGCCTGGCCGGCCTTCTCGACGACGGTCCCTCTCCCGGACAGCTCGGAGATCAGGATGTCGCGGTCGTTCCCCACGATCGCCGGGTCGATGTGCTCGAAGGTGTTGGCGTCGGCGCGGATCCCGGCGGCGTGCAGTCCGGCCTTGTGCGCGAATGCGTGCTTGCCGACATACGGCTGCGCGGGGTTCGGCAGGCGGTTCAGGAGCTCGTCGACTAGGTGCGCGGTCTCCGTGAGGCGCGTCAGCTGCGCGGGCGTGATGACCTCCGCTCCCATCTTCAGCTGAAGGTCGGCGATGATCGTGATGAGGTTGGCGTTGCCGGTGCGCTCGCCGATCCCGTTGATCGTCCCCTGCACCTGGGTGGCGCCGGCTTCGACGGCCGCCAGCGTGTTTGCGACCGCGCAGCCTGAGTCGTCGTGGGTGTGGATTCCGAGCGCGGCACCGGGAAGCGCTTCCCTAACGACAGCGAGCGCCGTGCGTATCTGCGGCGGCAGCGATCCGCCGTTGGTGTCGCACAGGACCAGGCGCTCAGCTCCGGCGTCCGCCGCCGCCCGAAGGCAGTCCAGCGCGTAGCCGGGGTCCAGCGCGAACCCGTCGAAGAAGTGCTCGGCGTCGAGCAGCACACGCTTGCCCTGCCCGGCGAGGAACTGCACGGAATCGGAGATCATCCTCAGGTTCTCCTCGCGTGAGGCGCGCACGACCTTCTCGACGTGCAGCACCGAGGCCTTGCCCACGATCGTGCACACGGGCGCGAAGCACTCCGCGAGCGTGCGCAGCCCCTCGTCCTGCTCGGCGGCAACGTCGCGCCTGCGCGTCATGCCGAAGGCGACGACCTGCGAGACGTCGAGCTGCTCGTGGGAGAGCAGCGTGAACAGCTCCTGCTCCTTCGGGTTGCTGGCGGGGAAGCCGGCCTCCACGAGATGGACGCCGAGCGCGTCGAGTGCCCTCACGACGCGGACCTTCTCGGCGGCGGTCAGGCTCATGCCGCCGCCGCCCATCCCGTCGCGCAGGGTCGCGTCGTATAGCTGTATGTCGCTCACGGCGCCCTAGCCCGCTGCGGTGGTCTGCGCGCTGGGCGCAGCCGCCTCGCCGGCGGGTGCCTTGGCGGGCGCTGCCGGCACGATGTCGAGCCACTCGCGATAGCGCTCCGTGCGTCCGTGCAGGGCCGCGTCGAAGGCGTCCTGGAGTACCTGCGTGATCTCGCCCGGGCCGCCGGCGCCGATCCTGTGGTCGTCGACCTCCCGAACCGGCACGAGCTCCGCTGCGGTACCCGACATGAACATCTCGTCGGCGAGGTACATCTCGGCGCGCGAGATGCTCCGCTCGACGACGGTGTAGCCGAGGTCGCGCGCGATCTGGATGATCGAGCGGCGTGAGATCCCGTCGAGGATCGAGTTGTGCTGGCCGGGGGTGATGATCTCGCCCTCGCGGACGATGTAGATGTTCTCCCCTGTGCCCTCGCAGACGAAGCCGTGGTCGTCGAGCAGGATCGCCTCCTCGTAGCCGGCCTTCAGCGACTCGACCTTCGCCAGGACGCTGTTCAGGTACTGCCCGGATGCCTTCGCGTGCGGGATCAGCGACTCGGAGCTGATCCGCCGCCACGAGGACACCTTCGCCCGGACGCCGTTGCGCTTGCCATCCTCGCCGAGGTAGGCGCCCCACTCCCAGCATGCGATCGATACTTCCACGGGCGCCTCGAGCGGGTTCAGCCCCATCTGGCCGTAGCCGCGGTTGATGATCGGCCGGATGTAGCAGGAGCGCAGCCCGTTGCGCGCCACGAGCTCCAGTGTCGCCTTGCGGATCTCCTCCGCGCTGAACGGGACCGGCATGTAGTAGAGCTCGGCGGAGCCCAGCAGCCGCTCGACGTGCTCGGCGTTGCGGAACACGGCGGGACCGAGCTCGGTGTCGTAGCAGCGGACTCCCTCGAAGACGCCGGTGCCGTAGTGCAGGCCGTGCGTCAGGACGTGGACCTTTGCGTCCTCCCAGGCGACGAAATCTCCGTTCATCCAGATGAGGTCGGTGGGCTCCACTGTTGATCGCTCCTAGTCGAGGTTTTCGAGCACTGCCTGCGTCGCCCGCTCGGTGCCGTCCTCGCCACCCAGATCGGGTGTTCTCAGGCCCCCGGCAAGCGCGCGCTCCACCGCCGATTCTACAGCCGCCGCCTCGGTTGCCAAATCGAGGCCGTGCCGCAGCATCATCGCCGCGGACAGGAACATCGCGAGCGGGTTCGCCACGCCCCGGCCGGCGATGTCGGGTGCGGAGCCGTGCACCGGCTCGAACATGCCGGGGCCCTCGCCGCTCAGGGACGCGCTCGGCAGCATCCCGATCGAGCCCGTGATCATCGCCGCCTCGTCCGAGAGGATGTCCCCGAACATGTTCTCGGTGAGGATCGTGTCGAAGTGGCGCGGCGCGGACACGAGCTGCATCGCCGCGTTGTCGACGAGCACGTGCTCGAGCTGGATGTGCGGGAACTCGCGGGCGTGAAGGTCGGTGACGACCTCGCGCCATAGCCGGGAGGTCTCGAGCACGTTCGCCTTGTCGACGCTGGACACCTTCGCGCGCGCGGCGCCGAACGCGGTGCGCGCGATCCGCTCGATCTCCTCGGTGCTGTAGGTGCAGAGGTCGGACGCCGTTGTCGCGGTGCGGGTCTTCTCGCCGAAGTAGATGCCTCCGGTCAGCTCGCGGACCACGAGCAGGTCGGTCCCCTCGATGCGCTCGCGGCGCAGCGGCGATGCGTCATAGAGGGCGGGCAGCGGCTTGACGGGACGCAGGTTCGCATACAGGCCGAGCCCCTTGCGAAGTCCGAGCAGGCCCTGCTCGGGCCGCGGCTTGCCGGGGTCGGTGGTGTCCCACTTCGGCCCCCCCACCGCGGCCAGCAGCACCGCGTCCGAGGCCCGGCAGGCGGCGAGCACCTCATCGGTAAGCGCGGTCCCGTGGGCGTCGATGCTCGCGCCGCCGAACGTGTGCTCCTCGAACTCGAAGTCGCCGAGCTCGCCGAGCAGCGCCAGCGCGGGCGCCATGATCTCGGGGCCGATCCCGTCCCCGCTGAGCGTCGCTATGCGGTGTGTCATGGCGGGCGACGCTACCAGGACAGGCCAACGTAGAGGGCCTGCACGCGCTCGATCAGCTCGTCCGCGTCGTACTCGTGCACCTCGGCGACGGGGGTCCCGTCGGCCCAGTGGTAGGTGATCGCGATCGAGCGCACCCCGACGTAAACCTGCTCGAGGTCGAACCGCAGGTCCGGTCGCCGAGCGAGGCCGCGCGCGAAGTGCTCGCGCAGCCGCTCCGCGCCTTCGATCAGGCCGTCCGGTATGCCCAGGGACGCAATCGCGGTCGGCGTCTGAAAGCGGACGCCTGCAGCGTAGAGCGCCATGATCGCGTCGAGGTCGTGCGAGTTCCAGACCGCGACCCACTCCTCGCCGAGCTCGCGGCCCCGCGACTCGCTGAGGGCGGCGGCGCTCACAGCGCGGTCGTGACCGGGCCGCTGCGCTCGCGGTCACGTTCGAAGGCCTCGATCACGGCCTCGTCCGAGAGCGTCGCGCCGACGTCGTCAAGGCCCGCCAGCAGCCTGCGCCTGATCTCGGCATCGATCTCGAACGGCGCGCTCAGCAGTTCGCCGGCGGCACCGGGGTAGCGGACCTCCTGCGCCTGCAGGTCGACCTGCGCCTCGCCGGCGGCCGCCACGGCCCGGCAGTCATCCTCGCTGAGGACCACGGGGAGCAGCCCGATCTTGGTGCAGTTGGAGTAGAAGATGTCAGCGAAGCTCGGCGCGATGATCGCCTGAAAGCCGTAGTCCTGCAGGCCCCATGGCGCGTGCTCGCGCGAGGAGCCGCAGCCGAAGTTCTCCCCGGCGATGAGGATCGGGTTGGCGGGCAGGTCCCAGCCGGGCTCCTTGGCCCAGTCGTAGAACAGGAACTCGCCGAAGCCGGTGCGCTCGACCCTCTTCAGGAACTGCTTGGGCATGATCTGGTCGGTGTCCACGTTCGCGCGGTCGAGGTGGCTGACCGGCCCGCTGATTATCTCTATCGGCTGCATTGCGACCTCCTAGGCCCAGTCACGGATATCGACGAAATGACCTGCGACGGCCGCGGCAGCGGCCATCTGCGGCGAGACGAGGTGAGTCCTGCCGCCCCGGCCCTGACGTCCCTCGAAGTTGCGGTTCGAGGTGGACGCGCAGCGCTCGCCCGGGGCGAGGATGTCGGGGTTCATCCCCAGGCACATCGAGCAGCCCGCGACGCGCCAGTCAAATCCGGCCTCGCGGAAGACGCGGTCGAGCCCCTCGGCCTCGGCCTGCGCCTTGACCTGCTGGGAGCCGGGGACGACCATCGCGCTGACGCCGTCGGCGACGGTGCGTCCGGCGATCACCTCGGCGGCCGCACGAAGATCGCCGATCCTGGAATTCGTGCACGAGCCGATGAAGACTCGGTCGACCTTGATCTCCTCGATCGGCGTCCCGGCCTCCAGGCCCATGTAGTGCAGCGCGCGCTCGGCCTCCTCGCGTTCGGATGCGCTCTCGAACGCCTCCGGGCCCGGGACGCGCTCGGTGACCGGCCTCACCATCCCGGGGTTCGTGCCCCACGTCACCTGCGGCGAGATCGCGCTCGCGTCGATCACGACCTCGCGGTCGAAGCTGGCACCCTCGTCGCTGCGCAGTCCGCGCCAGCCCTCGATCGCCTCCTGCAGGTCGGCGCCCTTCGGGGCACCCGGCCGCTCGACGGACGTGAACCACTCGAAGGTCTTCTCGTCCGGCGCGATCATTCCAGCGCGGCCGCCGCCCTCGATCGTCATGTTGCAGACCGTCATGCGGCCCTCCATCGAGAGCGCCTCGATCGCCGGGCCGGCGTACTCCACGACGTGGCCCGTCAGGCCTCCGACTCCGAGCTGTCCGAGCGTCGCGAGGATCAGGTCCTTCGCGGTCACCCCGAACCCGAGCTCGCCCTCGTAGCGGATGCGCATCGAGTGCGGCCTGTGCTGCACCATGCACTGCGTGGCGAGCACGTGCTCGACCTCGCTGGTGCCGATCCCGAACGCCAGCGCGCCGAACGCCCCGTGCGTCGAGGTGTGCGAGTCGCCGCACACGATTGTCATCCCGGGCTGCGTGACGCCGAGCTCGGGCCCGATCACGTGCACGATGCCCTGGCGCGCCGACCCGAGTGAGTAGACGGGCACGCCGAACTCCTCGCAGTTGTGCTCGAGTGTCTGGACCTGCACCCGCGAGAGCTCATCCTTGATCATGGCCGCGACGGGCGTACCGTCGGTGGGAGTGTTGTGGTCTGCCGTCGCCAGTGTGCGGTCGGGTCTGCGGACCTTGCGGCCCGCCAGTCGCAGGCCGTCGAATGCCTGCGGGCTGGTCACCTCATGGACGAGGTGCAGATCTATGTAGATCAGGCTCGCCTCGACCTCGTGGGCCTGCCAGATCTTCTCGAACATCGTCTGTGGCATCGCGTGGATCCTTCTTCTCGTTGGTGTTTCGCGCTAGCTGCGCCGGAGGCCGGCTGAGAGGACGGCGAGGAACGCCGCCTCCTCCCCGGTCGGGTTCTCGAAGTGGTGGGGCAGGTCCGCATCGAAGGTCACGCAGTCGCCCTGCGAGAGCTCGTGGCGCAGCCCGTCGCACACGAGCACTATCGAGCCGCGCTCGACCAGCGCCGTCTCGCGGCTCCCCGGCTCGTGCATCGGCGGATCATCGGCGGCTCCGGTCGCGGCGCCGGCCGCGAGCGTGTGGCGGGAGAGCTCGGCGCGCTGGCCCGGCTGTGACGAGGTCAGGACCTCGAAGCGGTGGCCGCGCGCGGCGCTGCCACCGGTGCGGCGCTGCGCGGCGCGGGTGATCGTGACCGATCCGCCCTCGTCCAGGCGCAGGAACTGCGAGAGGCGCAGGTCAAGGCCGGATGCGATCCGTGATGCGACGGTGAGCGTCGGGCTCGTCTCCCCGCGCTCGACCTGCGAGAGCATCGGCGCACTGACGCCGCTGCGCTCGGAGAGGTCGCGCAGGGACAGGCCGGACGCCTCGCGCAGAGCCTTCACCCGCGCGCCGATCACCGCGGGTGCCAGCTCGTCGTGGGCCGCCCCCGGCGCTTCGCGTGCGCGCTTCGTCCTGGTGCCGGCGGCGGCGGGCTTCTCTACAGTCGGCATACGTCCGTACGTTATCACGCACGGCGGTGCTGCGTCTATGGAGTGGGCGTCGCGAGCGCCGAGACGTCCTGCTCGTCGCGGCGGGAGCGCTCGACGGCCACCGACAGGGCACGCACGTAGGCCCGCGCCGCCGCCTCGATGATGTCCGTCGACACGCCCTGTCCCGCGCCGGTGGCGCCTGCGACCTCGACGACGACGGCGACCTCGCCGAGAGCGTCCTGCCCCTCGGTGACGGCGCCGATCTTGAAGTCGCTGAGTCTCGCCCCCACCCCGGTCGCGGCATCGATCGCGCCGAGCACGGCGTCGATCGGGCCGTCGCCCATGAACGAGCCTGGCGACGCGGAGCCGTCCGGCAGCGTCACCGAGACGCGCGCGTGCGCGGGCCTGCGCGGCTCGCGGGATGACGCCTCGACCTCGAACCAGTCGAGCACGAACCCATGGGTGTCCTCGCTGCGCAGCTCATCGGTCACGAGCGCCTCCAGGTCCATCGCGGTGACCTGCTTCTTGCGGTCCGCGATCTCCTTGAAGCGCTTGAAGGCGGTGTTGAGCATCTGCCCGTCGATCTCGAAGCCCATCTCCTCCAGCGCCTGCCTGAGCGCGTGGCGGCCGGAGTGCTTGCCCAGCACCAGCGAGTTGCTGCTCAACCCGACGGTGGTTGCATCCATGATCTCGTAGGTGGTGCGCTCCTTCAGCACGCCGTCCTGGTGGATGCCGGCCTCGTGCGCGAACGCGTTGCGGCCCACGATCGCCTTGTTCGGCTGCACCGGGTAGCCGGTGAGCCTCGACACCAGGCGACTGGTGCGGGCGATCTCGGTCGTCTCGATGCCGGTCCACAGCCCGACGCTTGACTCGCGGGTGTGCAGCAGCATCGCGATCTCCTCGAGCGACGCGTTGCCGGCTCGCTCACCGATCCCGTTGATCGCGCACTCGACCTGCCGCGCGCCCGCTTCCAGCCCGGCGAGCGAGTTCGCGACGGCGAGACCGAGGTCGTCGTGGCAGTGCACGGAGACGACGACGTCGTGCAGCCCCGGGATCAGACGGTAGAGCTCCTCGAACATCGCGGCGTACTCGCGCGGCATCGTGTAGCCGACCGTGTCGGGCACGTTGATCGTGCTCGCGCCCTCCTCCAGGGCAATCTGGATCACCTCCGCCATGTACTCGACGTCCGAGCGCGAGCCGTCCTCCGGTGAGAACTCGACGTCCTCGCAGAGCGCGCGTGCCTGCGCGACCGCGGCGCGAACCTGCCCCTTGACGTCATCGCGCGTGGTCTGCAGCTTGCGCTCGATGTGAATGTCGCTGGTCGCGATGAAGGTGTGGATCCGCGGGCGTTCGGAGTCCCGGACGGCGTCCCACGCGGCGTCGATGTCCTGCTTGCTGGTGCGCGCGAGGCCGCAGATGACGGGCCCCTGCACCGTCTGCGCGATCGCGCGGACGGACTCGAAGTCACCGGGCGAGGTGATCGGGAAACCGGCCTCGATCACATCCACCCCGAGCCGCGCCAGCTGCTGGGCGATCTCGAGCTTTTCCTGCCTGTTCAGCGAGATCCCCGGCGACTGCTCGCCGTCCCGCAGTGTCGTGTCGAAGATCAGGACGCGATTCGCGTCGTCTCGATGCTCGTTCTCGGTCATGTGCTCGCTACTCCTTCTCTGTCTCGCTTTGGCTTCCTCTCTGCTGGGTTTGCGGCTACGCGGCCGCCACGCGCTATTCCCCCCGAGGGGGGAGCAGAAGAAGCGAGAGAAGCGAGATTCCGAAGGACATGCCTGAGCGCAGGGTAGCACCGCCCGCAGCCGGCGTGCGGGATCAGCGTCAGGGAGTCAGGACGACCTTGCCGGTGTTGCGCCGCTCGACGATCATCGTCTGCGCGGCGCCCGCCTCGGCGAAGCTGAAGGCGCCCGCGACGACCGGCGTGACGGTGCCGTCGTCGAGCAGCTCGCGGAGCGGCTCGATCCACGGCTCGAGCGTGCCGCGGTCCTGCCACAGGGAGAGCATGTTCAGGCCGATCACGGCCTTTGATTCGCTCATCTGCTTGACCATGTTGAAGCGCGGCATGCTCGCCATCGCCTTCAGTGCGGCCGGGATGTTTTTCCGCTCGCCGGAGACCACGGACGAGGCACCGAACGCGACAAGCCGGCCGCCCGGGCGGAGCAGGCCGTAGCTGCGACGGAAGCTGCGGCCGCCGACGGCGTCCATGATCAGATCGAACTTCGGCAGGCCGCGCTCCCAGCCGGGGCTCGTGTAGTCGAGCGTGTGGTCTACGCCGAGCTCTCTGATGCGCGCATGCTTGCCGGGCGAGGCCGTGCCGTAGACCTCGGCCCCCCAGCGCTTGGCGATCTGTGTGGCGGCGATCCCGACGCCGCCCCCGGCGGAGTGGATGAGCACACGCTCGCCGGGACGCAGGCTGCCGTAGCCGACGAGCCCGGCCCACGCTGTCGCGTAGTTGACGGGGATCGCGGCGCCCTGCTCGAAGCTCAGCCGGTCCGGAAGCGCAACCACGTCCCCGGACGGCACCGCGACCTGCGAGGCGTAGCCGCCGAATTTGGTCCCGGAGAGCACCCGTTGCCCGGGCGCGAGGCCTTCAACGCCATCGCCGACGGCGAGGATCGTTCCGGCAACCTCATAGCCGACGACGCACGGCGTCTTCGGTGCATCGGGGTACAGGCCCATGCGCGCCATCACGTCGGCGAAGTTGATGCCCGCGGCTGCCACGTCGATGAGGACCTCGCCGGCGCCTGCGACGGGGTCGGGGCGCTCCTGGACCTGGAGCACCTCGGGGCCACCGTATGCGGTGATGACGACGACTCTCATGTACTGGGCACGCTACCCGATCAGCTCAGGTCGACGGACCATCCGTTCACGAAGCCGTCGGAGGCGACGATCTCGCCGAGCACGTCCTGCGCCACGGGCGCATCGGTCGTCACGACCATCGCCGCGAGCGGGCCGCCTCCGTCGTCGTCGGTGTGTCCGACAGCGGCGGAGGAGATGTTGATGCCGTGCGTGCCGAAGATCGTGCCGACGCGGCCGATCATGCCCGGCAGGTCCTCGTAGCGGAACACGGTCACGTTCGGCTCGAGCTCGATCGTGAGCCTGCGCCCCTGCACCTCGACGAGGTGAGGCACCTGGTTGGGGCCGATGCCGGTGCCCGCGACCGCGACGCGCTCCTCGCCGGCGATGACGGTGACGCGGATCAGCTCGTTGAAGTCCTGCGCCTCGGACACCGCCTTCTCCTCGAAGACGATGCCGCGCTGGTGGGCCATCGTGGGGGCGTTGACGAGATTCACCTGCTCCTCGGTGCGTCCCTGCAGGGCTCCCACGATCACCGCGAGGCCGAGCAGGCGCGTGTCATAGTCGGCGATCCTGCCGAGGAACGCGGCCTCGATCCGCTCGACCGAGCTGCCCTCCGCGAGCGCCATCGCGAGCTTGCCGAGCTGCGTCGCGAGCGGCAGGAACGGGCCGAGCATGTCCATGTCCTCCGCGCCGATCGCCGGGATGTTGACGGCGGTCGATACGACGCCGCCGGTGAGCGCCGCCACCACCTGCTCGGCGCTCTGGTAGCCGGCGCGGTCGGTGGCCTCCGCGGTCGAGGCCCCGAGGTGCGGCGTGACGATCACGTTGGGGTAGGCGAACAGCGGGTGCTCGGTTATCGGCTCGCTCTTGAACACGTCGATCGCGGCTCCCGCGACCTTGCCCGAGTCGAGCGCGGCGATCAGTGCGTCGTCGTCGATCAGCCCTCCACGTGCGACGTTCAGGATCCGCACGCCGTCGCGCATCCCGGCGAATGCGCCGGCGTCGAGGAACCCTTCGGTCTCGGGCGTCTTGGGGAGGTGCACAGTCAGGAAGTCCGACTGTGCATAGAGATCCTCGGGGCTGTCGGCCTTCTCCACCCGCAGCTCCCTGTAGCGCTCGGCGCTGACGAACGGGTCGAACGCGACGACGTGCATCCCGAATCCCCGCGCGCGGGCCGCGACCAGCTGCCCGATCCTCCCGAAGCCGAGGATGCCGAGGGTCTTCTCGTAGAGCTCGACTCCGGAGAACTTCGAGCGCTCCCACTTCCCGGAGGTGAGCGAGGCGTATGCCTGCGGGATGTTGCGGGCGAGTGCCAGCAGCAGCGCCATCGTGTGCTCCGCGGCCGTCACGACGTTGGACTCCGGGGCGTTGGCGACCACGATCCCGCGCCTGGTGGCGGCGGGCACGTCGACGTTGTCCACGCCGACGCCGGCGCGGCCGATCGCGCGCAGCCGGCCGGCGCGGTCGATCACCTCGCTGGTCATCTTCGTGGCGGAGCGGATCACGATCCCGTCGTAGTCGCCGATCCGGCTCTCGAACTCCTCCTCGCTCCAGTCGACCCCGAGGTCGACGTCGAAGTGCTGCTGCAGGAGCTCCACGCCGGAGTCGCCGATCTTCTCCTTGACCAGGACCCGCGGGCGGCCGCCGCCGTTCGCCGAGGCGCTCATGACTGTGTCCTCTCAACGACCCAGTCGATGCAGGCGGTGAGCGCCTGCACGTCGGAGGTCTCGACGGCCGGGAACATCCCCACCCGCAGCTGATTTCGCCCGAGCTTCCGGTAGGGCTCGACGTCGACGATCCCGTTGGCCCGCAGCGTGCTCGCGACGGCGGCTGCGTCGACCGACTCCTCGAAGTCGATTGTGCCGACGACCAGCGAGCGCTTGGCGGGGTCAGCAACGAACGGCGTCGCATAGGCCGAGCTCTCGGCCCAGCCGTACAGGTGCGAGGAGGACGCGCCGGTGCGCTGCACGCACCAGTCCAGGCCGCCGTTCTCGAGCATCCAGGAGATCTGGTCACTGAGCAGGAACAGCGTCGCCACCGCGGGGGTGTTGTAGGTCTGGTCCTTGACGGAGTTCTCCAGCGCCGTGCCGAGCGACAGGAAGTCCGGGATCCATCTGCCCGACGCGTGGAGTCGTGCGATCCGCTCCTGCGCGGCGGGGCTCAGAAGCGCCACCCACAGGCCGCCGTCCGCGGCGAAGCTCTTCTGCGGCGCGAAGTAGTACACGTCCGCTTCGGCGGGGTCCACCGGCAGCCCGCCGGCCCCGGAGGTCGCGTCGATCGCGATCAGGGCGTCGCCGCAGCCCGCGGGCCGGCCGACGGGCACCATCACGCCGGTCGATGTCTCGTTGTGGGCCCATGCGATCACGTCCGCCTCGGCGGCGAGCGCCTGCGGGCCGACGACGGACGCGTCGGGTGCGTCGCCGGGGTCGGCGGAGACCACGACGGGCTCCTGCAGAAACGGGGCGCCCTTCGCGACGCTCGCGAACTTCTGTGAGAACTCGCCGAAGGCGAGGTGCAGGCTGCGGTTCTCGATCAGGCCGAACGCGGCCGCGTCCCAGAACGCCGTCGCGCCGCCGTTGCCGAGTGCCACCTCGTACCCGTCCGGGAGCGCGAACAGAGCGCCGAGTCCGGACCTGATCTCGCCGACGAGCGACTTCACCGGCTTCTGCCTGTGCGAGGTGCCCATCACCTTCGCGCCGTCGCTCAGGAGATGCTCGAGCGCCTCGGGGCGCACCTTCGACGGGCCGCAGCCGAAGCGGCCGTCGGCGGGCTTCAGATGCTCTGGGATTGCGGGTGCTGCCTTCGCTTCCACCGGGCTCGTAGTCATGTGGGGCTCCTCGCTCTGCCTGACCGGGCGGGAATCGTCGATGATCAGAGGGTGCCCAGGCGCGCGGCGGTGTTCAGATCGCCGCTCCCCGGTGGTTAGCTCCACCCGAGCGCCAGTCGCGGCGACCAGCGCGAGTGTAGCGAACCGGCGCGGGCGCCACTCGCCGGCGCCGCGTCGCCGGCGGCCCCGCTCAGCCGCCGGAGAGCAACTCGCGCTCTATCACGCGCGCGCTCCAG
>Ga0075030_100002844_pt1 | contig 15775 bp, 12 predicted proteins | sample LitLauG_LLR_2012_FD_71393 | JGI IMG/M metagenome (GOLD analysis project Ga0075030, IMG submission 71393) | Freshwater sediment microbial communities from Pennsylvania, USA - Little Laurel Run_MetaG_LLR_2012 | ecosystem: Environmental > Aquatic > Freshwater > Creek > Sediment | place: USA... | reverse complement strand
CATCATCCCCTGGGAGAGAAATGAGCGAAACCACATTTCCAATCTGACAATCGAGAACGCTGCAGATTTCATTCAGCACTTTAGGAAGGGGCGCGCGAGCAGAAATCGATTGAAGCACATGCTCTTCCAAACTCGATGTATATTGAACTTCTTCTTCGGCGTGCTGATGCGCCTTCCGTCTCTGTAACTTACCGCCTGCGCTGAAATCATATTCGTTCATCGGAGATTCCCCCTTCCTAGTCTCTACCGGTTTCATCCCACTTTTTTGACGGTCGGGAGTTGTGGGAGCGCTCATACCTGCCGCGCTCCCTTGGCCGATGCCCGGTCATTCGCTCTTCCGTGGCATTCGTCAGTGGTTAGCGCCCGTCGTGGTCGTGATCCGGATGAGTGTGGCGCCAGTTCCAATACGCCCTCTGCTCTTTCACTTTCAGTTCCACAAATGGGTGGTACTCTCTGTGCTTCTCACCAAGGTATATTCGGAAGGAACGGTCCTCGTTGTCATCCCAGTTGTGATAGTCCTTGTGGTCACGGTCATAGACCCTGTTGTGGTCTTTGTCGTCTCGACGGTTTTCTTCCTGGCGTCCGTTGTCCTGGGGCTGGCCCGCTGCGTTCATTGCCGAGGGCACCGTCAGAGCTGCGCTTAGAACAAAAAAGCTGAATATATATTGATAGCTTCGTTGCATGTCGTATTCCTCCTGGCACAAGAGTTCTTGCTCGGAATCCCTAGCCTGCAGGGAGTATGTGGTGCTAACCATCGAAGCGATGTTCGATTTCGCACACTGGGTTCTGGCAATTTCAGGTTCACCCCTAAGGGCACAATCCTCTTCCCTGGTCAACGCGAGCGCGATCAGATTTTCTGACCAACTCGGGCAGCTTTTGATCTCTGGTCTTTCATCGCATAGAGGAATTTGTCCGCAGCGTATAGCAGCGTTCCTACGTTTTCGGCATCCTTCGGATAACTGGCCACTCCCACGCTCACGGAAAGGGCCGGTTCTTCGGGGTCATCGGCAAGGAGTTCGCAAATTCGCCTCGCCACCAATGTAGCCGCAGCCGCGCCCGTCTCCGGCAGGACCAGTGCAAACTCATCCCCGCCTTGCCGCGCCGCGGTGTCCACGGATCGGCAGCAATCCGCCAGAATCTGCGACAGACGGCAAAGAGCTCGATTCCCCGCCAAATGCCCCAAGCGATCGTTGATTGCTTTCAATCCATCGAGATCCAGCAGAAGCACCGAAAATTCCCTCTCGGTTCGCTTTGACCGGCAGATCTCCGCGTGCAGCACCTCGAAAAGCCGGCGGTGGTTTGCCAGCCCTGTCAGCGAGTCGCTCAATGCCTGGCGGCGAAGATGATCCTCCAGCGCCCGCTGCTCTGTGATATCAACTGCGATGATTTCATACCCAACAAAGACTCCATCGTCGTCAAAGACGCCCCGGCCGCTCAGTCTTGCCTTCAAACTCGTCCCGTTCTTCCGTTTCCATTCAATTTCGACCGGCTCTATTCTCACTGACTCCGGGGAGCTTCCGGCCAATGGAGCTCCGTGTCCCAGATCAACAGAGACTTCGGACGCGCGATTCGCCTCCAGCAGTTCTTCTTTGGATTCGTAGCCCAGCATCGCCACAAGCGCCTGGTTGACATCAAGAAATCTTCCGTCCACATCGCACCTGCAAATGCCATAGGCAGGATTTTCCACCAACGCCCGATACAGCGATTGCGAATGCCTTAGCGCCTTTCCCGCCTCTTCCAGCTCCGCGCGGAGTTTCCTTTCGTTCAAGACTCGCCGGACGGTCATCGGCAATTGCGCTAGATGCTCCTGCTCGACGTAATCAAACGCTCCTTCGGCGCTTAGTTGAGCGATGGATTCGCTTCCAATTGCGGAGGTCACGAACAGGAGCGGAACCTCCTGCACCGTTTGATGAAGGAATTGCAATGCCTGCGACCCCTTCCAACTCGGACTGGGATACTCCGCAACGACCACATCATAAGTTTGGAGCCGCAGCTGTTGGGCACACTGGGGAAGGGTCAAAACCAAATCAGAGTTGATCGTGAATTGCGCCTTCTTGAGTTCTTCCAGGCAGCCGTCCACTACATCCGCATCGCGGTGGATAAACAGCATCTTCAGGGGCCGGCGCCTGTGCGCGCCGGAACTTTCCGAGCGGAAATTCCTCCGGGCCGAGTGCAATTCGTTCTGAGCCAGATTCGTCATGGAAGCAAACACGCATGACCCGCTTTGGCCGTCCTTGGGCATACATAACGAACGGCCCCGAGTTCGCGTCTGTCTTCCTCACCATAAGTAGCCTTGGAAATGGCGTCTGTTCCATTTTGAACATTTGTCGTACCTGACAAGCCGCCCCCCCGGCGTCAGGCAGTCACACAAACCCCTGCCCTTTCTAAAATGGGAATTTGAAGGGCCGTTGGTGTCCAATTCGGTACATACATCTCTCTTGTTGATCGCGGATCATGGCTTGGCAAGCGAGATGCTCCAAAAGGAGAACCGTCGTGATCAGTTGCCCACTTTGCCAAAGTAAGAGAATTCATCAATCGAAACGAAAAGGGATCCTTGAACAAGTCATTCTGGCCATGGTTTTCATCAGGCCGTACCGCTGTGAAAAATGCGACAATCGATTCTTCCGCCGATCACCTTCCACAAACCGCCATGCATCCCAGTCGACCATTACGTCTTAATCAAAACGTGCTCCCTCTGGATAACTGTCGCATATCCCCGCACCGATGTTTTTGTCCAGCGTCTGTGTCCCATGGCTGGCCGCTACGCGAATCGCCCAGCGTAAAACGCGAAAGTGCAAGTTCGAGTTACTTTTACCTACGCTGCCGCAAGGGGGCATGCTCATGAGCAGGTCTTTGGCTCCATTGTTCTTGAGTCTGCGTGAAAAACTGATTTTGGCCGTTCTGCTAGCTCTGTTTGGCTGCTTCCCTGCCCGTTGTCAACACAACAGAGAACTTGAGGTCTGGCAGCCAGTTGTAGCTCCCAGTCTGCGTTTCAACAACAATGCATGTTTTCTGCCCCACGGTGAATTGTGCGCCGGTTCAGTATCAACTGATACAAAAAGCACGCAAAGTAGATCGGCCGAAGGCGACTCTAAGAAGACAGTAAGGCGCTTCGGGAAAGATCAAGCAGATATTTATTCGGCGCCGTTTCATCGTTCGAATTTGAAATGGGATGCGCTATTTCTCGGCGGCACGGGGTTAATGATATCGACCGACAGCAATGCTACCGGAGCACTGTCTGGGAATCATGTCGATATAAGCCGGAATATCTCAAATGCCGGTCTCTACGCGACTTCCGCGGCGGCAGGCGTTCTTTGGCTTTCCGGCATGACGAGCCACAATGAACATAGTCGTGAAACGGGCGCCTTGAGCGCCGAGGCACTTGTCAACGCAGTGCCTTTCTACGTCGGCGTGCAACTCCTCTCTGGGAGGCAGCGGCCAAATCAGGGCAACAGCAACGGACTCTTCTGGCGGAATAACGCACTCAACAGCTCCTTTCCTTCCGGGCACGCGCTGTTCACTTGGTCCATGGCGACCGTGATTGCTCATGAATACCCACGGCCGTGGGTGAAATGGCTGCTTTATGGCACCGCCACAGCGGTTTCCGTGACGCGCTTTACGGGACGGGAACATTTCCCGTCCGATGTCGTCGTCGGAAGTGTAATCGGCTATTTTATTGGCCGACATGTCTTTCAAGTGCGCTGCAGGGAAGGATTGAGTGAGAGCTGCCATCGTCGCAGAATCGCTGGTGCGGACCAGCCATAGAGTTCTCGCACTCCACGCTCCCCTCCTTCGAATAATTTTGCCGAGAAGCAGAAATTCTCTGTCTAGAAATGTACCAAACCGGACAGACAGACAAGGCCCCATCGGTATGTAATCGGGAGCAGGAACCAGTGAAGCGCGGAAGCATTGAGGAGAAAGAAGATGTCTTTAGAAGGATCCGAAGCCGTCAATTTGAGCACTCATCGGGGAATATTGGGTATTTGCTGGATCGTCTATGGGATTCTCCGCCTCATAGCGGGAATCTGGCTCATTCTGTTTAGCGGAACCTCCACGGTCATGTTTGGCGCGCTGCTTTCGCGGGTGCCTAATCCCTTTGCATTGATGGGTGATTTTCACGTCATCTATGCGGGTTTGGTGGTGCTGTCATTCGCATGCGGCATATTGGGAATCCTGGCAGGTTTAGCACTCTTGGCAAATCAACGGTCGGCACGCATGCTGGCCCTCTTTGCAGCTTTCTTGTCGGTCTCTGAAATCCCATTTGGGACTACTTTGGGAATTTATACTCTTGTCGTTTTGCTCCCACTCCGCGTCGTTTTTTCGCCAAGCCGGTCCTAAAAAACGCCTTCCGAATGCATTCTTTCCTTCGAAACGTGCTCTATCGCACAGTCTTGGGTCTGACAAAGAGTGATACTCCATCCTCGAAGTTCCTTAGAAGGAGACTCATGTTCAAGATATCGAGTATCACCCTGGCAGTAGCCATCACGCTTGGCGCAGCGGCACAAGCGCAAGCCCAAACGCAAGTGCCGGCAGACTCCGCCAATCCCACACCTACATATCGGATCAACGTGGTCAGCCGCACGACCCGCGCGGTGAGCTACAGACACCGCAGGGGAGCAACGAAGATCGATTTTCAGGGCACCGATTTAATGCCTGCCGCGACCGGCGAGGCCAAAGTTGAAAGCAAGCGCGGAGCGCTGGAGGTTGAAGTCGAATTTTCCGGTTTGGACAAGCCCACGAGCTTCGGCAACGAATATCTCACTTATGTTTTGTGGGCGATTTCACCCGAAGGACGCCCAGTAAACATTGGCGAAGTATTGGTGGGCGATAACCACCGCAGCAAGCTGAACGTAACCACGGACCTTCAGGCTTTCGCAATGATCGTCACTGCGGAACCTTATTATGCCGTGCGTCGTCCCAGCAACGTGGTGGTTCTCGAGAACTCCATTCGTCCAGATACCGTTGGCGCCACCGAGGTTGTGGACGCCAAATTTGAGTTGATCGATCGCGGCGGCTACATCCCCACTGGCTATAAATTTGACCCGGTTATTTTAAACGCCAAATTGCCGCTGGAATTTTTTGAAGCCCGCAATGCCGTACGCATCGCACAATCCGCCGGCGCCGAAAGATACGCCGCCTCAAGCTACCAAAAGGCAGTTAACGAGATGAATGAAGCCGATGCACTCGCCTCTGGAAAACATGAAAACAAGAAATCGCTGATTGCCTTATCGCGCGAAACCGTGCAGACCGCGGAAGACGCTCGTGAAATCGCCGTAAAGCATATCGACGAAGAACGTGCTGAATTGGAGCGCAACGCCGGAGCCGGACGTGAAGCTTACGCCAAGGCCCGTGCCAATGAGGAATCCGAGCGCCGCCTTACCGCCGAAGCCGCAGCCGCCGAAGCCGTTCGCGATCGCAATGTAGCGGATCGCAACAACCGTGAAGCGCAAGCCGCCGTTCAGCAAGCTGCGGGCGCCCAAGCCGACGCCGAGAAAGACCGCAATGACGCGCAGCAAAAACAGCATGCCGCCGAGATGGACTCCGACCTAAATCGCGCCGCCGCAGCCAATTCCGACGCGCAGCTTAAGGACGCCGTGCGGGACCGCGAAGAGCTTCGCGCCCGCCTCCTCCAACAGTTCAACCTCATCCTGGAAACTCGCGACACCGCCCGCGGCCTCGTCGTCAATATGTCGGACGTGTTGTTCGACTCCGGTAAATACACGCTCCGCCCACTGGCCCGCGAGAAGCTGGCCAAAATATCGGGGATCGTACTCGCATACCCGTCGCTGAAATTGGCCGTTGAAGGGAACACCGACAGCGTTGGAACCGAACTCTTCAATCAGGAGCTTTCGGAGCAGCGCGCCGCGGGAGTGCGGACCTATTTAACTCAGCAGGGCGTCCCGGAGTCTTCCACCACCGCGACGGGCTTCGGTAAGACTCGGCCCATCGCATCCAACGATACTTCCGAAGGCCGTCAGCAAAATCGCCGCGTCGAGCTGGTCGTCTCCGGCGAAGTAATCGGCACCAAGATCATTGCCCTAAGCCTGCAGCCCGTCGCTGCTGTCACGTCTCCTCAATAACTCTGCCCAAAAAGAGAGCCGGCTCCCCCGAGCCGGCTCTCTTTTTTTGACTAGGAAGGGCAGCTACCGGTAAGCGATATCGCTATCCCCTGCCTCCGTCAAGCGTTGAAGCTTTCCTCCCCACTCGAAGCAAAGAATTCGTCCGATCGATAGAAAAGTGTCTCGGAACGGACAGACACGTCGCCCCGCCTGTTCTATCCTTGAGGCTAGTGGTTCCCCGAGTCAGGACATAGCGCGGCCAAAGAAGTGCCCGAGGAGAAAGTGATGAAATCTACTAGAAACACTGAAAGAGGTTCCGGCAGGACGATACTCGCTCTCGCTCTTCTGGCGCTTCTTGCGGTGGCGGTCTACTTTGTTTCTACGCGAAATTCGTCCGTTCAGAACGCCTATTCCTCCATTAAGGAATCAACGCAGGATGCGGCTACAACCTCCAGGGTGCGCACCGCACTGCTCCTGTCGAAACAGGTATCTCCCTTCGACGTCAAAGTGCAAACAATTCAGGGCGAAGTCACATTGGAGGGTCAGGTACCGTCGGAACAAGTCAAAACCGTCGCCGGTGCGATCGCCCAGGACACCTCGAGCGTCAAACAGGTGCACAACAATTTGAGTCTCAATCCTTCGACGGAGCGCAATCCTGACAGAGAGCACCTTGGAGAACGTGTCGCGGATTTGGAAATCCAGACGCTTGTCACCGATGCTTTGTCGAAGAACGCCGATTTGGCGGAAAAACACATCGCCACCGTAGTAAAAAACCGGGCGGTGACTCTCAACGGATCAGTCCAGAATATCGCCCAGAAATACACTGCCGACCAAATCGCTTGGCAGGTTGTGGGCGTGCAGGGTCTCACAGACAATTTGAGCGTGACGGACGCCCAGGCAGAGCCGGACAGTGCTGATGATAAACTGGCGCGTCGCGTGGAGTTTGCACTCTACTCTACAAAGGCAATTCCTCTGAAGACCGTGCAAATCCACGCCGATAACGGCGTCGTTACCTTGACCGGCACGGTTCTATCGCGTGCGGAGAAGCTGCTGGCGGAAAATACCGCGAAATCCGTTGAAGGTGTTCGAAAAGTCGTGAATAGTCTGGCTGCACCAGAGGAAACGTAGCCATTGGCTCCCGACGACAGACCTGCGCATCGGAATTTTGTCGGGTGTGGAAAAAGCACGTCAGAAAGATCCGGGCAGGCTAACCGCATTGCTGGACTTCTTTAATCGTTGTCTGGATGACTGTGACGCCAATTCCAGTAGTGCCGCTGCACTCCGTAGTTGTAGCGATTTATTCGGTGCACGAAAATACTCCTCCGCCCCGAAATGCCCGGATTCGGAATTTTGGTAGCCAAGAGAATGCACCCTTAGCGCCGTAATAGATGTTCCGAACCGCACATCTGTGAAATCAAACATTTCTCTTAGAGAGGCGTCTCTTTCATTCGCCTCGGAATCTTGCAGGTTCTGAACCTCTAATTAAACCCGCGGGTGACAGCTGACAGGAATGTGACTCATATCGCACAGCTTTCAGGTTCTCGATATGCCAGGCTTGTACCTTCAATCAGGAAGGTCTTGGGAAGGGGCGGGAAACACCGAATCAAGAATCAGAGGATTCCCTCTCTCCCGCTCAAAGCTCGTCACATGTTCAAGAACCAGCCACATTTTCCATGGTTCCCATGGACTTTTCGCAGATTATTTTCTGGCCTGCGGAAGGTGTACAAGACGAACCTCTTAGTTCGCATTGCTTCTTTGCTAGTCGCCGTCCCATTGGTGGCTATCCTGTGCGGGATTATTTACGTCAGCTATAACCGAACAGACTTGCCCAATCTAGACGCCTTCCTTCGTTTTGAGCCTCCCACAACGGGCCACATCTACGATGCCAATGGGAAGGTCCTCATCGAACTAGGAAGGGAACGCCGGGAAATCATCCAATATAAGGATATTCCTGACGTCCTGCGGCAGGCCATCCTTTCCGCCGAAGATGAGAGCTTCTTCTCACATGCGGGAGTGGATTATTCGGCCTTCCCGCGATTGCTCGCCAAGATCAATTTTCGTGTCTTGTTCTCGCGCGGTGGGGGAACAAACGGGGAGAATCCCGGAGGGCGCGCAGCGGTGTTTCCACAAGGCGGCTCGACAATTACTCAGCAGCTTGTTCGCGGCTACTTCCTGCAAAGGCTTACAAGCACGAAGACCAGCAATACGCTTCAACACCAAGGTCTTTTCGCCCACGCTCTTGCGATCGTGATGGGTGTCCCCGCCGCAAATAAAGTTCTGCTGAAAGTGGAGGAAATGCGTCTTTCGTTGTGGCTTGAGGGAGAGATGCAGAAGCGCTACGGATCCAAGCAACGGGCCAAGGAAGAAATACTTGCGCGCTACGCCAGCTTCATCTATCTGGGGAATGGCCGCTATGGCTTTGCGGCGGCCTCACAATATTATTTTGGCATACCGTTATCTGCGATCACTACAGCGGATGCCGATAAGGCGGCGCTTCTGGCAGGCATCACCAAGTCGCCCGGCGAATATGCCCCCACCATCGCAGGCAATCCAAAACCGCTGCGCAGGCGAAACCAGATCTTGGCCCTCATGGCTAAAAACTATTTCATTTCTCCACAGACGGCTGGGCGCTTCCAACTGATTCCAATCCGTCTTGCTGCTCATACCGCCGGTCCAGGCGAAGCGCCTGCCGCGGTGGAAAGTGTCCTCGATGAGCTGAAACACCTCGACGCCGCGTTCGCCCCGGGACTCGGAATTAGCCAACTGCTTGAAGGCCACATCCAGATTCATTCGACGATCGACGATCGCATCCAGCACCTTGCCAATTCTGCGCTCGAAAACGGCTTGCACCTTTATGAAAAACGCCATCCTCAGAGCGCGGGGCTGATTCAGGGCTCCGTCGTTGTTCTCCGAAACAGTGACTCCGCCATTTTGGCCGAGACCGGTGGACGACGCACCTACAAAGGGCGCGATACTTCTTACAGCGACTTTAACCGTGTAACCCAGTCCTTGCGTCAGCCCGGTTCGGCCATGAAGCCGATTGTTTATCTAGCGGCATTTCGTGAGGGTGCAATAGACCTTGATACCCCCGTGCCTGACGAGCCCATCTCGGTACCCACCTATCGAGATCAGCCCCTCAAGTGGATTTCCAATTTCGACGGCGAATTCAAAGGCATCATCCCTGTGCGGCAAGCTCTGGCAGAGTCGAGGAACGCCGTCGCTATTTGGATTGTTCAGCAGATTGGGATCAACTCGGTCCTGAGGACCGCTCGCGACGTTGGCATTCGCACCTCTTTGCATCCCTTTGACACGACCGCCCTCGGCGCTTCCGAAGTCACCTTGCTGGAGCTTGCCAATGCTTACCGCATGATGGCTAGCGGCGTACTTGCCGAGCCTTACGCCATTTCAACGATCGAGCATAGTGGGGAAAGCGTTGCTTATCGCCACCCAGTGTCCTGCTGTGCGTCCAACGAGTACGGAATTGGGCTCTCCCTGATCCAGGAAGGATTGCGAGGAGTCGTGCGCATTCCATCGGGCACTGCCCACGCGCTCGACTCGCGCAGCTTCCCCATCCCAGTAATGGGCAAGACCGGCACGACGAACAACTACCGGGACGCCCTCTTTATAGGGTCAACATACGGCCCTGATGGGATTACCGTGGCGGTGCGCATCGGATTCGATGACAACCGATCATTGGGCGCAAAGGAGACAGGTGGTACAGCCGCCCTTCCGGTCTTCCGGGAAGTCATGCTGAAGACCTATCAAGCAAAGCTGGTTGGCCCCGTGCCATCATTTCCCGCAGACATGGAAAACAACATTCAGAGCTACTTAAGTGGAGAACTTACACTAAAAGTGGCAGGGCGGTTTCTTAATTTGCCGGACGCCGCGGATGTCCAACAGGTGAGAATGAAATCATGTCGCGGGGCAGGCACCGCTCTGGCAACCAACGTTTGCGAATTGCCGCTGAACCTGCTTCCTGCGGTCTACCAGCGAAAAGATGCACGCGGGCAGACCATTTTCTCGAACGAGTGAACAACCTCCGAGGTTTTTTGGCGATCGTTTGAGTCTTCGTGTCCGTCGCCAGTTCGCCGACTGACTCACTTCTGCTCTTTCGGGATGCGCGAACCGTCTGAAGGTGTCCGGAACAGTACAGACATCAGCCCGTTCGATGAACGATTATCTTCTCGACTGAATTCCTGAGACTGCAGAAATTCAAGACTCCGACCTTGGGTTTGGAAAGAAAGTTGGGATAATTCGTATGAACACAACGACCCTAATTATTATCGCTAGCGTGATTGTGATCGCCATCGTGGCCTTCGCCGCCATGGGTTTTCTCCGCAAGCGCCACAGTGCGAAACTACGCACTAAGTTTGGCGACGCTGAATATGACCGCGCTCTTCAAGTAGGCGACAGCCGACGGAAAGCCGAAGCGGGACTCGATAAGCGCACCGATCGGGTGGAGAGTTTCAACCTCCGGCCGCTTGGTGCGGCGGACCGGACTCGGTTCGTGGAGGCGTGGAACAAGGTACAGGCACGTTTTGTTGACGGCCCCGGAGGTGCGGTGACGGAAGCCGATCGGCTCCTGAGTGATGTGATGTCAACGCGCGGCTATCCGGTCAGCGACTTTGAGCAGCGGGCCGCGGATATCTCCGTGGACTATCCTTCGGTTCTCCAAAATTACCGTTCGGCCCACGCTATCGCTCTACGTCAAAAACATGGCCAGGCCAGTACTGAAGAATTGCGCCAGGCGATGATTTCTTACCGGACGCTTTTTGATGAGCTTGTCGGAGTGCCAGAAATTGCCCGCGCACAAAGCGCCTAGTTAAAGCTGACAAAAAACACCCTTTCCCATCGCTTCTTCAATGTTTGAAGTTTCACTTCGAAGTCATCAAAGGAGAATCATGAAGAATCTCAGATTGCCATTTGCCACATTCGCGCTACTTGCCTCCGGAGTCCTATCGGGATGCTCCGGAACGGCCGCGAAATCCACGGATGTTTCCGACAATATCCGCAAATCGCTGGATCAAGCTGGCTTCAAAGATGTCTCAATTTCTCAGGATCGGGATAAGGGCATCGTGACTCTTGGCGGTCAAGTTGTTAGCGAAAGCCAAAAATTGCAAGCGGAGGCCATTGCAAAGTCTTTCGCTGGCGCTCAGGTTGTCGCGGACCAGATTGCCGTGCTTCCCGTGGGCATCGAAAAAGAAGCCAAGGCCGTGAACTCGGATCTGGACGAAGGCATCGAGAAGAATCTGGACGCTGCGCTGATCCAGAACAAGTTGCACCACGACGTGAAATTTGAAGTGAAGAGCGGAGTTGTGACGCTGAGCGGAGAAGTGAATTCCCAGTACAAGCGCGACCGCGCCGAAACAGTCGCGACCAGAGTGCCCAACGTCAAGCAGGTGGTCAATGATTTGCAAGTAAAAAACCAGAAGGCCAGTTCCTCGCAATAAGAATCGAGAAGCTAATTCAATCGGAAAATGGATGAACTGCCATTTCCGGATTGTTCTGCCGCAAACGAGCAAAATGAGTTTTCGGGCACAAGCGCCAATGCTGACCCGAGAAGGAGATGCGATGTCATTCGGGCTTTACTCGATTGGGTTCGCGATATTGATCGGCGGTCTGATTTATGGCGCGCACCTTATGCACATGCCTGCCCGCTGGATCGTAGTGGGTGCGGTCATACTCTGCGGCGTTGGGATTTTGACAGGTGTCAAGAACACTCGTCAGAAAGATCCTGTCGGATAAGGCCATTTCAGAATGCCACTTGCCTCTGAATCTGAATCTGGCGAGCACTCATGCCGCCAAAATCGAACGCAAGAACTGGGTCATTGATCCTGTTTGCCCCTTTCCCCCACGTAATCTTGTTAAGTGTCAATCGATCGGGAAAATGGATAGGGTCGGTGTGAATCGAATTCGCCCCCAAAGCTTGCGAGGTTTGTATTGACGGCAGTCGGAAAAAGTTGGGTCCAAATACTGACAATCTAGGTCCAAAAGCATGCACCTAGGACGCAGCACAAAGCTAGGCGGCCCAATCAGATAGCATTCCTACCGCTGCCTTCTAAGCAGATTTTCGCGAATTCTCTGGTGGAGCGAATTCTGGAAACTGGGCTTTATTCATGACAATGGCGGACTTCAGGTCCACAGTTCCCTCCTAAGTGTTGTCCTGCACGAACAAGCATCAATCTTCGCGCTTCGTGGTATTCGGCTGTTCTGGAATTCGCGCCGTATCCAGAATCAGTTGCGCTATTCTTGCGGACTTGGCCATGCGCGGCTTCGCCATTTCCTTCTTGACCCTGGCAAGGGTCTCGTCGGCGGGTTCTTTCTTACCTTCCTGTTGCAGCATGAACCAATCATGACTTCAAGATGGAAGCGGTGCAGTCTCGTTTCGCACAGTTGGGAGGCATTTAGCAGCTGAAGGCTAACTCCTTCACAGTCCCTAAACGGGGTAGCGCATCCGAAGATTCTGGACGTATTGTCGGCCAACAGGAAGCTCAGAACGCATGATATTCCTTGGGAGTCGGCTTTTAGGAAGTGATCTCCACACTTGGCATCGACTCAAGCCAACGGTTCCCTAGACCGTTGTAGATAGCGCACCTGCTTGGCAGCCGGGTGCGCTGCCCCTATTTTGTGTTGAGATGAATGACGCAGACGCCCTGCCGATCCCTCTCGCCGTTTGCGAGAGAGCTTATGTTACATACTCTAGACTTATTTACATCTGCCGAGGATTTGGTACAAGCAAGGCCTTCTCAACACAACGAACCTTCCAGACGTCGCTGAAGACCTGGGTTCTTCCGAAGTGGGGCGAACACGGGCTTTCAAACGTGCGCACAGTGGAAGTGGAAGGCTGGCTTCACAGCCTGCCACTTGCGAACGCGACAAAGGCGAAGATCAGAAACCCATGCACGTCATCTTTGCCCATGCCGGCCGCCACGAGTGGATTGCGACGAATCCTAAATGGTCGTTTATGGTCCCGCGCTGAAGATGGAGTCGCTGTAAGTAGTTGAAATTATGGAGCGGCCTATCGGAATCGAACCGACACCTGAACCTTGGCAAATCTGAAGCCAATGGAAAATCAGGAACTTACGAGGCACTTTCAGGAGCATTGAGTAGCCGTAGGAGCAGTCAGAAATGCTTAATGTTCCTCAGGTTGTTCCCACGAAACGAAGAGTATTGAAGCGGTTTAGACGTACCATACGGATCGCGGGTTGGCACCCTTTAGCATTATCCGCGCACTCATGGGCGGTAAAGATGTAAAGATCGAAAACAATGCCGAGTGGAATTTCAAGGACTTAGAAGAAATGCTGGGGAGCGCTAAGACGTTGAAAAGGAACAATAGGGAACGCAAAGAAATCCTTATTGGCCCCTCAATGGCCCCTCGTTTTTTTCAGTATTTGAGATTCCTTCGTTCATATTCATTTGCCGTAGGAAAGTTGCTGTCGGCTTCGGGTTCAAATTTCGCGGCCCGGATGGCAAGCCGACAACATCTCGGACTATAGCAGCATCGCATCATTTTGGAGAAAGGTTTCATATTAAAAGTCTGCGGCCCGCGAAGTACAGGCTGAACTGATAACTTGGTCCAGCAAGCCGGCCTCTTTTAGAGGTGTCGGAAGATACCCGACGGCATCTCCGCGAGAAAACGCGACGTATCTCCAGCGCTCTCCTCCTTTCCGATAGCCCCAGCGGTCCATGCCGACCGCGCGCTCTTTTCCAGAGTGTGTGCTCTTCGCGTAGACACGCCTAGAAAAGACTGGGAGTGCACCTTTCAATTCCTTCCAACTACCATCGTCAGGCAATATCACTATATTCGCGCTCGAATTCCTTAATGTGACGGAATGGATTCTTCCGGGAGGCATATCCTGAAGCCAGGACTTTACGACAAAGGCGTCCTCAGGTGCGTCAATCTGAGTGCCGTAACCAACGGTCATCCGACGAACACCCGCAGGTGCGTCGCCACATGCGGAGACGACAATCGCCAGCGGCGCGTGCAGATCACGCTTGAAGAGCAAATAAAGCACAACCGACGAAACCACCGCGACTACCACGAGCGCAGGAATCAACCATTTCGGCAAGGTCTGGCGAAGTCTTTCTTTATTGTGCAGGGACGCCATGGGCACCTTGCACCCGCCAGTCACATTTTCCATTTAAGCTCGTACTCACACACTGAACCACTGAACCGGCTGCGCGTGTCTCCAAATTACCAAATTCGAACCAACGCCACATTGAATAGTCACCGCTCGCTGCCCAACAACGACACGAGCAGCGGAAGACCCGCCCAGCGATGCGTTTCCGGTGGGGGATGTCAGCGTAGCTACAATGCGAGCCACTTAATTTTTCAGGCGGCCTGTCGGGTTCGGCTCAAATACGTGGCCCAAAGCATACTGGAACAAAAACCTAGAAAGGGATACACGAACCAAGCTAAATCGTTTATTCCCCAAGCCCAATGCCATCCCGGCCACAGAACGGCCAAGCCCCGAAACGAGTGATAACTGCAGAACACAGTCCAGACTCCGAAATGCAGCATAAGCAAGACAATACTCAGCCACGTTGCCGTAAGGGCCTTTTCGTATGTCCAGAGAAGCAACCCGACAAATGCCGCAACCAGCTCAACTTCAAGAAAGACCTGGATATGACCTTGAAATAGACAGCCAATGGGCAACGCAAGGAGGGCACAAATCCCGCCGAACAGTTTCGTTCCCGAATTCAGAAAGCGCAGCCGGGAAGCGGAAAACAGGCAGAGGAAAATCGTCGCGATTAATGCCCACACCAACACAAAGGTAGCGATTTGGACCCGATAGTTATCATCCATGGGTCGCCCGAGTTGAGGATGGTAGTGGGAAACGTAGAAATTCCGCATTCTTATCGACCAAGAAAGGGGATACGCGCTCTCGTGCACAGAGACAACCAATAGCGCGACGTGGACCGAAAGAACAAATTGAAACAAGTGATGCAATTTTCCTTTTGCGAAACCTGTAATTTTGAGTGTTTTCGGCTGGTTGCTTTGACTCATTGCTCTCCCGCGCATTTTAACCCCGCATAATGTTGGATCCAGCAAACGTCGCTCGGCCCCCAATGAATCGCGGGCTGGAATGGAATCCCATTTTGTCCACCGGGAACCTCATAGAAGAACATCGCACCGCTGTCTTTAGGGTTCCCCGGGTCTTGTGGTTGTCCAGAGCTGTTGTAAAAACCGTACACAAAATTGTCATTATTCTCGCAGGCGATCGGACCCGCACCTTGTCTCGTGTTGCCCGGATTCAAACCACAATCGATGAAAGGCATTCCAAGGTTGCCGTTCGACGAAATGTTCTGTATCCGTTCAAGATGATGAGCTACTTCATGAGCCGCAGCATTTCCTAGGCCCCTGCCAAGTGCCACGAGAATGGCAACAAAGCTGGGCATATCCGCTGGCGGATAGGTGGGCGTGTAGTTCACCCAGTACGGTTCGGAGCCAACGCCCAGACGCCCACGGGCTTCTTCCGCGCCTTCCATGACGCCATAGTAGTAGACGATACTCGCAGGAGTCGAGAAGTATTGACCACTGCCCGGAAAAGGATAATCACCTAGAACAAAAACGGTGTATTCCTGATCGGGGACAAAGTTTCCGAAGAAATCGGTATGTTGCGAGCCAAGCATCACCTGAATTCCGTACTTTCCATACGCTTTTCTGAAAGAGTTGAGCGCTGCACTCTGAATGAGAGCAACCCATTCAGGATGAT
>Ga0075030_100002842_pt1 | contig 15776 bp, 17 predicted proteins | sample LitLauG_LLR_2012_FD_71393 | JGI IMG/M metagenome (GOLD analysis project Ga0075030, IMG submission 71393) | Freshwater sediment microbial communities from Pennsylvania, USA - Little Laurel Run_MetaG_LLR_2012 | ecosystem: Environmental > Aquatic > Freshwater > Creek > Sediment | place: USA... | reverse complement strand
CTCGAGCGCCGTGGGCCGGCCGCAATCACCGATTGACATGGCGGTGATCGGCTTTATCGACCAAATCGAGATTCTTCCCGGTGTGTCGTGAGCGGCCGCGTCGCTGAGCCTCCAGGACGGCCAAGCCCAGCCTAAAGTTCCGCTATCATGAGAGAACCATGGAATCGGACTCCGCACCCTCGGCGGCGGAATGGGGGCTTTCCACGATCGGGCAAATCGCCGTCGCGGTTTCGGACGTCGATCGTGCGCTATCGTTCTACCGCGATGGGCTGGGAATGAAATTACTCTTTCAGTTTCCCAACCTGGCGTTCTTCGATTGCGGAGGGGTGCGGCTGATGCTGTCCGATTCGGAAAAGCCGTCCGGCGACTCCCCCTTCTGCATCTATTACCGGGTTTCGGATATCGAGAAGGCGAGCGCCGTGTTACGGGCCCGCGGCGTGCAACTGGAGAGGGAGCCGCACTGTATCGCTCGTATGCCGGACCACGAACTGTGGATGGCATTCTTTCGCGATCCGGACCGCAATCTGTTGGCCATGATGAGCGAAGTGTCGCCCGGTTGATTTTAGGGCCGCCACCAATTCTCCACCGAACCGCGGAAACGCGAATAAAGATAAGACATCACCAGCAGTAATACGCCGAGAATGGCGAAAGCCGCCATACGGTAGAACTGCCCCAGCAGCCACACATCGTAAAGGTAGAGCTTGGCAACCACGAAGCCGATCCAAGCGACCCCCAGCAAACGAGTGGGCGCATGGCGCTGGAAGACGCCGGCGGCCACCAGCACGACCGCGTAGGCCGCAATCAAAACCGAGATGGAGGTGCTGGCGACGCTGCGGACGTCCGCCGGCGCCGCGGTGCGCGCCGCCCACCCCACCGCCTCCAGGCAAAGTCCCCAGGGCAGCACGGCATGCCCGGCCACGTAGTCCGCCAGAGCATAGGGCCCGTGGCGAATCCACCAGGCCGCTCCCCAGAAAGCCACGGCGGCGACGGCAAATGTCAAGAAGCGCGCGTTCGCTAGTTCGGTATAAGAGGCCGGGCTGGCATACATGACGCTGTCGACGAACGCCAGCCGCGCCAGCACCAGACCGAAAACCGCGGCCGACCCATAGATGGCGCGCCGGCTTTCCAGGCGCATGCCGATCCACGCAATCGCCGCAGCTTCCAGCGACCACCCGATGGTGACGCGATAGCCTACGAACTGGACGGGCACGGCGAGAACGAGGAGGGCCCAGGCGATAGCGGCGGCGAGGCTGGCTCCGCGGGTGTCGCGTGCCCAGAGCAGCCGCGCCATTCCCATGTGTATCACTGCCAGGAGCACGGCAAACAGGCCATCGTAGCCGCCGTAGTCCCTTTCGAACAAGCCATAGCAGGCTCCCCAATAAAACCCCGCGTTGAGAGCCAGAACCAGCAGATCCGGCAGGCGCAGAACCTGCCTCCGGTACAGTACGCGCCAGGGGAGCCAGGTGAAGAACAGAAGGAAGCCGGCGGTCAGGAAGGGGGAGACCAGACCGAGGGACACGAAGGCCCCCGTCCGGGCATACCAAGCACCATAAGCGGCCCAGAAACCCAGAAACGCGGTGAACACCGTGACAGACCACGGGCGCCGGTCGCTAACCGCCAGGCCGGCTGCGGCAACCGCTACCAGGTAAGCCAGCACGGGCCACGGATCGGGGTCGCTCCCAACAAGGAACGGGGTCGCATACCCGCTAAGCAGGCCCATAGAGGCAATCGCGGCGCCATCGTAATGGAGCGCCAGGACGCCGGCGGTGCCGGCAGTCAGCAACATCAGTCCAAAGGCGGCCGGTTGCGAAATCAAGTGGTAGAGGGCGAAAGCGGCCCAAAACGAGAGATACAGAAAGGCAATACCGGCGGCCGTGATTGCCTGACCGTAGGTGCGGTGTGCGCCACGCCACAAGCGCTCCCCGATGAAAAGGGAAGCCGACCCGCAGCCCAGCCCGAGGATCACGCGGCCCCACTCGGTAATCCACCGGTTCTCGAAGGCGTATTCGAAGAAGAAGGCCAGCGCCAATACCACCGTGACTACACCGATGCGGCTAATCCAAGTCAACCCGAAGGCCGTTTCGTAGGTGGGCGGCGCGCCGGCCGGCTGGGCAGCGCGGGGAACGGGGGAATCGGCGCGTCGCGCTACGGCCCCACCCGCCTGAAGCAACCCTTCCAGGCGTGCGAGCCGTTGCTCGATCGCGTCCAGGCGTTGGTTTTCCTCCGAAGTCACGGAATCAGGGTTCCTGGCGATCGAGTTCGTCGAGAAGATGCGAAAGCCGGGGCGCGACGCCGGTGCGGCCGCCAAAGCGCCACTCGTTATAGGTTGAGGTAAACTCGGTGACGGTCGAGCCTAGCCCGGTCCTGGGCAGCGAGGCAGCGAACTCGGCGGGCGTAAACCAAGCCGGCTTCTGATATCCGCGCTTTCTAAGAATCTGGAGCATGCGCTCGTAAAGCAGAGTAGCATCGCCCACGCTAACCTGGCCGAGGCGCGCCAGGCGGACACGGCGCCGCACGCGCGCCAGACGGAGCAGCGGAGGCCCCACCATCCAAATCACCACTCCCCCGGCCAGAGCGAACAGCAAGCCCTTGCCATAGCGCCGGAGCCACGCCAAGCCGTAGGTCCGCCAACCGGCCTGCAGGCCGGCCAGGGAATCGAACCAGCGGATTCCCAGGCGGCGCGCCCCCATTTCCATGCGGTAGGAAAGGGTTCCCTGGCGCGTGAGGTCGTAGCTGACCACCCATTCCTGCCAGAAAGTTTGGGCCGCATCGACGTACAGGCCCAGCTCGGAGAGCAGTGAGAATTGAGGATTCGGGTCGGGAGGAGTTGGATCGAAGGTGACCCAGCCGTAACGGGGAATCCAGGCTTCCACCCAGGTGTGGGCGTCCGAGGCCCTGACCAGCCATAATTCGGAAATCGGGTTGTAGACGCCGCTTTGAAATCCCGTCGCCAGGCGCGCCGGAATTCCGAGCGTTCGCAGCATGACGGTCATGGCTGAAGCGAAATACTCGCAATAACCCTGCCTGCGCGTAAACAGAAAATAGGCCAGCGGATCGCCCACTTCATGGTCGGGTAGCTCCAGCGTATAGCCGTAATCGCGCCGCAGACGCCGCTCTACGGCCCGGGCCCGTTCCAGATCGGTGCTGGCCGAACCGGCCATGGCGCGCGCCAGTTCCGGAATCCGCGGATCGAGACGCGGCAATTGGAGGTAGCGCTGCCGCCGGTCGAGCGCCAGCACCGTAAAGCGGTCGGCGGGTGGCGAACTCTCGGGTGGATCTTCCAGCAGACTGTAAGCGTCGTAGCCGAAATTTTGAGGCGGCAGCCGGCCCATGCGGTAGCTTTCGGTATCGTTTCTAACGACGAACTCCTGTCGCAGATGATCGAGGCGGATGGGAGTGCCGGCGAAAAACAGGGCGTTGGTGTCGACCGCGTTCACTTCCACGTGGTAATTCAGCCGCTTGCCGGCGGGCAGAGGCCCTGGGGGACGCAGATCGGCAAAACCGTTCTCGAGCGGGATTCTCTGGTCCGGGGAGACCGGATTGAACCAGCGCCTGCCATCGAAATCGGCGAGGGCGGCGCCCCGCCACTTGACCCCCGGGAGCGTTTCGTGGCTGTAAATGCCGATGTGCATGATCGGGCGCGAGGTGGTCTTGATCTGGCCGATTTCGCCGAGCGTCACTTGATTGGAAAACCCGGGCAGGTAGATCCGGTGGGAAATGAAACGGGAGAAGGCGGCCTCGGCGGTGCGTGGCAGCAAGAAAAACAGACCGCCGGTAAGCGCCAGGATGCCCAGCGTTACGGAAACCGAAAGCAAGGCCAGACGCCCGTGGAATCGCCCTGCGCCGCCACGGGCCAAGGGAGCGGCCGCCTTGTGCATCGACCGGCGGATTTCACCGCTGGTGAGAGCGGCCATGGCGAAGAGCAGGTACAGCGCCAGGAAGAGAAAGAAGTTAAAATCCACCGAAAGAATCGCTGCGGCCAGAAGCTCCAGGAAGGCAATCGCAGCGGTGTAGAGGTAGTCGCGATCGGTTTTGGCGGTAAGAATCTTGATTACCGCCAGAAAAAACACCAGATGGACGGTGGCGGTAAGGAACTCGCGGGAGAGGAACGCATAGTCGATAACGAAGAAACCTACGTAGGAGACGGCGAGCAGCGTCGCGGCCCGCTCGGAAATACCCAGTCGGACGAATCCGCCGATGAGCAAGGCGCGCAGCAGCAGTCCGGCCCCCGTGAGCGCCATGGTGGGCGTGTCCAGATATCCCGACCCCGCCACAGCCAGGTACCCGCTGGCCACCAGCCCCAGCAGCGAAAACTGGAAGAAGCGCTCGACGGAGACTGCGGCGTTCGATTCGGAACGCGCCATAATCAACTATTCTATTGGAAACGGACATGGAGAACGAACCAATCGGTCTGGTAGTCCACGCCACAGGCAAGACCGGCGTGCTGCACCAGTTGACGGGCGTCATCGCGCGGCATGAGGGTGATATCACCTCGGTGGAGATTCTGGACAATTGGCCGAACCCCGCCCGCACGTATTTCGAAGTGGTGTTACCCGGGAGCACGGGGGCGCTGTTGGCCGATCTGCAGCAGTTGCCCATCGTGCAGCACGTCGAAACGGTGAAAACTCTGGACAGGATCTACGGCAAGCGCATCATCATTATGGGCGGCGGAGCGCAGGTGGGACAGGTAGCCATCGGCGCGGTATCGGAGGCGGACCGGCACAACATTCGCGGCGAGCACATTTCGGTGGACACGATCCCCCTGGTGGGCGAGCAGAAACTGGCGGACGCCGTCCGTGCCGTGGCGCGGCTGCCGCGCGCCAAAGCGCTGGTGTTGGCCGGAGCGCTGATGGGCGGAGAGATTGAGACTGCGGTGCGCGAGGTGCGCCAGGCGGGGTTGCTGGTGATCAGCCTCAACATGGCGGGCAGCGTCCCGGACGCCGCCGACCTTGTGGTAAGCGACCCCGTCCAGGCGGGCGTGATGGCGGTGATGGCCGTGGCGGACACCGCCAAATTTACCGTCGAACGCCTGAAAAGGCGCGTGTTCTAGCATCTGCGCGGTTTCGGCGACATTTCCGCGCCCCGGGAGTCCAGAATCCAGCTCCCACGCTAAAATGAGTGTTAGCCCGCTCCCGTCTTTTTGCCGGTGGGGCGCGTCTTACATACCAGGAGCCAGAGATTGATCTTTCGGGCGGTGGAAGATGCCGACCTGATCCGACAGGCCCGGGGGCCCTCCGGGCAGGGTGGCGTGGAGGCTTACAACCTCCTTGTTTCCCGGTGGGAGAAACGTGTCTACAATTACCTCCTGCGGATCACCGCCAACCGCGAGGACGCTCTGGACCTGACCCAGGACGTTTTCTTGAAAGCCTACCAGAACCTGCGCAAGCTCGACGACCCGGGACGATTCGCCCCCTGGCTGTACCGCATCGCGCACAATGAAGCCTATTCCATGTTCCGGAAGCGAAGGCCCGAAACCGATGGGGTCGAGATCGAGCCGGAGGGAACAGATCGCAATGTTATGGTCGGAGGAAGCCCGGTCTTCCCCATGGAGTTGATCTTGGCCGTGGCCGGCGCGCTGGAGAGGCTCTCCCCGGAACAGCGCGAAGCTGTGGTTTTAAAGATTTACCAGGGCTTTAAGTTCGAGGAGATGGCCGAGATCCTGGCATGCCCGGTTTCCACGGTCAAGTCACGCCTGTACGCGGCGCTCGAACTCCTCAAAGCGGAACTGGCTCCCATCAGGACGCGAGGTGTTTCATGAATTGCTCGCCATTCGACGTAAAAGACTATTTCCTCAAGGAGTTGCCGGACCCAGAACGGAAACAGGTGGAAGGGCACATGAAGGGCTGCTCCGCCTGCCGCGAGGAATTGGACCGGCTGCGGATCACGCAGGCCGCCCTGTTTGCGCTGCGCGACGAAGAGATTCCGCAGCGTATCGGCTTCGTTTCCGACAAGATATTCGAACCATCGCCGTGGCGCCGCAGATGGGCGGCATTTTGGGGCTCGGCGGCCCGCTTGGGATTTGCCTCGGCGGCGCTCCTTTCCTTAGCGCTCGCGGTGTTCTCTCTGTCGCGTCCGGCTTCGGTCGTGGCGCCAGCCGCCATTTCGGCCTCGATGGTGTCCGAAGCCCAAATCCAGCAACGCATTCAAGCGGCGGTCGCCGCCAGCGAGGCGCGCCAGGATGCCAAAGTCGTCCAATGGGTGGCCGACATCGAGCGACAGGATCTCGCGGAGCGCCAGAAGCTGATCCAATGGGCCGATGTGGAACTGGACTTGGCCAAGCGGCGGGAACTCAAGTTAGCCCGCAACGGATATGGTCCGCCTCGTGCCGAGAGTGGAGATCTGAAATGAGAGTCGCTTCCATCCTATTCCTGCTGGCGCCCGTCTGGGCCCAAGCGCCACTCAAGGTAGCGGCGGTCAACCCGCCGGAAAAATCCAACCCCCAGCAGCAGGTGTTTACGAACCTGGAGAGGCGGCTGGACGCCACGGTTTCCGCTGCCGACGCGAAAGATCCGCTGGAACTGCTAGGGCTCACGCGCGGCTTGTACCTGCCCGGATATGGCGCCGTGTTCACCACCGAAGTCAGCCTGATCGTCACTCCCAGCCTGAGTCCCTTCCGCCAGCAGATTACGAAAGAGGATGCCGCCAAGGTGCATCAGCGAAAGATCGAACATCTGGCCACGTTGAAGAAAGCCATGCGCGAGATGTGGGTCGACGCGGCCACATCGCTCACTTCGATTCCGGATACCGAGCAACTGGTATTGGCCATGCGGCTCCTTTATCAACCGTGGGAAGACACCAAGGGATTACCCGGCCAGATTATTATGAAAGGGCCCCGGAAAGCCGCCATTACCGGCAATATCCAAACGGAAGAACAGTAAGTGACTCCCACTCATCCCGCCCCCGAATCCGAATCGCCGGCCGGTAGCTTCCGCTATCAGCGATTAGGCGAAATCCTCATCGCGCGGCAGAAGATTGAAGCCGAGGAACTCGAACGGGCGCTGGAACTGCAGCAGGAACGCGGCGACAAGCTGGGGAAGATCCTCGTGGACATGGGCCTGATTGCGCAGCGGGACGTGCTCGCGGCCCTCTCCGATCAGCTCGGCATTCCTCTAGTGACAGTGGATGGACCGCCTCCGGCGGCTCCGGAAATCGAGGGACTGACCGATCGTTTTCTGCGGCAGTGCCGCGCGTATCCGGTGGCGCTGACCGACTCGACGCTGACGCTGGCGATGGCCGACCCACTGGATTTCGAAACCGTGGCGGCCGTGCGCGCATTCTCGGGATTGCAGATCCAGACGGTGCTGGTGGCCGAACAGGAGATTCTGGACGCCATCGATAAGCACTATGGCGAAACCGAGCGCCAGACGCTGCTGGCGGGACCCGAGGACGAGCAGGCGACTGCGGATCTGGAACACTTGCGCGACATGGCGAGCGAGGCGCCGGTGATCCGCCTGGTGAACGCCATGATCGCGGAAGCCATCGAAAAACGCGCCAGTGACATTCACATCGAGCCTTTCGAGAAGGAATTCCGCGTCCGTTTTCGCGTGGATGGCGTGCTCTTCAGCCAGGAGACGCCCCCGCGCGAGCTGAAGGCGGCTATCATCTCGCGTCTCAAGCTGATGGCCAAACTCAATATCGCCGAGCGCCGTCTGCCGCAGGACGGGCGCATCAAGATCAAAATTCTGGGGCGCGAAGTGGATCTGCGCGTTTCCACCCTCCCCACCCTCTATGGGGAAAGCGTGGTGATGCGCCTCCTCGACCGTTCGGCGGGGGACTTCTACGATCTCCGCCGGCTCGGGTTCGACGAGCGGATGCTCGCCCGCATGGAGCATTTCACCAGCCTGCCGCACGGGATTTTCCTGGTCACGGGCCCCACGGGTAGCGGCAAATCCACGACCCTCTACTCCGCACTGAAGCGCATCAACCTGCCGGATAAAAAGATCATTACCATCGAAGACCCGGTGGAGTACCAGATGGACGGCATCAACCAGATTCACGTGAACCCGCAGATCGGGTTGACGTTCGCGTCGGGGCTGCGCCACATCGTGCGGCAGGACCCGGACGTGATCATGGTTGGAGAGATCCGCGACCGCGAAACCGCCGATATCGCCATTCGCGCGGCGCTCACCGGCCACCTGGTATTCTCCACTCTGCACACCAACGACGCGCCCAGTGCCGTTACGCGGCTGGCCGACATGGGCGTCGAGAATTACCTGCTCACCTCCTCGCTGGTGGCCGTGCTCGCACAGAGGCTGGTACGCGTAATTTGCAAACACTGCCGGCAACGGGCGGGGCACGCGCTCTCGCCGGACGGAGAGATGGTCCAGGCGTTCCGCGGCGCAGGCTGCTCCGAGTGCAATGGTACGGGGTACACGTCGCGCGTCGGCATTTTCGAAATGATGGAGCTGGACGACGAAATCCGCCAGCGCATTATGAGCCGCGAGGACGCATCGCAACTGACGCAGGCGGCGCGGCGGAATGGCATGCGCAACCTGCGTGAGGATGGCTGGAAGAAAGTGCGGGAAGGCCTCACCACCGTGGATGAAGTGATGCGCGTCACGCAGGAGTTCTAAATGGCCACGTTCTTTTTTCGAGCCGTGGCGCGGGACGGCCGCTTGCGCAGCGGCAGCCTCTCCGGCGACAACGAAAAGCTGATCACCCGCGAGTTGCGCAAGCAGGGGCTGACGCCGGTATACGTTGGGGCCTCGCCCAAAGGCTCCCCCCTGAATCTCAAGCTGCCCTCTTTCGGCAGAGGCATGCGGCGCGACGTGCTGTTCTTCACGCAAGAGTTGTCCACGCTCCTCAATGCGGGGGTGCCGCTCGACCGCGCGCTCTCCATCACGGGCGAGTTGACCGAGCGGCCGGATTTCCGCTTCATCGTGCTCGACGTGCTGCGCGTCCTCAAGGGCGGCCGGCCGCTGGCCGATAGCCTTGCCACGCACCCGGAGTACTTCTCGGACCTGTACGTCAATATGGTGCGGGCGGGCGAGGCTTCCGGCGCGCTGGCCATCATCTTCGAGCGGCTTTCCGAATTCGAGCGCTCCAAGGACGACCTGCGCAACTACATTGTTTCGTCGATGATCTACCCCGGACTGCTGGCGCTGGTGGGACTCGGGTCGATTTTCATCCTGCTGAATTTTGTGGTTCCGCGCTTTGCCGCGCTCTTCGCCGACACGCGCATGAAGGTTCCGGTGCCCACTCAGATGATGCTCACGGCTAGCGAATTGGTGCGCACGTATTGGTGGATGGGCGCCTCGGCGGCGGCCGTCGTGTTCCTCGTCTGGCGTATTTATACGCGGACGACCGCCGGCCGGTTGTGGTGGGACGGCGCCCGGCTGAAGATTCCCATGCTTGGCGATGTTTTTCGTAAAGCGGAAACGGCGCGGTTCGCCCGCTCCATGGCTACCCTGGTGGCCAACACCGTGCCGCTGGTGCAGTCCATCGGCATTGCGTCGGCTACGCTGGGCAACAAGCTGATTGCCGGCGCGCTGGTGGGCGTGGCCCAGGGGGTGAAGCGCGGCGAGGGGATTGCGGCGCCGTTGCGCAGGGCCGGAGTGTTCCCCCCGCTCGCCGCGCATCTGCTGACCGTGGGGGAGGAGACCGGACGGCTGGACGCCATGTTCTCCCGCATGGCCGATATTTACGAAAACGATACGCGCACGGCCATCAAGCAGTTCACCGCGGTGTTCGAGCCGATCGTGATTCTGGTGATGGGAGTGATGGTGGGCGCGTTAATCTTGAGCATGCTGCTCGCGATCACCAGTATCAACGACGTGGCGGTGTAAGAATGACACAACCGAGACAAAGAAGAAGCGGGCAAGCGGGCGTGACGCTCATCGAAATGCTGGTGGTGATGACCATCATCGCGCTGTTTGTGGCGCTGGTGGCTCCCAACGTCCTGAAGCACAGCGATACGGCGCGGGTGACCGCGGCGCGCGCCCAGATCCACAACTTCAACACGGCTCTGGGGTCTTACAAGCTGGATACCGGCACGTTTCCCACCACCGAGCAGGGATTGCAGGCGTTGCGGGTGAAGCCCAATGACGTGAATCAATGGGCCGGGCCGTACATGCCGCAGGAGATTCCCGACGATCCCTGGGGACATCCCTATGTCTACAAATATCCCGGCGAGCATGGCGACGAACCGGACATCTCGAGTTACGGCGCCGACGGCCAGGTCGGGGGGGATGGACTGAATGCCGACATTGTCAGTTGGAAAAACCACTAATAGCGGCGTTACGCTGGTCGAGATGATGGTGGTGGTCACCATCGTCGCGCTGGTGGCGGGACTCTCTTTTCCCTCGGTTGCGGCGGGGATCGATAGCGTGCGGCTGCGCTCGGCTACCGATTCGCTGGCGAGCTTTCTGAACGCCGCGGTGAACCGGGCGGAGCGGCGCCAGCAGCCGATCGAGGTGGTGATCTCGGCTAAAGACAACGCGCTTGCCGTGTACTCCAACGAGCCGGGATATTCGCGCGAATTGAAAATGCCCGATGGCGTGGCGATCGAAGCGGTCTTGCCCAAGGAAGAAGAAGAGGAAGGCCCGCGGCGCCTCATCCTGATCCCGGGCGCCAGCGTTCCCGGAATTGGCATCCAGGTAGCCAACCGCCATGGATCGCGGCGCGTGGTGCGCCTCGACCCCATGACCGGCTTTCCGAGGGTGGAGAGCTTGGAAACCAAGTGAGGACCCGGCACGGATTCACATTGCTGGAAATGATGGTGGCCACGGTGATCCTGGCAGTGGCCATCGTGGGACTGCTATCGGGTATCACGGGAGCGTTGCGCAACGCCGCGCGGCTTACGGAATACGATCGCGCCGTACAACTGGCGCGCCTGCGCATGAACGAGCTGGTAGTGGACGAGCGGCTCCCGCGCGATGTGGTGGTCGATGGCGAGTTCGATCGCGATCAGACGGGCGGCCTGGAGGCTGGTTGGAGAGCCCGGCTCGCCAATTTCGAAATGCCCCCGGCCAAAGCGCCCGGCCAGATTGCGCTCGATCGCATCGAGCTCGAGGTCTGGTGGCTGTCGGGCACTCAAAGGCGCACCTTTACCCTGGATGCGTACCGGCCGCACGTGCTGCGTCCGCAGGACTTGGTTCCGGGGACGCCGCAATGAACCGCAAGGGAGTCACCTTGATCGAGGTGCTCATCGCGGTAACGCTGTTGAGCCTTCTCTCCGTGGGCATGTTTTTGGCGATGCGCATCGGGCTGAACTCCTACGCCAAGGCCAACACCAAGCTGATGGACAACCGGCGCGCGGTTGGGGCGCAGCGCATTGTGGAAGAGGAGATCGAAGGTTTGATGCCGGTAATGGCGGCCTGTAACGGCGGCAACAATGTGCCCGGCCAGAAAATTGCTTTTTTTCAGGGAGAGCCGGCGGTGATGCGCCTGGTTTCGACTTTCTCTCTACAGCAGGGCTGGCGCGGGCAGCCGCAGGTGCTGGAAATGTTTGTCATTCCTGGTGAAAACGGGCGCGGCGTCCGCCTGGTGGTCAACGAAACTCTGTATACCGGGCCGCTGGGCGCCGGAAAGTTCTGCGTGGGAAGCCGGGAGTTTCTGCCGGTGGAGGCAAACCCGCGATCGTTCGTGCTGGCGGACAAGCTGGCCTATTGCCGGTTTACGTATCTGACGCCTTCGCCGGTTGCCAATCAGCCTCCGACCTGGAAGACCAACTGGATGACGCAGACCTGGCCGATGGCAGTGCGGGTGGAAATGGAGCCGCTGGAAGCCGACGCCTCGCGCATCCAACCGATTACGGTGACCGCGCCGATTTACCTGCACCGCAGCCCGGAGATTCCGTATGGGGATTATTGAGCCACGATGAACAGGGATCAACACGGATTAGAAAAGAGCAACCGCCCCATCCGCGGCAGCGCCCTGCTGGCTGTGTTGTGGGTCTCGGCGGCACTCGCGGCCATCGCCTTTTCCCTGTCCACGACCGTGCGCGGGGAAACCGAGCGGGTCTCCACCGGCGTGGATGGGCTGCGGAGCTACTATCTGGCGTCGGGCGGCATCTACCGCGCCATCTATGAGCTGCTCTGGTCGGTCGAAAATCCGGGCAAACGGCCCATACCCAAGGGCTCCACCCACGTGGACTACACGTTTCCGGCGGGAAATGTCCGCGTGGAGCTCATCCCGGAGGCGGCCAAGCTGGATGTGAACGCGACGGCGCCGGAGCAACTCTACCGGTTAGGAGTAGCGCTGGGAATGGACCCGGAAAGGGCGCGGGAAATCGCCCTGGCCATTGTGGACTGGCGCGGACCGCCACGGGATGGAGTGGGAGCGCTGGATTCGTATTATCTTTCACTGGAACCGTCTTTTCGCCCTCGCCACGCGTCCTTGGAAGAGATTGAGGAATTACTGCTGGTGAAGGGGATCACGCCCGATATTTTTTACGGAACCTACGTTCCCACTTCCGACCCGAGCCAAGGCCCGCGCCTGATGGCCCGCCCGGGGTTGATCGATTGCCTTTCAGTATTTGGATCGAAGGACCGGATTGAGGCGAATACGGCGGTCCCCGCCGTGCTGGCCGCCATCGGGCTGCCGCCCGACGTCATCAACGCGCTGTTGGAGCGCCGCCGCACGCAGCCGTTTACCGAGCCCCAGCTGATCGCCTTCTTGCAGTCCTATGGCGTGCCGGCCGGCCGCCTGCGTGTGGAAGGCAATTCCATCATCACGATGCGCGCCACCGCGCAACTCCGGCTCGAAAACGGTCAGCTTTCCGATCTCCGGCGCACCGTGGGCGCGCTGGTCAAGTACATGCCTGAGGGCTATGACGCTCCCATTCACATTTTGCGGTGGTATGACACCGCCTGGAGCAACTGAGAGCGGCCATGTCTCTTCCCATTTCCCAGGATGTCCGCAAGCTGCTGGCATTCGGCTCCGGCATCGGGATTGAAATCGGGACGGCGGATCTGGAAGTAGTAGCGGCGCGCGTGCGTCCTTCGCGCATCCGGGTGTTGGGTCGCTGGACGATCCCCAACTATGCCGGGCGGCCGGCAGCCGAATGGGGCGGCGAGTATAGCGGTCTGGTGAAATCGGTGGGGATGGGCCATCTGAGCGCCACCGTGCTGCTGCCGCGGCGGGAAGTGATCGTGCGGCAACTCGCGCTTGCCGGCGTATCCGGCAGGGACCGCGAAGGCGCCATTCGCCTTCAACTGGATACGCTACACCCTTACGGCGACGAGCCGGTGTGCTGGGGCTGGTCGCCGGCTGGGGAACACAGCGCCCTGGTGGGAATTGCGCGGAATGAAAACATCCAACGGTACGTACAGCTTTTTGTAGAGGCCGGCATCGGGGTCGCCAGTTTCACCTTCTCGGCGGCGGCGGTGCATGCGGCGATCCGTCTCAACGGGGCCTCGGGCGACGGCTTTTTGGCATTGAGCCGCTCGGCCGCCGGGGCCGTGGAAGTTTATGGGGAAAGCGCCGCGCGCCCGGTCTTTTCGGCGGAATTAAACCTCTCGCCGGAACGCGCCACCGCCCTGGCACTCGCGGAGCTCCGGCTGCCGCCCGATACTGAGCCCCGCAAGCTCGAAGATGTGCTGCCAAAACCGGATGCCAACCCGGTACAAAACGATCTCTCCCGCAACGCACTGCCGTACGCCACGGCGCTGGCTGGGGCCTGTCCTCGGTTGGCGCCGGCGGCGAACGTTCTTCCACCGGAACTCCGTCGCGCCGGCTCGCGGGCGTTGTTCATTCCGACGATTCTGCTGGGGATTCTGCTGGTGGCCTCCCTGGCGGCCATGGCGGGTTATTCGCGCATCGTCGACCGGCGATACTTGCGCAGACTTCAGGCCGAAATCCTGCAACTGGAACCTCAGGCCCGTCGTGCGACGGCGCTGGACCGGGAGTTTGACGCCGTGCGCGCGCGCAGCCGCCTGCTCGATCAGTTCCGGGGCCAGACCCGTGCCGATCTCGATGCTTTGCTGGAATTGACCAGGCTCCTGGCCCCCCCGGCGTGGACCAGTTCGATCGATATCACGCGCGACAGCGTGCGCATCATGGGCGAGGCTCCGCAGGCCTCCCCGCTCTTGAAGACACTGGACGCTTCACCCTTATTCGAAAACTCCGAGTTCGGCGGCTCTTTAGGGCGCGGCGCCGGCACGGAAACCTTCCAGATTCGGACCACCCGCGAGAAGCATCCATGACCCTGACGATGGGAACGCTCGACCGGCGGACGCTGGGAATGCTCATCGGCGGAGTGCTGGCCGTTTTGATTCTGCGGTTCGGAGTGTATCGCGACACTCCCGCCCCAGTGGTCGCACCGGCGGAATCGATTCCCGTGGCCGAACACCGCCTCGAACGGTTGCGGCAACTGGCGGCCACCGTTCCCGGAAAAGAAGCCGTGCTCAAGCAAGCGGCCGCAGAGCTGGAAACGCGGGAAACGGGCATTCTCAAAGCCGATACGGCGGCGCAGGCGCAGGCCCAGTTGCTCGATGTCGTCCGGCGCGTGGCCACGGCCAACGGAATCGACGCACGGGGGGCTGAGGAGATGCGGGTCAGGCCGCTGGCCAACGATTACGGTGAGGTTTCGGTGGCGGTAACCTTCAGTTGTGCCATCGAACAGCTCGTCAATTTCCTCGCCGCTCTGGCCACTGAGCCCCAGATCCTGGCGACCAACCAAATCAATATCTCCGGCGGAAACGACAAAAAGAAGAACGTGCAGGTGCGATTGGGGCTTTCCGGAGTCGTAGCCAAGAAACTCGTGCCTGCCCGGAGAGGGCTGTCATTTTGAGGCGCAAACTGCTCTTGCTGAATGCGGTCCTGCTCGTGCTGCTAGCGTATGGGGGTTGGCAGTTGCGCCAGGCATGGATGGCGGCGAAGGCGCGCGAGGCAGCGGAGTTGAACCGCAAGCTGCGGCCGGGCGCGCCCCCGCCTTTCACCCCGTTGGCGGCCGCGCCACCAGTGTCTCCCGGCGGCTATGCCGATATCGCGCAGCATATGCTCTTTGACCGGGAGCGCAATCCAAACGTGGTGGTGGTGGTGGAAACGCCTCCGCCCCCGCCGCCCAAACCGATGCCGCCGCTGCCGGTCTATCACGGTCAGATGAACATCGGTTCGGGACCCACCGCCATCCTCAGCCAGACCGCCAACGGGGCGCACGAAGTGGTTCATCCGGGGGAGCAAATCGGCCAATTCAAGCTGGTAGACGTCAATAGTGACGAGATCGTATTTGAATGGGACGGCAACACGATCCGGAAGAGAGTGGACACGCTGGTCGATCGCAGTATCGCGGCGGCGCCGGTGGCAACGGCGTCCGTGCGCACCGAGCAGCCCGCACCGGCTGCTCCGGTTGTAAAGATGCCCACCGGCCCGGGAGCCGACATTGGCCGCGACAACATGAAGGCCTGCGATCCCAACGACAGCCTGCCTGCGGGAACGGTGAAGGACGGCTTTCGCAAGGTGGTTTCCGCAACTCCGTTCGGGGATTCCTGCCGGTGGGACCCGGTGGGACGCTAATGATTTGGGAGAGAAATTATCTAATGAGACTATTACTCGTGTTTCCTATAGTGGCAATCCTGATGGCAGCGGCCGAATCGCCCGTGCACCGAACAGCGGCCGTAAGGGAGCCGGGAGTGGGGGCCGCCCCGAATCCAAACCCGCTCGCCGGGATACCCGCGGGCGCGGTTGCCGCCGGTCCGGGCTCTTACCGTTTTACCGATAAAACAGGGACTATCTGGGTCTACCGGCAGACGCCATTCGGGGTGTCTCGATTGGAAGAAAGGCCCACGGCGCCGGCGGCGGTCCAGGTTCCGGACGGCGTCCGCGCGACCGAAGAT
>Ga0075030_100002837_pt1 | contig 15786 bp, 17 predicted proteins | sample LitLauG_LLR_2012_FD_71393 | JGI IMG/M metagenome (GOLD analysis project Ga0075030, IMG submission 71393) | Freshwater sediment microbial communities from Pennsylvania, USA - Little Laurel Run_MetaG_LLR_2012 | ecosystem: Environmental > Aquatic > Freshwater > Creek > Sediment | place: USA... | reverse complement strand
CATTCGTTCTCACCTCCATTCCCGACTGGCACACGATCTGGCAACTGCGGCAATGCGGCACTCCGTTGATCACCACCCGGCATTCGAAGCAGATGCCCATCCCGCATAACGGTCCGCGCGGTTCACCGGTCACCGAGGTTCGGCAGGCTTGCCCGGACATCACGACGGCTTCCGCAACGGTCGCTCCCGCCGGCACTGCCAACACCGTGCCGTTGACCGTCAGCGTGACAGCGCTAGGCATGCGCGTGCTCCTGGGTTCGCGAGGGCAAGTACGGTTCCATCGCGATCTCGGACTCCGAGCCAGTAATCTGATCCGCCAGAATCCTGGCGGTTCCGAGTGAGGTTGTGATTCCCAGGCCTTCATGCCCGGTGGCGAGAAACACAGACGGATCTCCCGGCCACGGGCCGATGAGCGGCAACTTGTCCGGCGTAGCCGCACGAAATCCTGTCCAGGCGCGTAGCGCTGAGATCGGCCCCAGTCCCGGCATGTAGTGCAGGGCGCGCTGCACCATGCGCGCCAGAATGGCGCTGTCAACTTCCTTGTGCTCGGCTCCGTATTGCCGGGACGAACCAATCAGAATCTGCCCTGTCCGCCGCGGCTGAACGTTGAAAGCAACCGAGTCTCCGGTGGCCGAATGCGCGCTCTTCAGATAGCCAAGTTCGACCAACTGGTGATGCAGGAATCCCGGATAACGATCGGTGATCACCAGGTGGCCTTTTCGTTTCTTAACGTTGATTCCGGGAGTAATCTCGGGAGCCCAGGCTCCCGCCGCATTCACCACGACTGGCGCGCTGATTTCCAGGCCATCAGCCCGCCGAACATATTTTCTTCCGATCTCGGTGACTGCGGCACCTAGAAAAAGTTCTGCCCCGCGCTCCATCGCTCTCTTCATCAGGAACTGGGCCGCGCAAGGCGGGTACAGCACTGCGTCCTCGGGCACAAGCAGGCCGCCGGCGAGGCCAGGGCGCAGATTGGGCTCAAGATGCCGCAATGACTTCGCATCCAGGATCTCTGTAGCTACGCCGCGGTTCCCGTAGTACTCGTGCTTGCGGCGGACTTCGGCCATCTCCTCTTCGTCTGCCGCAACCCAAATCGTCCCACACCGTTCGTATTCGACATCGTCCGGCAAGTCCGACCGCAAAGCTTGCCAGAGCTGTTGCGAATAGCGGGTGAGTGCGAATTGCGGCTCGGAATCATCCATGACGACGATGTGGCCCATTCCGGCGGCCGTCGCACCGCTGCCTACAACGTCGCGATCGACGATCGCTACCCGCATGCCGCGGTGCGCGAGTTCATCCCCGCAAGCCGCTCCGACGATTCCCGCACCCACGATGGCCACGTCATAGGTTGCTTCGCTCATGTGCTCACGCGCGAATGCCCATGCGGAACGGATCGCGAGGATCGAGCACCAGTGATCCCTCGGCGTTCACGAACGCCGATCCTTTGATCGTGGGGTAGACCCTGCCATCCCTTATGCTGACGCTGCCTTCAAACACGCTCCCCACGATGCTCTCCTGCCTCCACGTTTGACCCTCTTTGATTTTCCCGTCGGCGTAGAGACACGCCAGTTTGGCGCTGGTTCCGGTTCCACAAGGAGATCGATCGTAGGCTTTTCCCGGGCACAGTACAAAATTTTTGCTGTCGACACCGGAGATCTGCGATGGAGCAAACAGCTCAATGTGGTCGACCTGTTTGCCGTCGTCTCCGGTAATCCCGCTGTCGTTCAGGGCCTGCCGTATCGCCCAAGTAAAGGCGGTCAATCGCTCGACGTTTCCTAGAGACAATTCCATGGAGTGGGCACGTACCAGGAAGAACCAGTTTCCGCCCCAGGCAACATCGCCGTGCACCGTTCCGTATTCTGCGACGTGGACGGCGACATTTGTCGCGCAGCGATGGCTCGCAACGTTGTGCACGCTCACGGCGCCGTTTTCATGCAACGTCGCACTTACCGTCCCCACTGGCGTCTCGATATTGTGCTCGCCGGGCTGGATACGATTCATGTAGGCCAGCGTTGCCACCAGCCCGATGGTTCCGTGACCGCACATTCCCAGGTAACCCACATTGTTGAAGAAGATGACGCCGGCCGCGCACTGCCGATCGACGGGCTCGCACAGAAGAGCGCCAACCATCACATCCGAACCACGGGGTTCGTTGACCACGGCGCAGCGGAACTCGTCGTGCTGCTTCCGGAACCGCTCCAACCTCTCGGCCAGAGGGCCAATTCCGAGGTCGGGGCCGTTGCGCACCACAAGTCGCGTAGGCTCGCCTCCCGTGTGGGAATCGATAAACCCGACCGTGATTCGCTGATCATCCCTCATCCGGCGTGTCGCTCCTGTTGGCCTTCGTATTCTATGAATCCAGCCTGACGGCTACAACCCGGGGCATCCTATGGCGCAGGCTACTCTGCTACACTCTCGCGCATGAACCGAACCACACGAAGAGATTTTCTCGGACATTGCGCAGCGGCGGCCGCTGGTGCTTATTTTCTCCCCGAACTTGCAAAAGCCGCGGCTTCCAGCCCCGCAGTGAGTTTTCCCAGCAACCCTAGGGAGCGCGTCGCGGTGGCCGCATATCCATTTCGGGAATTCATTGTAGGGTGGAAGCGCCGGGATGGAAATCCTCCGGGGCCGGGCCCCGCCACGCAGAGAATGGATCTCAAGGACTTTGCCGCGCACGTCGCCGAGAAGTTCAATGTGCACAAGATCGAGCCCTGGAGCCCGATTTTCCCCTCGACGGACGGGAAATACCTAGAACAGTTTCGCTCTGCGGTTGAGAAGGCGCACTCCGCGGTCGTCGACATTGCCGTCGATGCCGGCGGCCACAGCCAGTACTCGCCCGATGCTTCCGAGCGCGACAAGGCGGTGACTTCGAGTAAAGTGTGGGTGGACGTGGGCGCGGCCCTCGGTTCGCCCAGCATCCGGACGCACATTCATGGCGGGAAGGATGCCAGACCCGATGTGGATCGTGCGTCTGACACCCTGGCCCGCGTCGCCGAGTACGCCGCGAAAAGGAACGTCGTGATCCACCTGGAAAACGACGACCCGGTCAGCGAAGATCCCTTCTTCATTGCGCAGGTCATCGACTCAGTGAATAGCCCGTGGCTGCGCGCGCTGCCCGACTTCGCCAATTCCCTCGCGGCGCATGGCGAAGCCTTTCAAGATCGCGCGATGGAGGCCATGTTCGCGCGTGCCTACGGCATTTGCCATATCAAAGACGGCGAGGTTGACGACCAGGGCAAAGCGGTTCGCGTCGATCTGGCGCGCACCTTCGGCGTCCTCAAGAAGTACGGGTACAAGGGATATTGCTCGATCGAATACGATGCGCCAGGCGATCCCTACAAACCCACGGCGGAGTTAGTGGAGCAAACGGTGAAGTTCCTTTCGCAGACGTAAGGCGCCAGCTTCGCCGCTTCGCTCGGAATGACAACCTGGGGCCGTGAGCCTCGCAGCGCACACGCGATTGCGCCGACGTACCGGAAGGGGCGATATGGGCGACATCATGATCCCCGTCAACAACGGTCATTTGCCGGTGTTTGTCGCCGTGCCCGAGCGGGTCGCGCCCTGGCCCGGAGTGGTGGTGCTGCACGACGTAGGCGGCCTGAAGGAAGATCTGCGCAACCAGGCACGATGGCTGGCCCGCGAAGGATTTCTGGCGGCAGTGCCCAACCTTTATTTTCGTGGCTCTATGATGAAGTGCGTGTTCGCCATCGCCCGCGACATGAAAGCGCGGCGCGGCCAGACGTATGAGGACATCGAGGCCGTCCGCGCGTGGCTGGTTGATCAGGAGGGATGCACAGGCCAGATTGGAGTCATCGGCTTCTGCATGGGAGGCGGAATCGCGCTACTGCTTGCGCCCGGTTATGGATTCGGGGCGGCGAGTATAAATTACGGTGGACCTCTGACCGACGATGCGAAGACGTTTCTTTCGCGATCGTGCCCGATCGTTGGAAGCTACGGTGCCAGGGATCGCTGGAACCGGGGCGTGGCGCAGAAACTGGAACGCACACTTGCCGCGGCAGGGATCGCGCACGATGTCAAAGAGTATCCCGATGCGGGGCACTCGTTTCTCAACAATCCCGGCACCTGGTGGTTCAAGGCGTTGCGCATCGTTGACATCGGGTATGACGAACCGGCGGCCGAAGATGCGCGGAGAAGGATCGTGAGATTCTTTCGGCAACATTTGGGTGGTCAGGTCCAAGACAACGAACGAGACTCCTAACAGACCCCGATGCCGACGACGGACTCACCACCACCACCCACCTCGCTCACGTCCCGCCTGCGCGAAATTGCGGCGCTCTTTCTCAGGCTTGGCGCCATCAGTTTCGGCGGGCCAGCGGCGCACATTGCGCTTATCGAGGCCGAAATCGTACGCCAGCGGCGGTGGATCACCCGGCAGCAATTTCTCGATATGGTGGGCGCGGCCAACCTGATTCCCGGCCCCACTTCGACCGAACTTGTCATTAATGTCGGCTTCGCACGCGCTGGATGGACGGGACTGGTGGTGGCCGGAGCGAGCTTTATCCTGCCCGCAGCGGTCATCACCGGAGCCTTCGCCTGGGCCTACGTGCGGTTCGGATCGGTTCCGCAGGCCGGGTGGGTGCTGCGAGGAATCAAGCCAGCCGTCATCTCCGTGATTGCCATCGCGATCTTTCGGCTGGGAAAAACCGCTGTGAAAGATATCGGGCTGGGGGTGCTGTGCGCGCTGGCACTATGCGCATTTTTCCTGGGAGCCAATCCGATTGCGATTTTGTTCGGAGGCGGTTTAATTGGGATGCTGGCGCGACGCCTGCCGAGTATTGGTGCCTCCGCGGCTCTGTTGATCTCGCCGATGAACCTTCGTCGCCCCGGCGTCGGAGTCTGGACCGCCCTGTTGCTCGCCACCGTTACCGCGGCAGCACCAGCAGGGATCCCCCCTTCGCTTGGCCGCATCACAGTTTTCTTCCTAAAAGTGGGTGCCGTGCTGTACGGAGGTGGATACGTGCTGCTGGCCTTTCTTGAGCAGGGGCTGGTTCGGCAGCATGCCTGGCTGACGCACCAGCAGCTTCTGGACGCGGTCGCCATCGGGCAGTTCACGCCCGGCCCCGTGCTTTCGACCGCGACCTTTATTGGATACCTTCTGGCCGGCGCGCCGGGCGCGGCGGTAGCCACTGTGGCAATTTTTCTGCCCTCATTTTTCTACGTTGCGCTGCTGGCACCGGTCCTGTTTCGCCTGAGACAGTCAGCCTGGATCGCCGCCTTTCTGGATTGCGTGAACGCTTGCGCTGTCGCACTGATGGCGGGGGTCACGTTTCGACTGGGAGTTGATGCATTGCGAGCGTGGCCCGAGTGGGTGATCGCTGTGGTCGCAATACTCGTGCTCTGGCGGTGGAAACTAAATCCCGCATGGGTCGTGCTGGGCGGCGGGCTGTCCGGCCTTCTGCTGGCTGCTTTTCGATGAAGGTGGTAGTCTGCGGTTCCAATCTTGAACCGAGGTGGAGGAGCCATGAAAGTTCGCAGCATAATTGTGGGATTCCTGTCTCTCGTAATTTGTCTGATGGCTGGGGCCGCGGACCGCAAGTACATTGTCAAACCCTGGGCGGATGACCGGAAGGCGCTGCCCTTCAGCGAGGGTGTACTGGTGGGCAATACCCTCTACATCGCCGGACACATTGGGCTCGACGCGAAGACGAACACGCCCCCGGCGAGCGCCGAGGAAGAAGCCCGCCTGGTTATGGACGGCATCAAGCAGACCGTGGAAATGGCCGGTTTGTCGATGGACGACGTGGTCTCGGTGCAGATTTTCTGCACGGACCTGAAACTCTATGACACGTTTAACGCCGTGTACCAGACCTATTTTCGCGGCGACTATCCGGCGCGAGCGTTCGTCGGTTCGGACAAACTGCTGCGGGGTGGAAGGTACGAGGTGATGGGGATCGCGATCAAGAAGGCACAATAACAGACAACCCGCGCCGGCATTTCGCATTTTCTTCGCTTGGCACGATTTTTGTGGTAAATCTAGAGGCCATGCGAGAGGCCGTCAAACACCTCAAGAAAAGCGATCCGGTGCTGCGTGGAATCATCGAGCGCGTGGGACCGTGCCGCATGCAATTTCGTCCGCCGGAATTTCACAGCCTGGCCGAGTCCATTGTGTACCAGCAACTCAACGGCAAGGCCGCGGAGACGATCTTCAATCGGTTCGCGGCGTTGGCCGGCGAACCAGTTACGCCGGAGGGCATTCTCAAGCTGACCGACGAACAACTGCGAAGTGTCGGCCTGTCGAAGCAGAAGTCGTCCTACTTGAAAGACCTGGCTGCCAAAACCGCGGCTGGGCTGCTCAACTTTCCTGGGCTATCGGGCATGGGGGATGAAGAAGTGATCAAGCATCTCACGCAGGTCAAGGGGATCGGCGTTTGGACCGCGCAAATGTTTCTGATGTTCACGTTGAAGCGTCCCGACGTGCTGCCCACGGGCGACTACGGCGTGCAGGCAGCCATCAAGAAACATTACAGGAAGCGCAAAATGCCCAAGCCGCCGGTGATGGAAAAGATCGCGCGGCCGTGGGTGCCCTACCGCAGCGTGGCTTGCTGGTACCTGTGGCGGAGTCTGGACATCACGACCCTTTGACTACAGAGGGCCTCGAGGTCCACAACGGAAAACCTCCTCTTTAAAGCTTTGCCACAAAGCTTTGCCTCTGTGCCCTCTGTGGTTATCTGTGATTAAATGAGGGCGATGCCTGACCCGAGAATTCGCGTGCTGGTGGCGAAACCCGGTCTCGACGGCCATGATCGAGGCGCCAAGGTAATCGCACGTGCCTTGCGCGACGCCGGGATGGAAGTGATTTACACCGGTCTGCGGCAGACGCCGGAGATGATCGTCGCCGCCGCGCTTCAGGAAGACGTGCAAGTCATCGGGCTCTCGATTCTCTCCGGAGCGCACAACGCCATCGTGCCGCGCGTCACGGATCTGCTGCGGCATCACAAAATGGACGACGTGATCGTGCTGGTCGGCGGCATTATCCCCGACCAGGACATCGAGGGGCTCAAGAAGGCAGGCGTGGCGGCGATTTTTCAGCCTGGAACCGCCATGGACGACATCGTTCAGTTCATTCGCGCCAATGTAAGGCGGCCCGAAGTTCCGGCGGCCGGCTGATGGCTCGGCTTGATCCCTCGCGCGCCAAGAATCTTCTGACCAACACCGTCGGTCCTGCGCCCTGGTATTGGAAAACCTTCCCCACCATCCGTTCTGAATCGGCCGAGAAACTTGTCTGGACCCATCACGGGGAGCAGGGGCCGATCGCACATCTTGTCACGCTCGGCTCAACGGATCAGCCGGATCAAGCCCGGCTGGCGCTGAACACCTACTGTCGTCCCTTCCTGGTGCAGCCGCACCTGGTCGGCATCTGGTGCCCGGAGGGGCGGAACATTCGCCTGACCTGCTTCGATCCGGAGCATCTGAAATCGTTCGAACTGGCTGAAGTCGCGGGCTGGTTCAAAGCGTCGTCCGATCGCATCTACTCAGCGACCGCGCCGCTCGCTGACTTCGAAGTTCCGTTGTCGCTCGGAGCAGGAGCGCACAAGATCGAAGTTCCGGCGCCTTTGCGGAGCGTAGACGAACTCATGGTCCCCACTAGCTACAAGGCTTTGTCGCAGGATGATCCGGCGTTTGCGCTTTTCGTTTTTTATCTGCAAGCGGGGCTCGTGGAAGTCCTGCCGCAGCGCTGGTTCACGGCTGCACAATACCGCGTTGGCAATCAGTGGATCACACGCGCCGCCCGCGATCCCGAGTCGCACTGCCTGGTTGGGGAATGTTTTGGCGTAGGAACATTTCTGCTGCAGGAAGACGGTTGTCAACTGGCGGAGTGGATCGAGCGAAATCTCTGATCGCGTGGCCCTTCCTCCATGCCGGGATCTTTCTTTCATACCGAGGAAAAAGGCGGGGTACACATTCTTCGACTTCGCTCGGACGATGGAACGAACCGGCTAACCAAAGCTCTGATCCTGGCCCTGACCGAAGCCTTGCGCGATCTGGCATCTTCCGCGAAGCCGCTCGTGATCGGCGGCAATGACCGGTTCTTTTCCGCGGGGGCCGATCTTGCCGAAATCGCCGCTCTCACTGGACCGTCTGCCTACGATTTCTCCCGCATGGGTCAGGACCTGACGCGAGCCCTCGACGAGTTCCCTGCTCCGGTGCATGCCGCCATCTCGGGCTACTGCATGGGTGGTGGACTCGATCTGGCCCTGGCATGCCGCAACCGCGTAGCCTCGCCACTTGCCGTGTTCGGACACCGCGGCGCCGCCTTGGGATTGATCACCGGCTGGGGAGGCACGCAACGATTACCCCGGCTGATCGGCAAGGGACGCGCGCTCGAGATGTTTATCGCGGCGGAGAAAATCAGTGCCGCCAGAGCGCTCGAGATCGGCCTGATCGATGCGCTTGCCGACGATCCTGTGACCGAGGCTCGGCATCGAATCACGCGAGCAGAGCGGCGTGCCTGAAGCGCCGCGACTTCGTTTGCGCCGATCCGTGCGGGTGTTATACCGTAGTCAGTCCGATCCTTCGACCCATGGCTGATCGCAACGAAGTCTCTGCAGTCAAATCCGCTGCCCCAGAGAACACACTGCCGACCAAGGTCGACCCCACCTCCGCGCGTTTCGAAGCCAACATGCGCTTTCTCGCTGACCTGATGTCGCAGGTGCGCAACGAAGGGGAAAAGATCTGCGAAGGTGGTGGCGTCAAGGCCGTCGACGGCCAGCACGCCAAGGGGCGGCTGACCGCGAGAGAGCGCATTGCGTTACTGGCCGATCCCGGGACATTTTTCGAGCTTGGACAGTACGCTGCGTATGGCATGTACGAGGAGTGGGGCGGGGCTCCGGCAGCAGGCGTGATTACGGGCTTGGCGCGCGTCCAATCGCGGCTGGTGATGATTATCGCCAATGACGCGACGGTAAAAGCCGGTGCGTTCTTCCCCATGACGTCCAAGAAGGTGATTCGGGCGCAAAACATCGCCATCGAGAATCGCATTCCCACCCTCTACCTGGTCGATTCGGCGGGCGTGTTCCTGCCCTTGCAGGAAGATGTATTTCCCGACACCGACGACTTTGGCCGCGTGTTCCGCAACAACGCAGTGATGTCGGCCCTGGGTATTCCGCAGATCGCCGCCATCATGGGCATGTGTGTGGCCGGAGGCGGCTACCTGCCGGTGATGTGCGATCACCTGCTGATGACCGACGGCAGCGGATTGTTTCTTGCAGGCCCGGCGCTGGTGCAGGCCGCTATCGGGCAGAAAGTGTCGGCGGAGGAACTTGGGGGCGCTGCGATGCATGCGGCCATCAGCGGAACCATCGATTTCCGCGAAACGAATGACGAGGCCTGCATCGCGCGCATTCGCTCGATTGTGGAGAAGTGGGGCTACCGGCGGCTTTCACCGTGGGACCGCAAGAAACCCATAGAGCCCGCGCTCTCTGCGGAGGAAATTTATGGGATCTACGATTCGTCTCCCGCCCGTCCGTACGACATGAAAGAAGTGCTGGCTCGCGTGCTCGATGGCAGCCGCTTCGACGAGTACAAGCCGGAATATGGCAAGACGCTGGTCTGCGGCTACGGCCGCATTGGCGGCTTCGCTGTCGGCATCGTCGCCAATCAGAAACTGCACGCGCAGCAGACCGATCACGAAGGCCATAAGCGCATCGAGTTTGGCGGCGTGATTTATACCGAGTCGGCGGAGAAGGCAGCGCGCTTCATCATGGACTGCAACCAGAACCTGATCCCGCTGGTCTTCTTCCACGATGTCAATGGGTTTATGGTTGGCCGCGACGCAGAGTGGAGCGGAATCATCAAGGCGGGAGCGAAGATGGTCAACGCGGTGTCGAACTCGGTCGTACCCAAGATCACCATCATTGTGGGCGGATCGTTCGGCGCCGGGCACTACGCCATGTGCGGGAAGGCGTACGACCCCCGATTCGTATTCGCCTGGCCGACGGCGCGCTACGCGGTCATGAGCGGCGATTCGGCGGCCGGCACGCTGGTCGAGATCAAGGTCAAGCAACTGGAGCGCGGGGGAAAAAAGCTGAGCGAGGAAGAGCGCAAAGAACTCTACGAGTCGGTCAAGCGCACCTACGACGAGCAGACTGACCCTCGTTATGGTGCGGCCCGCTTGTGGATCGACAAGATCATCGACCCCATCGAGACCAGGGATGCTATCACGCAGGCTCTGGAAGCAGCGGCGCTGAACCCGGATGTACCCGAATTTAAAGTGGGAGTGCTGCAGACGTAGTCGATGTTCATCTCAATCTAGTGTCCGCGGTTGAATTTTTGCGTGAACCAGTCCGTCAAATTGATCGAGTGTCCGCGTGATGCCTGGCAGGGCTTGAAGGGCATGATCCCTGCCGACCTGAAGGCCGATTATCTAAAAGCCCTGATCAGCGTCGGCTTCAAGCATATCGACGCAGTGTCGTTCGTCTCGCCCAACGCCGTGCCGCAGATGGCCGACTCCGAGCTGGTTCTGAAGGAACTCGATCCCCCCGACGATGTCGAGATCATTGGCATCGTCGTCAACGCACGAGGTGCGCAGCGCGCCATCGCCACGCAGGCGGTGTCGACTCTGGGATTCCCTTATTCGATTTCCGAGACCTTCCTGCGCAAAAATCAGAACCAGTCGCCCGAAGGCGCGCTGGAGGAACTGGAAAGGATCCAGAAGAAGGCCGACGACGCCAGGATTGAGGTAGCAGTCTACATTTCGATGGCCTTCGGCAACCCCTACGGCGACTTGTGGAATCCCGAAGAAGTGGTGGAAGCCATCGCGCTGATGGAAGTGGAAAGTCTGCGCGTGATTTCGTTAGCCGACACGGTCGGCCTGGCGAGCCCGCAGCAGATCAGCGAGCTGGTCGGGGCCGTGATGGTGAATTACGACTACCTTGAAATCGGCGTACACCTGCACAGTCGACCGGGGCAGGCTGCGGAGAAAATCCTGGCCGCGTACGATGCGGGTTGCCGCCGCTTCGATTCCGCTTTAGGCGGTCTCGGCGGATGTCCCTTTGCGCAAGATGCGCTGGTGGGTAATATTGCGACGGAGAAGGTAATCGAGGCGCTGGGCCAGCGGGGCGCGGAATTGCCGCCGCTCAAACCACTGGACTCGCTGCTGAAAGCGACGGGCGGAATTGCCGCAAAGTATTCTGATTCCCACGCCGCGGACTGATAAGGCACGGGTGAAGTGACCTACACGACCGTAGAACTCGTATTCGAGGGTGGCGTCGCGACGCTGACGCTGAACCGTCCGGACAAACGCAACGCCATCAGCTTTGAACTCATTGACGACCTGGTGCGGGCTCTGGACCAGGTCGCCAAATCGGACGCCCTGGTTCTCATCGTGACCGGCGCCGGCAAAGCGTTTTGCTCGGGCATGGACCTCGAGAATCTGAAGGCGTTGCTCGGTCGCACCCCAGAGCAGAATGTTGCTGATTCTCGCGTCATGGTTCAGCTGTTTCGGTCGCTCTACGAGTTCCCCAAGGTCACCATCGCCGCCGTAAACGGAGCAGCCATCGCCGGGGGAACCGGTCTGGCCTTGCTTTGCGACTTTACGCTGGCCGTGCCGGACGCCAAGTTCGGATATACCGAAGTCCGCATCGGATTCGTGCCTGCGATCGTTTCCACATTCCTGTTGCGGCAGGTTGGCGAGAAGCAGGCGCGCGACCTGCTTCTGACCGGACGCATTTTTGATGCCGCCGAAGCCCTGCGGCTGGGACTGCTGAATGAGATCGTGCCTCCCGACAACCTGCTGGCCCGGGCCCGCGAATTGGCGACCCGGCTGATGGAAAACAGCCCGGCTTCTTTGCGGGCCACCAAACAACTTCTCAGCGACCATGCGCGCGCGGAACTAGACACGCAAATCGAGGCCGCCGTCTGCGAGAACGCCGCCGTCCGTAACACGGCTGACTTCCGCGAAGGCATTACGTCGTTTCTCGAAAGGCGCAAGCCGGTCTGGACGGGTAAATGACCTCCAATAATCGCCCCGTTCGGAACGAAACAACGTTGCGCGTGCGTTACGCTGAGACTGACCAGATGGGCGTGGTTTACCATTCCAACCATTTCATCTGGTTCGAAGTCGGGCGCGTGGAACTCATCCGGCAGCTGGGTTTCTCCTACCGCGATCTGGAGCGGGAAGACAGCCGCTTCATCGCCGTCGCCGAAGCCAAATGCCGATACCGCGCTCCGGTGTATTACGACGAAGAAGTTATAGTACGCACGTGGCTGAAAAAGGTTCGCGAGTCGGTGGTCGTCTTCAGCTATGAATTGCTCCGCCCAGCGACGGAAGCGCTTTTGGCCGAAGGAGAAACAGTGCACGTAGTGACCGACCCGAGCATGAACATCGCCACGCTGCCCGAGAAGTATCTGAAAGCATTTCGTGCCGCCGTACGAAAAGAGAAATAGTTCCAGGAGCTTGATTGAACGCGCTGCACATCAACGGAAATGACCTCACCCTGGAAGCTGTGCGCGACGTTGCCAGCACGGAAACCCGGCGGCCGGTGCTGCTGGCTCCCGACGCTCGCGAAGCGGTAAACCGCGCGCGCGCAGTCGTCGATGGGATTGTCGCCGGGAACAAACTCGCCTACGCCATTACTACCGGCGTGGGCAAACTCAGCGACGTACGCATCGCCGGCGATCAGATCCGCGAATTGCAGATCAACCTGGTTCGTTCCCACGCCTGCGGTGTAGGCGAACCGCTTCCCGTCAGTGAAACCCGCGCCATCATGCTGTTGCGCGCGAATTCGCTGGCGAAGGGTCATTCCGGCGTTCGCCCGGTGCTGATCGATACCCTCTGCGAAATGCTCAATCGCGGCGTCACTCCGGTCGTACCATCCCAGGGCAGTGTGGGCGCTAGCGGAGACCTGGCCCCGCTGGCGCACTTGGCCCTCGCTCTCGTCGGAGAGGGCGAATGCGTCGACGAGCGAGGGGTGCGCGTTCCCAGTGTGGAGACCCTGAAGCGAGCGCAGATCAAGCCGCTGATACTCGAATCCAAGGAAGCCATTTCCCTGATCAACGGGACACAAGCGATGCTGGCGGTCGGCAGCCTCGCGCTGCTGGCCGCCGAAACCCTGGTCGACTCGGCCGACGTGCTCGGTGGCCTGTGTTGCGATGCTCTCAAGGGGACAGACACGGCCTTCGATGAGCGAATTCACAAAGCGCGTCCGCACGCTGGGCAGGTGAAGTCAGCGGCCAACCTGCGCCGCATGCTCGAGGGCAGCCAGATCCGCGAATCCCACCGCGAATGCGGCCGCGTGCAGGACGCCTACTCCCTGCGCTGCATTCCGCAAGTTCACGGAGCGGTGCGCGACACGCTTGCCCACTGCCGTGAAGTTTTTGAGATCGAGGCCAACTCCGCCGTCGACAATCCCCTGGTCTTCCTAACGAATCCGAAGGACGCCGAAGGCGACGTCATTTCCGGCGGTAATTTTCACGGGGAGCCGCTCGCCTTTGCACTGGACTTTCTTGCGATTGCGTTAAGCGCACTGGCGGGAATCAGCGAGCGGCGGATCGAGCGCCTGGTCAATCCCGCCCTCAGTGAAGGCTTGCCGCCATTTCTCGCTCCGGGCGCGGGTCTGAACTCCGGATTCATGTTGCCCCAGGTGACGGCGGCGGCCCTGGTCAGTGAGAACAAAGTTCTGGCCCACCCGGCGTCGGTCGACTCGATCACCACCTCGGGCAACAAGGAAGACTATGTCTCGATGGGGATGACAGCTGCAACCAAGCTGCAGCGCGTCGTTGCCAACACGCGGAATGTCCTGGCCATTGAAGCGATGGCCGCAGCCCAGGCCCTGGACTTCCTCGCCCCTCTGAAGACCTCGAAGCGCGGGCAGGCCGCGCACGCCGCGATCCGTTCCGTATGCCCCACAATGGAGAAAGACCGGGTGATGTACGGGGACCTGTCCAGAATCGCGACTTTGATCGCCAGTGGAAAACTCGCCGAAGTGTTGCGGTAAACTCCTCAAGCACTGCTCGCTCGCGCGGTGACCCAGGGAATCAGAGGATGAAGACTTTTACGGAGTATCTGACGTTTCATACCAGGACGCATCGCGCCTACGTCCATCTCACTCCGCAGGTGGAAGAGATCGTTCGAAAAAGTGGCGTCAAAGAAGGCATGGTGTTAGTCTCTGCCATGCACATTACGGCAGGCGTCTATGTGAACGACAACGAGAGCGGCCTGATCGAGGACATTGACCATTGGCTGGAGCGCCTGGCCCCCTTTCGCGAGAACTACAAACACCACGAAACAGGCGAGGACAACGGGGATTCCCACCTGAAAGCACTCCTGATCCACCATGAAGTGATCGTGCCGATCACGGCCGGAAGGCTCGACCTCGGCACCTGGCAGCGGATTTTTTACGCGGAGTTCGACGGGCAACGGGACAAGCGGGTCATCGTAAAAGTGATGGGAGAATGACGAAATGTCGGAAGAACTAGGCGAATTGCAGGAACACGCGGAACACGCGAAACATGATCCGAGTCTGGCGCCGGTGTCGGTCACCATGGCCTTCCTGGCCGTGCTCGTCGCCGTGGTCACGCTGCTCGGCCATCGCGCCCACACCGAAGAGGTGGTCTTGCAGGCCAAAGCCTCAGATCAGTGGGCCTATTACCAGGCGAAGAGTATCCGGCGGCATGCCGACGAAATGTATCTCGACCTCGTCGCGGCCGAACCCACCATCGCGGACGCTGCGTTGGTTGCCAAACTGCACGACAAATATTCCCAGGAAGCCTCGCGTTATAAAGACGATCAGAAATCAATCGAGGACAAGGCCCGTGATATGGAGGCGGAGGTAGCCACGGAGCGCAATCGCGCCGACCGCTTCGACCTGGCCGAGGTGTTTCTCGAAGTCGGCTTAGTGATCACGTCGATTACGCTTTTGTCAGGCAAGAGAATGTTTTGGTGGCTGGGGCTGCTGTTGGGCGCGATAGGGATCGCGACCGCGTCGACAGCCTTTTTCTTGCATTAATCATCTACCGGCAATTACCTCAAAGCCGATGAGGACGTCGGAGCCTGGTCTGTGCCCGCCGAGTGCTTAGCCAACAAGAACGGGCCGATGGCCAGCACATCCATGCGGGTTCGCTGAAAACAATCAATCGCCTCTTCGGGCCTGCATACGATCGGCTCATTCTCATTGAAACTCGTGTTCAGCACGACCGGAATGCCGGTCTTGCGATGGAATGCCGAGACCAGGTCGTAATACATGGGGTTCTCTTGGCGTGTTACGGTTTGCAGGCGGCCGGTATCGTCGACATGATTCACCGCACATAGCGCCTTACGCTTGTCCGGGCGAATTTTGTAGACGTGCAGCATGAACGGCGATGGGTGATCGTGCTCGAAATATTCATGCTGATATTCCGCGAGAATGGAAGGAGCGAACGGCCGGAACCATTCGCGGCGCTTGATGCGGGCGTTAAGAACATCCTTCATATCGGGTCGGCCGGGATGGGCAAGGATGGAGCGATTGCCAAGAGCGCGCGGTCCCCACTCCATACGCCCCTGAAACCATCCGACAACTTCACCGGCCGCGATGTGCTCGGCCACTTCGTCGAGCAGCGCCGCCCGCTCGAGTTTGCGGAACGACAATCCCACGCTGTGCAGGGCGGATTGGATGCGCGACTCGGAAAATTCCGGCCCCAGGTAAGAACTGTTCAGTTCATGGCGGCGTGGCTGCCGCAGCACGGAATGATACGCATGCAGGGCGGCGCCAATGGCAAGTCCTTCGTCACCCGCAGCCGGTTGAATGTAGGTGCGGCGGAAAGGCGTGCGCTCGAAAATCTTACCGTTAG
>Ga0075030_100002835_pt1 | contig 15787 bp, 17 predicted proteins | sample LitLauG_LLR_2012_FD_71393 | JGI IMG/M metagenome (GOLD analysis project Ga0075030, IMG submission 71393) | Freshwater sediment microbial communities from Pennsylvania, USA - Little Laurel Run_MetaG_LLR_2012 | ecosystem: Environmental > Aquatic > Freshwater > Creek > Sediment | place: USA... | reverse complement strand
CCGTTGAGGTCGACCACCCCCTCGTTGGCGAAGGGCACCTCGATGGCCGCCGAGATGCTGCCGTCGTAGGACACGGTGCCACCGGGCTCGTTGGTGAGTGCGACCGCCGAAGCGTCGGTGGCGTCCAGTGACGCACCGTCGGTGAGGGCCAGGGTTCCGGCGTTGTCGACGGCGGACCCTCCCGAGAGGTGCCATGGGGTGCCCGATGTCGACGACGTGGACAACTGGCCCTGATTGACCAGGACGGCCCCGGCGGTGAGCGCGACGGCGGCTCCCTTCAGCGAGCTGAGTGTCCCGGTGGCCGAAGGCCCCACCGTCGTCGTGCCGCCCACCAGGGTGGCGCCGGCCAGGATCAGCGAGCCGCCCACGGTCGTGCTTCCCACCCGGGTCCCGCCGTCGACGGTCAGTGTCCCGGTGAGCGTGGCATCGCCTGTGAACGTGCCGTCATCGGTCAAGCTGCCCATTTGCAGCGGGGCGCCGGCGGTGACACTCACGCCGGCGTCGACCCGTAAGGTGCCCGATCCGATCCAGCCGGTCGACGAGGGAAACGTCCGGTCGGCCTGCAGTTCGATCGTGGCCCCGGCCGCGGCCTGGAGCGTCCCGGTGTCGTTGGCGGCGCCGGTGGTCGGTCCCAACTGGAGGGTGCCCGACCCCACGGCGCTTGTCGTACCCGCGTTCGTGTAGGGCACGTCGATCCGAGCGGACGACACACCGCTGTAGGTGACGGTCGCCCCCGACCCGTTGCTCATGGACACGGCCGAACTGTCGCCCGTCGAGATCGTCGACCGGTCGGTCAGTTGCATCTTCCCGGCGTTGGTGAGTGTCGCCCCTGACGACAACAGCAGCGATGTCGGGCCTGACGGGTTCATCGCCAGCGACCCGTCGTTCACCACGGTCTCCCCGACGAAGGTGACGCCGGCAGTCCCCGAGTCGGCCAGGGTGCCAGTCGACGTCGACCCGAAGGTCAGTCCTCCCCCTGAGACCGTGGCGCCGACGAGGGTGGCCTGTCCGTTCACGATGGCCGACCCAGAGAACGTGCCCCGGTCGACCGTCAACCCGCCAAGCGTGACCGGCGCTCCGGCCACCAGCGTGGCGCCGGGGTCGACCGACAGTGTCCCCGTGCCGCTCCACGAGGACCCACCGGCAATGGTGCGACCGGTGGCGAAGGCGACCGACCCCGTCGCGACCTGATAGCTACCTGGATCGGTGACGCCGCCACCCGGGCCGAGGGTCAACGTGCCCGAGCCGTCGACGCGCACGACACCGTCGTTGACGAAGGGGACGCCCATGTAGGCGGCGGACGATCCTCCGTAGTGCAGCATGCCGGGCACTCCGTTGACCACCGAGGTGGCGGTGGCGTCCCCCCGGGTGAAGGTGACCCCGTCACCGAGGTCGAGAGTGCCGTCGTTCTGCAACGACGCACCGGCGGAGAATCGCACAGTTGTGGACATGGTCGTGGATCCGGTGACGGTCACTGTTCCGAGATTGCGGATCGTCACACCGCCCGTCACCGTCTCTCGGGTCGCCTTGGCCGAGTCACCCACTGTCGCCGACCCACCGGCTGCGACGGTCACCGTCCGCGGCCCCGACATCGTCCCCGCCCCGAAGAGCAGGGACGATGTCGTCAACGGAGCCGTGCCGGCCAGGTTCGCCGATCCCGAGACCGACAGCGAGGCCACCGTCGACGGGAGGGAGGTGCCTCCGGCGCCGATGGTGAAGGTGCCTTGGGTGATCGAGAGTGAAGGGGCCACGCTGGTCCGCGCCCAGTCCAATCCGGCGATGGTGACATCAGCGCTCGATGTCACCGTCACCGTCGACGGTGAGGTGCTCATGCAGACGTCGTCGCTCCGACCCGGCAGTCGCCCTGCGCTCGCTCCCCCGTCGGTGAGCGACCAGTTCTTCAGGTTTCCCCAACTCGAGTTCACCGAACCGGTCCAGAAGATCGAGCACGTCGACGCCGCTGCACTCCTGGTCTGGAGGAGTGCGTCCGACACGACCAGCCCGGCCACGCCGGCGACAGCCATCAGGCCCAGCCCGATCACCAGCCGACGCGGATTCACACGCAGCGAAGTCGCTACATTCCGACTGGGTGATGGTGATCGAACGTCCACAAGTCCACCTGCCCCCAGAAACCCGCCCCGGGCTCGTCGAACTAGCTTCACAGAACTTCTACCAGGAAATTCATACCACGCGGTCCCCGGCTCTGCCCCATCGTCGCCGCACCGGACCTCACTGTCCCATGCTCGTTCGGTCCGTCGGCGAGGACACTTCGATGTGAAGTTGATGTGACGGAACCGGACGGGTGTGACGCCCACCGGCCAATTGACAATCGGGGCGCCGTTGTTATGCTCACCCTTGCGTCCAGGGGCTGACGGGTCAGCGCAGGTGATCTACTCAGGACACAACGGAGGGGTAGTGCACAGATCCCTTATCGGCTCACGCGTCCGCGTTTCGGCAATTCTCGCTACCGCCGTCGCCGGGCTGCTCGGTGTGTTGCCCAGCGGCGCCCCCGCGGTGGCCGGGACGCCGACGATGCCGTCCAGCACGCTGTCCGGGCCGAGCGCGGCCTTCACCTACGGCGCCGACCTCGGCCAAGAAGCGCCTGATCTCCAATCGGGCAACGACCCCGACGCCGTCGCCTCCGCACAACACGTGATGTCGTCCATCCCGATGCTGGTGGACCAGGCACTCATGAGTTGGGGTGTGCCCAGCCCGGAGCCCTCCCCCGGCGTGTACGTGCTCGGTCCGCTCCAGGCCCGCATCCAGATGATCGAGTCCACCGGCGACACCCCCCTCATCGACCTCGCCTCGGCCCCGGACTGGATGAAGGCCCCGGGCGACATCGGGAAGCTCGCGGTACCACCCCTGCCGAGCCATTACCAGGACTTCGCCAATCTTGCCGCAACGGTCGCGGCGGCATTCCCGGACGTCAAGTACTTCGCGGTCTGGAAGGAGATGCACGGCTTCTGGAACCCCGCCACGCGGTCCTACGACATGCAGTCGTACGACACCTTCTACAACGACGTGTACACGGCCATCAAGGCGGTACGGCCGGACGCCCTGGTCGGCGGACCCTACATCTCCATCGGCTCGTACTCGCATCCCAAAGGCGTGGCCCCCTCCGGCCCCTGGGGGTATGTCAATCCGAGCGATCTCCTCGCACTCCAGCAGTGGCTGACCGATGCCGTCGGTGCTGACTTCGTGGCCCTGGATGCCCGGAACTTCACGAACGATGCCGGCTACGTGGCCGACCCGGTCACTTCCGCCGGGAAGTACGCCGCACTCGACCAGTGGGTCAAGACCCAGACCGCACTGCCCATCTGGTGGATCGAGTCGCCCACCGAGGTCACCCCCCTCGGATGGAGCACGGACGAACAGGTGGCCGCCCGTGTCGGCGTGGTGGCCGAGATGGCCGCAAGCGGAGCAGCAGTTGGCATGCAGTGGCAGCCCCAGCAATCCGCATCCTGGCCGGATCTGGGTCTGTGGACGTCCTGCCTCGTCGAGGGCGGGGGTCAACCCACCGCGCTCGGACAGATCATGCCGAGCGTGACGTCGGTGCTCAAACAACCCGTCACCCAGGTCGCGGGTCAGCCGACCGGCGTCCTCCTGGTGTCCGGCACCGTCGGCACGATCGCCGTGAACGGGACCTCGTCATTCACCGTCGCGTCGATGGGCTCATTGCAGCTCGTCCTCGCCCCGTACCAGGTGCGCGTCCTGTTGAATTGAGCCATCGGGGCCCTCGCCGCTCGCTCATACCACTCCCGTCCGCATCTCCAGTTCGCGGACCAACTCCGACACGGATCCTGGTAGCTCGCCGTCGTCCGTCTGATGCGACAGGTCGTGTCTCAGATATCCGGCCGATTCGGCGATCTGGTCTTGATCGGGACTGCAGAGTTCTTCAGCCCGAAGCCATGTTGCGGCTCGAGCCGAAAATCCCCCGGGGTCGGCGATCGCATCTTCATAGCGAACGAAGGTCATGGTCATGCCATCCAGGCCGGACAAGGCTGAGCTCACATAGTGCTTCCAAAGATGGAGGCCCTCGGCGATCTGGAATCGATCGCGGGCAGCCAGTGAACGGGCGACCGCCATTGGTGACCGCCACACGAAGACTGCCCCCACCGGATGGGGCAGGATCTGCCTCCAGAACGGGAGCAACAGGCAGAGTCGGGGGTCCTTGAAGACCGCCGGGGTCGCCAGGGGAAATGCAGTGTTGAGTGCGTCGATGCCCTGTTCACCGAACTCCACCACCGCGTCGTCCAGTCGCTCGGTGGCAACAGGACGGGAGTCCGCCCACCCCCGTCCCGCGTGGTGCAGCACGACATCGTTGAATTCCATCATTGCGTAGCTCTCGTTATGAGCGGGATTGTCGGAGCCCTGTATGAGGTCCACCGGTAATTGAAGTCCCAACTTTGCGAGAGCTCCGGCAATGGCCGAAGTGCCGCTCCGGTGCATGCCCACGACAAGGACCCATGGGCTGGCCGTGAGTTCGGCCCGATCGGGTAGCTCCGCCATACGGCCTCGAGGGTTGGTTCTTCGGTCTTCCAGTTCAGCGATGGACCTCACCGAACCCGCAATGGCGACAGTCCAGGAGTTCTCATGGTCGGTTCTCCACCGATACTAAGGCCAACATCCCTCCTGCTCCAACGACGGGACCGTCATCGACACACCCCGGGGGACACGCCCAGAAGTTGGGCAACCGTTTCGCCAGTGGGTCCCACCGACGCCTCCATCCACATGACGACATTGGCCATTCGGGGCCGTTCCGCCCGACAATCTCAGCCAGCATGCGGGTGCCAACAGGGCGCCAGGTGTGAGTGAGGCGAATGGCCGATGGAGGAGGGGTGGAACCAGGTCCCCGGACGGTGGACAGCTCGCTTGCGTCACCTTCGGTCCAAGTCCTGGATCGAGACGACGACAGGTGGCCGGTCCCGTTCCGATCCTCGGCTGTCACGCCAGGCGCCGTGGCTTCGCCTCCGAGAACGGGCGCTTGGGAGAGTCGATGCTGGAAGCACTTGAACTGAAGATGAACCTTTCGCGGCCTGCGGTATATGAGGGGCATCAGCACGCGATACTCATTGTTCCAGCAGGAAGCCACCGGGTCGGAGGTAGGCACATGAGTATCAACGAGGAATTCCGTGGGTGTCCTCATTGCGGTTTTCGTGATGTGCCGACACTGATCGTGGGCCGGTCGGAGGAGATTGGCGGGGGCACCAGCTGGCGATGTCATTCGTGTCACCAGGCCTGGACGGACCGGGAGTACCGGCCGCTCGAGGCCTCGTAGGTGCGATGACTGCGGTGCGCTGGGGGTCCTCACCGAGGATCGCGCAGTTCTTGTTGAGTTCATCACGGTGGGACTGACGGCCGTGTTGAACTCGCACCGATCTCTCTGCGCCTGCGTCAAGGCTCGTCGATTGGCGGGCCGGTAGGCCCGGACCCGTCGACCGTCAGGAGTAGGCCACCGTCCCGGAATGCGTCGCACCAGAGGCTGTGACCGAGTAACTGTCCCCCGAGTTGAGCGGAGCGAGTCCATTGGTGGCGTAGAACGAGCCGAAGCCGTAGACGACCTGTGTCGGCGAGTACGAGGTCACTACGAGGCCGATGCAGTCCCCGCCCTGGCCGCCCGCCCAGGCCCCGGTCAGGTCGTCGATCCACAGCGAATTCCCAAACGTCTGCCCGGTGGCTCCGCAGCCTGCGGGTGAACCGACCGGCTCCGTCCCCAGGTTGGTGCCGGTGATGGTCACGGTCGGGGCGGCCGACGAGCCCGTGAATGTCACGCCGGTGATCTTCGGGCCGGCCGTCTTGAATGTCCGATCCTGTCCGACCGCGCTACCGGAAGCCGTCGTGGCCACGACCCGGTAATGGTAGAGGGTGGCCTCGTTCAGACCCGTCAGAGTCGCCGACTCGGCCAGCGCGGTGGAGCCCGACCCGACCGGGGTCTCAGGGGTGGAGGCGTCGTAGCCGGTGGTCAGTCCGTAGTCGATGTGGTACGTCGTCGTCACCCCATTTGGGTTGACGGTGGCGCTGACCTTGGCGCCGGCAGTCGAAAGGTGTGACGCGGACCCGGTCGTGACCGTGGGAAGTGACAGCGATGTGGTCGAAACCTTGGCAATCACCGTGCCCCAGCCGTAGGTGCCGCTGGTGGCCTGATACGTCGCCGTCACCCACACACTCGTCGGATCGCTCGGGTCCACGGCCGTGCCGAAGTAGTCACCCCAGCGTTCATCGCACGTTCCCGAACCGCAGGATGTCGTGCCCGCGCCCGGGGCCTGAATGGTCGTCAGGAATCCCGGGCCCACGACCGCCGCCGCCGGAGCCTGGGTCGGTGTCGTCTGGGCATAGACCTCGTAAGGATTGCCCGCCCCGTCGAGACCGGCAGCCCCGTAGGTGTAGTCGTAGCCGGGCTCGCCGATCAGCTGATCGTAGACGAGTACCGGCTTGGTCCCCGAGAGATCGATCCGGGCACTGGTGATGCAGTCGCGACTGCCGCACTGACGCATACTCGAGTACTGGATCACCGCCTTGGCGTCCGAGGTCTCGGCCTCGTAGACGGCATCGGTAATGCGGCCGTCGAGTACGCCGCCGCCGATGGTGCCGCCCGGCACCGACGGCTCGAACGGGGCCGGGTAGTCGGTGGACTTGACGACCGTCTGGGTCAGTACGACATCGTGGGCGGCCGGCGTCCCGGTGATCGTGGCCAGGTATAGCTGGTTGCCGGGGAACGAGCTCACCAAGTAGGCGTTGCTCGTCGTCGTCTGCTGCACGACAGCTTGGTAGATGTTGGACTTCGTCGCCACCTTGGACACTACGGCCGGTGTGGTCACGCCGTTGACCAAATCGCTGAGGTTGTAGACGTACAGCTGCTCGGACGTGGTTGTGTTACCCGCCACGATGAACTTGTCTGACGTCGCCTCGATCTTGTCCTGGTCGAGGAAGCTGGTGTTGGGCGCCGAGTACTTGTACCAGGGGCCCGTCGGGTCGCCTGTGGTCGAGATGGCGAAGAGCACGGAGCTGCTGGAGCAGGACATGGCAAAGCGGTTGACCGACGCGAGGTAGAGGGCTCGGGGGTCGGTGCAGCCCGTCGGGTTGGACGGGGTACCGCCCCAGAACGTGCCGAAGTCGAACTCGGCCAGCTTGTGTCCCGACTTGTCGAACACTGCTGCGGCCACGTTGGCCGTCTGGAGTATGTCGTTCGGGCCGACGGCCACGACCGGTTCGCCCGGGGTCCAGAAGTAGGTCGTGCCGCCGTAGCTCTCCGATGGCCCAAGCCCCGCGAATTCCACGGGCGACGCCGAGGCCGCCGGCACGAAAGGCACGGCCGGTGGTGGGTGCGCGCTGCGGTGGAACTGGAGATCCCCCATAGGGGCTGCCACAGATTCCGATACTGCCCCGGCCGATACAGGTAGTGCCACGAGCGATCCCAGAAGCACCAAGCTCCCCATGATCCCTGGCGCACGATGATGTCCCACAGCCCACCTCCCGCCTGCCGATCTACCGCGCGACGGCCAGAACGCTACCGCTAGGGGGGCTTCTGCGCACAGGCGACGTCTGAGCGCCTCACTTCGGTCGGGCGCCAGCCCCTGGGTCCACCTCTCTCCCAGCACGCCGACGATCTGCTCTCCGTCGCCGCCGAACGGCATCCTGTGGATGTGGCGTCAGTTGCTGTTGGGATCGGTTGCCGATCCGGGTTTCCCGTTCTTGCCCACCCGACCGGCTGCACCATTGATTCCGTTGGTCGCGCCGATACCTCCGGCACCGCCGACACTCGCTGCACCGGGACTGGTCGAACGATGAGAGAGATTCCCGGGGCACTCGGACACCGCGGGCCGGTCCCGGAGTCTCATGCGGGGTCGAAGATGCACCATATCGATGATCGGCATGGCTATCCTCAGTTGATCACGGGCGGAGCGACGATCATCGGAAGAAGACAACAGAGGAGTGGGGTGAGTCGTGTCGCACAACAGGCAACCCTCATCGTGCCTCGGAGTCGTCCACGTCCCGAAGACCGGAGGCTCGGCACTTCGAAGCGCCCTCGCGGAGCTCCCGGGGTGTTATGTAGGCCCGCGCTACTTCGATGAACATCAATTCGGGTCCACCACCTGGATCGACGGCATCCCTGCACAACAGCGCAACGCGATCGCGACACACTCCGATCTCGCTGAAATCGCGAAGGGTCACCGACTTGTTCTTGGGCATTTCACGGCCAACTCATTGCTCCTCGCTGGCTGCGCCTCGATCGCCATGCAGGTGCGAGAACCGCGGGCCCGGGTGCTTAGTCTCTACCGTTTCTGGCAATCGCAGCCTGAACACGTGCGGTCAGATTGGGGGCCCTGGGGGACGGAAGTCGTGTCGAGGGCCGATCTCCCGCTTCGGGAGTTCCTGACCGCTCCCGGCGTGTGGCCTGCGGTTGACAACGCAATGGCGTATCAAGCGTTGGACTATCGACCCTCGCGATGGCAGGTGTTCGGGCGGGACACCACTATTGCCCGTCGTTGCATTGAGTACACAGAGACCCCATCCATCTTCGACTGGAGTGCTCGATCGGAATCGTTTCTCGAGCGCGTCTGCGAGGCCATCGGGGCAGCGGTGGTGCCGTCACTTAGGCGAGAGAACGTAACGGAGGTCGTCGGAGACGAAGAGAAGATCGACTCTTCCACGTTCCGCTTGCTCACGCGTCTCACTTGCGTTGATCGCCTCTTCCTCGATCAGCTCTCTGAACACGGAGCCCTTCCCCGTCGTTCATCCGCGGATCTCGATTTCGAGTTCGAAGTAGCAGCCACTGAGTTGGGCTTTCGGCTCCCCTGAAATCTCGACGGTCTCCACCGGCCGACGGGCTCGCACCGCCTCGCCTTCGGTTCAGGAACAAGATGCTCCAACCTCGGCGTGGGCCGATCGTGGCGTGGCAACCGGGTACGCCTCTACATCGCCGGCGACAACGTCCGGGGCGTGTCCGAGGAGGGGTAGTTCATCGCCGAAACGACGATCGACCAGTCGACGGGCTATCAAAAGATGCGAAAACCCTGTTGAACTACGTTCGCGGGGGTTCGCCGTGTCCGGGATGTCTCGCGACATCACAGTGGTGTCGGAGCACCGTCAACGGCTCTCTCCGACTGGCGAATCGAACGTTGGCCCGAGTCGGGGAGGAACAGACCTCGGCCTCGCTCTGGCGCTAGCTATCAGCCGGCTTCCATAGGCGTACGGCCACTTCACAGAACATCTCCCCATTGACGAGACAATGATACCGTTTCCACTGCTACCCGAAGTATTGAGCACGGACCCTGCGGGAGGATCCTGCCATGCCTCCAGACCTCGACGAATCGGTCTCCAAACACTCACCACCACCAAACTCCACCCCACCTCCAAACAAGGTCGAGCAGAGCACCGATAATTCAGCCTCGTTCCGAGAGGGTGCCGGTGGCGATCACGATGGCGAGAAAATCAACTCGCCACCATTTCCAGCCTTGACCTCGGATACACCTCCGCCGGCGACGGCAAGTGCCTTTCCGAGTTCCGATACACGTGTCTGGCCTCAGCGAAACCCGATTGCCTTTCCCAAAGGTATTGATGCCCTGGGTACTGTCGCCTCGCCCTTGCTCGCCGGATTTTCGCTGACAACCGTCGTGCAACTATTAAATTCGTCACCAGGTCCTTGGCTCAAAGAGTGGTGTCTAGCGCTATTCTCGGTGGCTTCAGTGCTCTTTCTTTGGTCGTTACACTTTGGTGCCGAGTACATGAAATACACTGCCACACCTTCTGAACGCCTCGACTACTCACCTGAGGCGCGCTTTCAGAGCGACATATTGGACCGGGTGAGGGCTCGACATTTCGAAGAAATGGAACTGCGGTCGAGATACCAAGATCGATTTGAGCGCTCTTACAACTTCGCGATCATTCTATTCATGTGCGGACTATGGGCCCTTCTTTTCCCTCATTATTTCCACAGCCTCCACAACTTCTACAGCATACAGCGGTGGCCATGGGGGAATGTGACTGGCCTATTTATTGTGGGTATAGCCATTCTTATTGAAACTGTCTGGGTCATTTCCAAAGGTGCAAGACCCAAGAACGCATTACCCCTGCCCATTGATGAGCCTCCGGTCGACCGCTTGGCACCGCCGGCTCAAGACATGGCCGAAATGCTCTCCCCGAAAACCAGCTCGCCATAGTACGGACTATGCCAGCCCGCTGTCCCAGCTCTCAGCGTGTCGGAGGACCGACCCGCTCGATCCCGTACCAAAGGTCACTGGCGGCTTGAGGCCTGGTCGTAACGGCCTCCCCGGTGACCGGCGAGGGTCAGTCAAGGCCGGCCGTAGGCCGCCCGTAGGGGCAGCCTTGACGGACCCGGGCATTCCTCAGGGGACAATGGATCGGAGCCGCCGAGGCGGCTCCTGGTTGCCTCTCCCCCGCCAGTGCAGCCGGTGGTGATCTGGGATACCTCCTCACTTCCGAAACGCAGATATCCCGTATCCTCTTGCTTGTGGCCGGTGGTCGAGTTCCCAACCTATTCATTTCCGGAGTTCCCGCTACCGGGAAGACGACCTTCTCGCGCTGGCTCGCCTCCAATATGGACTATGTACGGTGTCCTTCGGGCGAAGAGCCCGGGCCGAATTTCCGTCGAGAGATCGAGGCCGCTATCGACTCCGGTGCGCCTGTGGTCGTCGAGATGGGATTCCTCGAAGGTGGCTTCGACCTCGTCGAGGACTTGACGGAGCTGGGATTCGAATTCTGGTGGTTCGACGGCGATCGCGAGGTAGCACTCCAAAACTTCCTTGACCGTCCGAACCACCCGGCGACCCCGGAGAACTTTCGCTTCTACATGGCTCACGTGGAGCGGCATTGGGGTCGCTATCAGGAGAACTTTGAGGACCGGCGCCTCGACGTGATCAGCGGCCCCGAGCGGGTGTTGATGAGCAACGAGGACCGATGGGCCGCTATTCAGACCTATACAACTAGCGCTGCCCGATCGCCGCTGGGATGCGAGAGCGGTCCTATTGACAGGAGGGAACGAGCGTTGCTTGCCACTGGCATCATTGGATCCATGCCCGACTCGGCCTCAGATCCCCTGGACGTGGTGCGCCTCGGCTATGACCAGCTATCCGCCAGATATCGCCCTGACAACGCCGATCCCAAGGAATACCGAGTCTGGACCGGTGAGCTACTGACCGCGCTGCAGCCCGGAAGCAGCGTGCTCGATCTTGGCTGTGGTTGTGGGGTCCCGGTCGCCCGGCGACTGGTGCAAGAAGGCCACCGAGTCACCGGTATTGACATCAGCGAGCGCCAGATTGAACGTGCTCGAACACTGGTGCCTGGTGCGATGTTTCAGGTCGCCGACATGACGCGTCGAATCTTGGAGCCAGCTTCGTTCGATGCGGTCATCGCTTTCTACTCGCTGATCCACGTGCCATTGGCGGCCCAACCAACAGTGATCGAGCAAGTCTCCAACTGTCTGGTTGACGGAGGACTCCTCCTGGCCACCGTCGGGTGGGAGGCGTGGACTGGGAGCGACGTTGATTGGCTCGATAGTGGCGTAGAGATGTGGTGGAGCCAGGCTGACCAGGCGACCTATCGGATTTGGCTGGAGGAAGCGGGCCTGGAAGTTGTCCAATGCAGCTTCGCGCCCGACGGCGAGAGTGGCCACGCCCTCATTTGGGCACGCCGCCAACGCCGCATGTGAATGCCCCACCCAACTCGCAGGCGATCGGGGGCAGGCTCTCGGTAGTCTTCGTCGGTGCGGCATGCCATCAATCTCCCGCTGTTCGGTCCCCTGTCGGATCCCGCAGCCGTGGTCGAGATCGGCCAGGCCGCTGAAGACCACGGCTGGGACGGGCTGTTCGTCTGGGACCATGTACTGAGTCCGCTGCCTGAGTCATGGGAGATCTCGGATCCCTGGATCGTTCTCGCTGCAGTTGCAGCGACTACCAAGTCGATCCGGCTTGGCACGATGGTCACCCCGATCGCCCGTCGACGAATCATCAAACTTGCCCGAGAGACAGTGACGCTCGATCGGCTGAGTGCTGGACGCCTGACGCTGGGGCTTGGACTCGGTGGAGATGGTGGGCGTGAATTCTCCGCCTTTGGTGATCCCACTGATCCTGGCGAACGGGCGGAGATCCTCGAACAGGGCGTTGCCGTACTGACGGCGCTATGGGCCGGAGACGCGGTCAGAACCTCGGGCAGAGTCAGAGTCGAGAACGTCCAGATCGAACCGGGACCGGTCCAGAGTCCCCGAATCCCGATCTGGTTCGGCTGCAAGGGTGTCAGCTTCCACCCGATCGACCGTGCGGCCGCTTACGACGGCATCTACCCCATCGAGGTGGAGTTGGCCCAGGTCGGTCAGATCGCTGAGCGGATTCGCCAGCGCCGAGGTTCGCTCGAAGGCTTCGACATTGCTCTGGCGGCTCATCCGGGTGAGTCGCTGTCCGACCTACGTCAGGCGGGGGCGACGTGGGCGATGCACGCATTCTGGCCCGGCCACCGACCTGACCAGGTGCTGAGGTTCATCTCCCGAGGAGTGCCCTCAACCTAACGAAGTACTCCATTCGTGTCGCGGCGCGACCCTCTCCCGGTGTTCGGGGGCAGGGTCGACCGGCGACTCTCGCATGCCGAGTCACCCTTTGACGAGTAGTCGCATTCTTCCGGACCCCTGATCTAACCCTCCACCTTCGAGGTAGATGCTGGCGAGGTCACCGACGATCCATGGCGTCATCAGATCAGTAGCGTGATGCGTTGTGGTTACGGCGATGACTCGCATGCCAGCACGAAGTCCGGCCTCCACGCCAGCAGGTGCGTCCTCCACCACGAGGCAGTCCACGAGGTCCACGCCAAGAGCCATCGCTGCTGATCTGTAGCCCTCTGGGTCGGGCTTGCCCGCCGCGACCTGGTCGGCCGAGATCAAGAGTGGAGGAGCTGGGAGACCAGCGTGACGCATTCTGGCGAGTGCCACGGCAGTGCTTGCTGACGTTACGACTGCCCATGCGCCATCTGGCAGGCTGCCCAGAAGCTGCCGGGCTCCAGGGATTGGAGTGACATCGGAGCAGGCTGAGACCTCCATTGATTCCAGCAGCCCAGCCTCGGACTCTGGATCCAGGTGTGGCGCGACCTGCCTCAGAGAGTCAACAAACCGGCGACCATGGGATGCTCGGAGAAGATCGTCTGCATCGACACCCCGTGCTGATGACCACTCGACGAGGACTCTGCGGATGCTCTCGGTCGAATCAACTAGGACTCCGTCAAGGTCGAAGAGCACCGCTTCGCAATCCAGTGCGCTTGTCGCCATGCGCCAAGCCTAAACCTGGCGTGGAGAAGCAGAGACCTGTCAGTAGTTCATCGGTCTGCTCAAATAGGAAGCAGGTTGGTCATGCCCCACAGCCGGTGTTCGGGGTCACCCAAGGCACCTGACGGACGGAGATGTATCCTTTCGTTCGTGGGGGCACAATCCGACAAGGCGTCCTGGTCCGGTCTCGAACCGATGGGGGCGGTCCAGCGTCCGAGGCTCATCACGAAGTCGGACGTGCCTCGGCTCCGTGACCGGATCAAGCAAGTATTGACTGGCGGTTGGCAACATCGCTCGGTGCGGGAGAACGCCACCTGCCTGATCAGCATTGTGCTGCTAATGACCGCCAGTTCCATCATTTGGCACTCAGCGTCAGGTGTTGCGTTGAAGTTGGTCGAGGCGGTCGTCGCCCTGGTCGTCATCGGTTCCATCGGTACAGCCATCCTGGTGAAGCTCCACTTCAGGAGCTAACTCGCCCGATCCCACCCAACCGGTGTTGTGGGACACGTGCCGACACATAGTCTCTACAACGTGGTTCAAGGCAACATCGCGTACGCAACCAAGGTCAGCCCGGAGGGTCAGAAGCGCCTCTGCCGGGCCGCTGGGATCACTCCTCCCGAGTGGGAGGATCGCGAGTTTCCAGAACCCGACACCAGAGAGCAGACCAGGCAACTGACCGGGCTGGATTTTGACGATCTCATTACCGATGAATACATCCTCAGCCGACGCCCGTACACGTGTGTGATCTGCGGTGGAACCTTCACTGTTGACCAATACTGGGCAGTGAAGTACCTGGCTCGTCGGAACCACTCGCCCAATCCGTTCGAGACGGGCGAACAGTGTCACGAGTCGTGTGCCAGGTAGGGCACCTACCCGGCGGTCGGGGATACCCCATGGCTGTGGCGCCAGATACGCTCGACAGATGAGCGACGAGGAACGTAGGCCTATCGAGGAAGTACTGCCCGGACAGTCCATTCACCCACTTCCGGATGGTTGGACTCCAATGGAAGCATTCGTTCTCGTCAAGTGCATGGATGAGGGCGGCGATTCGTCGTGGAGCTTCAGGACGACGAATCCTCTCAACCTTGAGGAGCTTCTAGGGGTGCTCACCGTTCATGCTGAGCTGGTCAAACAAAAGCTCGTCGATGCCTGGGACGACGAAGACAGCGGGGCACCCTTCTAGGCACCGATCCGGCGGTCGGGGGCACTATCGAAGAGCCGCAGGTCCCTCTTAGGATGGGGGCGTGGATACCACTGAACTTGTCGAAGCGCTTTGGTCGAAGCGCAACGTCGCCCTGTGGGTGGGAGCACTGGTGGCAGGCATTGTCGTCGTCACCCAGGCATTCCTGGCTCTGTGGTTTGCCTCGTTCACGCCCGGATCGGCGTGGCGTACCTGCCTTGGGTTCTTACTCGGGGCGGCGGCTCCGACCGCTGGCGTGATTGCCTACTTCTGGGGTGATCGTGCCGACTCGGCCCGGCAGGGCATTGCCCGACTGGAGTTCGCTTCAGCGGCAGTCGGGCTGTGTTTGATCGTGCCGACGTTCATGCTCGTGCTTGTCTCGTATGTTGGCTTCTGACTGAGTGAGAGGGTGTGAGATATGTGCCGGTCGGGGGCAGTCAATATCACGATCGCAGTGGAGTCGCTGTCAGCTACTCCGCACCCAAGTATTCGTGAAGGAACCCCCTGCCGGTGACAACGGCGAGGCCAGTGCAAGCAGCTTGGGGTGGTTCGGGTTCTTGACCAGGTCATAACCCTGGGAGTCCGCAGCACCGAGGGGACTGCCATCTATCTCGACATTCGACCATTGGATCTTGCCGAAGTCCGGCAACGGGTGGGCCACAGAGAGCGCGTTCGCGACGCCGACCCATACCGAGCTTGGGGTATAGCTTCTCTTGTTCTTGTTCGTGTATGACACCTGCACTCCGGTGGTGAGGTCATCCACCCTGGTCCGCCATTCGAATGGTGAACCAGACGTAGTTGTGGTCACGTAGAGCCTGACCTTGTCGCCAGCCGCTATTGCGATTGTCTGTGAAGTCGAGCCGTACACCGCCATGTAGCTGGCAGGTCCGGTGCCACTGCAGAAACCCTCGATACCTGGCGCTATCGAACCATCGGGACTATCGACTCCGATGGCGGCCGCCATTAAGGATGTGGTGGTCGTACAGGCAAGCGAGGGCACGGTGAGTTGGGCCTGCACCGATGTCTCGGTTCCAGGCGTAGGAGTTAAAACCTGATAACCGGCAAAGATGGTATTCCCCGGCAATGCCGCTGCTCCGGCAGTGGCTGGCACCGTGACCAAGATCGTCGCCACACCGACAAGTTCAACAGCCGCCATCTTGAATGCGTTCACGGGTACGCCTCCTGCCGGGCCACTTGATTTCCGTTAGCCAGGGATAACTCTACTGTTCTTGTCCCGCCGAGACCCGCCCCAGATCCGGAGTCCGCTGGGATCCAGATCGACATCTTGAACTTTCGAGCGCCGGGTCGAGTGGTCTTTCCACACGCCCGAATGTGCC
>Ga0075030_100002834_pt1 | contig 15788 bp, 14 predicted proteins | sample LitLauG_LLR_2012_FD_71393 | JGI IMG/M metagenome (GOLD analysis project Ga0075030, IMG submission 71393) | Freshwater sediment microbial communities from Pennsylvania, USA - Little Laurel Run_MetaG_LLR_2012 | ecosystem: Environmental > Aquatic > Freshwater > Creek > Sediment | place: USA... | reverse complement strand
CCGGAGTCTTGTACAGGCTGTGCGACACTCCGAACCCGCCCGCGTGCCCGTCTTCATTCACCCAGTGCGCCCGTGACAGGAACTGCCCCAGCACAAACTCCGTCAGCAACTCCGCCGCCCTGGGATGATCGCATCGCGCGAAATCGATGTACTGGCGGCACCCCATCACCGTCCGCACCTGGCCATTCAGATTGATGTTGCCGAAATACCCCTCTGCGCGGTTCTTCAGCCGGAAAGTCCCGGGCGTCAGCGGAAATTCCCGCCGCGTCCCTCCGCCGCTCTTGCACCACTTCTCCAGCGTGATCCCGTCCCGGATCGCGTCTTCGCACTTCTGGATCAGAAAGCGATCGTGATTCGTTAGCCCCGGCCCGGGTGGTATCGGTGGTGATCCGGCTTGAACCGGCTGTGATGAGGACGCCATATGCACTCACCAGTGTAGTGCGCCCGGCCCGGAAATGAGCACTGATTTTGCGGGGCAGGCAGTCCTGCCCGCTTACCCGCTTAATGCCGCCAGTACCCGGCCACGTACCGGCGTCCCACAAACCGTGGTCCAACCCACGCCGCTCCGGCAAACGGTGGACGCGCCCAGTACCCGCCGCGCCAAACGAAGCTCGCGCCGCTCGGATAGTATCCACCGGCAACCCACACCATCCCCGGCCCCTGTGCCACGCCGTACGGTGCGACCCCATAACCGGGCGCGGGCGCCATGTAGTAGGACGGCGCAGGCGCGTAATAAGCAGGTGCTCCGTAGTAGCCGTAGCCATAGGCCGGATACCCGCCGAAGCCGAAGCCAACGCCCACCCTCACACGCGGCCCGGCAAACGCCATGGAACTCGCGCAGAGCAGAACCGCCACCGCCATCAACTTGGTTTTCATCTTCGTACCCTCCTTGCACCCTGCTTCGATGCAAATCGCTTTCCAATCTCCAAACTATTGAAAAAATGAGGGTTCCGATGATGCTCCCACCGCGCACCTATCCTCGAAAACCACCGTGCTGGTGGATTTCGGCCAGCTCTGCAATTCGGTCTCAGCCGGGTGCCTTTTGCGTCCACACATCCAGTGATTTAAGGATGATTGTCGCCGCCCCCGCCGTTGCCACCATGCCCGTCCCCGCCGTGGTCCCCATGGTCTCCATGGTCACCATGATCACCGTGGTCACCATGGTCATCGCCACCGCCGTGTCCGGGGCATCCCGACAGGCAGTGCTCGTCAACTTGTGGCGACACCGTGGACGCTACGCTCATCGGGACATAATGTGAAGCTGAAACACTCACGCCCGCTACCATCGTCGTCCCGCTCGTATTAATTCCGGCGCCCATCGCGCCGCCGCCAGTCGCGCCCGCTCCAGGTAACGCAGCCACCCGGCCTCCCGCGTTCGCCCCAAAGCTCGCAGGCGCCAATGCTACAGTGTGCCCGCCCGAGCTTGCGGCCACGAATCCGACACGGACCATGCCGTTCCTGCCCGCCTCGCCGCTCGCGGAACCGGCTCCGCCCGCTGTCTTACCCACAGTGCCTGTTTCCGCCGCTGGCTGGCAGGACCCCGCCACTTCCCGGAACGTTTGCACCCCAATACTTTGCACCCCCGTACCTGGCGCCGCTCCGGGCCCTATCTGCTTGCCGGAAGCATCGCCGGCCATCGCCTTTCCGCTCACTTGCACCATCCGTCCCTCGGGCCCCGTCACTCCCCGAACTTCCACCGTCACGTTTGTCGTGCGGTCGGTCAGCAGCGATCTCCCTCCTGCGTTGGTGATGCAGCCTGTTAGCGAATACACCCCGTTGCGCGCATCCACCGGCGGATCCAGGCGTACCGCGTGTCCCGCAGGAACATTCGCGACTTCCACGCCAGCGCTGTCATAGACGCGCATCGTCCCTGTCAGCGCCGCAACTTCGACGGTCTTGCCATTGATGCCAATCGTCCCTTCCGCATTCTTCCCGGACCTGACCGTAAGTCCCCGTGCTGTCACCGCATAACCGGAAATGCGCGCGCTGCCTTCCGTGAGGTCAACCCCGCGTGCAAAAAATCGCGCCCGCGAACCCCTCGACATCTGCGCCCACGTCCCCTCGTTCAGCCGTATGTGGCAAATCGAATCGTGCGTCTCCACCGCGTCGCCTTCGAATACATTTCCATTCCCCGGAACCAGAGCGCCATTCAGTCGCAGCGCGCCCTGCGACACCACCACCCCAAGATACGTCGAGGCTGCGCGCACCGGAGTCAGGTTGCCCGGTAAAGTCACCAATGCCAGTGCCGGAAGAATCAGCGTGATAGTTCTGCCCGCGTAAGTCGTCTTTAGTGAAAACCGATCGGCAAGGAAGGAAAATCCCCGATGCGGCATAAAGCGAAAGAAAGTTGCAGTCACGTTACGGCCTCCTTCAACAATTCGGCGCCCGGGTGTTTGTCGGTTGCGCATGAAGAGTTAAGTAAAATTAGCAGGGAATTCGGAGTGGGTCAAGACAATTCTGTACTAAGCCCGGACCAATCGATACAAGATCGAACCAATCGCGTGTCGCCCATATTTGCTGGGTTATTCGTATGTCTAACATTCGATGTAGTACGCGCGTCCGCATAACTGCGGATCACAATATTTCAATTATTATTATTCCTTTTCTTTCCAACACGTTCACTCTTCTTTTTGCCATTCTTGCCATTGCCGTGTGCTACTTCTTACTCGAAGCAGGGAAAAAATTCCGGATCGGTAATTCTTTCTCGCATTCGACTGTGTGCGAGGGACTTGGCCGATCTTATATGTCGATATGGACTCACATGTAAGAATTACCCATTTGGACAGATTGGCAATCAGGCGTATAACTGAGCAATCCGTTGCGAAGGCCACTCCGCTCTCGCGCTCGATCCGTCTTTCCGGAAATTGGGTTCGTTTTTTTCAATCTGCCAACGCACCCGACTTTCGGATTTCCCGATTGGCTTCGTACGTGCAGCGCGCGAATTGCGAGGCCGTTGTTCTGCCGGCGATGTTTCTTTTTTCGAGTCCGGCGGTGCAGACCGACGTCAGATTTCCGGATTGGCTTCTTCCGTGCAATCTGCGCCGCACCGCCGCGTCGGTCTTGTTACAGCGTCGGTCCTCTTAAAGATGGCTTCGTTTTTTCGAATATGGTCGCCAGAAGTCCCGGCCTTGAAATTGGCTTCGTCCGTGCAAAGCCGTTTTGCGGGTGCCTGTTTCGGCGCCGACATCCGTTTTGGCGAACACCCTGGCGGTGAAATGGCTTCGTTTTTGCGGAACGGTCACATGAGGATGAAGCTCGGCGAGTTCTGGAAATGCGCGGCCTGCCGGTTCACCGATTCCGCCAGATGCGTCAATTCGCGATTCGCAGCGTTTTCCTCGGCGAGGCTGAGATCCAGCAGCCCGCCGATTTCGTGCCAGCCCAGCGTGCGCGCAAAGGCGCAGAGCGTCCCGTAGAGGGCGATCTTGTAATGGCAGATCTGGTTGCCGTACATGATCAGCGCAGCATCGAGCAGCGGCCCGCGGTCGATATGATGCGCCAGTTTTTCGCTCTCGGCAGTGATGATGCGGATTGGTTCGTGGGCTTCGGCGTCGGCCGAACGCTCCAGTTTGGCGAAGATAGTGGTCAGGCGCGCTGTGTGGCTGCCGGTGACATTGGTCAGTCCCAGCAGGAGTGCCTTCAGTTCGTCGGACGAGGCCGAATGCTCCATCTTCGGGAATTCCTTCAGGAGATGCTGCTCGCAGTCCCAGGCATACTCAAACCCGCGATGCAGCAGATCGGACAGATTTTCGGCTTGCATATCTTCTATGTAACTCTTCCGGGAGTTACATGCAATTGGAGTGCCGTTGGCACTATTGCCGCGGTTATTTTCTGAGCCGCGAACGTGAGTGAGCGGTTTCAAACGACGCCGAAAGCTTCCCCGGCGCCTCCGGAACCGAACGTGTGACTGCCTTGTTGAAATGGCCGACTTATGCCGGCCGCGCTAACGAAATCGTGCTCACGCGCGGGCCGGGCAGGATAATCCCGGTCAGGTTGAGCGGATCGGCGGGGGCGGCATCCACCGGCACGGGCGCGGCCGCTCTCCGCACAGCGCGAAGCAGTTCGATCGCTTCCGGGCGCGCATACTGTTCGCCCGTGAACCCGGTGACGAAACGGCCGCCGCGAATCTGGCCCTGTGCTTCCATGCGCCGGAGAACCGGGAGTAGTTCACGCCACGGCGGCGCTACCGTCTCCCGCGCCAGCAGATCGCGGAACAGTACGCCCCACCGCAGCAGCAGTTGCTCGGCGAAGCGGCGGACGCGCTCTTCGGGGGCGGCGCTGGCCGCGCGTGAGATCAGCGCCCAGCGGCCCGCCGCGTGTCGCGGACGTTTGGCCCCGGCCCGGCCTTCGCCGCGGCGTCGTTTGGGATCGATAAGCGCACGCAGATTTTCGAAGCCGTCCGCCGTGACGATGCCTCCGGCCGTGAGTTCCCAGAGCGCGTCTTCCACTTCGCTCGGCAGGCGGCGCGTGGCGCGAACAAGGTCGGCGAAAAACGACGCCCGGTGCGTGGTCAGGGCGTCCAGAACTTCGCGCCCGGCGTGCGAAAAGCCGGCGGACTCCGGCACAGCGAAGCCGGGGTCCAGCAGCCAGTCGGAATCCTCGCGCAGGAAGAATGAGATGGGCGCGATTCGGGTGGGCCGCACCCGCCGATCCGGCCCATTGCCGGAATCGATGAGTGCCGGATGCGGCGACAGCCGCGCCCACACCACCTCGCCGGAGAGACACAGTTCGTCGAGGAATTCGGGCGCGTATTCGGCGATCCGCCGCGTCAGGATCGAGGCTTCCCACGCCGAAGCGGGAATCTCGAAGCCCTGTAACTGGCGTATGATTTGCAGGACTCCATCCGCCCCGTGCAGTTGGGCAGATGGCGCGGCGTGCTGCCAGCGCGCCAGAAACTGGTGGAGCTCGGCTGCGCTGACTGGCTCGATCTCGCGCCGCAGCCGTCCCAGCGTTAGGCGATGGATTCGGGCCAGAATGCGGCGATTGCACCATTCCAGTTCATCCGTCGCCGGACTCCTGTAGTGGCCTTCAAAAACCTGGCCCTCGCCTTCCAGCGTGGCCAGCGCGATGTGGACCTCGGAAATCGGCAAAGCCAGCCGGGCAGCCAGTTCGCTCGCCGTCACCGGGCCGAGGTGCTCCATCCACCCGCGAATCGTGGCGAGGACGTCGGTGACCACATCGCGCCGCTCGGTGGCCGCCCAAAACGGTCTGCCGCCCCGCTCCAGCTGGAACACTCGGCCGGTCGCGCGCAGGGGCTCGAAGTGCGGTTCCCACTCGGGCAGGGGCGGCGCGCTGATCAGTGTTAGCAGCGCGTCGTGCAGTTCATCGGCGTTGCGCGGATCGGGCCAGACTTCGGCGATGATGGTTTCGATCGCGGCCGGGTCGAGGATTCCGGCGCCATCGGCGCTGTCGGTGCGCAGCACGCTTCGCAGCTGCACGGCGCGGGCCCGGCGCTCCTCCAGTGGCGCGTCGTCGAGGAACGCGTAAGGGTTTGCGTTCAGGATCTCGTGTGAGAAGACGCTGGGCGAGGCAGTCTCCACAGCCACGGCGCGGATCGAGCCATCTTCGATGCCTTCGAGCACGCGGCGCAGGCCGTTAATATCCATCGCCTCGTGCAGGCAGTTCGAGATGGTCTCGTTGACGAGAGGGTGGTCCGGAACGCGAATCGGTCCCGTGAGGTTCTCCGCGCAGGCCACCTGGTCGGGAAAGACGGCGGCCAGCAGATCTTCGGCGCGCATGCGCTGGATGGGCGCTGGTGTTTTCTTGCCGCCGCTGAAACGCGGGATGGCAAGGGCGCGGCTCGCGTTCCAGCGCCAGCGAGCCGTGAACATGGGCGAGGCCAGCAGGGCCTGGCGAAGGATGTCTTCGGCGAGGTCAGCGCGGACAAACTCGAAGACGGTTTCGAGCGGGAAGGCGTGCTGTTCGGCGAGCGAGATGACGATGCCGTTATCCGTAGCCGCGGCCTGCAGTTCGAAGTTGAACGCCCGGCAAAAGCGCTTGCGCAGCGCGAGTCCCCAGGCCCGGTTAATGCGCGCGCCGAAGGGAGCGTGGAGGATGAGTTGCTGCCCGCCGGATTCGTCGAAGAACCTCTCGGCGACCACGCAGGTTCCTGAAGGCATCGCACCCAGTGCAGCGGACCCGGCGGCGAGATAGGCGAGTGCTTGCGCCGTTGCGCCGTCGTCGAGGCCGCATTGGGCAAGGAAGGAGACGCGTTCTTCGGCCTCTCTCACCTGTGAGACCGACGCGGAAAGCTCCGCCGACCGGCCGGGGGCTTCGCCGAGCCAAAAGGGAATCGAGGGTTGCGCCCCGTGGGCATCTTCCACGCGCACCGTGCTGCGGCCCACATGACGAATTCGCCAGGAGTGAGTGCCCAGCAGGAAGACGTCGCCGGTCAGGCTTTCGACGGCGAAATCTTCATCCACCGAGCCGATCGTCTTGCCTTCCGGTTCGGCGATCACGGCGTAGGCGGCGGTGTCCGGAATGGCGCCGCCGGACGTGATTGCCGCGAGCCGCGCACCGCGGCGTCCGCGCACACGGTGGTTCACCTGATCCCTGTGCAGCAAAGCCCCGCTGCGCCCGCGCGTGGTGGCGATGCCATCGGAAAGCATCGTGACCACGGAATCGAATTCGCCGCGCGGGAGGTTGCGGTACGGATAGGCCGCGCGGACCAGCTCGAACAGGTCCTCTTCGCCATAGTCGTCGCAGGCGCACTCGGCGACGATCTGCTGGGCGAGGATGTCGAGTGCGTTCTGCGGGATTTCCAGACGTTCCAGGTCGCCCGCACGAACGGCGTGGATGAGCGCTGCGATCTCGATCAGCTCGTCGCGCGTGGTGGGGAAGAAGATGCCGCGCGGCTTGGCCCCGACCCAGTGGCCGGAGCGCCCGATTCGCTGCAAGGCGACGGCGACGGATCGCGGCGAGCCGATCTGGATTGCCAGATCCACTGTCCCGATGTCGATGCCGAGTTCGAGCGACGCCGTGGCCACCACGGCCTTCAGTTCGCCGTTCTTGAGGCGCGATTCAGCCTCGTGGCGCAGCTCGCGCGAGAGGCTGCCGTGATGCGGCAGGACGCAGGGCTGGACCGCGTTCTGTCCGAGCCTTTCGCCAAGCGCGTGCGCGACGCGTTCGGAAAGCCGCCGCGTGTTGACGAAGACGAGGGTAGTCCGTTCGCGCAGGATGTGGGCGGCCACGCGGTCGTAGATCTCGTCCCACATCTCTTTGGATGCCACGGCGCCGAGCTCGTCATTGGTGACCTCGACGGCGAGGTCCATGGCGCGGCGATGGCCGACGTCGATAATGTGCGCGCCGGGCGACAGGTACCGAGCGACCTCCTCTATAGGCCGCACCGTGGCTGAGAGCCCGATGCGTTGCGGCTTGCGCGCCGTTACGCGGTCGAGGCGCGCGAGCGTCAGGGCCAGATGCGAACCGCGTTTATCGTCCGCCACGGCGTGGATTTCATCGACGATCATGGTGGTGACCGTGCTGAGCGCCTTCCGCGACTTGCCGGCAGTCAGCAGGATGAAGAGCGATTCGGGGGTAGTGACTAGGATGTGCGGCGGATGGCGGCGCATTCGCTCGCGCTCCGACATGGGCGTGTCACCGGTGCGGACGGCGGTGCGTATGGGGGCCAGCGGAATGCCTTTTTCGGCGGCGAGCGCGGCGATTTCGGCGAGTGGAACGTCGAGGTTGCGGCGGACGTCATTGGAGAGCGCTTTGAGCGGGGAGACATACAGGACCTGTGTCTCGTCCGGCAGTGCACCGGTGCGTGCGGCGCGCACGAGACGGTCGAGACAGATCAGAAAAGCAGCGAGTGTCTTGCCGGACCCGGTAGGCGCGGAAATGAGAACGTCCCGTCCGGCGCGGATTTCCGGCCAGCCGAGGATCTGCGGCTCGGTCGCCTGGCCGAAGCGGCGCGTGAACCACTCGGAGATGAGGGGATCGAAGTCAGCGAGGGGCATGGGACTTCCGCTGCCGAAACCTCTATTTTAGGCCGGGCGGGAGTGCGTGAGATACCGGGCTTAAAAACGGGGGGCAATTCCGGCTTTGCAAAATTCTTGCCCTGGTAAAGAAGCGGCACGTTCTTCGCCCTGCCAGCGCATAGGCGAAACAATCGCCCATATTCAGCCTGGCGGGTCGCCCCCGATATTTGGCATACACAGCCAGTGCAATTTCCGCGTGCTGCAGCGTGACCGGTTCGACTACAATTCCAACCTGAGTCATCCAGCGGGCGGCGCTGGCTTCTCCGGCCGCGCCGTATCGCGCCGACATATGTACCTGGACTTCCCACCAGTTGATCGGTGATATCCAGACGTTGCGCGCGATGAGCAGCTTCGACAAATGCTGTTCGGCATCAGGTTCACCAAGCAGGATGGCCAACAGAGCGGAAGCATCCGCCACGAGGTTCATTTCGGAAGCCCCTCGGCGTCATAAAGATCGTCATCCGAAATCAAGGGACCGGTCACGGGAAGCCGTCTCAATTCCGCAAGCGCCAGTTCCGCGTCTTTCCGTCGCTGCAGAAGCTTCTGGTCGGCTCTTACACGCTCAATGGCGAGTTGCCCCCGAACGGCGTCGGTAATCGCATCGGTGATGGAGAGTCCTGTCAACCCAGCCAGCGTCCGAATGTCGGCAGCGACTTCGGGCCGCTTGATCCGTTCAGTAAGCCATTTTCGCCGTCTATCTGGAGTAGAATAAGAGTAGAAAGTGAGGATTTCTGAGTATGGCGAGAATCCAGCCCGTTCTGACACCCGCCGAATTGTCGCTCGTCGATCAGATGGCGGACCTGACGAGTTCCAAGCGCACGGATGTGATTAAGAACGCGCTGGCCGTCTACAACTGGTTCGTGCGCCAGGCGATTACCGGTGGGCGCGTGGTGTCGCGGCGGCCGTCGGGCGAAGAGGTCACCCTCGAGACTGCTGAACTGGCGGTTCTGGAGGGCAAAGGTAACAAGGCGGGCCCGGAGGAGCTCGGGTTGCTGGCACGGCAGCTCGCTGCCGCCAAGGATCCCGCCGAGGCTGCGCGGCTTCGGGAGCGCCTGACACGCGGATTCTACGGAATCTGAGGCCGCCATGCCGAAAGTCAGGCGACGTAACGTTCCGCCCGGGGTGTTCCAGCACCTGCTCGATCGGCATCCCCGCTGAGCAGCTGGTACTGTTGGCGAAGTGGCTCGATGGCGAGCCGGAAGTGCCCGTGGGGCTGTGGTACAAACGATTTCCGGGGATGACGGTTTGCGGTGAAGCGGAACTCGTGAAGACGTTTCTGCTTCCCGGCCAGGCGCCGCGCGGCAAACGGATTTCCTGATTCCGTTACCGGCGGGATGCCGCCTGCCGCTCGCGCGCTACAATCAGGGCTTATGTTCCAGGGCCTTGAACACACGGCGATCGCATCGCCCAACCCCCAGAAACTGGCGCAGTGGTACGTCGACCATCTGGGCTTTCACATTAACTTCTCCTACGACGGCAACTTCTTCGTGAAGGCGCCCAACGGCTCGATGATCGAGATCATTCCGGCCGAGAACACGCCCGCGCCGCAGACCATGGTGGATAACACGCGGGCCGGGATCCGGCATTTCGCCATTGCGGTGGACGATTTCGACCTCGCGCTGGCGGAACTGCAGAGCAAGGCCGTTCACTTTCTGAACGAGCCGTTCATGATGGGAACCAACCGCCTTGTATTCTTCAACGACGGCGACGGCAATCTCTGCCATCTGATTAAACGCGAAAAGCCCCTCCCTTAACAACGCAACCCGGAACCTGTGCTCAGCCGTACCTTTAAAGCATTCCAGTATCCGAATTTCCGGCTCCTGTGGGCCGGAGCCTGCACGTCGTCAATCGGCACGTGGATGCAGGAAATCGCCCAGAACTGGCTCGTCCTGGAGATGACGAAGTCGCCGTTCCTGCTGGGGCTGGATGCGTTCCTGGGAGACATTCCGATCTTTCTGTTTTCTCTGGTCGGCGGCGTTCTTTCAGACCGCATGGACAGGCGGATTTTGCTGATCGGCTCGCAGCTGGTGCAGATGTTCAGCGCGCTGACGCTTGCCGTCCTGATTGCGACGCAGCACATTCAGGTTTGGCATATTCTCCTTTCGTCGTTCGTTGTCGGGACGGCGCAGGCGTTCGGCGGCCCGGCGTATTCGGCGCTGGTGCCGAGCCTGGTTGATAAGGAAGATCTGCCGAACGCGATTGCCCTGAATTCGATTCAGTTCAACCTGGCGCGCGTGATCGGACCGGTACTCGGCGGACTGGCGCTGCAGTATGCGGGCGGGGCGTGGTGCTTCGGGCTGAATGCGCTGTCGTTCGTCGCGGTGATCTTTTCGCTGCTGAGACTGAAGATTAGTTTCAAGCCGGCCCGGACGTCGGATTCGATCCTAACGGGGGTAAAGCAGGGGATTTCGTTCATCAGACAGCAGGGCGCCATGGAGACGCTGATCGGAATCGCGTTCTGCATGACGTTGCTGGCTATCCCGATGATCACGTTCCTGCCGGTGTTCGCGAAGAACGTATTCCACCAGAACGCCATGACTTACACGCTGTTTCTGGTGTGTTCCGGGCTGGGGTCGATTACCGGCGCGCTCACAGTGGCGACGCTGGGGAACATCGCAAACAAGGGCCGGATCGCGCTTACCATGCTGATTGCGCTGGGATTCGGGATTGCCGGATTTTCGCAATCGACCATCGTGCCGCTGAGCTGCCTGCTGCTTTTCTGCTCCGGCGCGGTGCTGATGTGCGCGTTTGCCATGATCGCCTCACTGGTGCAGCTGATCACGCCGAACGACATGCGCGGACGTGTGATGAGCGTCTATAATGTGGCTTTCCGCGGCGGAATGCCGTTCGGCAGCATTTTGACCGGACGCCTTGTACCGATTTTTACAGCTCCGCTCGTCCTAACGGTTAATGGGCTCGTGCTGGCCACCCTCGGTGCGTATTTCCTGCTGGTGCAGCGCAAGGTTGCCAAGCTATAAAACGAATATGAAAGTTGCCCTGTGTTTGTTGACGGCGGTTTCACTTTGTGCGGCGGCCGACGATCTTGAGAAGTCGCGGGACCGGCAGGATCGGGCAGCTTTGGAAAAGAGCGCCGCGGCACTGGAGGCGGCGGCGGAAAAGGCTCCGAACGATGCCAACGGCTGGTATCGGGCGGCAATTGCGTGGTCCTTTGCCAGTGAAGTAGCGATGGAACTGCGGGATCGCAACGGTGCGCAGAAGGCGGCCGAGACGGGCGTGAAAGACGCCGAGAAGGCTATTGCTCTCAACGGCAAAGTCGCGGATTACTATCGCGTTCTCGGGACGCTCTGCGGCCAGGTAATTCCGGCGAATCCGATCATCGGCGCGCTGGCCTATGGCAAACGGGCAAAGGACGCGCTGGACAAGGCCATTGAGATGGATCCGAAGTCGTCGAAAGCGCAGGTGGCGCACGGTGTTGGATATTACTACCTGCCGGCGAATTTCGGCGGCGGGCCGGATAACGCGATCAAAGACTTCCGGCAGGCGATTTCACTCGACGCGAAGAATGCCGACGCGTATCTCTGGATGGGCATTGCGTACAAGAAGCTGAAGCAGAACGCGCAGGCGCGTGAGGCGTTCACAAAGGCGCTGGCCATCGATCCGGATCGCCTGTGGACGAAGGATCAGCTGGAAAAGACGCCGGTGCAGTGATGAAACAAAGTGCTGCTCAGGCAGTGCGGCGTGACGAGGCGATTCGCGTGGTGGAGGGGTTCCACCCGGGGTCCGACGGCCTGGCGCGAAAGAGCCGGGCGCTCGTGCTGGGAATGCTGGCGCATACCGATGCGCCGTTCTCGCGGAGTCAATTTACGCCCGGGCACATCACCTGCACTGCTTTGATCGGCCATCCACATGACGGTCGTGTGCTGTTCATGCATCATCACCGGCTGAAGAAGTGGCTGCTGCCGGGCGGGCATGTGGAAAAGTCGGATGAATCGCTCGCTGGCGCTGCAGCGCGGGAAGCGGAAGAAGAGACGCGGGTACTCGTTGATGCATCGGTGACACCCGTACTCGCCGGGATCGACGTTCACGGCATTCCCCCAAAGCGAGACGAGCCGTTCCATCTGCATCACGATCTGGTGTGGTGTTTCCGCGCGGCGTCCGATGAAATAGAAGTCACCGACGAGGCGCCGCGCGTGGAGTGGGCGGGTGAAGCGGATTGGGACCGCCTCGGGGTGGCGGAGAGCATTCGCCAGAGTATCCGGCGCGTGCAGCGAATCGCCTAACAGAATTTTACGAACCGTCCGCTCTCGCGCACGTCTGTGTAAGCAGAGGAGTTCGTAAACAAAATGAAATTCACAGCCATGAAATTCACAACGATGATGAGCGCAGTGTTTTGCGTGGCTCTTATGTCGGCCGGAACTTCGCTGGCCAGTACGGGCGCGCCGCCGCCCACCGGCGATGAGGGCCTTGCGCAAAGGGCCGTTCATGAAGTCCGGATGTACCCGTACTACGGTATTTTTGACGACGTCAATATCCGGGTTGCAGACGGCACGGTGCACCTGACCGGGGAGGTGTCGCAGCCGGTGAAGAAGGGCGATCTGGGCCGGATCATGGCACGGATACCCGGGGTAACGGCGGTAGACAACGATCTTCGCGTAGCGCCGCTTTCCCGGTTCGACGACCAACTGCGCGTGCAGGTGGCCAACACCTTGTACCGCGATCCGTTCCTGGCGCGCTATGCGATGGGCGCGCAGCCGCCGATCCACATTCTGGTAGACAACGGGCACATCACGCTCGAAGGTGTGGTTCGCACGGATGCCGACAAACAGGTTGCCGGGATGCGCGCCAACCAGGCGATGAGTTTCGGCACGGTGACAAACAATCTGCGGGTGGAACAGCCGGCCAGGAAAAATTAAAGCTGCGCAAACGCGCTATCCTGCCACTGTTGGCGAGCGCGCGGGCATGAACGAATATTTTCTGGGTGTGGATGGCGGGCAGTCAGGCACCACGGCTGTGGTGGGAGACGCGAGCCGCCGGATCGTGGGCTGGGCGAGCGCCGGGCCGTGCAACCACGTGGCTGCCGCCGAGGCGAAGGCGAAATTCCGGCGTGTAATGACCGAGTGCATCGGGCAGGCCGCCGCACGTGCAGGGCTGGGAGAAGGGCCTCCGCGTTTCCGGTCGGCGTGCCTCGGAATGAGCGGCGGCCCGGACGATAAAGACGCTCTGCTTCGCGAACTGCTGGAAGCCGATCACGTGACGGTCACGCACGACGCGATGATTGCTTTGGCAGGTGCGACAGGCGGCGCGCCGGGAATTGTGGTGATCGCGGGCACGGGTTCCATCGCGTTTGGCCGGAACCGGAGGGGCGAGACCGCCCGGGCCGGTGGATGGGGGTACCTGTTTGGCGATGAAGGCGGCGCCTTCGACATTGTGCGACGAGCCATTCATGCCGTGATGCGCGAGCACGAGGGATGGGGGCCGCGCACGGCGCTGACACCTGCGCTGCTGGAATCGGCAGGTGGGCGGGATGCCAACGAGATCGTTCACCTGTTCTATACGCCGGAATGGCCGCGTTCGCGGGTGGCCGACCTGGCGCGCGTGGTGAACGCAATTGCGGAGGAGGGTGACCCGACCGCGGTGGAGATTCTCCGGAGAGCGGCGCAGGATCTGGCGGTACTGGCTGGTTCGGTTCGGCGCCAACTTTGGGCGGACGCAGAGGCGGTTGTTGTTTCCTGGACCGGAGGAGTGTTTAACAGTTCCGTGCTTTCCGAACGCTTTCGCATGCTGGCGGAACTGGACGACGGCGTCTCCTGCGCACCACCCCGTCATAGCCCGGCCGAGGGAGCCCTGATGCTTGCGTACCAGGCGGTAGGGGTACCGGGCGTACTGGAACTAACGACTGAGCAAAAAGCCTAGTAAAAGCACGGACAAATATCAAATACAAAGACAGAGAAAACAAGTTATACTCTCGCCCATGAGTCCACAGCCGGCAATGACCGGAGCGCTCACTTCCATCGGCCAGATCGCTATCACTGTGCGCGATTTGGCACGTGCAGTGGCGTTTTACCGCGACGTGCTTGGCTTGCAGTTCCTGTTTGAGGCCGGGCAAATGGCTTTTTTCGACTGTTGCGGAACACGCCTGATGCTGAGCCCGTCCGAACAGATAGATTCCACATACAGCTCGATTTTGTATTACAAGACCCCAGACATTCGGGCGACTGCGGAACGACTACGGAGCCGGCGTGTGGTCTTTGAGGCCCCGCCACGCGTCATTGCGAAGATGCCTGACCATGAATTGTGGATGGCCTTTTTCCGGGACTCGGAAGACAACCTGCTGGGCCTGATGAGCGAAGTTCGGTAACCTCCGTTTAAACGAGCCACTCGCTCCTTGATTCCCTCCGTTCGTCCCGCGATACCCCACTTGGTAAGCTCGGAATCGAGATGTCAAAACTGTCGATCAAAGACCTCGATCTCAAAGGTAAACGCGTTTTCATCCGGGTGGATTTCAATGTGCCGCTGGCTCCGGGCGGCCAGGAAATCACCAGCGATAAACGCATCCGCGCCTCCCTGCCAACCATCCAGTACGCGCTTGAACAAGGGGCGGGACTGGTGCTTGCTTCGCACCTCGGCCGCCCTAAAGGCAAGCCGAATCCGGAAATGAGCCTGAAGCCTGTGGCCGTTAAGCTGGCTCAGCTTTTGGGCATGCCGGTGAAGTTCGCCCCCGATTGTATCGGCCCGGAAGTGGAAGCCATGCTGCCGGCGCCGGGAGAAATCCTGCTGCTGGAAAATTTGCGCTATCACGCCGAAGAAGAGGCCAACGATCCGGCGTTTTCCGGGAAGCTGGCGAAGCTGTGTGACTTATACGTAAATGACGCGTTCGGTACCGCGCACCGGGCGCATGCCTCCACCGTGGGAATGATTCAGTTCGTGAAACAGGCGGCGGCGGGGCTGTTGATGGATCAGGAACTGAAGTACCTGACCATGGCGACGAGGAATCCGGCGCGGCCGTGCGTGGCGATCCTGGGCGGGGCGAAGGTCTCCGACAAGATCGAAGTGATCGAGAACCTGGCGAAGGTTGTGGACAAGGTGCTCATCGGCGGCGCGATGGCTTATACCTTCCTCAAGTCGCAGGGGGAGCCGGTGGGCAAGTCGCTGGTGGAAGACGACAAGCTTGATTTGGCGCGGAAGCTACTCGCCGAATATCCGGAAAAGCTGGTGCTGCCGGTGGACCACGTGGTGGCGGCGGAATTAAAAGAAAACGCGGAAAACCAGACCGTGGCGAGGGTGCCGGACGGTCTTATGGGCCTCGACATCGGAGCGCAGACGGTCGCGAACTATTCCGCCATCATAAAAGGCGCGAAGACGGTGATCTGGAACGGACCGATGGGAGTATTCGAAAAGCCGCCGTTCGATCGCGGGACCGTGGCGCTGGCGAAGGCCGTGGCGGAATCGGGTGCAGTGTCGGTGGTGGGCGGCGGCGATTCCGAAAAGGCGATCAAAGTCGCCGGAGTGACCAGTAAGATCACCCATGTTTCGACCGGCGGCGGCGCATCGCTCGAGTTCCTGTCGGGCATGGAATTGCCGGGCGTAGCGGCGCTGACGGATAAGTAAGTGGATATCCGATATCGGACAAGTGGCACACGGACTCAGGCGTGTGGTCAACCCCGGAAAACCCCTACGCGAAATGACTGACTAAGTGCCGATGACTTACTTGCTTCCAGGTTTGCTCTGCGATGACTTTGTCTGGCGTCATCAGAAAGCCGCGCTCTCCGCTTTTGGAGACCTGCGGATCCCCGATTTTCGCCCCTTTCCCTCGATAACCGCGATGGCCGAACACGTATTGGATGACGCTCC
>Ga0075030_100002830_pt1 | contig 15794 bp, 18 predicted proteins | sample LitLauG_LLR_2012_FD_71393 | JGI IMG/M metagenome (GOLD analysis project Ga0075030, IMG submission 71393) | Freshwater sediment microbial communities from Pennsylvania, USA - Little Laurel Run_MetaG_LLR_2012 | ecosystem: Environmental > Aquatic > Freshwater > Creek > Sediment | place: USA... | reverse complement strand
GGCGCGGTCGTAGGCTTGTACCAGCTCTTCCAACAGCTTGCAGCAACTGGCTTCGCCGGACTTCTCCGCGAGATCGACGGCAGCGCCAAGACGAAGACGGAAAGCGCCAAACGATGCCACGTTGGCGTGGGCGAGTTCGGTCATCCGCAGTTGGCGAATTAGCGTTTTCAAAGAGGGCGCGGCTTCCGTCAGCGCACGGCGTCGTCGTTCGAGCACGCGCAGGCCCTGCCGTTCCCGGCGGCAGGGGCCGATGTAGGCGGGCGTATCAATCCAAGACCGGCGCATCTCACGCAAATCTTAAAGCTCGCTTGCTTAAGCAATCACTCTAAACGCTGCTATACCAAGGTATAGTTGACAGGACTTTAGGCGCTTCCCATAGCCCAACAACGGGGCGCACCCAGCGCGCTCTCCGACAGAAGAAACTTGAACCGCTTTTCCTAGCGACGGTCTGGCGCGCCGCGGACGGTAACCGGTCGAGCCTGAAAGTTAGCGCTCGCCAACTGCTCGGCATTGAGAGGGTCAATTGCATGCGAGCGTTTTGGATTGCGGCAATGGGAACTATGATCGTCAGTCTAGCCGCATGTGTCACCGACGACGGGCATCGCGGTGATAGGGGGCGCGCCTACGAACGCCCTCGCCTTATCGTAGCTCCCGAGGCGCTGCTCCTTATGGAGTATGATACCAACCATGATCGCATCATTGATCGCGCCGAGCTCGAGGCCGGGATCTCCCGCTCATGGCAGGAAGTATCGCATGGTGCGAACGAAGTCAGTCTGATCGCTTTGCGCGATTGGCTAACCCAAGTGCTGGGTGCGCCTGATCTGTCTTGGTCGGCAATGAGTTTCGACCACAATTTTGATGGTCATATCACTGCCCAGGAATTCCACGACGAAATTGCGCAGGTGTTCGATCGCCTTGATATTAGGCACGACAATAGACTCACCAGAGGCGAGCTTTTACGCCAACTTCCACAAATGGAGGGGCCCCGTTCGGGCAGCGAACAAGGCGGAGGCGAGCAAGATCAAGGATCGCGTCGGCGACGGCAGGATTGATCGCGGCCTAGGCGAACGGAGCGGGGCAGCCATTGGCGAAATATGCCGCGTCCGCGCCCGCTGGCCCAAAACGGCCACTGCCCAGCGTGGTCGCTGTGATAGTTGTCAGCCACCACGCCCTTGCCAATGGTTCGCCTGTCCGTGGCTAGTAAGGGCGACGCGCTGGAGGCCAATGAACCTGCATGACCCACGACGCCCACTCTATCGCCGCGGACTTCGCGGGCTTCACGTTTACACAAGCGATCGTGTTGGGCCTCGTTCAGGGCGTCAGCGAATTGCTGCCGATCTCCTCCAGCGCTCACATGCGTATTGTTCCGGCCGTTTTTGGTTGGCGCGACCCGGGCGCGCCGTTCTCGGCAGTGCTCCAGCTGGCCGCTTTGGTCGCCATCCTTTTTTATTTCAGCCGCGATTTCTACTCCATAGGCCAAGGAGCGCTGGCCGCAATCCGTCAGCGCGATATGCAAAACCCAAACCTCCGTTTGGCGGTTGGCGCGGTAATCGCTACAGCGCCTATCGCCGTCTTAGGTCTCGCCTTGTCGCGCGTCCTTGAACAGCCCCAGTCGCCTCTGCGCGCGATTTGGGTTGTCGGGGGCGCCTGCCTTGGCGTGGCCATCCTACTTGGCGCGGCCGAAATCTTCGGCAAGCGCCGCCGCCAATTGGAGGATGCGCGGTTCATCGATTTTATCCTCCTCGGCTTAGCGCAGGCCGGCGCCCTGATCCCGGGGGTGTCGCGATCTGGCGCAACCCTCGCGGCTGGCCTCGCCTTGGGATTTCGCCGCGAGGAGGCGGCGCGCGTCTCCTTCGTGCTGGGCGCCCCCGCCATCGCGTTGGCGGGCGCCAAGGAATTGGCGACCCTCGTATTCGCGCATTTATCCGTCCACGCCTGGGCGGTCTTGGCCGTGGCCTCCGTTGTCGCGACGCTAGCCTCGCTTGGGGCGATTTGGGGACTGATGCGCGTCTTAGAGCGCGTGTCGAGCTGGCCGTTCATTGTTTATCGCGGCGCGCTGGGCGCGGGCCTCCTAATAGCCGCCGCTATGGGTGTGTTGACTTAACGCAGGATGGCGCGTGTCGTGTTTCGAGACTAGAACGCGTGCTCGGACACATTGTCGTTGGGACGGAACGATGCGCTTTCGCTTTGCAATCTTCGCGGCCATCGCGACCGTATTGATAGGGGCGCCGTCGACAGCCCAGGTTAGCCCTGCGCCAGCGCAGAGTATTATTGTGTGCCTGGGGGCCGAGAATTTTACAGGTGGTCATGGCAACTACGCGGTGAGCTGGGCGCTGCCCGGAATGAGCCAATCACTCTACCTTGGCGCCAACGGAACCATATATTTTCGTGTGGGCAGCGCGCCGCAATTGTCCGCATCTGATCTGGCTCAGCACCAGTGGGCGATTACGTTGTTTACCACTGCAGCATCCGCCAAGCGCAAGGTGACGCTTCGCTTCTATCAGACCACCGGGGCCGTCTTTGAAGTCCATGTCAATTGGGCGGCACAAGATGCAATTTGTTGAGCGCCGTTTTCTTAGCGCGGGCCGTGCTAGATGGTAGCTTCCGGCCAGCTCGTGTCATCGACCTATGCGGAGCTAGTGTGTATTGAGCGGCGCTAGTGAGCCCTTGGCTGCTCCCGCCATTGAACTGCTGCCCGTGGCGCTGAAGCGTCGCGAGTCGGGTCTCGACCGTCTTTGAATGACTTGGGACACTGAGCCACAGACGCGCTGACTTCCGTGTCGGCGCACTCTACCATTGATGTCCTGGCAGAAACGTCCAGCTGGCATGGGGTAGGGGATGGATGGTTATAACTATCTCTCGGTATTGGTCTCGATAATTCTCGGGTTGGGAATTACAAATCTGCTGCTTGGTTTCGCAGGCTTGGTACGCGAGCGTGCTCGTATCCGCATGTACGCGCCGGTGCCCATATGGATGGCGACGCTCTTCTTCGCACACGTCCAAATGTGGTGGGCGATGTTCGGGCTGGTCGGCGTCACGCATTGGACGTTCGCTAGATTCTTATCTGTCCTGTTGCAGCCCGTGGCTCTGTTTCTCACCAGCGCTTTCATCGTGCCCAGTTTCACAGAACAAGGGTCCATCAATTTAAAGGAAGGCTTCTTTCGGGAGTTGCGGTGGTTTGGGTGCGGGCTCTTGGCGATGACGCTCACGAGTGTGGCCAAGAATTATCTCATAGCCGGCCACATGGAGACAGCCGATATCGTCGCCCACATCGTGTTTGGAGGACTAGCGTTAGGCCCGATGTTGGTTCGAAGTGAAGTGTTTCATCGCTTCCTAGCGCCTGCCGCGCTCCTTCTGCTATTGGCCTATACCGCGCTATTGTTCGCAGACCTCGGGAGGTTCGGGTAGCGACGGCGGGCGCCTCCTTTTTGCCTGCGCGTGTCGCATGTCCGCTAACGATGCTGTGTCCCAGCGGCGCGACTGGAGCGGCACTGCCCTTCGTGAAATCCACTGGCCCCGCCTGCGCAGGCCCTAATCGGCCAACACTGGGGCGGCGCGGACTCGTGGAGAGGGCGATCCAAATTGACCGAGTGAGCAGTCTACGACCGGAATGTATAGCATCGCGCCTGTCCAGGTTGCGTAAGCGTCGCGTACAGCGCCGATTTGGTCGCTAACGCTTTGAAAACGGCGCAGGTGGCAATACTATGTTGCATCCGGTCTTCGGACGCTGAGCCGGCAAGATGAGCATGGGACGCCATCGCGAGGCAGACGGGTTTACGCTAGCGCGCGTCCGCGGGCGCTATCAGCGTCTGTTTGCGCTCGTCGCGATAATCGCTGTGTTGCTGCAGACGTTCGTTGTTCAAACTCACATTGACGACCTTGTCGGTCTGAATCCAGCGGCCGTCGAACACGCCAATGGCGCATCGCCGGCAGGGCCGCATGTCGCAATCGGATCTCGCGAACCACAAACCCCGTGCCTGATTTGCCAAACCATGGCGACGACTGGAACAACGCTTCTGGCGTCTGATCCTGCGCTCATTACAGCGCTCGGTCTCATTGTACACGAGGCGCGGCTTCCCATCCGCCACATCTCGGTTCGACCGACGCACGCCTGGCAGAGCCGCGCTCCGCCCATCTCCCTCTAAGCACGTCTGACATCCGCCGTGACGCCAGAAGTGCGTCGCGTGCGCGTGTCTTGGCCCGCGCGCCTGGTCTTGACGGCGCGCAATAGCTCGCACGCTTAGAGGACTAACAAGTCATGAGAATTCGTATCAGCACGCGCACACATGCGCTCGCCATTTATCCGCAATCATCGGTCCTCGGGCCGCTGGTCTCGGCAGTCTTGGTCGGCGCGCTTTGGCCGGCATTGGCTCACGCCCAAACCATCCAATCGCAGGTCGGCGCTGCGCCGCAATCTTCGTCGCCTTCAAACGATCAAACTGAAGGGAGCATCGACATCATCGTTACAGCGCGCCGTCTCGATGCTGCGCGCTCGACCATCGAGCCGTCGCTTGGCGCCTCGACTTACACGCTCAACGACGCGGCGATTCAAAACCTTCCATCGGGGGACAACAGCAACCTCAATCAGGTTGTGTTGCAAATGCCAGGCGTCGTGCAAGATAGTTTCGGCCAGCTGCACGTTCGCGATGACCACGCCAACATTCAGTTCCGGATCAACGACGTTATTCTGCCCGAGGGCTTAAGCGTATTTGGCCAGGCCTTGAGCCCGCGCTTGGCGGAGAGTGTTCGCCTCGTCACGGGCGCGCTGCCGGCTCAGTACGGTTTGCGTACCGCAGGCGTTGTCGACATCACAACAAAGTCGGGCTTCAGCAACGGGAGCGAGGTCTCGGTCTACGGCGGCAGTCACGGCGAGGTCGAGCCTAGCTTCGAATTTTCCGGCACGCAGGGGCCAAACAGCTGGTTCGCCTCAGCAAGCTTTCTGCAAGACGATCTTGGCGTCGAGTCGCCAGACGGCAGCTCAAATCCCCATCACGACCGCACCCAACAGCTTCAAGCCTTTGCCTATTTCGAGCACATCGTCGATCCACAAAGCCGATTGTCGTTCATCCTCGGCACCTCAAACGATCGGTTCCAGATTCCACAAGCGGTTGGCAATCATTCGAACGCCATTGGGGCCACAACGCCGAATGGAAATCCGCTGGATGTGGGTGGGGTCACTGATTTCCTGAGCCAGGACATCAATGAGAACCAGCGAGAAAACACCAGCTACGCGATCGCCTCATATCAGCACACGACCAGCCAGCTCACAGCTCAGCTATCGCTATTTACGCGCTATTCGACCCTCAACTTCACGCCCGGCGACCCGGTGGCGGACATCTTGTTCAACGGTATTGCGCAAACTGCCCAGAAGTCCGACACCGCGATCGGAATCCAGGCCGAAGGCGTCTACGATCTGACGGATCGGCACACGATCCGCGGCGGCGTCATCGTTCAGTCCGACCGCTCCACGAGCAACACCAGCTCGGAGGTGATGCTGATCGACAACAACCCAGCGAGCCTCACGTACGGCGACCAGCTCGGCACGACCCCAACGGCGATCATCGATAAAGGGTCGCGCGACGCCCACAGCTACAGCGCTTACCTTCAAGACGAGTGGCGCGTTGTCGACCCGCTCACCCTGAATTTCGGCGTTCGCTACGATCAAGTCGACGCGCTGCGAAATGAGAGCCAGGTGAGCCCCCGCGCCAATTTCGTTTGGACCCCCACCGCTGCGACCACTGTGCATGGCGGTTTCGCGCGCTATTTCACGCCGCCGCCGTTTGAATTAGTGGCCAGCGAGACGGTGTCTAAGTTCGTCGAACCGACGGGCACGCCCAACGTGACATCGACGGCGGCGCCGCAGGTCGTCACCGACACCGTGCCCTACGCCGAGCGCGATAATTATTATGATCTCGGCGTGCAAGAACAGTTCTCCGGCTTGACGCTAGGCGTCGATGCCTATTGGCGCCAATCAAAGGACCTAATCGATGAAGGTCAGTTCGGCGCGCCGATCATCCTGACGCCCTTCAACTACCGTGACGGACGCATTCAGGGCATCGAATTTAGCGGCACCTACGCTCACGGCCCGTTCACCGCCTATGCAAACTTCTCCATTACCAAGGGGCAAGGACGCGATATCGTCTCGAGTCAGTTCAATTTCTCGGCCGCCGATCTCGCCTACATCGCTAATCATTTCATTTATCTCGACCACGACCAGCACTACACGGCGTCGGCGGGCGCGAGTTACCGTTTCGGCAGATCGACTGTTGGGCTTGACGTTCTTTATGGCAGCGGTTTGCGCGCAACGAGTGTGAACCCCAACGACTCGGAATTGCCGTCTTACACCCAAGTCAATGCGAGCTTCTCGCACAAGTTCGACGTTTATGGGCCGCTAACCGTTCGCTTCGATATCATCAATCTCTTCGACGAAAGGTATGAGATACGTGACGGCACAGGCGTGGGCGTGGGGGCGCCGCAATTTGGCCCGCGCCGCGGCTTCTTTGTCGGATTGAGTAAGAGCTTCGGGTAGCTCCAATGCGACGGGCCGGTTCAGCGCCGTCGGCGCTAGTCGAGGCGAGCCCGCTATGGCCCTGTACGCATAGTGCAGGGTCATGAGCGGGGGCAAACGACGCTTGGGTCAGGCGGCGCCGGGGTTCGCGCCGCGCCTCGCCGCGCTCGCTCCAGTTCCTCGCGAAGTGTACGATCTCCTCGCTGGGTCGCCGACGCCGCTGAAGGCTTACGAGTTGTTGTGGCGCCTTCAGCAAAAGCGCGCCCGCAGCGCACCTCCATCGACGATCTATCGCGCCATCGCGCTCTTGATCGAAGCAGGCTTGGTCCACAAGATCGAAAGCCTAAATGCCTTCGTCATCTGCACCGTTGAGTCTGATCATCACCCAGTCTTCCTCGTCTGCGAGCAATGTCGCCGCGCAACCGAGATCGACGCGCGAGACTGGGAGTGCGAGGTCGCCCGGCACATCTCACCTACGCGCTTTCGCGCGCGGCACTTGAATTTTGTAGTTCGCGGCGTTTGCGCCGGGTGTCAAAGGCAAGAATGACCCAGCAGCTCTTATGCTGCCTTGGTGAGAGAGACGCCTTACCGCCGACGAAACCTACCCACTCTGTCGCCGCTCGCCTTGGAGGGCGACCTCGTTTTTCGGGCGAAGTCGCGCCTTAGGGCGTGCAACATTGCCGAGGACATGTTCGAGGCGACTAAGCTAGTCGCGAAATAGGGCAGGGCGGCGCGCGCTGGCCCTGAGCTGCCGCTTGTCGATCCGAGCGAAACGGTAGCGGTGGCTCGACACTCGTGGCCTTATATTGTTGACTCTGGGGCGTCCGGGGACGGTTCATGGCCGAACTTTTTCGCTATGCGGCATTTATCAGTTATTCCAGCAAAGACGCTGGCTTTGCCCGGCGCTTGCACCGGGCGCTCGAAAGTTATGGCATCCCTTCGTCCCTCGGGCATTTCGATCTCATTGGTGGAGGCAAGAAGAACCGCATCTATCCCGTCTTCCGCGACCGCGAGGAGCTGCCGGCAGGCAATCTAGGTGAGCGGATCGAGGCTGCATTGAGGGCCTCGGCGGCGCTGATTGTAGTGTGTTCACCCCACGCGGCGGCGAGCCCCTGGGTTCAGAAGGAGATCGAGTTCTTCGTAGGCCTTGGTCGCCGTGCGCGCATCTTCGCGATCCTGGCCGAGGCTGCGCCTCTGACGGATGCGAATGGCGCCGACGCCACGGCGGAAAGTTTCCCCTCTGCGTTTCGCGGTGATGCGCTGGCGGATCAAGACGCGCTTGAACCGCTCGCGGCGGACGCGCGCAGGGGCCGGGACGGTTTCCGCAATTCGTGGCTCAAGCTCGTTGCTGGGCTGGTGGGTGTAACGCCCGGCCAGCTCATTGATCGCGACCGTAAGCGGCACGGGCGGCAAGCCCTCTTCAGCAGCATTGGAGCCGTGACGATTGGCTTTGCAATGCTAATCTCGATAGTCTGGGTCGATACGCGAAATTGGCGGACGGATTTATCGACCTATGCTGAGCGCATTTCCAGAGATGAAGGGCCGCTCGCGGCTGCGCCGTTTGCGTTGGCCGGTCTAAACGGCGGAGAAGCCATCATTCCCGCACGGTCGGATCGCGCCGACGCGACTTTGGCGGGAATCGGAGGTCAGCGATTGGTGCTCGACCTTCCTGCATTGCAGGGACTGACGGGCGCGTCGGTCGCTTTGTCCGCCGACGGCAAAATACTTGTCACACACGATGCAGCCAATCGTTTGACGCTTTACAATCTCGCCCGGGGCGGCGCGCGGACGGATCTTGGCGTTTTTCACGCGCTTGGAGAATTCAATCTCACTGCCGATGGCGCAACGCTGGTTACGCGCGATCAAGGCCGCCTTAGCCTTTTTGACATCTCGCGGGGCGCTGCCAAGTCTGATCTAGGCGACATTTCTGCAGGAGACACCGTTCAACTCTCTGCCGCTGGCAAAACGTTGATCATCAGCGGCCAACATCGTCTGACAATCGTCGACCTTACCCGGAACCGCAGGCGTACGGACCTTAGCGCACAGAATTTCGCTCTCGCGTCCACCGGCGCATTTTTAGTCACCGTGAGCGAAACTGACCATCGCGGGACACTCTATGAGCTCCCGTATACTGGCGTGGGAATCGATCTTGGCATCGTCGGCGCGCCGGGCGCGATTGCGGGCTTTCAATTTTCAGAGGACGGAAGCAGCTTGGTAATCCAGAACGCTGATTATCGCGTAAGTCTCCATAATCTTGCCAGCGGCGCCGTAACCGATCTTGGCAGCCTTGGTCCGCTGTTGGATTTCAAGCTTTCCGCCGACGGCAAATTCCTGTTCACAGAAAGCCCCGATCATCGCGGAACGGTCTATGATCTAGAGCGTCGTAGACCCCCGCTTAACCTGGGCGATTTGGGCGAATTGTGGAGGTTTTTCTTCGCTGACAACGACAAGATGCTGGTCGCCGTGCGGTCCGGCATATGGCGACCAGATCAAGGCCCACTCTACAGAGGGACAATCTATGATCTTGTCCAGGGTGGGGCACGGACCGATCTCGGCGATCTTGACCAACTGGGCGACCTGCAGCTTTCTGCCGATGGCAGGACTTTAGTCACGCGCGGTCTCGACCATCGCGGAACCCTCTATGATCTAGCCCACAAAGCGGCGCGAATAGATCTTGGCGATCTCGGAGCGCCCGAGCATTTTGGCGCCTTTGGGCTGTCAAGCGATGGCGCCTTCTTGATTGTGCAAAGCCAAGATCATCGCGGTACGCTTTATGACATTGCGCACGGCGGACGCCGCACAGACCTCGGCGATCTCGTTGCTTCAATGGCGCTTACCTCCGTCGTGTTCTCTGCCGACGGAAAAACGTTGGTCACCAGAGGTGCAGACAATCGTGGCGCGGTCTATAATCTAGGCGATCCAGTGTGGATCGGTGAGCAGCCCAGCGGCGCCGCACTTTCGGCCGCTGTGTGTGACGCCAGCGGCGACGCGTTGCGACCTTTTCCAGAGCCTTTGCGAGGTCGCGCCGAGCGATTGAGGCGCGCGTCAACCGGTCAAACGACGAATGATAAGAACCTCATGGAAATCCTCTACGGCAGACCCTGGAATCCTTGCGATTGGCGGGGGCTGGGCGCAGCGCCAGAGGGATGGGCTCAGTTCTGGAGGCGAATCCAAGTTGTCTTTCTCGGTCACGCAGAACTCGATTACAAATGCGGTGAGGTCAACGCCGCCGGCGATACATCAATGAGGCGGATCCAAATGTGCGAGTGGGAGCATGTCCCAGGAAATCAAATTGCCGAGCTCAGTCGAACGCTATCGAGGCCCAGATGATGGCCGTCTTCGGCGAGCTTAGGCCGGATTGACCGGCAGGCCAGAGCGGCTGGATTGGAGCGCGCCAGCTGCCCGGGATCCGAACTACGCAGCTGCGACCGAGGGGCGAAGACCCATGGCGCATAGTACGCCGATGAGTGTCGCGAGCCGCCACTGACCGAATTAGACGGCGGTCTCAATCGGTGACGGCGAGGCATGCGCCCCGGCCAGCCGTTTGAGGGCGCGTTCAGCGACGATGAGTTCCTGGTCCTCGGTTTCCATGTCGACGCGCAGCTTTTCTATGCTCTCAAGTTCGCGCGCAATTTGCGTTCGCCGCGCCGTGACTGTGTCGAGATCGGGCTTATTCATACCTCCGAGCGTAGCGCGCCTTTTTGCGGCTTTGCATCTTTCGCGCGAGGAAAGGGAGAGCGCGAGGCGGAAAACGCGTATAAGGGGCGCGCCCAGCTTGTGCTTAGGTCGAAGCGCGTTCTACCACGAGGCGTACCAGCTTAACGAACCTACGTCCCCCAACGAGCCCCCCTAGCAAAAGCGTGTGTAACCGACCCGCGGGGGGTGGATCAGCGGCCATCAGGGGCTCGGGGCTAACCCTCTCGCCCAAGCGCCGGAGTACGCGCTCGGTGACCTCTAATTCTTGGTATTCTTCACGGAGGCCCACACGCCTTTGTTCGAGCCCAGCAATTTGGCTAGCCAAGATAATGCGGCGTCTGGCGACCGCTTCAAGGTCCGTTCCGCTCATGCTGCTATGCTAACAGCGCTTGCCGGCGGGCCAACCGATTGCAAACGACAGGCGTGCGCTCCAGAGGTGCGGCAGCGCGATTGGCTTAGCTTTTTTGGGGAAACCAGGCGCTCACCGAACATGCATTGGATCAACGGCTTGGTGGCCTCGCGTTATGGCCACCTCCGGCGATATGGAGCCTCTCGAGCCTCCAAGCCTGAATGGCCGTTCCGGACTGACGCGACCGCTGGTTGGATTTGGCCAGGGCTGAAATGCTCTAGCCAGTCCTCCGATTCCGCGCATTGGCGGCGTGAGCAGCGGGACCAATTCACTCGCGTCTAACTGATACCGCGCCACATGGCTCTAGAACGGGGAAATCTGGCAACCGTAAAAAACCATCTCGGCACTTTGGGTCGTGTTCAGGGTCATCGCTACGGAGGCGTGCCCCCCTGAGGGAAGGCTGTCCATGACGAAGAGGAAGTGCTGGTCCGACCCCTCGCTCACCGTGCCGCCTCCGTGCCCCGGTAGGATAGTGTAAGTGACGCCGGGCGTACCGCCTGCAGAGCTCCACAAATAGGCGCTGCAGTCGAACGCATAACGCTTGCCGGGGCTGGCGTTGATCTTGATCACGATCATGCCGTTTGGAATGTAAATCCTGTCTAGTCCGCTCGCTATCGCATAGCTGCCGGAAGGCGTGCCGGGAGGCCCAGGCATGGGGCCGCTCACCACGTCGCCGCCGATCATATCAAGCTCCGCCTGTCCCGCGAAAAACGGGCTTCTGGGTTCCAACGTGATGGTCTGAGTGAGCGTTGGCGCCGACCCCAAATGCAGGAGCCTCTGAATGGACAGTGCACGTTGCTGCGGCGAATATATAGGCGGCGGGGGGCCGATATGGATGGCTGCCATCACCGGCGTCTGCACTCTCGCGGACGCGGGCGCCACGGATTGCGCGGACGCGGCAGCGGCGACCAAGCTCAGGGCAGCGGCAAACAACAGGCGCATCAGACCCTCCTAGCAATGCGCGTGATCAGGAGCGTTCACGCGTTGCAAATGACATCTAGGGCGACCCCATCGCTAGGCGGACGATACCGTGTCCGTGTCGTGGGCGAAAGCCGGAAACTCCAGCTCCGATGACCCACTACGGCGACTTTGCGCCGCTCTCGCCCCGGCCGGCTGCTCCGCTTATTGCAGCGCGCAGCGCTGACATGTGGGGCCGTTCGTTCGGAGCGTATGTTCCGACAGCCGTGGCCCGACGCGTTGGCGTTCCACTGAATCTAAGATCGGGTATTGGGTGGCATCTCGCAATTGGATTTGCCTGGGTTTTGTGGGTCCGCGTCGTAGAGATCAAACTGAAGTTTGCAATTCAACGTAGACGCGCTGGGCGCGGTAAATTCAGGCAACCCCGGGGCGGGCGCTGTTTTTTGTTTTTGCGAAACGGTCGCGTCATCTGGCGCAGGCGTTTGCGGCGGCTGTATCTGAAGGCGTTGCGCGAGCGCGGCTGTTGCAATCGCCACGACCGCCACGGCAAGAACAGACGCCAAAATCTTCACTGTCGTCCGATCGCGCATCTGGGAACCGACGCAATTGTGCTCCGCAATCGGCGCGCGAACCACAAGTGTAAGCTATCGCGTCGCACTGCCCGGTTGGGTCGCGGCCGCGCCGAGAGAGCCGACGCGGCCGGCCACTGTCATCTCAGGCTCCAGCGGATTGGACTGAAGCAAGCCCCGCTAAGCATTGCGCGGGGCAATCGTCATCAATGATGGTCGCCACCGTTATGGTCGCCACCGTTATGGTCGCCGCCGTTATGGTCGTCGCCACGATCATGATCGTGACTGCGATCGCGATCCTCGCAGCGGTAACGATGGCGCTCGTCTTCTCGGCAGATGCGACGGCAACGACGATCGTTGTCCCAACGATGATCGTCCTCGTGCCCAAAGCGATAATAGCAGCGGCGATCATGATCGCGGTGGTCGTCAGAGGCTAGCGCCGAGGACGACGAAGCAAGGGTCAGAATTCCCATTATCGCAAAGATCGAGTGTCGAATGCGCATTGTTGGTATTCCTTCTGTTGGGATCCCTCTCGCATCTCGTATAAAGGCTTGACCCTCTGGGCGCCACCACCCTAGCTCTCGGTTCGCGAAGCTTTCGGCGATTTTATCGCGCCGTTTAACGGTCTACGGCGGGAACCATGACGGCGTTGTCACACACGCCGGGCGAGCCACGCGAAATAACGAGCCCTTCAAGCGTAGCCGAGTGACCCACATCGGCGATGGCCGGACTGATGTTTATTGCGATTGGAATGGCAGGTTCGGAGCTCGCCAGCCAATTGCGAAATGCGTTGGCATCAGCGATGGACGGCGGGACTTGTGAGCTTCGCTATCATTATCGCTTATGTGTGCCCGCTGTGGGTCGAAGGTGCGCAACAATTGCTGGAGGGGTCTTATGAAAATCGACGGGCGATGCCATTGCGGACGAATTCGCTTTGAGGCCGAGGTTGATCCAGCGACCGTCGGTATTTGCCATTGTGCCGATTGTCAGACCCTTTCCGGTTCACCATACCGTTCGATGGTTGTAGCAAGGGCTGAGACCTTCTCGATTCATGGCGAACCAAAGATCTATATAAAGACTGCCGATAGCGGCGCCCGACGCGCGCAGGCATTCTGTCCCGAGTGCGGAGCGCCGATCTACGCGGCGGCGCCGGAAAACCCGCCAACATATTCCATCCGCATCGGCAGCATTCGTCAGCGCCAGGCGCTTGAGGCGCCCGTCCGTCAGATTTGGTGCGATTCCGCCCTCGCTTGGGCGCTTGACTTGCTAGCCATCCCTCAGGCGCGTCGCCAGGTATGACTGCTATCGGGGCCGCAATCGTGGTTCGTTACGTCCTAGCATAACCGCCAATTTCCAGCTATTGGCGCGGGGCGACGCATGGAAGTGGATGGCCATGGCGGACTTTGCGCGATACCTCGGTCCAAGGGAGATCGTCCGATGGAGTGGTCGGCCCCAGCAGGGGATCGCTCTGCGCGCGACCGACGCGCTCCTCATTCCGTTTAGCCTCTTGTGGTGTGGATTCGCGGTGTTCTGGGAGATGAGCGTTTGGAGCAGCCGCGCTCCTTGGTTCTTCATGTTGTGGGGCGGCGCGTTCGTATGCGTGGGTCTTTACTTTGTGTTCGGTCGCTTTCTCGCGGACGCCTACTTGCGGTCGAAAATGCAGTACGCGTTGACCGACCAGCGTGCGCTCATTCTCGGCGGCCTCACAGGCAACGATCTAACCGCGATCGATCTGCGTACGACGAGCGAAATCCGGTACAAGGATATCGATGGTTCGATGGGTACGATTTCGTTCGGTCCCAATCCGGGGCCATTTCGTAGCGGCGGGATCTGGCATTCGACGTCCCGGAATGCTCCCGAATTTTTTCGCACCGCGGACGCGGCAAACGCCTACAGGCTCATTCAAGCGGCCAAGAATACTCCATCGCCCAACGCTTGATTCCAGCGAAGGTCTGCCCGATTACGCAGCCGACGCGAACGGAAGCTTTGGATTGTCCCCAGCGTCCGTGCCCGTCGGGGTGAAGAGCGGTTTGGGTTATTTTCTGCTGCGCGCTGGCCAGAAAATGTCGAAAATGGTTGGGTTGGTACGTCTTATAATCGCAAAGGTCGCTGGCGGAGGAGAATGGCGATGACCGATATACTGCCGAGAACCGAAACCGTTGCTCATCCGCCGGTCGCGTCTGAAGCGGAGTGGCGCCAAGCGCGCCTTGCATTGCTGGCCGAAGAGAAGGAGCTGACTAAGCATCGCGATCGCGTCAACGCGCAGCGACGGCGCCTGCCGTTGGTGAAGGTGGAGAAGGACTACGAGTTCACCGGAACGGCCGGCAAGAAGAGCCTGCTCGACCTCTTCGAGGGTCGCCGCCAGCTCGTCATCTATCACTTCATGTTCGACACCGATTGGGAGAATGGCTGTCCGGGCTGCACCTCCTTCGGCAACGCGCTCGGCGATCTTTCGCTGTTGGGCAAGAAGGACACAACGTTTGCCATGATCTCGCGCGCGCCGCTGGCGAAGCTGCAGGACTACAGGCAGCGAAAGGGTGGAATATGAACTGGCTCTCATCCGGCGACAGCGATTTCAATCGCGATTTCGGCGCGACAATCACCGAGACCGCGCCGTTTGATGAATACAATTATCGCAGCAATGCAGAATGGGCGAAGATGCGCGGAAAGCCAATCCTCGGCGAGGAACACGGCTTCAGCGTATTTTTCCGCATCGGCAAAGAGATTTATCACACGTATTCTGTGTATGCGCGCGGCACGGAAGGTATCGTTGGCGCGTACGCCATGCTCGACATGACGCCTTACGGTCGCCAGCAAGAATTCGAGGATTCGCCGCCTGGCTGGCCACAGGCGCCTACCTACGGGTGAGGGAGTGTGTTCGTTTTTGCAGACCCGAGCTGGTTGATCGCAGTGTGAGCAGGTTTTGAGGCGGTCGAAACAGGCGCCGGCGAGTGCGCCTGCGGCGGCGTCCAACCGAGTTCGTGTCCGTATTCTCAAAGGGTCGGACGTAAGACGTCGCATACCAGATTGTGAGGAGGACATTGGCGGCTGCTACGCCGTACTGGACGCGCATCGATTTCCAGGTGAACCCAGTCGCGCAGAGTGCGATCCAAAGCAGCACCATAACTCCGAGTTGTACGTCGTTGAAACCTTGGAGGGTGAGATGGGCGCCTTCATTGACGAGCGAAAGCGCAGCTACAGTGGCCATGAATTGACGGTGACGAGTACGAAGAAGGCGGCCAAATCGATGTTGTCGTTCGCAGGCGAAGGCGCCACCAGACGCGAAGCAAATAGGTGGCAGAGACAAAAACCGCGTCAAAGGGCTGCCTTGCGTCGAACAGCGCCTTATTGAAGGAGCAGTGCCCATGCGCGCCGTCGTTTTCGTACTCTGCGCCGCGATCATATTGGTCGCTGGCGCATCCGCGTGGGCCACTCCGATTTCCAATGGGGGCGCCCATGTCAGCGCTCAACCGACGGGAAGTCACTCACCTATGCCAGAGCCGGACGTGAGCCGACACGAGCCGCGTGATCCCTGCAGGCAATTCCATACGCCGCGGGCGCATGCGCGCTGCATGGCCAGGCATCAATCGCGCACGGCGACCACAACGCACACCCCACAGCCCAACCCGGATTGAGCCGCCAACGACGTGCCGCAATCGACCGCTGACCTAGGCTGGCCCAATCCCGCCGGTCT
>Ga0075030_100002829_pt1 | contig 15794 bp, 10 predicted proteins | sample LitLauG_LLR_2012_FD_71393 | JGI IMG/M metagenome (GOLD analysis project Ga0075030, IMG submission 71393) | Freshwater sediment microbial communities from Pennsylvania, USA - Little Laurel Run_MetaG_LLR_2012 | ecosystem: Environmental > Aquatic > Freshwater > Creek > Sediment | place: USA... | reverse complement strand
CTCCCGTACCTCCGAAGAAAGCTGCCTCGCCCCGTCCCAACATCGTGCTCATTACCCTGGACACCACTCGTGCCGATCGCATGGGGTTCCTCGGTTCGGAACGAGGGCTTACACCAAACCTGGACGAATTGGCTCGCCAGTCCGTGGTTTTTTCCCGTGCCTACGCGCATGTGCCCCTGACTACCCCTTCGCACGCCACCATTCTCACCGGAACCTACCCGCAGTTTAATCACGTCAATTACATGGGAGACCCGCTGGGCAAGGCTCTCCCGTTTCTACCCGACATCCTGCACAAGACTGGATACCGGACCGCCGCATTTGTGGGAGCGCTGGTGCTCGACCCCAAGAAACTTGCGCAAGGCTTCGACCGGGGCTTCGATGTTTACGACGCGGGATTTCATCGGCGACGCCGAAACGAGGACCATTACCACAGCCTGGAGCGCCGCGGCGAGGAAGTGGTGAGTCACGCTTTGGCTTGGCTGAACAAACGGCCCGCGGGCCCGTTCTTTCTCTGGGTTCATCTCTACGACCCGCACGATCCCTATAGTCCGCCTGAACCATACAAAGCCCGCTACCAGGCGGAGCCTTACGACGGCGAGATTGCGTACACGGACTCAGCCGTCTCAAATCTCCTCGCTGCCTTGCGGAAGCGGGGGCTGTTCGATTCCACCCTGATTGCCGTCATGGCCGACCACGGCGAGGCGTTCGGGGAACACGGGGAGAACCATCACGGCATCTTTCTCTACGATGAAACGATTCACGTGCCGTTGCTGATTAAAGTCCCCGGGCAACATTCCACGAAGAAAGTTGCCAGCCGGGTTGGGTTGGTCGATGTCGTGCCCACGATTCTTCAGGTCGCGCATTTGCCGGTTCCACCTGCCATCCAGGGGGAGTCGCTCCTGGACTTAATGAAATCGGAACCAGCCGGAAGCACGGATCAATCCACCGATCCGATTTTGGGGCGTCCCGTCTATGCGGAAAGCGGCTATGGTCGTCTTTCGTTTGGGTGGAGTAAGTTGCAGGCGTGGCGAACCGGCAGGTACCTCTATGTTGAAGCACCGGGGCGCGAGCTGTACGACCAATCGGTAGATGCGCCAGCGGCACATAACCTGGCCCCCGACTCCAAGGCGATCGCGGACACGGCGGCCGCTCAGATGGAGGAATTTTATCGGAAGACAAAAGGGGGCGCCCCAGAAAGAAGAGCGCTGGATATGGAGCAGGCCGAGAGCCTTCATGCTCTCGGCTACATGGGTTCTGACTCGGGGACTTCGAGCAATGCAGACAACGAGGGCGGAGCCGATCCGAAAAGCAGAATTAGCGCCGCCAACCTTCTTTATGACGCGCTGGTGGATATGGAAAATGAGCAGTTTCGGGAGGCCGCGCCCATCCTGGAGCAGGTGCTGCAGCAGGAACCAAACACCCCGTTGGCATTCTTGCAACTGGGCCGGGCATACATGTCGTTAGGGGAGTACCAGAAGGCCGTAACGCCGCTGCAGGATTTGGTCGAAAAAAAACCCGAGGATGCTTTTGCCCGCTATGAATTGGGATGCGCTTTGGTGAAATCCGGTCACTGGGACGAAGCGGCGCCCCATTTCGAAGCAGCTGTTTCCCAGATGACGGGCTCGGCCATGATGCACTTCTATTTAGCTCTCGTGTATCAAAAAACTTTCCGCGTTCCCGAGGCAGCGAAAGAGTTCCAGAGCGCGCTGCGCCTGGACCCTGACAACTTCCCTGCCCACCTTCTCCTCGGCCGGTTGTTCATTGTGCAGCACCAGGCAGCGGAGGCCCTGCCGCATCTGCGCAAAGCAGCTAAGCTCCGCCCCGACTCGATTGACGTGCACGGATTTCTTTCCGATGCTTACAGGGAGCTGGGACAAGAGGAGAATGCGCGCCGCGAACGTACGGAAGCGGAGCGCATTCGATCGCAGGGCGGTTCCAGACTCGGGACACCAACCGAGGACCCCGAAGGCGCGACCAAGCGTTGAATTGGCCAGTTCAAGAACTTCATGGTTTCATGCGAGAGGCTCTATCAACTCGTTTGCGTCAGCCACCCCTTCTCGATTTCCTCCAGGGTCCTTCCCTTGGTTTCTGGAACCGTCCGCCAGACAAAGAGGAATGCGGCAACCGAGACCGTGGCGTAGAGAAGAAAAGCACCGGCAGCGGTGAGTATTTTAACCAGCGAGAGGAATGTCAGGGTAACCGACAGCGTACCGCACCAGAGGCACACGGTGGCGACTGACATGGCGCGACCGCGCACTCGCGTTGGGCAGATCTCCGACATCACCACCCATGTCCCGGTGCCCACGCCGACTGCAAAGCAGCCCACATAAGTGAGGACAAAAATCAAGACGACCGCGCCCGCTGCTTGAAAATGAATGGCCGCTGAAACCGCCACCAAAGAAAGAGCCATTCCCGCGAAAGCGGACATCAACAGTGGTTTTCTTCCGGAGCGGTCAATCAGGAGCATTCCTGCGATGGTGGCTGCAAAATTGATCGCTCCGATGATGACATTTGCCCACAGGGCAGTGCTCGCGGTCTGATGTGGTACATGCTCCAGAAAAACGATGGAACCGTAATAGATGATGGTATTGATGCCAGTGAACTGGCTGAAGAGGGCGATCACTATGGCAACGATCAGCGCCTTCCGAAACGTGGGATCCAGAAGATCTCCGCTCTCTTCTGAAATGGCCGCACGGATGTCCGCGATTTCCACGGCGGCGGCTTGCGGACCTGCGATCTGGGTAAGAAAGTGTTCCGCTTCCTGCTCGCGTCCTTTTTGCATCAGCCAGCGAGGACTTTCGGGGATGAAAAGCAAAGTCAGCAAAAAACCCAGAGACGGAACGGCAGCGGAGGCGAACATCCACCTCCAGTTGGAAGGGCCCGCACCCGTAAGCAGGTAATTGACGCTGTAGGAGAGCAGAATTCCACTGACAATTGCCAACTGATTGAGCGATACCAGCAGCCCGCGCTTCCGTGCCGGCGATATTTCCGCGATATACAACGGTGAAAGAGTCGAGGCGATTCCGATCGCGACACCGCCCAGCAGGCGGGCGGAGGCAAACTCAATCAGATCCCGCGGAAGAGCCGCTCCGATGGAAGAAATGGTAAACAGGGCGGCTGCGCCCAACAGGACTCGTTTCCTTCCAAAGCGGTCACTGGTGAAGGCCGCTACGCTGGCCCCGACCACGCATCCGAGGAGCAGGCTGCTCGCGGCGATTTCGGTTTGCGAATCGCTCAACGCGAACTGTTGTTTGATAAAGACGATCGCACCGTTAATCACCGCCGTGTCAAAGCCGAACAGCAGACCACCCAGAGCCGCAACCATCGCCGGCAGGTAGAGGTAGCGGGCTGAACCTCTTTGCGACTCCTCATCGTGTCCGAGATTCTTGATTGGATCCATAGTCACAGGAGGTGTGCCGAACCTCTTAATTTCAGACTGTCAACAACCGCTGCTCCAGGAAGACCAGGCCCGCTGCTCCGGCAACGCCGCCGTAGCCGATAACTTTCTGAAACACAATCGGAACGACTCGGCCCAGCAAGGTCTTTGTCCGCCGCGCGATCTTGTCCTGGATCGGAGCGATCAGTTGCGGTCCGGCAGCCGCGATGTTGCCTCCCAGGATGACAATCTCCGGATCGAAGGTGTGCAAGAAACTCACCAGAGCGGCTCCAAGATGCTCCAACGCCCGGTCCACCACATAACGCGCGCACTCGTCTCCTTCAGCTGCGGCGCGGAAGATGGCCTCGGTATCAGGCGGCCGGCCAGTGGGACCCGTTGAGAGTTTCGCCGGCGCGGCACGGTGCATGTGAGCCGAATATTCGGACTCGATAGCGCGCGACGAGAAATGCGTCTCCAGACAGCCGTAGTTGCCACAAATACACAGCCCGCCCCGAAGATCGCTTGTCACGTGACCGATGTGGCCGGCAGCGCCTCCTGCTCCACGAAGGATCGCGCCATCCACCAACACGGCTCCGCCAACTCCGGTGCCCAGCGTCAGCATCACCACATTTCGCCGCCCGCGGGCGGCACCCCACAGCACTTCGGCGATCAGCGCGGTGCGAGCATCGTTATCGGCCCAGACCGGCGTATCACCGGCGCTGATGACCTCGCTCAATCGTTGACCTTCCAGGAACTGCAGGTCTCCCGGCGAGCTCTTCACGCGGGACGTGGCGGCGTCGATAATCCCCTTGCAGCCCATGCCGATTCCCCGTACCGGACGTTTGGCGGATTTCAAAACCGATTGGACGAAGTCATGCAAGGCAGAAGCAGTGCGCGGTGAGGACTCGTGAAAGGTTTGGAGCAGGTCCCCGCGTATTCCGACAATGGCGGCTTTGATTGTGGTACCGCCAATGTCCACGCCAATTGCCAGCGGTTCACCAGAATCGGCGCTAGTGAGTTTTTCGCTCACGATGGTTTGTGCATTATACCCACTTTGTGCAATTCTACTGAGCACCATGGCGATGCCAGAAGACGCGCCGCGCGGGCGAGCTGACTCCCTCAAGTTTCCGCTCGCCAAGGAGCTCACAACGATCCGTGCGTGATTCAGTCCCCAACAGCTCTGTCCCCGGCAAAACAGCAGGCTTGGCGTTCTTCGACCAAGCGATGAACCTGCTGCAGGAGTTGAAGCGCACGCAGGCAGAGGTGATTCAGAAGGCGGCGGAATTGTGTGCGGACCGGATCGCACGCGGAGGGCTCGTCTTCCTCTTTGGCAACGGCCACTCCAGGATGATGTCTGAGGAGATGACCCCACGCCAAGGCTGTTATCCCGGCTTTGTGGCCCTGGTGGAGACCGCGCTTTCGAATCATGCGGCCATCATTGGACCCAATGGATTGCGCGCCCCCCTTTATCTGGAGAATTACGAGGGTTACGCGGAGCAGATTCTGCGCAGTTTCAAGTTCGGCCCGCACGATGCTTTTATCGTGATTTCGACGAGCGGTATCCGGCCGGTGATTGTCGAAATGGCGATGGGCGCTCAAGGTCGGGGGCTGCCTGTGATCGCGATCGTTTCCAAAGCACACTGTGCAAAAGCGAAAGCGGCGCACTCTTCCGGGAAGAAACTTACGGATTGCGCTGATCTCGTGATCGATAATCTGTGCCCGCCCGGTGATTGTGTCCTGGAGTTGGATGGCCTTGAGTGGAGGACGGGACCGGTCTCCACCATCACGGGCGCGATGATCATTAATATGATCCGCTGTGCAGCCGCAGAAGCGCTGCTCAAGCTTGGAGTAAAGCCGGTGATTTTGCCAAGCCATCAGTTCGTGGGTAATACCAGCGCCTCGGAACAACTGGAAGCTTTCTACGAGGCATACCGGATCAGCCTCAAACACTTGTTTGAATAGGGCACAGTGAAGGAAGTACTCCTGATCACCGGTTCGTCGGGGATTGCGGCTGCCACAGCGCGTTTATGGGCAGCGACCAATCCGGTGTTTGTCGTTGGGAACAACCTGGAGGAATGCCGTACCCTGGCGGCAGAGCTGGGCGAGGCGAGTTTCGCTGAGACGGATGTGCGCGACGAGGCCGCCGTTCGAAAAGCGGCTGCCGCATGCCTCGATCGATTCGGGACCATTGACGCTCTGTTCAACGTCGCTGGCATCAGCGCGCGCTCCGCCGGCGATGGCCCGCTTCACGAGTGCAAGCCGGCAGGGTGGGACCTGGCGATGGATGTGAATGCCAAGGGCACATTCCTGATGTGCCGCGAGGTACTGGGCGTGTGGACGAAGAATGCGCAAGCGGGAGTGATTCTCAATTGCGGCAGTGTGCTGGCGCGTCATCCGCAAGGCGACCACTTCGCGACTGTGGGGTACGCCGCCAGCAAAGGAGCGATCGAGGCGATGAGCGTGTCCGCAGCAGCCTACTACGCGCCTCGAGGCATCCGCATCAATGTGATTGCCCCTGGCCTGGTCCGCACTCCCATGAGCGCCCGTGCGCAAGCGGATCCACAGATTACGGAGTATATGACCCACAAACAGCCTTTGACGAAAGGTATGCTGAGCGCGGAAGACGTCGCCAAGACTGCGTGTTTTCTCCTGCGCCGGGACTCCAGCCCGATCACAGGGCAGATCATCACGGTCGACGGCGGCTGGGCGGTGAGCGAATGAGTCCGGCAAAAAAGAAGTCTGCCCCGCATGCCAAATCCGCAGGTGCCAATGGGGGAAAGCAACGCCGCCCCTTGCAGACGACCGTGATTGGAAGCTATCCGTTTCCGGGTTGGCTGGAGTATGCGTCGGCCCATTTGGAGGAATTCGGCAAGGCCGACATCGAGGAACTTCGCACTGACGCCGTGATCGCCGCAGTCCACGATCAGCTTGCAGCGGGATTAGACGTTATCACGGATGGCGAGCAGACCCGCTACGATTTCAATCTGTCGTTCTATGGCCGCCTGGAGGGTCTCAACCCCACACCCGTTTCGGCCCGCCGTTTCGGCCCGCCTGCCCACGATCAACGCGGCAAGTACGAAGTCACCGGACCGCTGCGTTCCAGGCACGGCCTGGGAGCGGTGGCTGAGTTCAAGCTCCTGCAGAAGATCGCGCCGCCCGGCCCGGTGTTGAAGGCCAGCGTGCCGGGGCCCTATACCTTAAGCGGCCGGATCAATCCGGGCGGCATCTACAAGCACCGCTGGGACGTAACCGAGGCGTTGATTCCAATTGTTCGGAGAGAACTCGAGCAGTTGGTCGATGGCGGGTGCCGCGAAATCACTCTGGATGAACCCTCGATGAGTTGCTACGCGCACCACGAAGACCCTCGTCGCTTCGTCAAAATCTTTGCCGACACCGTCAAGCCGATCCTTGGACAGTGCCGCCTTTCCACTCATCTTTGCTTTGGCAATTTCAAAGGCCGCGCGGTTGGCCCGCGGCGGTATGCCCCGCTGTTCCCTGCGTTTTTCGAGCTCCCCGTGGACGAAATGCACCTGGAGATGGCCAGCCGTGAGTTTGCGGAAATCGAAGTGATTGGCGAGATCGCGGCGCGCGGAACGGACGTAGCCGTCGGAATCATCGACGTAAAGAGCTATTACATCGAGACTCCGGACGACGTCGCCGAGCGCGTTCGTCTCTGCCTGAAGTACGCGCCCGCGGAGAAACTCTCCTTCGCACCCGATTGCGGACTCAGTCAAACCGCCCGGTGGGCGGCGAGGCAGAAGCTGGCCAACATGGTAAGTGGAGTATCTATGGTGCGGAGCGAGCTTGGACTCTCGTGATCCGGCCCTTCCAATCCCACGACGCGCTGCTCGCGGACATTCGCGCCTCTGACCGGCGCGACGGTAGTTTTCGTTTGTGGTGGCTGGGACAAAGCGGTTTTCTGCTGCAATGGCAGGGTGTCCACGTACTGCTCGATCCTTATCTCTCAGACTCGCTGACCAAGAAGTACGCCCAGACGGACAGGCCGCACGTGCGCATGACGGAGCTGGTCATTGATCCGGCGCGACTCTCAGTCGCCGATATCGCGACCTCGACGCATAATCATACCGACCATCTCGATGCCGAAACGCTCTGCCCGATCCTAGTGGCAAAACCAAGCCTGAAACTTTTGATCGCGGAAGCCAACCGGACATTTGTGGCAGATCGTCTGAAGATTGATCCGGCAATTGCCATTGGCCTTGACGATGGAACTTCGGTTGAAATCTCGGGGGTTCGATTTTCCGGCATCGCGTCGGCCCACGAAACCGTGGAGCGAGATGAGCATGGGCGCGCGAAGTTCCTGGGCTACGTTCTGCAGTTCGGCGGCTGGACCATTTACCACAGCGGCGACACGGTACGATACGAAGGAATGACAGAGAAACTGAAGCCATTCAAAATCGACGTCGCACTCCTTCCCATCAACGGACGGGCACCCGAACGTCGCATTCCGGGCAATTTATTCGGACGCGAGGCCGCGCAGTTGGCAAAAGACATCGAGGCGAAACTGGTTATCCCGTGCCACTTCGAGATGTTCGAATTCAATACCGCTTCACCGGACGAATTCATCCACGAATGCCACAGGCTGGGACAGCCGTTCCAGGTGCTCCGCTGTGGCGAACAATGGCACAGCTGGCCTCGATAGCTCACTCGGCCGACGAGCGTGCGGAAAATGCAGCGTAACCTGAGATCACCTGCCTGGCTTGTTACTGCCTCTCGAATTCCAGATAGACCGCGGACTTCGCACAGGTAACAGGCCTCTCTGTTACCGCTGTACCCACCAAATCGACGTCAGATCACAGAAACATTAGTCTCACGTGCGAGATATTCGATGTGGTTAGTAGTGCAGAGGCTTGCTTATGGATCATGACTTGGACTTCGGTTCGTCGTCTCACGTGCCCGCGCCGATCGCGGAGGTGATCGTCAGCACCACCGCAGGGGCGGCCAAGCGGCGCTGGCCGCGATTCGATGTGGACATTCCGGTTCAGGTGCGCGTAACCACGCAGGGGCCCACTCGGGTCGCAGCCTGCGAAGGGCAAGGCATGGACATCAGCGGTGGAGGATTGGCTGTCAGGGTTGACATTGACTTGCCTTTGGACGCGCAGGTCGGAGTCGAATTCACGCCACCGTTTTCCGATGAACCGATGATCTTCAGGTGCTTTGTCCGCAACCGGGACGGAAATCGTTACGGTGTCGAGTTCATTACCGAGAACGATGAAGACTATCGAAAGGCCGGGGAACTGCAGGCAGGTCTTGCGGCGATGAACGCCGAAATCGAGCCCAGCTAGATTGCAAGGCCCCGTTCACGCGCTCATAGCCGTAGTTACTTTTGTTACCAAATAATCTGCATCATGTCACATCCACAATGTCGCCTCGGGGAATAGGCTAGGTATTTTAGTTGAGCCTCCAGGTTTGCGTAATTTAGCTCAACGATAGGAAGTTCCGAAATGAAACCCCTTCATACCTTCAAGGTCCGTCCTTCCTTGCCACAGGCCCTGTTACCTCTCTTGCGCATTGCGCACAACCTACGCTGGAGCTGGGATCACGCTGCCATCGAACTCTTTCGAAGGTTGGACCGTGACCTTTGGGAGGCCTCTGGGCATAATCCGGTCCTGCTTCTGGGAAACATCGAGCAAAGCGTGCTGGAGTCGGCGGCCGCGGACGATTCCTTTCTGGCCCACATGAGAGGGGTGGCGGAAACTCTTGAGCTCTACCTTTCCGGTGAAGGTGGCTGGTATGAACGTGAGCACAGGGACAAAGATCTTCTGATTGCTTATTTTTCCGCCGAGTTCGGACTCACTGAGTGTCTTTCCATCTTTGCCGGCGGCCTGGGCGTGCTCGCAGGAGATCACCTCAAGGCCGCCAGTGATTTAGGGTTGCCGCTGGTTGGTGTCGGGCTGCTGTACCAGCAGGGATATTTCCGGCAGTACTTGAATGGAGCAGGCTGGCAACAGGAGGCCTACGAAGAGAATGATTTCCACACATTGCCGGTCACACTCGTTCCCGGCCTGACGATTCAAGTGGAAATCCTCGATCACCCGGTCACAGCGCAAGTATGGTCGGTAAGCGTCGGGCGATTGAAGCTCTTTCTGCTCGATACGAATATTCCGCAAAATCGAGTTGACGATCGAAAGATCACTTACCAGCTGTACGGGGGCGACCTCGAAATGCGCCTCAAGCAAGAGGTCCTCCTGGGCATCGGCGGTTATCGCGCTCTCGAGTCGATGGGACTTGAACCTACGGTCTATCACATGAATGAGGGGCATTCCGCATTTCTCAGCCTTGAGCGTGTCGTTCGACTGATGGAAACGCGAAAGCTCTCTTTTCAGGAGGCGCGCGCGCTCGCCTCATCGAGCCTGATCTTTACCACTCACACCCCAGTCGCAGCCGGCCATGATTATTTCCCTCCGCACATGATCGAGCGCTACTTCAGCAGTTACTTCCAGCGCCTCGGCATTGGCCGATCCGAATTTCTTGGGCTCGGACGCCAACACCCGATGGACGAAAGCGAAGACTTTTGTATGACCGTACTCGCCTTGCGCCTGGCCTCTTTCAGCAATGGCGTCAGCGAGCTTCACGGAGCCGTCTCCAGACAAATGTGGAATGGTATCTGGGCAGGAGTCCCCGAATCCGAAGTGCCGATCGGGCATGTCACCAACGGGGTTCACTTCCGCAGCTGGGTCTCATTTGAAATGAATCAGCTCTATGATCGCTATCTCGGACCGAAATGGCGCGAAGAGCCTGCGGACCCGGCTCTGTGGCAGCGAACCGAGTCAATCCCGGCGGTAGAGTTGTGGAGAACGCATGAACGTCGGAGGGAGCGGCTGGTCGCATATGCGAGGCAACGGTTGCGGGCCCAGTTCGTAAGTCGCGGCGCGTCCCAGACTGCCATCGACAGCGCCGAGGAGGTGCTGAACCCGGACGCCCTCACGATCGGATTCGGACGTCGATTTGCATCCTACAAGCGCGCCAACCTGCTCATCTCCGACCCGGAGCGACTGGGCCGCATCTTGAACGACCCATTGCGTCCAGTCCAGATCATCTACGCAGGCAAGGCACATCCACACGATAACAATGGCAAGCATCTGATCCAGTCCATTATCGACTTGTCGAGACGCCCGGACTTTCGCCGGAAAATCGTGTTCTTAGAGAACTATGACATGGCGAGTGCCCGGTACATGCTTCAAGGCTGCGATGTTTGGTTGAATACACCGCTCCGGCCCCAGGAGGCAAGCGGCACGAGCGGAATGAAAGCGCAGGCGAATGGAGTTCTCAACCTGAGTACCCTGGACGGTTGGTGGAATGAAGCATGGGAACTGGGCCGCCGAAGCGGCCGTGACGTTGGGTGGGCGATCGGGAACGGGGAGACCTATGACGATCTGGCATATCAAGATCATGTCGAAGCCGAGGCGTTATATGAAACTCTCGAAAATGAAATAGTGCCGACGTTCTATGAACGCCGCACCGACGGCTTGCCCACGAAGTGGATCGCCCGCATGAAGTCTTCCATCGCCAAGCTGTGTCCCGAATTCAACATGCATCGCATGGTCAAGCAATACACGAACGAATACTATCTCTTTGCTCATAAACGCTATCGAGAACTCACTGCCGAAAACGCGGCTGGAGCGGTGAATCTAGCGTCATGGCTTGGCGCACTCCAGAAATCCTGGCCGCGGCTGAAGATCGAGTTGGAACCGAACGGTGTCTGCGAGGTCGGCCTGGGGGACCATATTCAGGTTTCTGCCCGGATATTTCTCGATTCACTCACCCCTGCTGACGTGGCCGTCCAGGTGATCATCGGTAGAGTGAACGCAGACGGCGAAATCAAGGCTTTTGCCGTTACACCCATGCAACCGTCTGGAGAAAATTCGGGCGGAAGTTACCTATTTCAAGCTGAAATTCAAGCGGCAGCCCGGAGTGGACTGCACGGCTACGCCGTTCGGGTCTTGCCCAAGAACAAGCATTCGTTGACACCGTTCCTGCCAGGTCTGATTTTATGGGCGGACGGTTGTGCGGCAAAGAGTGCTATGGCGTCAGGGTAAGACGACCCGACTCCCGCGATTGGAAAACACCATGATTGGCCCGCGCGCCTATGTGCCCTGGGGTAACCGCAACCCGGATTGCACAACAATTGGTGGACGAGATCAAGCAAGCGCGCGGTAACTGCCGCCATTAGCCGCCATCGCTAGCGGCTTCCCTTTTCCGCGGACAAGAGCGCGCTCACCTTCTGCAACTGCGCCGCAAACCGGGGTGCGTTGTACGCGGACGGATCGTCGAGTTGCTGGAAGAGGCCGTTGATCGCAAGTTTGATCTCCGCTTCGTCTGTGTTCTTTGTATTTTGCGTGTACACCCCGAATAGCGAGTCCAGCGACATGGCCGCCTGCCCGGCGGCGCGCTGTCCTTGTTGGGAGATGAAGCTGGAATCGCCGGCGATTTTCCTCATGACTCGCAGGGTGAATGCCTGATCGTAGCTGCGACCATTCAGGGCACCGGTCAGAGAATGAGCGAGTTCGGCAGCCCGGTCCGCTGAGGCCGCGATTTGTTCACGGTCGCCGCTGAGTTGTCCCATCAAACCGCTCAGCGTTGCCAACTCGGATTCGAGCTTTGCCGCGGCAGCAGTATCCGCTTGCGCGGCGGCATAACGGAATACGATGAAGCGCGCGGCATTCCACGCCGGAACGCCCGGGGTGCGGCCGGCGTAACCAGCCTCCTGACGCCAGCTATCCTTCGGGGCCGTCAGGCTGTGGTGGCAAGCGAAGCAATCGAGTTCCGCATATTCCGGCCAGGTGGAACTGCGGGCACGGCGGGCAAGACGCTGCAGAGTGTCGCGCAATTGCATGCCCTGTCCCACCGCCCATTCTTTGGTTCCGAGCCAGGATGTATCGCCGGAGTCCTTCCAGTGGCGGGGCATCACCGCGCTGAACAAATTGAGTTCGAACGTCAAATCAGGATGCCCGGCTGCAATCATCTGGTGATCGACGGATTGGTCCTCCGTTCCAACGTGGCAATGCAGGCAAGTATGGCTGCGGATCGCCAGGTCGCGCAGATCGCGCATGCCGAGCTGGGCCTTCTGATCCGCGGTTCGCGTCTCCCACTCTTTGACCGTGTGCGGCCCCAGCCATCCGGCCGCTGGACCATGGCAATGCTCGCAGCTCACGCCGTCGCTGATGTCGAAGCTTTGCGCGCGCATCTCGGGTGAGACGGCAAGGGCATGACAGGCGAGGCATTTCTGGTTCTGGTTGGGAGGCGACTTCAGGTTCAGAATCCGCGCCATGCGGATGGACACGTCATTCGATAACGACTGGTAGGCTCGCGCGTGCTTGTCCTGCCCGGCCCAAATGCTGTACTCGTTCTGGGCAACGTGCGTGATCTGTTTCGGCTGAATGCTGCCATGACAACTGCTGGAGGCGCATCCACCCGGGCCGTTGTACTTACCGACCACCGAGTTCTGGGCCGACGCTGAAATGACGCAGGCAAGTGTCACACACGCCGCACATCGCCATGCCGCTTGTCCCTTGTCCGTCATGCACATTTGTAGGGCAATTGTTTTGCTTATACCCACTCTGCAGCGCGAAATCAATTGACGGCATGGTTCGTCCGCAGAACCTCCGGACAGAGTCGGCGGTAAGTCTTCATGCCCCAAGTTCGCCATTCCCCCAGACGAAGTGTTGACGTTAAGATTTCAGGCAATCTCGTCATTATGCGGAACCAAGGGGACCGTGGCGCTTGATCGACGAACTCAGGTCCATCCAGCATCAGTTCGGCTACTTGCCGGCCGACCGGTTGCAGGAACTCGCTGCTAAGATCCAGGTGCCGCTCAGCCAGATCCATGCGGTAGCCAGTTTCTATCCCCACTTTCACCTCACGCCGCCGGTCCAGGCTGAGGTGCGCGTATGCGCCGATATGGCTTGCCACCTGCGCGGCGGTCCCGACCTGAAACGCGGCTTGGAACAGGCTTTTCGCGGAGGCGGACCCGAAACGGTCGCCGTCCGCAATGTGTCGTGTCTCGGCCGCTGCGACCACGCACCGGCGCTTTCGATCAATGACCAGATCTATAGCAACCTCGACGAACATCGGGCTGGTGCGCTGGTGCGCGACGTGCTCTCCGGACGCGAACTGCCAGCCGAAGCGCGCGATCATCATCATCGAGCGCAGGTTGCGTCCGATCCATACAACGGTGCTCCCAAATATTCCCTGGTCCGCCAGTTTGTCGAGACGCCGGATTGGAATGGCGTGATCGCCACCCTGAAGGCCAGCGGCCTGCGCGGCATGGGCGGCGCCGGCTTCCCTACCGGCAGCAAGTGGGAAATCGTGCGCAATGCTCCGGGCAAGGAGAGGTACGTTGTCTGCAACGCCGATGAAAGCGAACCCGGCACCATCAAGGACCGCTTCATCATGGAAAACGTTCCGTACCTGGTGATCGAGGGCATGATCATGGCCGGGCTGGTCACGGGCGCCCGCCGCGGAATTCTGTACATCCGGCACGAGTACGAACGTCCCAGAGAGATCCTGCAGGAGGAGATTGATCGCTGCTATCGCGAGGAGCTTCTCGGCCCGCGCATTCTGGGGAGCAGCCTGGCCTTTGACCTCGAAATCTTTGTGAGCCCCGGAGGCTATATCTGCGGCGAAGAGAGCGCGCTACTCGAGGCCATCGAGGGCAAGCGCGCCGAACCGCGCAACAAGCCGCCTTTCCCGGGTACGAACGGCCTCTGGAACCAGCCCACCGCCATCAACAACGTTGAGACGTTTACCTTCGCCACCGTGATCCTGGCGCGCGGAGCCGAGTGGTTCAAGGCTCAGGGGATGAACGGCGCATTCGGCATGAAGTTTGTCGGAATCAGCGGCGACGTGAAGCGTCCTGGAATTTTCGAAGTCCCGATGGGTACGAAATATTCTCAACTCATCTACGAATATGCGGGCGGCATTCTCGGAAATCGCAAGCTGCTGGCCTATGCGCCTTCGGGACCTTCTTCCGGATACCTGCCCGCGTCCATGGTTGACCTTGCGCTCGATTGGAACGCAGTGGCAGCGGCCGGTTCGATGGTCGGCTCGGGAGCGATCGTGGTCTGCGCCGAAGGCCGGTGCATGCTCGACATGGCGCTCAACGCGGTCCGCTTCTACCGCAACGAATCGTGCGGCAAGTGCGTTCCCTGCCGGGTGGGATCGCAGAAGCTGGTCGAAATGCTCACGGGGTGGACCGAAGGCCGCGCCTCCAGCACGGATCTGCCCTTGCTCGATGAACTCACGCATGCCCTGAAGCAAACGTCGATCTGCGGACTCGGCCAGGTGGTTCCGGTGCCCATCGCTTCGGTGCTCAAGCATTTTCGAGAGGTCGTGGACGAACACATCAGCCATCGCCGCTGCCCGGCCGGAGTCTGCTTCCAGCACAGAGGGACGGCATGAGTTCCAAACCCGCCGCTGAGATTCAGCTCACCATTGACGGCAAGCCCGTCTCGGTCCCGGCGGGCACGACCATTTTCGACGCGGCCCGGCTCAACGGCATTCCGATTCCGACGCTCTGCCACCAGCAGAATGAAAATCCGGTGGGAGTATGCCGCGTTTGCGTCGTGGATGTCGGGCAGCGTGTGTACGCCGCGTCCTGTATCCGCCAGGTTGAACCTGGCATGACGGTGAAGACTGCGACCGAGCCCGTGCAGGCGGCGCGCCGGACGCTGGTCGAGTTGCTGATGTCGGACCATCCGGCTCCCTGCGCTCGCCAGCAACAATCGGGCGACTGCGAACTCGAGCGGCTCGCGGCCAGTGCTGGAATCAAGGAACCTCGCTTCCCTCACCGCATCACCCCGCGCGGAAAAGACGACTCCTCCGCCGTCATTGCGGTCGATCACGAAGCCTGCATATTGTGCGATCGCTGTATTCGCGGCTGTGACGATATCCGGCACAACTGGGTGCTGGCGCGCCGCGGCAAGGGATATCAGGCCGGCGTTGCCTTCGACAACAACCTGCCCATGAGCGAGTCGTCCTGCGTTTCCTGCGGCGAGTGCATGGTTTCCTGCCCCACGGGCGCGCTGACCAACAAGCGTGTCGTTGGAACCGAACTCGGCCAGGGGGATGTGCTCGATCCCTCCGAGTTATTGCACCTGCCGATTTTTCAAAATGTCTCGGGAACGTTTCTCGGGTTGAACCAGAAGGCAGTTGTGAAAAGGCATTTCAGAGCGGGAGAGATTGTCTGCCGGGAAGGCGAGTTCGGCTCGACCGCTTTCTACATCCTCGAAGGCAAGGCGGAAGTTTTTCTCTCGAGCCCCATCGCGCATGTCAAGACGGAAGGCAGCAGCCGAGGCTTCTTCAGCAAGCTTCAGAGCCTGCTCGCGCCCCGCCAGGGTGACCGCCGCAGTGAAGAATCGGACCGGCCCTTCATTCCCATCGACGCCTCGGTCGACCTGCC
>Ga0075030_100002827_pt1 | contig 15799 bp, 9 predicted proteins | sample LitLauG_LLR_2012_FD_71393 | JGI IMG/M metagenome (GOLD analysis project Ga0075030, IMG submission 71393) | Freshwater sediment microbial communities from Pennsylvania, USA - Little Laurel Run_MetaG_LLR_2012 | ecosystem: Environmental > Aquatic > Freshwater > Creek > Sediment | place: USA... | reverse complement strand
GGAATTTCTGCCACGAATGTGTCCACAAAAATTAACCGGATAAAAAATAATTTAAAACAAAAATTCGCCACTTTAAAAAATCAGCATCATGAATGACAATGAAATTCTCACACTCTGGAAGACTTATGACCAGCAGCTCAAAAAAGTACTTGCGGTCAATCAACAAATGGCGGAAGAAGTCACACAATTAAAAGTGAAGAAATTGCTGTCTGGTACTGCAAGGGTAAAGAAATTCACCATTTTGGTGGGGTGCCTTTTTCTGGCGCTGTGTTGGATGGCGGTCATCGCCGGTCTGAAGGCAGGAGCCGTCTTTTTTACGGTTGGTTTTGGAGCAATTGCTCTTATCAACGCCTCGCTGGTGATCGCTTATTTTTATCATTTGTACCTCATTCAAAAAATTGACACCAGCGACTCCATCGTAAGCGTCCAGGAAAACCTGTCCCGTTTGAAAATCAGCGGATTTAAGATCACCAGGTTGTCCCTGGTGCAGATTCCCTGCTGGTTTGTTTGCTGGATCAGCTATGACGCTTTCCTGGGGTCATTTTGGAGCTATGGCGTGATCAGTATCTTTTTCGTCTTGGGATCCGGTTACGGAACCTACTGGTTGTTCAAAAACCTGCACATCGACCATTTGGACAGCAAAATCAGTCGCTTATTTTTCAGCGGCCTGGACTGGGATCCGATCGTCCAATCCGTCCGGATTTTAGAGCAGGTGAAGGCCTACAAAAACTAGCCGGCGACAATAGAACTGGAAGCCATCTGAAATGGATGAAAAGATGGCGATGGCTAGGTTGGGGGAAAGTTCTAGAAAGGGTAACCGATTGCCAAATTCAGTACAAGATTTTGTCTTCGCCAGGTGGGGCTGCCGAAATCAATTTGTTTCAGCACCCACCGCTGGCCTTGAGCTAGCCAGGGTTCTCTCAATGGAGTAGCCAGATCAATTCTGAGCAATAAGATGGTTAAGTTGATCCGCAATCCAAACCCGGCGCCGGCGGCCAATTGATTCAGGAACTGACTGCTGAATTCAGCACCAGGCCGGGTCGAATCTTTGTTGTAGAGCCAAATATTGCCCGCGTCAATAAAGACGGCGCCTTCTAAAAGCTTGTTGAGTTTAAATCGAAGTTCAGAATTTAGCTCCAGTTTAATGTCTCCTGATTCATCGGGAAAAAAAGACAGGCTGTCTGATTTTGGATCCCGGTAGGTGCCGGGTCCCAGTGAACGGCTCCGGAAAGCCCGGATACTGTTGTTACCCCCGATGAAAAACTGCTTGATAAAGGGCAGCTGGCTCGAATTCCCGTAGGGATAGCCAAATCCGGCAATGATCCGGTTGGCTAGGCGGGCGGTGGGACTGAAAGTACAGTAGTACCTGCTTTCTAATTGGGTTTTGATGTATTGGGAGATCTGCGTTTGAAAGATTCTTTTTTTCCCATCGAAGGCATCGGGTTGAATAATCAGGCCGGCAAAATTGCCGGAGACGTCCACCAATCCGTTAAAATATATTCCCGAAGCATTCGGCCGGTTTATTAACGGATCATAGGTGTAAGAATAATTGGAACCGATGACAAACTGTGTGTCGACCGCATGTTTTAACACCGGATCGGTGGCAATGCTGTCGAGATACTTTTGGGTAATATTCAACGCCTTGACATAATTGATGACAAAGGGATTGAAATCGTTTTGTTCCCTGGCATTGGGCTTCCAGGAGTAACCTAGCTGGGTGCTAATTGAATTGAGGGTATAGAGCTTAATCCGGTTGAGTAAATTATAACTCAGATCAATTTTAGTCGTCGGCACAAACGCATTGGTCGTATTGAGGTGGAAAAAGGGCACGATAAATTCGGGAGTCGTCAGGGTAACGCCCGCACCAAGTGTATACGTATTGTAGCCCCTTTCGTTTCCACTGTACTGCACTTCACTGCCGGTGGTTGCATGAAAGCTCAGCGCCTCAGCTGCTTTAAAAATATTCCGGTTTTTGAAAGTCAGGGTAATCAGCGATCCTACATAATTATCTGATTTGGTGTTCCCGGAAAGCTCTGCCGTTATAGACTTCTTGGGCAGAGGGGTCAGATAATAATATGCATTCAGACTGCCCGTATCGCTGCGGGCGTTACTTGTATTCTCAAACCTGTTGTTGACGAATTTAAAGACATTGAGGTTGATCAGCCTGCTGAGGGTAAGATTATGGTCGGTCCTGTTATAGACATCGCCGGAATCAAAGCGAAGCACCCGCGGGAACAATTGTGGCTTAAATTTTCTTGACGAATCTACAATATAATAACCTCCATAAATATATTTTCCCGCATGGTTCGTATCGCTCTTTTGGCGGTCCATCCTGTAATTGGGATAAATATAAACCTGGTCGATGATATAGGGTTTTCTGGCGATCAAAGGAGCCTGTGATTTTACGAGCAGACGTATGGCAACGGTATGATTGCCGGCTGTACTGTCCGCGTTGAGGATCAAAAGATCCGGGTTGAAATAGTAATAACCTCTTTCTTTCAGGTAAGCGTCTATTCTTACCCGTTCGGATTTGATGAGCTCGAGATTAAAGGGGTCGCCGACGCGCAGCAGGGAATTTGGACTTGTAGCTTTGATGGCTTTCCCCAAGGTCGAACTATCGGTGTCGAATTGAACGGTCCCCAATGTATATAGCGGTCCCGGTCCTAGTGTATAAGTCGCATGGGCTTTTTTAGCTTTGGTCGTCAAGACGCCACTGGCAGTGGCCTGAAAATACCCGATATTTTGCTGGAAGTTCTGCAGGACTTTATCATTGTAATCGACAGCGGCGCTGCTGGAAAGAACCGGCGGCTGACCGATTTTTCGGAGAAATCTTCTGACGAAACTCTTTTTATCAGGATTTCCGGCCAGGTCGTACAACCATAATTTGATAGGCATTCCCAGGAATTTGCTGTTGGGAACGGGCCTGATCAATGGCTGCGTGAGGTGGGTAATTTGTTTCTTCGTTTTTTTGGACAGCGTGCTGTCTGTTATTTTTACGGCAGCCCCCGTATAAAGGGCGTCCCCTTTGGGGACCAGCCGCGTGGTATCGCACGCGCTGAATAGCACCATCAGCAGAATCATCCCCTCAATTACTCTTTTCATCACTAACACTTTCGTTTGGAAAAGACGTTTCATTTTTCGCCGGCTGATTATCCTGCTGACCCCCTTGATTAGGTGTGCTGTTTGATTTTCTGATTGATTTCTTTTTGCTGCGTTGCTGTTTTGTGGTAAATATTTCTTTAAACTTATTGTAGTCTACCGATACGATGAATCCGACGCCCGTTTCAATGACGTAGCCTTCAATAATATCAGTGTAATCATTTTTCCGGTAGGCGCGCAACATATATTTTCCATCCTTGCTCAGTTTATAGGTCACGGAAACATCACTCGCGAGATTTTCCTGTTGGTTGCCGGCAGGTTGGGGACCGGTTAACTGAAAATCATTTCCCACGGTGACCGTCAGCCGGTCATTTAATAAGCGTTTTGAAACACCTACGTTTAAGTCAGTCCGGTTTTGTTGGCTGCCGGTGGTGTAATCCTGAGTGGTCGCCAGGTCAAAATTGATGTCAACTCCGGCAATAAGGTTCTTCGTTAAATTATTGAGCTGTTCGCCCAGTAACCTGCTGGCGCTTTGCATGGCGATAGTGCCTGCATTGGTACTCCCACTGTTGCTTTGGAAAGGATTCTGGCCCACGAAGCGGTTCAGTAACAGTAACGCAAACACCTGTTTGTTCATTTCGCCGGGATCCTGCCTTAGCTGGGCAAGGATGTTTTGCACGGTATTGACCAAGTCAACTGACACATTATAGTTCTTTTCTGTTGGGAGCAAAATATCGAAAGTGATCGTGGGTTTGAGCAATTCTCCGGCCATATGAAGATGCACTTCAAACGGAAGCTTTTGTTTGTAAGGAGTGGGATCACTGGTTATCTGTGCCTGGACCAGGTCGACAGGGGCCGAGTTGGCGATATAGATTGCAGTGACATCTATTTGTGCCGTCGTAGGTTCGCCCGTCCAAACGATGCGGCTACCCTTTTGAATCAAAAACTGCCGCTTTAAAAAATTAAACGCAAGATTATAAGCGCCCTCATTGATCTCATAGGTACCTACCAATGTCACCTTTCCGCTGGCATCAATACCGGCTGTCAGTTGTCCGCTGCCTTTTAACTTCAGGAAGTCTCCGTTAGCCTGATCAAGGATTAAATTAAAAGACGCCGCTTGATTGATTGAAATGTTTACAGAAATATCGTAGCCGACCAGCGATGAAAGGTTGAGCGAATCATAGGGGATCATCAGTGTCGAGTCAACTGCCGGGGAATAGTAATTCACAAAACGAACAATACCTTCCCTGCTGGCCACACCAGGATCTTCCTGGGGCATCACGACCGTGAAATCCGTTTTGTCATCAATGGATAATGTTCCGGTGACTACGGGATGGACGCTGCTTCCCTTTACGAGCAGGTTGGTTGAAAAGACCATTTTGCCATAGAACAGTTTATTATCGTGGGCGGTGGAATTGGTGGCCTGAAAATTCTTCGCCTTTATGCTAAGATCGAAGTCATAATGATAGAAGTCGGTTGTGTTCACATTACCCGCGATGGTCAAAGCATTATTAGCTGTATCCCGGACGGTAAAATTGCTGAACGCAATTCCCTGGTTATTCAAAATAACACCCGCTCCCTTATCTATTTTGAACACGTTGTTGAGCTGCGCCAGGTTGAAATCAGCATCATTAAAGGCGAGGCTGCCATCAATCGATGGTTTATTCAAAGTACCATTTAACGAAATTTTGCCCGATAAAGAGCCCCTCGCATTCTTGATAGCACCTTTCGAAAATCCTTCCACCGCTTTCATTTGAAGGGAAACAATGTTGATAACGACATTCGCAGTGCCGGTAGACGTTCCAGTCAGGTACGTTCCGTTAATTGTCACCTCATTGCCTTTCCCTTGTAGGTTAATATTCCCGTAATACCCGCCAGCTGCCTGGTTGCCCAATTTAGCGGTCAGATTGCCGATGGTGTCCTTGTAGACGCTTAGGTCATTGATCAGGAGATCTGCCGTAACGGTCGGCGCAGCAGTATTGCCGCTGACCACCGCGTGTCCATTCAATAATCCATCAACGATCAAGGAATCTTTCTGAATAATGCTAGTTAGCGTTGCTATTTTGAAATCCTTAAAATTTACCTGTACGGCCACCGCCTGTTTGTCCCCTGAACTGTTGACGCTGAGCTCTTGCTGTCCCTGGCGCAGCGCAAAATCCTGGGCACTGAAATGGCCCTTATCATAGGCCAGGGAATTACCCGGATCAATCGCCCATTTTTCATAGTTCAGTTGTAAATTTTCTGGGTTTAGCCGGAGATGATAGGTGCCATTCGCGGTATTATCCAGCTGGCCGCCCAGGTGGTACTTGTCAACTGATTTTTCATCTTTCACATTCAGGCTGAAGGTGAGCGTTTTTTTGGTAAGGTCGCCGATCAGAGCCGTGCTGTACATGTCAAATGAAGGTCCGTTTTTAATTTCATCAAAAGATAAATTGTAGGCAAGGATATTTTTTTTGGCGCCCGCGGTAATGTTCAAACCGTTGATGACATTGGCGCCGTAAACAATATGCGGCAGATGCAGCGCAACATTCCAACTGGTATCATTGATGAAAGTCCCACTAAGCATAACTGGATGTAATTCGGTTAAAGAAGGTAGTAGTGCCAGCAGCTCCGGGTTTTGTGTCAGCGTGGCGCTAACGGAAAAATGATACGCAGCCACTGCAGTGACTTTTTGGGCGGAATCTGCCGCTAAATAACGATCGGGCAAATGTTGAAAGATGGTTGCCAGCTGGGTTAGTTGATACCGTCCCGTCAGTGACGCATTCAAAAAATCGGTATGGAGCACAAGGCTGCGTTCGCCCTGGGTACTCGTATCTGCATTTAACAAAAGTGAATCAAGGGTGATCCTTTTTCCCTGTTTAACCACGACCGTATGCAGCACCGATAAACTTCCCAAAAGATGATCCGGATCAATATTGGAAAAATCTGCATGGATGACGCAGTGAGCAACGATTGGTTCGGAAGTAAAGTGAAGTGGCTGCGTCTTTATACTATCCACGGTGGCGAAGACCTTCAAAGAACGGGAGCCGGCAGACAGGGTACCAGTGGCCAGCAAGGAAGTTTCCATGTTCGGATCATGGACCGCGGCCTGCACTTCGAAATTGTTGTTATTGACCTGCCCATTTACGGAAATATTGGAATAATCATAATGGTTGATGGTGATTTGCCGGATGGAGGCCGTGACAGAGAGCTGAGCATGTCCGATCTTCATGCCCCGGCCGTCGGCGGTCGCGTCTGCATCTACAATGCCCAGGGAGGAGTTTTGCAGTATGGTGCCCAGCGCTAATTGGTGGGTATGCAATCTAAGATGGTACTGCGCATTTTTTTGATCCGTCAATTGGGCCAGCGTGCCCGCGAGGACGGCACTCCCCATACTGCTGGTCAGGGCCAGATTGGTGCGAAGAGTATGGGCGTTTCCCTGGACAAGACCCGAAACAGAAAGGGAAGCCGGAATGGTAATACCGGCAGGTATACGTCCTTTTGGAATCAGCCCGAGTATATCTGTTTTATTCGTCCGCAGATAGTTGATCGATAGGTCTGCCGTGGTTTTTTGCGGATTTGGCAAGCCGCTTATGGCTCCATGCACGTCCAGACTGGTGCCCGTCAATCCACGGATGGTCAATTTTTCCAGCCGTAAATTGTTGACCGTTCCTGTTATTCGCGCGTCCGACAGCAATGTGGCAGCCCCCGGGAGCGAAAGGCCAGCCGACCGTAGCTGTGGCAGAAAAAATTGCAGGTCATTGATTGCAATCTTGCTCTGCTGTAAATCTATTTCAAGGCCCAAGGCACCCGGATTTTTTTGCACCGCCTCCAAAGATGGGTAGGAGAGGGCAACCGTATTTTTTATCGAAGATCCAGGCGTTTCAAGATCCAGGTTTCTCAGGGAAACACCCGATGGATTCCAATCGAAGTCGGTGGTGAGGCGGTTTACCATAAACCCGCTCCGTTCTTTTGCGCTGGCTGATGCGATATTGGCCGAGATGGAGTCGGTAGTGAAAGAAAGATGCTGCGCTTTTAGCGACAGGTTGGAAAGATACAGGTGAGAGTAGTCCAATCCGCTAATAGTATGGGGCGAAGAATTGTCATCATATTTAACACTGCTGTTAGTGATGGTAACGGTCTCCGAAATTATTTTAAAGGCATCGGTCGCCGAGCTGGACGATCCGGTGTCAGCGGCAGACGTGGTTGCTTTGGATAGGCCGGTTGTTACCGCGATGGCAGTTTCGGTGATATCAGCCTTTTGGAAGACATATGTCCCGGCGGCAACGTCTAGTTTTTTTGGACGCAGTACCAAACCGCCAATCTTGAAAGAGGAAAGGATACCTGAAGGATCATTCCTGTAAGCCACATCAATATCTGTGAGGTTGATTTCTTTGTTTTGAAACTGCAATTTGTTTTTCGATGGGCTGCCGGGCGAAATCGCCGATTTGGCAGAGGAGGGTTGCAATGGTTGCAGTTCAAAGAAATGGCCGTGTAAACCGTTGAGTTTCACGAGGGGAACATCAAAAATCATGTGCGCAGGGTCAAATGTCGAAATCTTCATTTCCAACTGGCCGACGCTCAGCTCTATATCACTTCCGCCGTAAGTGTCCTGAAACAAAATGCGTGATTGGCTGACTGACAATTTTCCCAGGGTCATGGTCGTGGACAAACTGCCCTGTGTAGCCGTGTCCGAAGAACTGCCGGATGCAAAGGCGTCAACAATAAACTGAAAATTAAAGGAGGTGTCGGGTGATTGTCTTTTAATTTTTGCTACGATGTGGTCCACCGAAATGGCTTCAATATCTATATCTTTTTTGAGCAGTTTAAGCATGCTGATATCGACCACCAGTTCGCCGCCATAGAGCAAGGTGTCTTTGGTCCGGTCTCTTATAAGAACGTCTGCCAACGAAATGCTTACCGGAAATTTTATCGATAATCTCCCGATTTCAACAGGGGTTTTTAGCTTATGTTCGAGGTAGGAAACGATTTTTTTACGTGCAAAATTTTGAACCGCCGTTGTCTGGATAAGCAGCAGCGCGATCACAATCAACGATAGTACAATCGCGGAAATCCACACCAACACCCTGCCGGCCTTGGCAATAACCGATCGTTTTTTCCGGGTGCGTTTTTGCTGATGCTCCATACACTATTTGGCTCGTGCGATTCTACAATCTTTTTTAGCGTTTACGAGCATAAGACCAACATTCCTGCCAAGTTACCCGCACAGCCTTTTTTTGCGGTGGGACTGCGTTTCCGTTTTGCTTTCAAGAGCCGCTCGGTGACCCCTTTGTTTTAAACATAAGGCTAGGGGGCAAAAAATTCCACAAAAGATGGTAAAACATCCTGGAAGCTAACTTAAACCGCCTGAACGAGGAATTCATGCAGGAGGTGGTTTGGGCCGGGGGTGCACCGGTGACGGAGGAATCGGATCCGGCAAATGAGAAAAATTTGTTGGCCGCCGGTCAAACAAAGGGCTCCTAAATATCCATGTAGTAAAAGATACATTTTTGGTACCTTACCTTCTTTATTCAAATAAAATGTATGGTGACTTTATGAAGTACAACCCGGTTACTAATTTTATCAATGGCCAATTCACTGGTTCAGTGCAGGAAAAAAATATCGACGTGATTTCTCCCATAGACGGCACCTACCTTTCGAAAGTCTGTTTGTCGTCGTCAAAGGACCTTGATCTAGCGGTAGGTGCGGCGAAAAATGCGTTCCCGTCGTGGAGTAAAACGCCGATTAAAGAAAGAGTGCAGGTTTTTTTTAAGTACAGGAATTTATTACAACAGCATATCCAGTCACTGGCTGCATTGTGTTCCGAGGAAAACGGGAAGACTATCAGCGAATCCGTTGCAGAAATTGAAAAGAGTATTGAGCTGACCGAATTTGCTTGTTCACTGCCTCAACTAATTGGCGGCGAAGTACTGGAAGTGAGCCGCGGCGTCGAGTGCCGCATTGAACATGTCCCTTTGGGTGTTGTAGCTTCAATAGTGCCTTTTAATTTTCCCAGTATGGTTCCTAACTGGACGATCCCCAATGCCATCGCTTTGGGGAATTGCATGATCTTAAAACCTTCAGAAAAAGTGCCGCTGAGCGCTGGTAAATTGGCGGCATTGCTGCAAGAAGCCGGCTTGCCGGACGGCGTATTTAATATCGTCAATGGAGATGCGGAAATCGTAGAGGCGATTTGTGATCACAAAGGGATCGAGGCAGTATCCTTCGTTGGTTCTACCAAAATCGCCCAAGTGGTTTATCAGCGAGCTACCCATCATTTGAAAAGATGCCTGGCCCTGGGTGGCGCAAAAAATCACCTATTGGTTTTGCCTGATGCGATCCCTGAGATGACCGCCCACAATGTGGTGGCCAGCATGAGTGGTTGCGCCGGGCAGCGCTGCATGGCGGCAAGTGCCATGGTGGGAGTCGGAAGTATTGACCATATTATTGCCAAAATATGTGAGGAGGCAAAGAAGATCATTCCGGGCGAAAATCTCGGGGCTGTGATCAACAAGGCTGCGCAGGAACGAATAGAAAAATATATCACCGAGGCAGAACAACAGGGGGCGAAAATTTTGGTAGATGGAAGAAACGTCCAGGTGGAGGGAAAAGAAAACGGAACCTACGTAGGTGCTACCGTTATTGATTTTGTTACTCCTGCTATGTCCGTGGCTACCGAAGAGATATTCGGCCCGGTAATTAGTATTATGCGCGCAACTACCGTCGAGGAAGCGGTAGCAATCGAAAATGCAAACCCGTATGGTAATGCTGCCAGCGTCTTTACACAGAATGGCGCTATGGCCCGCTATATCATCGACAAGGCCAGCGCCGGGATGATCGGCGTGAATGTTGGCGTGCCGGTGCCCCGCGAGCCGTTTTCTTTTGGTGGGTGGAACGATAGTAAATTTGGCGTTGGGGATATCACCGGCAAAAGTTCGATCGAGTTTTGGACAAAATTGAAAAAGTCAACCATTAAATGGAATCCGCAAGCGGGAGTCAATTGGATGAGTTGACCCAAATCTTTCCCGTTCAAGATGATTGAAGTGGCCGGGCCGCTGTAATGGGGAAGCACCGTAAAATTTTCTGGTATTGATTTTATTTGGCATTTCCGCTACAATACTAAATAAGGACATATGGAAACTCTTGAAAAGTGGGCACCGCAAAAATCCCGGGTTGCCGAGGTCATCCAGAATAACCAGGACTACACACTTTTTTCCTGGAGCAAACAAAAGGGCACGCATCCTATTGCCGTCGAGCATGCCAAAGGGGTGTACCTGTTTGATTTTGACGGGAAGCGCTACATCGACTTTTCATCCGGCCTCATGAATGTAAATATTGGTCATGGTGACCAACGTGTTACCGCGGCTGTCATGAAACAAATGCAGGAGGTAAGCTATGTAACTCCGTCCTGCGTAACGATGGCTCGGGGAGAACTTGGTAAAAAGCTGGCAGCGATTTGCCCAGGTGAACTGAATAAGGCTTTTTTTACGTTATGCGGCGCTTCATCCATAGAAAATGGTATTAAACTGGCCAGGCTATACACCGGCAGGCATAAAATATTGACCCGTTATCAATCCTATCATGGATCTACCAATGCCGCCATGGCAGCTAGTGGTGACCCGCGCAAACTTCCGGTGGATTCTTTGCAGCCGGCCAATTTTGTCCATTTTGACTTGCCGTATCTATATCGGTGGGAATATGGCGAGGAAAATTTATTAAAAGAAAGCGTTGCTCAATTGGAGCGGATCATTGCCTATGAAGGCCCGGGTAATATTGCGGCTATTTTGCTGGAGGGTGAATCAGGTTCTTCCGGGTGCATGCAATATCCCGGGGGGTACCTGAAAGCAGTCAGGGCATTGTGCAACAAACATGGCATTTTGCTTATTATGGACGAAGTGATGAGTGGCTTTGGACGTACGGGAAAATGGTTTGGCTTTCAAAACCACGACATTATTCCTGACATGATTGCTATGGCTAAAGGATTGACCTCAGGGTATCTTCCGTTCGGATGTTTGATGGTGACTGATACCATCGCTTCCAAATATGACGAAGCCACTTTGCCGCTCGGATTAACCTATTCGGCCCACCCCGTGTGCTGCGCGGCAGCCCTGGAGGTATTGAACATTTATGAGGTGGATCACCTCATAGCCAATGCAAGTACCATAGGTAAGTACATAGATAAAAGCATGGGGGAACTGGCAAAAAGACATCCAAGTATCGGTAATTGGAGAAATACCGGCTTGCTAGGCTGCATTGAATTGGTAAAGAACCGCGCTTCGAAAGAACCGATGGCACCCTTTAATGCAAAACCAGATGAAATGGCCGTTATGAACCAGGTGGCAAATAAGATCAGGGAGCTGGGAATGTACACATTTGTCAGGTGGAATTTTATTTTCATAGCCCCACCGTTATGTATTACCAAGGAACAGGTCGATGAAGGACTGGCCATCCTGTCGGAGGCTATCTTGATCGCCGACGCGGCTGCAAATTAACGGGGTGAAACAATTACCGCCTGCCAGACAAACGTCCCCGTATGTTCCATGGCCGCCATGCCTGCACTGTCAACGAAGGAGATCGTCCGGTTGTATTTTATGCAACCGGCTGTCCGCACCCAACCGGTTTCCCCCGGAAGAAGAAAGGCCGGGAAGGATGTTCTCCGCTGCAAATCTTTGCGGGTCGATGTATTGCTGCTAAATGATGATCAAGGAAAGCTATTGTAGATGTAATTTTTTAAAAAATTCCGCTTCTTCGATTTCCTGCACTCCACCCGGCCGGAGGTCCCCCAAATGTAAATCCTCAATGCGAAGGCGTATTAATCTTTTGCAACGATGGTGAACGGCCGCCATCATTTTGCGTACCTGCCTGTATTTGCCTTCATATAAACCGATCGACAACCAGGTGCATTCACCATAGGGGCAAAGTAAGCCGATATGGGGATGCAGCTCCTCCGGATGCGCCACCATCTCCGTCTTGCAGCCCGGAGTGATATACTGTTCGCCGCCCTGTATGCGGATCGAAACGCCGTTTCTCAATTGATCCAGGGACTGTTGGCTTATTCGATTATTCACCTGGACAAGGTAGACCCTCTCATGAGCCGCCGTCGTGGAAAACAGCAGACGCGTCACCTTTTTATTGGTAGTAAGGATCAATAATCCCTCAGAGTCTTTGTCTAACCGCCCGACGGCATGAGTCCCCTCCGGAAAATAAAAATCAAGGTCACCCAGCAGACGGACCTGGTGCGGGCTGACAAACTGAGATACCATGCCGGCGGGTTTATGGACGATGAAATAACGTTCCTTATTGACTATTTTGTCCTGGTCCATGGTTGTCGTTTAATGGAAGACGATATATTGGTTTACAATCTTGCCGCAGGCCCGGGATAAAAATCTGCCGCTAAAGGTGCGCCCTGTAAAAACATTGCCGCCATTTTCTAAAAATTCCGGATAAGTTGCTAACTTATCAAATGTTTTCGACACATTCCTTCGAATTTCGGCGGTAATGTCACAAGACTTATCCGCTATGTAGTAATTAATCATTTTAGTATGACCAACAACGTTAACTGGGCGGAAGCCATCAAGCCGCTCCTTCGAAAATATAAAGGTGTCAAACACCCCCTTGCCTACGAGAACGTCTACCAGTTAATCGTTATGGTGGTCTTGTCGGCCCAGGATTCGGATAAACATATTAATGAAGTCGCGCCAAAATTTTTTGACGCGTTCCCCGATATGAGCGCCTTATGCAAAGCACGTCCCGAAAAAATTTTGGAGAAGACCCTTGGTGTCCGCGGTTTCGCCAAAAAGGCGGCATGGCTGTCCGCCATAGCACAAAAAATAAAGACCGATAAGGCGATTCCACTTGTACTGGCAAAACTGACAGAACTGCCAGGCATCGGACGAAAGTCTGCCAATGTCATCTTGCGGGAAGCCGGCAAAAAGCCCGAAGGAGTCATTGTAGATCTGCATGTAGTCCGCGTAGCGCCGCGACTGGGGATAGCCACCGGCACCGATCCAAAAAAAATTGAATGGCAGATGATGCAGGCACTTCCCCAAAAGCAGTGGGAAGCAGGAATGGCGATGTCATTCCTCGGACGGGAAATTTGCCGGCCAAAAGATCCAAAGTGTACGGTTTGCGTTATGAATAAAGTCTGTCAGTATTATAAAGCGAGCAGACTGGGGCAGCAGTCCCCGTCTAGCGGCGCGTAGGAGCCGCTGCTGTCTGTGAGCAAATTGCCCGTGCGATGTTATGGAATCTTATCTTCTGACCGGCAGGTAGGCCGGTGTTCCACCGGGAAATTGCAGGAGTTTGCTACAAAACAGTGTTTGTGGGCGTCACGGTGCAAGGCGTTGGCCGGTTCGATCATTGATTGATGACTGACTACCACGGCGGGATGCAAAGTAACGTTTGTAAAAAATCCACTGCCGTTACCGGATTCTGCCATGGTCCCCGTAGCGTTGTCTTCATATTCCAGCACAATAATTCCCGCCGCCGAGCAAAGATGTAAAAACCACAGCATATGGCAGGAAGACAGTGATGCCACCAGCAATTCTTCCGGATTATAGCGGCTGCTATCGCCCCTGAAGGCGGGATCGGAAGAAGCGTTAATGACGGCTTTCCCCTGAACACTGATAGTGTGGCTTCGTTCGTAAGAGGTATAATTGAGGGTGCCCTTTCCGCAATTGCCTGTCCATTGAACGATTGTCTTGTAAGTATGATTTTTCATTGATAGCTGTAAAGATACATCCTGGAAACGTCTCGCCGGGTCGTGCACGGGTTTTTGCGGACCCTTTACTGGAAGCCACAAAGCTCCGCCGCCTGGCACCAGGTTTGTCTTGGGAATTGCTGCTCTTAATTGCCGGAACGCTTGCTCAATGCGCCACAAACCCAGCCTACGAAGGCACCTGCTACGGCAGACATCAGCGCAAAAACACCGACGTCGGCCACAGCACCCTTGACCGTGGAAAGGTTGCTGGTAGCGAAGGACACAAAATCATAGGAACCCGCACTGAGAAGTCCAAGAACAGCGCCCGTCAAAAGACCTGTTCCCGCTGATTTGACGCCCGATTTTACGAATACAAAAGATAAAAGAAAGCCCATACATAAATTGCCGAGCACCAGCGACCACCATACATATTGGTCCATGTTTCGGTTGACGCCGGAAGCCGTGCCAGCATTCTTCATAAAAAAGTCGGACATCAGTTTTCCATAGACCAGGTATCCAACGAAGAAATATACGATCCCGCCTACGATTCCGCTCAAAAAAAACTTCTTTGTGTTCATACATATTTATTTTACGGTGAAAGAAATAAAAACAGGGTGAAGGTTCCGGTGAACTTGGTATTCATGGGGTGGAGATATTACCGAACCCTGGCCGGATTGCCGGCGATACATCTGACTCCCGTCGTTGTTATCAGTCCCCGCAGCAACGGATGGATGGAACCCCGCGACCAGAATCTCATGGTCGAATCAAAAAAAGAAAAAGTAGTATACTAAGAAACCGCGTACGGTTATTTTTTCATTGCTAATACCGGTAGTTGCGAAAGCGGCACCACATTATGAACCGGCTTGGTGGCTTTCAGGTAGGCAAAAATTGCCTTCAGTTCTCCGTCAGTCATTTGCGCGATTCCTTGCCATGGCATTGGCGGCAATAAATCTCTCCCCTCCGGCAGTCCCTTCCACTTACCGTTCCGCATGGCAAATATGAATTGATCTTCCTTCCAACCGCCGATACCTGTAGAATCGGACGTGATGTTGGCGGCATAGGAAATCCCCCAGGGACCAATCCATTCTGTGAGTCCACCGGTGACGCCCAGTCCTTTGCTCTCAATTTCCTGGCGGTCCACTTTGGGTTCTGGCGACTGCGATGGATGACCGGACAATTCCAGGTCCATATTATTTTCAGGTCCTTTTGGCCCCATTTTTTTGGGGGTATGGCAATCGTTACAGCCACTGATACTCACCAGATGTGCCCCCCATTGTACCTGGCTGGCATACCCGTTATTATTGGTTAAAACTGCCGTTGTTGAATCTTTGACAACGGCGATGTCGTTCGATTTGCCTTCAGTACAGTGCGTACCAACGAAGGTTGCAGACAGTAGTGCAAGCAGCATACCCAAAGATTTTCCTTTCATGAAACTTTGCAGGTTAGATTATTATGTAATTGGGTTCCGTTCAAGCAGGTGTTTGCCATTAGAGAGAGGCAAGTGATTGATCAGGCAAGTCGCAAGACGAAAATAAGTAATATTATCGAATCTCCAAAGAATGTCTAGGAGCCATTCAGACCCCTTGTACCGGAGAATGCGCGATGAAACTTGCGTCCTAACGTGCTTATTTTCTTTTGCAGAGCCAATTATTGGATTCGAACCAACGACCTGCACATTACGAGTGTGCCGCTCTACCACCTGAGCTAAATTGGCTTTTTTTCAAAAATATAATAAATGGCGTAAAGCGTATACCAAATATCAAATTTCTTTTTGCATGACCACAAATTCCAGTGCTTGCCTGGGAATGCCGAATTTTTCATCCTTTGGAAACGGTTTCGTCTTGCCGGTTTTCTTATAGCCGTGGTGTTCATACCACCTAATCAAATCGGTCCGGACCGAAATGACCGTCATTTCGATCACCGGGCAACCGTGCGATCTGGCATAAGCCTCGGATTCTTGCAGCAAGAGCTTTCCGATTCCCTTTGCCTGCTCCAAAGGCGATACGGTTAACAGGCCTAAAT
>Ga0075030_100002826_pt1 | contig 15800 bp, 11 predicted proteins | sample LitLauG_LLR_2012_FD_71393 | JGI IMG/M metagenome (GOLD analysis project Ga0075030, IMG submission 71393) | Freshwater sediment microbial communities from Pennsylvania, USA - Little Laurel Run_MetaG_LLR_2012 | ecosystem: Environmental > Aquatic > Freshwater > Creek > Sediment | place: USA... | reverse complement strand
GTTTGCGAGAGAAGCCCAGCGAGCGTTCGAGCCAACGCGCCGGAAGCAGTTTTGCGGAGAGCAGGGCGACCAGCTTTTCCGAGAGCCGCGGATTTTCCGCCAGATCTTCCACGAAGATGATTTTTCCCGGGGGCTCGATCTTCACTTTTTCGAGGAAGAGTTTCGAGGTGACTACAGTTTTCAGCTCGCACTGGCGCGCGCACGAAGCTAATGACTCGTTCGATGTCGTGTAGTTCAGATTGATGGGCACTTTGCCTTGCAGCAGAGCGGCCCAGTTCACCAGCGCTCCGGGAATCGAGGGCGGCAGCAGGATGCCGACCATGTTCTGGTCTTGCCAGAGGGGGCGCAATCGGCGCGCCAGGAAAACGGTCTTTGTAAGCGCCTCGCCGAATGTGACTTTTGGCGTGCGGCCATCGGCCATCGCGAATCGCCCTGCGTGGCGTCGCGCCATTTTAATGAACGAGCGCGTCAACGGCTTCATGTAGCGCCGGCGCCGTTGAAAGGCATCCACGCCAAGTTCCTGCACGGCGGTGCGCACTTCGCTGGTGCTGGCCGTTGCAGGTAAGGGTTTGCCAAACGTGACGCGCACCGGATACGGAATGTGCCGCGGCAGCTTCCACAAAAAGCGCCCACCGGAAAAACTGAAGATCGAGCCCCACAGGCCGTCGATGTTCACCGGAATGATGGGTACGTCGATACCTTTTACGATGCGTTCGAAGCCGCGGCGGAACGGCAGCAGTTGCCCGATGCGAGTGATTTCGCCTTCGGGAAAAATGCAGACCACTTCGCCGTTGCGCAGGGCATCGGACGCCTCGCGCAACGAATGAATCATTTCGCGCGGGCCCTGGTCCGAAGCGATGGGAATGATCTGCAGAATCTTGGCGAACGGCTTGATCAGCGGGTGATCGTAGACTCCTTTGAACATCAGGAAGCGGATAGGGCGATCGGTTGCAGACAGCAAAAGAATCGCGTCCACCCAGGAAGAGTGGTTGGGGGTGAGCAGCGCCCCGCCGCGTGCGGGGATGTTTTCCTGACCTTTGAGGTCGAGGCGATAAAGAGTGTGGGCCGCAATCCAAAGCAGCAGCCGGAGCAGGGAATCGGGCAGCAGCCACAAAACATAGGCAAGCGCCGCGAGGGTGGCGAGCGATGTCCAGAAGAAAATGCCCGCGGAGCCCAGGTGCAGATAGTGCTTGAGGAGGTAAAAAGCGCCTGAAGCGCCAAGGATGCCGATGAACGAATAGAGGTTTGCCGCAGCCAGCACGCCGCCGCGATGCTGCTCTTCGGGGCGATGCTGAATCAGCGCGCTGATGGGCACAATGAAGAAGCCGCCGGAAAAACCAAGCGCGGCAAGCAAAAACAGCACGGTGTTGAACGGCAAGCCTGGCGCGGCAAGCGCGAAACCAAAAATCGTTATGCCGATTGCGCCCAGCGGAATCAGCCCATATTCAATTTTCCCACCGGAGAGATAACCGGCCGCCAAGCTGCCCAGGCCGATGCCGATGGCAATGGAAGCTTGCAGAAAGCTGCCGTGGGTCGCGGTAACGTGCAAGACGTCTCGCGCGTAGAAAACGATGTCGAATTGCAGCAGAGCACCAAGAAAGAAAAAGTAAGTGTTGCCGAGGACCGCCAGCCACAGAACGCGATCCTGGCCGATGAGCTTGCCTTGCGCGAAAAGATCTTCCAGGAAATTGACGCGGAATTGTTTCGCTGGATCGGCTGCGGGAACCCTGGAGATGCCCAGGCTAGTGGCGAGCCCAATCACGGAACAAACCAGAAAGAAAATACCGGAATAATACTCGCGGCCGACGAACATCTCGGATAATTTCGCCCCCGCCACTGTTCCTACGATGGCGGCAAGGAACGTGCCGAGTTCAATGACGCCGTTGCCCCACGAAAGCCGCTTCTCCGGCAGAATTTCCGGCAGCAACCCGTATTTCGATGGTCCGAACAGCGCTCCCTGCGTGCTGGCCAGAAACACCGCCGCCATGGACATGGGCATGCTGTGCGCGGCGAAGCCGGCGATGGCAAAAAGCATCACGCCGATTTCAAAGACTTTCGTCCAGATGGTGACGGTGCGCTTGCTGAATTTGTCCGCGAAATACCCGCCGGTCATCGAAAACAAAATAAATGGCAGCGCAAAGAGCGACCCCACCAGCAGGACTTTGGCTTCTTCTTCATCTGGAGAAAGATTCGTGCCGATGATCAGGAAGATGACCAGGTATTTCAGAGCGTTGTCGTTGAAGGCGCCCTGAAACTGCGTGGCGATGAGGCTCCAGAAGCCGGCGCGCCAGGAACGGGGAGTGTCGCTCAAGCGGGCAAGACCTCCGTCGGGCAATTCAGAATGAGGCGGTTCGCTATGAATCGTCGCAAAACCGCAATGTTTTGGATAGAAATTTCTTCAACGGGCGTGTGAAAAGGGAATCAGTTCCACGGCGACATCCGGCCCAAACTGTCGCACGCTGCGGACTGTCAGGCGGGATGCATCAAACGCGCCGCCCTTCACAAAAGGCACCTGCAAACTCCCGGCAATTTTTGGCGCGTAGAAAAGCACCAGCTTGTTCACTAATCCCGCCCCGAGCGCCGCTCCATTAAGCTCTGGCCCGGCCTCCAGCAGCACGCTGAGAATATCTCGCCGGCCTAATTCCGTCAGAACCGCTGCAAGATCGATCCCTCTACGTCCCTTTCTCATGTGGACCAGTTCGACGCCAGCATTTTGCAATTTGCGCGCCTTGGGTGATTTCAGCGGCGCGGCCGTGAAAGCAAGCAGATCGTCGTCAGCCGTCTGCACGATTCGTGCCTTGGGTGATAAGCGTAGCCGCGTATCCAGAATGACGCGGAGCAAACGCCGCCGTCTTTGCAAGCCGCTGCGGTCCGTCAGCAGCGGATCATCGGCCAGGATCGTGCCAATCCCGGTCAGCAGCGCGTCCGCAGCGTTTCGCATGTGATGCACTTCCGCGCGCGACTCTTCGCTGGTGATCCATTCCCGCTTTTTGCCTTTACGCGCTTTGGGCATGGCCAGTTGCCCATCCAGCGTCATCGCCGACTTCAGCGTCACGAACGGCCGCCGCGTCTTGATCCAATGCGAAAAACCTTCGTTCAGCCGTTGCGATTCCTCTTCCAGTAAACCGCTCTCGAGGGCAATTCCTGCTTCCCGCAACCGCTCAAATCCTCCGACCCGGTTCTTGGGATTTGGATCCTCCATCGCGCCAACCACTCTGGCAATCCCGGCCGCAATCACCGCCTCGCTGCACGGGCCGGTGCGCCCGGTGTGATTACAGGGCTCCAGCGTGACGTAGAGCGTCGCACCGCGCGCGCTCTCACCCGCCTGCTTCAACGCCACAATCTCCGCGTGATCCCGCCACTCGTACTGGTGAAAGCCCTCGCCGATGATCGCGCCATCTTTCACGATCACGCATCCCACCGTTGGATTGGGGCTCGCCAGGCCAACGCCTTTGCGCGCCAGTTCCAGTGCGTGTTCCATAAAGCGTTGATCGTGGGAATTCACGGTGTCAGTTGAACAGCGAATCCGCGTAGGTTTGCGCGTCGAACGGGACCAGGTCGTTGATCTGCTCGCCGGTGCCGACAAAGCGAATCGGCAAGCCCAGTTCTCGTGATATGGCGACAACGATGCCGCCCTTGGCCGTGCCGTCCAATTTCGTGAGGATAATTCCGGTCACGCCCACCGCGGAAGTAAATTCGCGCGCCTGCGCCAGGCCGTTTTGCCCGGTCGTGGCGTCCATCACCAAAAGTATGTCGTGCGGCGCTCCGGGAATCACTTTCGCCGCGGTGCGCTTCATCTTTTCCAGTTCCTGCATCAGGTTCGATTTCGTGTGCAGGCGTCCGGCGGTATCCACAATCACTGCGTCAGAGCCGCGCGCCTTCGCCGCCGCCATCGCGTCGTAAACCACCGCCGCTGGGTCAGAGCCCGACTTCTGCTTGATCACTTCCACACCGTTGCGCTGCGCCCAAATTTCCAACTGCTCGATCGCCGCGGCTCGAAACGTATCCGCCGCACACAGCACCACGCTGCGGCCTTCCTGCCGCAAGCGATTCGCCAGCTTGCCGATGCTGGTGGTCTTCCCCGCGCCGTTCACGCCTACAATAAAAATCACGCGCGGATCGTTGCCATTCGCCGCGCCCGCAAGCGTCGGCGTGTTGCCGTAAACATTCAGCGCACGAAACACATGCGCCTTGATTTCGCGCTTCAACTGGTCGCCGTTGTTCAGTGCATTGCGCGCCATCTGCTCCCTCACGGAGTCGAGAATCTCCCGCGTGGTCTTCACGCCAAGGTCCGCCGAAAGGAGTGCCGTTTCCACTTCCTTGAGCACGGAAGGATCAATCTGCCGCCCGCCTTGGGTAATGGTATCGAGCGTATCGGCAAGCGCTTCCTTCGTCTTGCCGACAGACTCTTTCAGCCGCTCCAGCAGCGTAGGTTCAGGTTTTCCGAAAAGGGTTATCATCAGATTGGTCCGCGCGTGCCAAAAGTCACGAAAGAAATAGTGTAACAGATTTGGTTGAGCGCCTTCGGAGGAATGGGTCGGGTGCACAGGGAGAAATACCTGTGCCACGCGGTTAGACGTGGACTTCGACCGCAGTGAGACGGAGCTTGCCAGCTTTGATGGCGGAGTCGAGGGCGGCGACGATGGATTCGTCAAACTTCGATCCCGCCAGCGCCTTAATGCGGCCAAGTGCATAATCCAAGTCCATGGCTGTCTGATAGGGGCGATTGGTGGTCATGGCATCGAGCGTATCGGCCACGCCGATGATGCGCGCCATCTGCGGAATCTGCGGCCCGGTCAATCCATAGGGATACCCGCGCCCATCCATGTGTTCATGGTGCAATTCGATGCCGGGCAACATTTCCTTGAGTTGCGAGACGGGACGCATGATGTTCGCGCCCTTCGTCGTGTGCGTCTTCATGATCTCGAACTCTTCCGGCGTCAGCGAACCCGGCTTCTTCAACACGCGGTCGTCCACGCCGATTTTTCCAACGTCATGCAGCAGCGCGGCGATCCGCAGCTTGTCCAGTTCTTCGGCGGACAGCTTCATCTCCTGCGCGATGATCATGGAATACTTCGCCACGCGGCCCGAATGGCCTCGCGTATACGGGTCCTTTTCGTCGATCGCAGCCGCCAGCATGCGGATTGAGCCGATGAACAACTCGCGGTTTTCTTCCGCGGCTTGCTTCAGCCTCTCGATGTATTCTTCGATGTCGCTGGCCATCAGGTTGAAGTTTTCGGCCAGTTCGCTGATTTCGGCGGCGCCGGCGACGGGGGTGCGCTGGTGGAACTCGCCGCGGCTGATGGCGCGCGTGGAAGCGGCCAGCGAACGGATCGGCGTGCTGATGCCGACGGCGAAGAAATAACCAAAGAGAATGGCGACGAGCACAACCACGCTGACGAACGCCAGCGCCTGGCGATTCAATTCCGTAACGCCCGCATCCGCCCGCGCCTCATTCAGGCTGCGTTCCGCGATCACCGCCCAATCCACTTCCGGAAACGTGCTGTACGTACCCACCATTTCGGTCGGCCGATTGTTCTCGGTCTCCAGGAAACGCAGCGTGGCCGTGTTGCGCAAATCCTTGGGCAGAGCCTTGATCTGCGCCACCAGATGGAATTTTTCGCTCAGATCCTCGCCCGGCACAAAATGCTTCGTGTCCGGATGAGCCACCAGGTGGCCGTAATGGTCCACCACAAATACGTTGCGTCCGCGCACATTCGCATCCTGCAGCCGCCGCAAAATCGGATCCAGAGAAATCACTGCCGCCAGCATCCCCGTAAAATTATCCTGTGCGTCCTTCAGCGGCATGGCGATCACAAACGCTGGCCGGTTGTCCGGGGCCAGCGCCAGAGGGTCGCTGCGGAACTTCACGGATTGCATGCAGCTTACAAACGCGCGCTGCAGCGCCTTGGCCACGAACGGGTCCTGCTCCGCGCGGAAATTTCCTTGCGAAGCGCTGGTGCCCTTGCCGTCGCGCCCGACGGCGGTCAGGTAGACAAACGACTCGCGGTTGGAATCCGCGAAATTTTCCAGCAGACGGGTCACTTTCGGCTCGTTCACCGGGTCGGTGACGTTATCAATCAGCCCAGTAAGCGCCAGAATTTGTCGCTGGCTGATCAACTGCTGCGTGACGTTGAATTCGAAGTATTGGACTTCCTGCGCCAGCGAGCGGGTCAATTCCGTCTGCTGCACGCGCTCCGTATCCACCAGTTTTTCTTGGCTAAGTTCCAGCACCTGACGGTGATACAAACCAATCGGGAGCGCGCTCACAAGCAGGAGCGCACCGAGCACAAGCCAGAGGATGCGCACCCGGCCGGAACGGAGGCGCGTCAAGATCGATGGAGCGGTATCCGCCATCGTTAGCATTCCAATTTTAGAAGGCGAGGCCCTCGGAAAGAGGCTGGCCTAAAGGACAGGAGACGCGGAAGTGCAACTAGGCCGGGAGTACTAGAGGGCGTTTTTCGGAATTGGTCTATGCAAGGCCCGCGAGCAGCCATGTGGCTACCCACTGCCAACTACCAACGGCTAACTACCAACGGCTAACTACCGATTACTCCCGCTTCAACGGCCGCTCCATGATGGCACGGATCGCGTCGCGCGGCGGATTCCCCAAATGCAGTATGCTGTGCACCTGCTGCGTGATGGGCAGTTCAATATGGTTTTCCCGGGCCAGGGCCAACAGTGCGGCGGTCGTCCCCACACCCTCGGCCACCATGGTCATGCCGGCAAGAATCTCCGGCAACGCGCGGCCTTGGCCGAGTTCAACGCCCACGCGCCGGTTGCGGCTCAAGCTGCCATAACACGTCAGAATGAGGTCGCCCATGCCCGCCAAACCGCTGAGCGTTTCGGATTTTCCTCCCAGGGCCACGGCCAGGCGCGTCATCTCCGCCAACCCTCGGGTGATCAGCGCCGCCAGCGAATTCGAGCCCAGCCCCAAGCCCTGGCAGGCTCCCGCCGCGATCGCCATCACGTTTTTCATCGCTCCGGCGAGCTCGACTCCCATCACATCGTCGTTGGTATACAAGCGGAATGTCGGGCCGGAGAACTCCTCCTGCAAAAACGAAGCCAGCGCGGCGTCTTGCGAGGAAATAACCACAGCAGTGGGCTGCCCAGCCGCTGCCTCTGCCGCGAACGACGGGCCAGAGAGCACCGCCAGGTTGGGCACAAATCGCGCGTTCATAGCCTGCGAGATCACCTGGGTCATGCGGAAGTGCGTCGCGGGCTCCAGCCCTTTCGTCGCGCTTACAATCGAGACGTCCCGCGGAAAATCGTGCAACGCCTCCGCCAGCACTCCTCGCGTATGCCCCGAGGGCACTGCGCAGATCACGATCTGCGCGTCGTGCAGCACCTCGCTCAGAATCGCCGAAGCTGTAACTCCAGGTGGAATCGCGATTCCCGGCAGATACTTTGGATTCTCTCGCTGCTGTTCGATGGACTGGGCCAGCCCCGCGTCCCGCACCCACAGGCGAATCTGATGCCTGCGCCGGCAGCCGGAAAGCACCACGGCAAGCCCCGTACCCCAGCTCCCGCCGCCGAGAATCGCGATGCGGCTCATTCGGAATCTCCTTTGGATTTGCTAAAGGAAAATTTGGGTTCCGTGCCATCCACCAGCCGCTGCAGATTGGCATCGTGTTTAAACACGACCAGCGCCGAAGCGAACAAAGTTCCGAAGCTGACCACCAGCGGCGGCGCGTGTCCCGGCGCCCAAAGCAAATAGATCAGCAGAGGCATGGCCGCCGCCGCGGCAACCGAGCCCAGCGAAACGTAGCGCCACATCAGCACCACGGCGACAAAAAACACCAGCGCGCCGAGCGCTGCCAGTGGCGCCAGCATTGCAAATACGCCCAGCGCCGTAGCGACGCCCTTGCCGCCTTTGAATTTCAGCCACACGGGATAACAGTGGCCGACCAGCGCCGCGAGCCCCGCCAGCATCATGGGAGCGGCGTGCTGTTCGCTGAAGCGCCCCGCGATCCACACCGCCGCAGCGCCTTTCGCTGCATCCAGCAGCAGCGTGAGAATTCCAGCTGCGGGTCCCACCACGCGCGCCACGTTGGTTGCGCCGATATTGCCGCTGCCGGATTTCCGCAGGTCATTTCCGCCAAAAATTTTTGCGAGGATCAAGCCGAAGGGAATCGAGCCGAGGAGATACGCAAGAGCAAGCAGCTCCAGGTTCATCGGCGTGAGAAAGGACATGCGGCGCTAGCCCCCCGTTGCGAAGCGAACCGTTTGCATCGTAGTGTACTCCGCTCCGGTGGGTTTCAGCTTGCTCTCAATCAGGTGAAAGTGGGAAGCCGTCAGCGTGCCGAAATTGTGCCCCTGCTTTGCCCGTATCACTTCCTGGAGCTTTGGAGTGACGCCCGGAGGCTGAAAGCGCGCCAGCGTCATATGTGGCGTGAACGGGCGATCCTGCAGCGGAAAACCCAGGCAATGCGTCGCCTGATCTATTTCCGCCGCAAGCGATTTCAGATTGGCCGAAGCTTCCAGTCCCGCCCAGAACACGCGCGGACGCTTCTCGTTGGGAAAGAAACCCAGTCCGTGAAAATCCAACTGCACCGGTTCTGGAGATTGCACTCCAGCGAGCGCACCCAGCACAGCCTCCAGTTTCGCGGGTGGTGTTTCTCCCAGAAATTTCAACGTGACGTGCAGATTCTCTGCGCGAACCCATTTCAACTGAGGTGCAATCGCTCGGAACTCCGCCAGCAGCGCGGCGTACGCCACGCGAATGTCATCGGGAATCTCAATCGCGATGAACAGTCGCATGCCGGGCCTGCTCAATTCCCAGAGGGCACGCGGCGGGGCTGCGGCTTACCGTCATAAAGGAAATGCACGCGGACCATGTCCAGCGCAAGCTGCGACGCGTGGAAACGGATCATTTCGCGGTCGCCGGGGAGATGCACCAGCCGCTCCTTGGTCCCGGCTGGCGAGGCCAGCGCGATGTACACCGTGCCAACGGGCTTTTCTTCGCTCCCGCCCCCAGGCCCGGCAATGCCGGTGACACCCACGCCAAACGTGCTGCCAACGCTGCGGCGAATCCCTTCGGCCAGTGCAATCGCGACTTCCGCGCTGACCGCCCCTTTTGCGGCGATCAATTCCGTGGGCACCTCGGTCCATACCGTCTTCCGTTCATTGCTGTAGGAGACTACTCCGCCGAGGAAATAATTCGAACTGCCGGGGATGCGCGTAAGCCGCTCGGCCAGCAATCCGCCGGTGCAGCTTTCCGCCGTGGCAATCGTGGAGCGGTGCGTGGTCAAAAGTTCGGCGACAACCTCTTCGAGTGGCACCCCTTTATGCGCAAAAATGCGGTCGCCCAGGGCCAGCTCAAAACTCCGCACAATTTCTTCCAGTGTGGTTTCCGCCTGCAGCGCGTCGTCGGTCCAGATGCGCAGGTGAATCTGCACTTCGCCCGGCGCGGCAAGAATCGTGGTGTTCACATTCTTGTAGCGCGTATAGATTGGCCGTATGCGTTCTTCGACGTGGGATTCGCCGAGCCCCGTGACGCGGAGTTCCCTGTGGAACATGCGCTCGCCGGAAACGCGGCGCTGCAGCCGGGGCAAAACCTGCTCCAGGAAAAGCGGCTTCAATTCGCGTGGTGGCCCGGGAAGCAGCGCGACCATTCGTCCTTTGTCTTCGATCCACAGGCCCGGAGCGGTGCCGCGCGGATTTTCCAGCACCTCCGCGCCTTCCGGCACCATCGCTTGGCGAAGATTCACGGTGGGCATGTCGCGTTTGAAGCTGCGGAACCGCGCCTCAATTGCGCGCACAACTTCTTCATTGCGTTGCAGGCGGCGGCCCAGAAGTTCCGCCAAGGTTTCGCGCGTCAGGTCGTCTTCGGTCGGGCCCAATCCGCCACTGGCGATCACCACCGGCACGCGATTCAGCGCGTCGCGAAACGCTTCGGCGAGCAGTTCGCGATTGTCGCCGACGATTGTTTTGCGCAGCACCTCAATGCCCAGCTTGTTCAGCTCTTCAGTCAAAAACAGGGAATTGGTGTCCACTCGATCCGGGGTGAGAAGTTCCGAGCCAACCGCAATGATTTCCGCTTTCATGCCAATTATTGTAGCGCAGGGGCTCAGCCCTGTGGCGGCCGCCCTTTTGGAGTGCGGCCGCCGAGCTACCGCTTTTGCGATTTAAGCCTGGAGAAAATATTCAGATTGGTAGCGGAACTGTAGTCCGCAAAGCGGAGGCCCAGCCTCCGCACTCCAATTTGGCCGATCTAAAGTTCGGCCACTACACAGAACGCGGACTATCCCAGCAGCGGCAGTCCCCGGACATTCCAGTCAATGGTAAAAAGCGCGCTGTTCGCGGCAATAATCCCACGTCCGCTTGGCAGCAGCGCCAATCCCACCAGCGCCGGCCCGCTCAACACATGCTCTGCGTGACCCTGAGGCGAGATGCGCACAATCCCCCGCCGACCGCCCAGCGACGCCACCACGTACAAATTCCCTGCCTGATCGAATGCCAAACCCTGGGGCCGGCCCAGCCCGCGATAGAACACGTGCACTTCGCCATTCTGCGTGATGCGATAAACGCGGTCGTAGCTCGACGTCGTTGGCCCGCTCACGTACAGCTCGCCGCTCGGATGAAACGCCAGGTGATATGCAGCCACGGATGGCTCCAGCGTGGCAAAGACAAAAATTTCCCGCTCCGGGCTGATCTTGAAAATCGTTCCGCTGCGATCGCCCACAAATAAATTCCCGCGCGCATCAAACGCCAGGCCCGTTGCGATGCCCATGCCTTCAATCCACTCCTCGCTGCGGCCGTCCGGCGTAACGCGATGAATCGTGCCATCGTGCCGGCAGGAAACGAATAGATCCCCTCCCGGCCCCAGCGCCAATCCCGTCGGATTCACCAGCGACGTCACAAACGGCTTCACCGCATAGCTGGAACTGATCTTATAGAGCGACACCGGCACTCGCTGCCCGCGTGGTCCGCTGAACGTCACATAAATATTGCCTTCCGGATCCACCGCCGGGTTGCTCACTGGGTGCAGGTTATCTGCAATCTGAAAGCCCAGCGAAACCGGAAACGGCTGGCTCTCGCTCTGGGCATTGATGATTTGAATGGTGTTGCCAGCGGCATCTTCCGGGACGCGCGCGATCAGGCGGTTGCTGCTGGCCAGCGCCAGCGGCGCTTCGGCCTCCCCAAATCGCACCAGCGGACGCGCGCCATGGCGCGACGTGAATCCGCTGCCAAATATGGCGATTTCGCCGCCGGGAATGGCGGCGGCCGGAGCAATCCGCTCAATGTGGGGAATGCCGTTCTTTTCTGTCGTAGTACCGAACCCGAATTTCATGGCCTTGCCCGTGATTTACAGCCAATGAAAGTGTAACGCGAGACGCAAACAAATGGCAGCGTACACCCCGGCCATCCAGTCGTCGGCCATGATGCCCCAGCCGCCAGGAAGCTTTTCCAGCCGCCGGCAGGGAAACGGCTTGGTGATGTCGAACAAGCGGAACAACACGAACCCGGCCAGTAGGAATTTCCAACTCAGGATGCTCATGCCGCTATAAATCGCAAACGTCACGGCATCTTCCGGCCGCACCAGTGTCATCGGAGAGATCGGCGCGAGCCCCAGAATCAATGCCAGATGTACGCCGGATACTTCGTCGATCACCACATATTGCGGGTCTTCGATGCCCGCAAACCGCGCCACCTGTCCGCTAGTCTTCACGCCGAGATACGCAAGCACCAGCCAAACAGCAATAGACGGCACAAGCAGCAGAACCACGCCCCCTAAACCTGTCACCAATGAAGCATTCTCGCCCAGCGAAAGTTCAATGCCCCTTCCCAGGACGAGAAACCAGGTGAACGGATGCGCCACCACGGCGACCAGCAATCCCACCAGCGAGCCCCACGTCCCCGGGCCGGGCTTCAAATTGCCGGTACCGAGTACCGTGGCAATCGCATACGCAAATCGCGGCTTTGCAGGGGAGTGAGTAACGGGCGTCCCTGGCGGATCAGTGAATGGTTTCATCGTTTTTCTGTCCGTCATCGTGTAGGGCGGGGCGATCCGCTTCGGGGATTTCTTCTTCGTCGAAAATGGGATCCGAGACAACGTATTTTTCGGCCGCCCACGCGCCCAGGTCCATCAGGCGGCAGCGTTCCGAGCAGAAAGGAAACTCCGCGTCCGTCGCGGAGTCCGTTGACTTCTTGCAAATAGGGCAGATGTGTTTCATGGCGAAGGAGTAGTTGTACCACTACTCTGTTCTGAAATGTAGGGGCGGCTTCAGGCCGCCTTCTTGGGGTTGCCAGGCGAAGCGCCGCTACCCGATCACCCGCAGCGCCGCGCCAGTAGCAATCCGCGTCAATTTCTCCGGAGGCGCCGCTGCCGGGATCGCTGCAACCTCCCGAATCGCCGGGCGTGGTTCTATCCCCACGACCCGGCCAATCAAGTCATAAGCATCCGTCTTCGTAATTTCCACCTGCACCACGTCCCCGGTCGCAGCGATCTCTCCCCCCGGCAACTCGATATCTGTTAAATAAAGTTTCCCATCAATATCCGGAGCCATGGTTTCCAGTCGCGCTTCCCAGACCAACGGATTGTCCTTCGACGCCCCCTCCACCAGCGCCGTCTCCGTGCGCCCCTTCATTCCACGCAGGCTTTCCCGTGAAATTTTCTTTTGCAGCGCCATCAGGCGGTCGCGGCGGTGGCTGATCGTCTCGGCATCCACCTTGGCGTCCAGCGGAAAACTCGCCGCATTTTCCACGTCCGAATATTCGAAGACGCCCATCCAATCGAGCTTCGCCGCAGCCACGAAATCGTATAGCTCCTGGAAGTCTGCTTCCGTTTCGCCGGGGAAGCCAACGATAAAACTCGTGCGCAGCGCAACGCCGGGAATTGTGGCGCGCATCCGCTCCAGCAATTTCAGGAACGCGTCGCCATGCGACCCGCGCTTCATCCGCGCCAGCACGTTGCGGCTGGCGTGTTGCAACGGCATATCAATGTACTTGGCCAATCGTGGGTGAGCCGCCAGCGTCTCTAGCATTTTTTGCGTTACCCGGTTTGGATACGCATAGAGAAACCGCACCCACAGCAGGCCGTCCACTTGCGCCAACCGCTCCAAAAGTTGTGCCAGCCCGTCACGCAAGCCCAGGTCTTCGCCGTAGGAGGTCGTGTCCTGCCCGATCAATGTGATTTCGCGCGTGCCCGCAGCGGCCAGATTTTCCGCCTCGCGCACTACGGATTCAAACCGGCGGCTGCGGAACGCGCCGCGCAACTCCGGAATAATGCAGAACGTGCAGGGATGGTCGCACCCCTCGGCGATCTTGATATAAGCCTGATGCCTCGGCGTGGTAATGATGCGCGGCGTCAGGTCGTGATAGAGGAACGCCGGGGGCTGCGCCGGCAGCACCTTCAGGTCGCCTTCCACGGCTTCAATGATGCGCTCCACTTCGCCCGTGCCCACCACCGCGTCCACTTCCGGAATCTGCTCCAGGATCTGATCGCGGTACCGCTCCACCAAGCATCCCGCGACAATCAATTTCTTTGCCGCGCCGAATTTCTTGTGCTCGGCCATTTCCAGAATGGCGTCCACGGACTCTTTTTGCGCCGGCTCGATGAAGCTGCAGGTATTTACCACCAGGATTTCCGCATCATCCGCCCGCGGCGTCAGTTCATAGCCTTCGCGCGCAAGAATACCCATCATCACCTCGCTATCCACGAGGTTTTTCGGGCATCCCAGCGATACAAATCCAACCTTGCGCATACAGTCAGTCCGGCGCCTCAACGCCAATCTATCTATTTTAGCATGAGCTGACTGGCTGGCCAGTGTGGCGGCCACCTTCTGAAGCGGGCACCTTTGAGGTGCAATCCGTGGAGGAACTTCTGTCCGAGGCCCTTTTATTTCACCTGCGATCTCGCGCGTAAATTCCTACTCTGCCCGCCCCGTCGCCCGAATCTCCTCCAACAATCTTTGCAAGCGCAACGCATCACAAACCACTCCGCCGAACCGTGCCTGCGCATAAATTTGCGTAAATTCCGCCACTGCCGGAGCCAGCCGAGGCTGCATCACAAAGCTCGCCGCAAATTCCCCCGGCGTCTGCGTTTCTTTCCGCGTAAATCCACGCTTTTCCAATACGCGCAGCATATCCGTATACAACCGCGAAGCCAGTTGCGGGTTATCCCGTTTCTGCGCCGGCCTCCGGATTTGCAACGACAAGCTCAGCCAGCGCACCATCGCGCGAATCCAATCCAGGCGCAGCACTACCAGCAGGAAAATCAGCACCACCGGAAACACCGCGCGCAGATACGAATGCGAGTTCTGCCATGCCATCAGTCCATTCATTCCGCGGTCCTGTGTCCGCCGGAACCATGTCTTGATCGCCGCGGTGTAATCCGTCGAATTCTGCTTTACGTTGTGCGCCAGCAGTGTCTGGTGCGCCCAATCATAGTTCACCACCCATTCGTTCCAGTTCAGTTGCATCCAGTCCAGATACAGGTTCAGCCGTGAGAACATACCGCTTTCGGTGCCGCTGGACGGTGGCGTGGGATCAAATGTAATCCAGCCGCTCCCGGGGAAATACGCCTCCACCCAGCTATGGGCATCGCTGGCGCGCACGATGTAATCACCGGCCACGTCGTTGAACTCGCCGGGAAGAAACCCGTTCACCTCGCGCGAAGGAATGCCCAGTGTCCGCAGCATCACGGCCATGGCCGAGGCGAAATATTCGCAGTGGCCCGCCTTGTTCACAAACAAAAACTGGGCAAGTGGATCCGCACCGGGTCGCCCCGCCAAATTTAGTGTGTAGCCGTACTTCTGGCGCAAGTAATTTTCGAGCACGATCGCCTTATCGAACGGATTGGTGGCTGTCGCTGTTACTTTCTGCGCAAGTTCCGGTATCCGCGCGTCGAGTTTCTCCGGCAATTGCAAATAGGTGCCCTGGATTTCTGCCGGGTAATCTGTTCCCGCCGCGCGCGCCTTCGCGGGACGTGCGGCTGGCAGCAGCGACACGCCTTCATAGCGGATTTGCGAGAAATTGCGCGAAGGATTCGAAATCGATCCCGTAGAATCCACTCCCAAGGCCGTAAATCGCGGTTCACTCGCATAACGGCTTGGGTCACTGGAAAAGTTGCCGCGCAGTTGCATCACCTGCACGGGGGCAAAGATGGCGTCGCTGGCCATCGGCTGCAACAGCACCGTAAATCGCAGTTGCTCGGCGATGGGAACCTGCATGGCATAAGGAGATTCGAAAACCACCCAGCCGCCTTGCCCAGCCGTGTGCAGTTCGCGCACCTTGTCGTTCGTCGTCCAACGGCGGCCGTCAAACGTGGTTAGCGCAATGCCACGCCACCGCAGCATCGGATAATCCACGGGCTGCCCGGTCTGCACCCGCATCACCACCGTGTTGTCTTTCTTGATTTCGCCGATCTGCCCGAGTTCCACGCTGTCCGTGAACCCGGTCATCAGCGAAGGTTGAAACCCGGTGCGCGCAAAATAACCTGCATTGACGCGCGGAAAAAAAAAGAACAGCAACGATCCGAAAAAGATCGCGCCAAAGGCCACGCAAAGGGCGGCCAGCGAAATGGCACGATAAAAGCGGCGTTCGCGGCCAGCTTCGGCGTGCAACGAAGGAAACACTGCGCCCAGCGCGCTGCGGCGAATTTCCAGCCCCAGGAACGTTGCCACGGCGAATAGCAGGAACGCTACGAAGAGGAAAAAGAAGTTGGTGTCCACGGTGAATACGGCTGACGCCAGCACCGATGCAAACGACAGCATCGCCAGAAACATGGCGTCGCGGTCCGTTGTGGCGCTGTAAAGCCGCAATACCGTCACAATCAGCAGAAAGTGCACCGCACCCAG
>Ga0075030_100002825_pt1 | contig 15801 bp, 14 predicted proteins | sample LitLauG_LLR_2012_FD_71393 | JGI IMG/M metagenome (GOLD analysis project Ga0075030, IMG submission 71393) | Freshwater sediment microbial communities from Pennsylvania, USA - Little Laurel Run_MetaG_LLR_2012 | ecosystem: Environmental > Aquatic > Freshwater > Creek > Sediment | place: USA... | reverse complement strand
TCGCGTCCGCGCATCGGCTGTCCGTTCCGTCTTGCTCGTCAATCTCGAGTAAACGCCTTCCTATTCGAAGGGTTGACCAAACAATGTCGAGTTGGGCGATCTTTTCAACACGCTGCTAGAGCATTTCACCCATCCAAGCCGCTCGAATTGCCTCAGCGCGCGGCCGATGACTTCGCGCGCCGTCGAAAGATCCGCCGCCAATGCCTCCTGAGTTGCTCGAGCCGCTTGATCCGTTCCGGTCAGCGACAGCAAGTGGGCGGCCAGGCGTACATCGATCCGCTTGCACACGATCTCTTCTAGCTTCGACATCAGCTGTGCGATACGGTGTCCATAACCTTCGAACACCCAGGCTCGAAAGGCGGCAGAGGAGTCCATCAGCTGTTGGAAGCCATCCGGTGAAAGCGTGTAGGCCAGGACCGGCGTTTCGCACACGCCCTCCGCTGCGTAGGGCTCGCCCGCGATCGCACACGCGGTCGTCAAGATGCAGGACTCTCCCGGCACGATGCGGTATAGAACCAGCAATCGCCCAGCCTCCGCGACGCGCTGAACGCGAACGGTTCCTTCGATGACGATTGGAAACGCAGTGCAGCGATCGCCAGGACGGAAAATGATCGTGCCCTCAGATGCGTGCAGCCTCGATGCGTTGGCGCGCAGAATTGCCCTTGCCGAAAGGTCGAGCGCCCGAAGGGGGCCGACGGACTGCAACCAATCTTCTTGAGATGATTCACGGGGTTCGTGACTTGCCATCGGATTGCCGACACCGGGAAATCGAGTCTGGAGATGACTCTAGCAGGCACGCGGCCAACGGCGCATCAGCCGGCGCGAGAAAGTCTTGTAAGAAACGCAGGCCCATACCGACGGTATTAATCTTAGGCATCTGACAACGAGGAATTGCCAAATGAAACAGCTCCTTCGACTTTTCGTGGGAATCTCCTGCCTGCTCGCGATGCCGGTCTTTGCAATCGGACAGCGATTCGATCAGGCTTCTTTCGATGCCTTGATCAAAGCCGGCAAGCCCACTTTGGTCATGGTCCATGCCGATTGGTGTACGACCTGCAAGGCGCAAGAGCCGGTAGTCTCGAGTTTGCTGAAATCTTCCGAGTTTTCCGGCGTCACGGCGCTGCGCGTTGATTTCGACACCCAGAAGGACATCGTGAGGTCCTTTAGCGTCGTGCAGCAAAGCACGTTGATCCTTTTCAAGGCGGGTAAGGAGGTCGGCCGCTCGACCGGCGACACCCACAAGGAAAGCATCGAGGCACTGCTACGACGGGCGCTTTGAACGTCGAAAATGGCTTTCGGACCAGCGACCTACGGCCTGTCCCTGGCGGCCGGCGGCCTTTCGATTCTGTCCCCGTGCGTGCTGCCTCTCATTCCGATCCTCCTCGGAACGGCAGTTGCTGCGCATCGACTCGGACCATATGCACTGGCAGCCGGTCTGGCTTTGTCGTTTACGTTGATTGGTGTACTTGTTTCAAGCCTTGGTAACTTCATCGGACTGGACCAGGCCGTTCTGCGGAGCGTTGGTGCGGTCCTACTGATTGGCTTCGGACTGGTCTTGGTCTCAGTTCGGCTGCAGGAGCGCTTCGCCGGGGCCACGTCGAACCTGTCCAACATAGGCCAGAAAGTGCTCGCAGGAGTTTCCCCTGATGGATTATCCGGTCAATTCGCACTAGGCCTGCTCCTGGGGGTGGTGTGGAGTCCGTGCGTGGGGCCGACCCTGGGAGCCGCGATCACGTTGGCGGGACAGGGCAAGGACTTAGGGCAGGTGACTCTGGCGATGGCGTTGTTCGGAATCGGCGCGGCAGCGCCTCTACTTGTGCTGGGGTTGATTTCGCGCCAAGCGATGGCCCGCGTTCGCGGAAGACTCCTGTCGACAGGTAAAGTCGGAAAGCAGGCGCTTGGCGGCGTGATGGTCTTGCTGGGGGTGATGATTCTTTCCGGAGCTGACAAGTTGTTCGAGATCTGGATCCTGAATCTGGCGCCCAGCTGGTTGGTGGATTTGACCACGTCGATCTAGGCACCGCTTCCAGCGAGTAGCTTCGTCGCATCGGTTACCGCCGGTGGTGATCAGGGCGACAGGCGCATGCCGTCGGCCGCGAAGTCCACCGGCCCCGCGTAGTTCTCGCGAATTGACGCCAGCACGGCGTCGCGGGAGGCGTCCACCGCCGGGGAGATATGTGCGAGCAGGACGCGCCGCGCGTGCGCGGATTCGGCGATCCGTCCGATGTCGCGCGGCGCGGTATGCAGCTCGTAAAGCTGGGCCGGTGAATCCGGCGGGTCGAGGACCACGCAGTTAAAGACGAGCAAGTCGGTTCCCTCGGCGATACGACGCAGCGCGGCGTGGCCGGCCGGGTCGATGTCGCCGGTAAACGTGATGCTGCGGCCCCCACCGCTGCCGGTGCGGTCGACTCTGTAGATGATGGCGGGTGCATCACGATGGTGGCCGGCGATCGCGCGGATCTCGATGCCGTCCTGCGCCAGAATCGTCTGGACGGTAGCCGAAGAGGCCTTCGCGGAGGCTGCTGGCAGGTCGGTGGACTTGAACGAAACATCGCCCGCGAAGTCGCGCAGGTAGGGGTACGCGCCATGCGGCCCGAACAGCAACGAGACAAAGCGGCTGGTCGAGGGAAACTCGGCAGCGGCGCCGTTTGCGGGATGGCCCCGCGGCCCGAACACCCTGAATTCGATGGTGTCGCGCACCGCGACGGCGCGTGCCTTGACGAGGCCGGGAAGCTCGCCCGTGTGATCCGCGTGCAGGTGCGTCAGCAGCACGATATCGAGCTGTGCCGGCGACACGTGGGCCTCGCCCAAACGCACGAAGGAACCCGGCCCGGCATCGACCAGGATGCGCGGCTTACCGTCGATCAGGACGATGTGACTCGATCCGGCACGCCCGGTCGCGCCGGGGCCACCCGACCCTAACACCAGCAGCTCGAGGGAAGCGGGCTTTGGATCCGGGGCAGCAGCGATGACCTGCGCGGCACGGCCTCCGGGGTGAGCCGTCCCTTGTGCTGCCGCCTGCGGGAATTGCATTGCGCCGGAAGCGATCGCGAGAGCCAGCAAGGCTGCGCGCAGCAGTGAAAAGGGTGCTTTACAGCGCATGACCATGGAATCCACCTGAAGGCTTGGAGAGCTGCCCGAGTTTACGGGGACACGCGAAGGTGCCCGGGTAGTCAGTCGAGCACCGCAGCTGCAAACTCGCGACGAGTTCCAGTCGTGAGTGTTCCTGGATGCAACGACCGGTATGCGGTACGGACAAGGCAGACTCTTGGAGCAAACGCGGCCGGAAATCAGGGCGCGGTTCTTACCTGTCCATCGATGTCAGTCCAACAGATCAGCGAGGTTCAGCATGTACGGATTCACCACCACTCTCATCGACACTTCGTTCGACCAGGCGCTTTCAAAGACCATCGCCGCACTGAAAGCCGAAGGCTTCGGGGTGCTGAGTGACATAGACGTTCAACATGCGATGAAAGAGAAGCTCGGCGTGAAGATGCCAGGCTACCGCATCCTGGGTGCGTGCAATCCAGCGCTGGCGCACCAGGCTCTGCAGCCAGTGCCCGACATCGGGCTGCTGCTGCCTTGCAATGTGATCGTACGCGAGGAAGCGCCCAATCGCGTGGTCGTCGGATTCCTCGACCCGCAGATTATGGTGAACTTGATCGGCAAGCCCGAGGTCAAGAGCGTTGCCGACTCGGCGGAGCAGCGCCTGCGTCGCGCCTGTGAGAGCCTCGGGGGAAGCGCGACGCGGGCCACGTGACATATCAGACAGCGAGTATCGCGATTCATTTCGAGCTTGCCAAATTTGTGGTCGCCGTGCGGCGATCGGGCATCGCCGCGGACTTCCCGGTCTTCGGCGGAGGCGTTTGCGGTATCGCGTCGGGTGCAGTGCCGCCCGGGGGTAGCTGCACAACACACCGCGCAATCCTCGCTGCAAGGAGCCCTGGCCTGGATTTCGACGTAAGAGGATTGAAGGAGGTCTCATGTCCGCTTCCGACGAGATGGAGTCGTCGGTCTCGCGGACTGGGAAGATCACTTTCGGTCGCGAAGGAAAATGTGGGTCGGCTTACGGCGCTTCGAGGCTCGGTCCGGTCCCGGCAGTAGACCGGGAATCTTGACCTCGGATGACCGTGCAACCCTTTGCGACGTGTAGCAGAGGGATCGCGACCGTTCTGCCATTTGTCGGAGCCGGCCAAAAAAGCGGGTGGGCGCGAAGCTAAGCGCAATCGGCGATACACGCGACCCGATCGATCAGAATCTGCGCCTGTTCAGCCGTTACCCACGCAAGCCGTTCGTCAGTGCGGGCGAGGAACTCATCAACATCACACCTGCCGGTGTCGCGTAGTTTCACAAGCGTCGCACGCCATGCGTGTAGGTTCACAAAAGCTGTGTGATCACGTTCCAAGCCAGCGTGCCTCGATCCATTTACCTCGATGCACGGCAGTGCTGACGCATTGGACAAGCAAGTCGGCGGTGCGTCGTACGTGCCGGGCGACCTCCCGGTTACCCGGAAGAGCCAGGACTATCGTGCGCGTGATCGTCGGGTCTTCCAGCGGCGCGGCCGAAACCTGCTTGTGCGCGAGTTCATCGGCAAAGGCGACAGGTGGAAGGATGGTGAGGCCGTGGCCACCGACAACGAGGCACTTCTGGACGCTCATCGCATTCGTCTCGGCAACAATGGTGAGCTCTACATTGGACACCGCACAGGCGTGGTCGATCAACGTACGAAGCCCATAGGGACCATTCGGGAGGATCAGCGGCTTGCCGACCAGGCTCGCCAACCGAACCGGTCGATGCCTCCGCAACTTGGCCGATACTGAGCCGATGACCCACAGCGCCTCTTCGAGCAGCGGTTTGGCGTAGATGTGAGGTGAGCGTTCGACGCCATATAGCAGCGCTGCGTCGATCTCACCGGTCTCCAGCCACTGCTGGAGTGTCCCGGCATAGCCCATCGCGATCCTGATCCGGATGCCCGGATAGTTCGCGGCGACCGCGCTCACCAGCGGGCTGGAGATCAGGTTGCAGGTGCTGGGTAGCAAGCCCACCGTTACCAGGCCGGTGATGCTCTCGGCGGAGCCAGCGATTTCCGCTCGGGCGCGGTCGAGTTCGAGCATGGCGCGGCGCGTGTACACGAGAAGCGACTTGCCAGGGTCGGTGAGCACCATGCCGTGGCGTTCGCGCTCAAACAGTCCGACGCCAAGGTCCTCCTCGAGAAGGCGAAGCTGCCGGGACACTGCGGGCTGCACCAGGTTGAGAAGCTCTGCAGCTCGCGTCACGTTTCCGGTGTCGGCCACCGTCAAAAAGGCGCGCAATTGCTTCAGGTCCATAAGGTTCTCCGTGATGAGGGGTGTTGATCACGGCTATCACAGAATTCTATTTCACAGCTCAATCGATGAAAATCTATTATCCACCATCGATGGAACGTTGGAAGCTCGGCCTACATGAACGCGGACCTCGACGAGCTGAAGCAGTGGATCGGTAGAGCCGAAACACTTGAGGACGTGGCGACTACGACACCGCTGCAGGCGCTGTCCGCGACACCGGACCGCGACGGCCAGGCGCCGCGGCCGGGAGAAGAGATTCCGCCCTGCTGGTACTGGCTTTACTTCCTGCCGTTGCATCGCCAGTCCGAGATCGAGCGTGACGGGCATTCCAAACTGGAGGGGTTCCCTCCGCCGGTGCGGCGACGTCAGCGCATGTGGACCGGCAGCCGACTCGAATTTCTCCGGGCGTTGCGGGTCGCGCAGGCTATTACTCGGACGGGCCGCATTGTGGAGATCAACAGCAAGGTAGGGCGAAGCGGGCCGCTCGCGTTTCTGCGGGAACGCCACGAGCTTAACGACGCGAGCGGCGTAGCGCCGATTGACGAGCATGACATTGTTTTCCGCAGGGAGTCGGCGCTCAACGCCGTGGCGGCGCCGACGCGGCTCGCTCCGTCCGAACAGGATTGGATTCGCGAGATTCACCCGGATGACGTGTTGTTCTTCCGTTATTCGGTACTCACTTTCAATTGCCACCGCATTCACTACGACCGGCGCTATGCCACCGATGTAGCGAGCTATCCGGGGTTGATCGTGCACGGGCCGCCGATTGCGACGCTGCTGCTCGACCTGCTGCGGAGTCATCTGCCCGACGCTACGGTGTCGCGTTTCGCGCCCAGGGCCGTAAGGCCGACCTTTGACGTGGCGCCCTTCTACATCTGTGGCCGCCCGCTGGACGAGGGCAAGAGCATCCGGCTCTGGGCGCGCCACATTGAGGGCGCACTCGCAGTGGAGGCGACCGCGATCCTGGCATGACCCGAGGTGACGGGCTTACGCGGAGCGACCATCGTGAATGAACTGGACCCGCATCGGGAAATCCGCGACGCCGTTCGCCGCCTTTGTAGCCAGTCTTCCGATGATTACTTCCGGAAAGTCGACGAGCGGAGGGTATACCCGGAGAAGTTCGTCGATGCGTTAACGGGCGCGGGCTGGTTGGCCGCCTTGATTCCGCAGGAATATGGCGGGGCTGGGCTCGGTCTGACAGCTGCCTCCGTCATCGTGGAGGAGATCAATCGCTCGGCCGGGAACTCCGGCGCGGTGCACGGGCAGATGTACAAGGTCGGGACACTGTTGCGCAACGGCAGCGCGGCGAAAGAGGAGACTTACCTGCGACGCATCGCCGCGGGCGAGCTTCGCATCCAGTCAATGGCGGTGACCGAGTCAACCGCTGGAACGGACACAACGAAGATCAAAACAACCGCGACGAAAAGGGACGGCTGCTATGTAGTCAAAGGACAAAAAGTCTGGATTTCCCGTGTGCAGCATTCCGACCTGATGATCCTGCTCGCGCGCACGCCCCCCCTGGAAGAGGTTGAAAGAAAATCTGACGGCATGTCGATCTTCATCGTCGACCCGCACAAGGCAATCGGCAAAGGACTTTCCATCCGCCCGATCTCCAATATGGTGAATCACGAAACGAGTGGACTCTTCTTCGATAACCTCGAGATCCCGACTGAACACCTGGTCGGTCAGGAAGGTGACGGCTGCCGCTACATCCTCGACAGCCTGAATGTCGAGCGAAAGGTGATCGCGGCCGAGTGCATCGGCGACGGCTACTTGTTCTTCGATCGGGTGACGCGCTACGCAGGCGAACGCGTCGTGTTCGGCCGCCAGATTGGGCAGAAGAAGGATGTGCGGTTCCCGATCGCCGAGAGCTTCATCGAGCTCGAGGCCGCCAACCTGGTGCGTTGGCGCGCCTGCGAGTTGTTCGACGCGCAGCTGCCTTGCGGGGCGCAGGCCAACATGGCAAAGCACCCGGCTGCCAATGCGTCGTGGGAAGCTGCCAACGCCTGCATCCAGTTCCAAGGTGGGTGTGGATTCGCAAGCGAATACGACGTGGAGCGCAAGTTTCGCGAAACGCGCCTTTACCAAGTGGCCCCGATCGCGACCAACCTGATCCTGGCCTACGTGGCCGAGCACGTGCTTGGCCTTCCTCGGTCGTTCTGAGCGCCCCGATGCGACCCCTGAACGGAATCGTTGTCGTAGCGCTGGAGCATGCCGTCGCGGCGCCGTTTTGCACACGCCAGCTCGCCGACTTGGGCGCCCGGGTCATCAAGATCGAGCGCCCAGGTAGTGGGGACTTCGCGCGCGAATACGACGGGCGGGTACGCGGGCAGTCTTCCCATTTCGTCTGGACCAACCGCTCCAAGGAAAGCCTGACACTGGATCTGAAACACGCCGAGGCCCCTGACATCCTGGCCCGCTTGTTGGCTGGTGCCGATGTACTGGTGCAGAACCTGATGCCGGGCGCCGCTACACGGCTGGGCCTTTCGTATGGGGCGCTGCGCGCGGCCCACCCGGGCTTGATCGTGTGCGACATCTCCGGCTATGGCGCGGACGGACCGTATCGCGACAAGAAGGCCTACGATCTGATGATCCAAAGCGAATCGGGCTTCCTGTCGGTGACCGGCAGCGCCCAGGAGCCTGCCAAGGCCGGCTGCTCGATCGCGGACATCGCCGCCGGGATGTATGCGTTCAGCAACATCCTGGCCGCGCTGATCGAGCGTGGCCACACCGGACACGGCAAGCGCATTGAGATCTCGATGCTCGAGGCGATGGTCGAGTGGATGGGTTACCCGCTGTACTACGCGTTCGATGGCGCGCCGCCGCCGCGCGCTGGTGCCGCACACTCGACCATCCACCCCTATGGACCGTTCCCAACCGGCGATGGCAGTAGCGTGATGCTCGGTGTGCAGAACGAGCGGGAGTGGCTGGCATTCTGCGAACAGGTCCTGCGACGGCCCGACCTGGCTGCCGACGAGCGGTTCAGCAGCAACAGCCGCAGGACTGAAGCGCGCGGCCCGCTGTGCGAGATCATCGTCAGGGTATTTTCCGAGCTGACCTCCGACCAGGTGATGGCGCGGCTCGACGAAGCGCGGATCGCCAATGCGCGCATGAACGACATGCACGAAGTCTGGGAGCACGCGCAGCTGAAAGCTCGCGGCCGCTGGGTGCAAGTTGACACGCCGGGCGGTCCCGTGCCAGCACCGCTGCCCCCTGGTGCAGCCGATGCAGGCGCCGTCCGGATGGACGCGGTACCGGCCTTGGGCCAGCACACCGAGGCGATTCTCGCCCCGCTGGGTTACTCGGCGGCCGACATTGAGCGCCTGCGCCGGCTGCAAGTCATCTGATTTTCGCGAGATCCGGAGCGATAAGGCGACCACCTGCTGCGCTGGACTCTGAAACAAACGACGAACAGGCAAGGAGGTCTCATGAAAGCCATCGGCAACACGAGCGTTCTTGTATGCGGTCTCGTCCTGACTCTGGGCCCGGCAGCACAAGTCCTTGCCCAGCCAGCGCCCATCGTCATCAAGTTCAGCCATGTGGCGACCTCCGATACGCCCAAAGGCCGGGCCGCCGACTTCTTCAAGAAGCTGGCGGAGCAGCGCACCAACGGTCGGGCCAGAATCGAGGTTTATCCGAACAGCACCTTGTTCAAGGACAAGGAGGAACTCGAGGCCTTGCAGCTCGGGGCGGTGCAGATGCTTGCGCCGTCGTTTTCGAAGCTAGGGCCGATGGGCATTAGTCAATTCGAGGTCTTCGATCTGCCCTACCTGTTCGACAGCTATGACGAGCTGCACAAGGTGACGCGCGGACCGATCGGCACATCGATGTTACGGCTCCTGCGGGACCACGGCATCGCGGGCCTTGACTTCTGGGACAACGGGTTCAAGGATTTCACCGCCAACAAGCCGTTGCGTACGCCAGGTGACTTTCTGGGGCAGAAGATCCGCATCCAGTCGTCCAAGGTGCTCGACGCGCAGATGCGCGCGCTGGGCGCGATTCCGCAAGTCATGGCTTTCTCCGAGGTATACCAGGCATTGCAGACTGGGGTGGTGGACGGTTTCGAGAACACGCCATCGAACATATACACGCAGAAGGTGCATGAGGTGCAGAAATACATGACGCTGAGTGGCCACGGTTATGTTGGCTACGTGGTGATCGTGAACGCGAAGTTCTGGGACTCGCTGCCGACCGATCTGCGCGTTATTCTCGAGCAGTCGATGTCGGAGGCGACCGACCTCGCCGACAACATCGCCAGGCAGGAGAACGACGATGCCATCGAAGCGATACGCAAGAAGGGCAGAACTGAAATCATCGAACTGACTGCGGATCAGAAGCGGGCGCTGAAACAGGCGCTGTTGCCGGTGCACCGACAGATGGAGGGGCGCGTCGGCCACGACCTGTTGCAGTCGATCTACGCGGCGACGAGTCGCCCGGCCGGCCAATCGCCTGTGCCTGCTGCTGCCGCACGCTAGCTTGGCCGTCCAGCAGTCGGCAGCTCCATGCTCGCGTTCAAATGGCTCGATCGCCTCGAGGAGACGCTTATCGGGGTGCTGATGGCCGTCGCCACGGCGGTCATCTTTGCATCCGTCCTAATTCGCTCGCTTTGCTCGGTTCCCTACGTGCGGGACGTGGCCATTCGGTTCAGCATGACATGGGCGCAGGAGCTGTGCATATTCCTGTTCATCTGGATGGCCAAATTCGGGGCGGCGTACGGCGTGCGTGCGGGCGTGCATGTCGGAGTCGATGTACTGACCAAGCGCCTGCCTCCACGCCTTCGAAGGATCTTTGTCACGATCGGGCTCGTTGGTGGTGTTCTCTTCACCGGCGTCATCGGCACGCTGGGCGCGATCCTGGTCTGGGAGATCGGACACACCGATCAGGTGTCGGAAGACATCGGCGTGCCGATGTGGCTGGTCTACCTGTGCGTGCCGCTCGGGTCGTACCTTATGTGCTTTCGCTTTGTACAGGTCATCGTGAGTTTCTGGCGCACGGGCCGGGTCCCGCACGGGTTGCCGGCGCCGATCGAACGGCCGCTCCCGACCTGCGGGCAGGAAGACACGGTACGGCAAGGATGACCGCACTGCTGATTTTCGGGCTGCTGATTGTGCTGATGCTCACCGGCATGCCGGTGTCGATCGCGCTGGGCCTCACAGTGCTGGGGTATCTCTTCACGATGACCCACATTCCGATCGAGTCGGTCGCGCTGAAGCTTTTCACCGGCATCGAGAATTTCGGCATCATGGCGATCCCGTTCTTCATCCTGGCCGGAACGCTTCTCACGCAAGGGGGCGTGGCGCGGCGGATGATCCATTTCGCCACGACGATGGTCGGGCATCTGCCTGGGGGGCTCGCACTGGCCGGAATCATGGCCTGCGCCCTGTTTGCCGCGATCTCAGGGTCATCGGTCGCCACGGTCGCTGCGATAGGCTCGATCATCCTGCCGGAGATGGTGCAACGCGGCTTCCCGAAGCGCTTCGGCGCGGGGGTCATAACCACCAGCGGAGCGCTGGGCATCCTGGTGCCGCCGTCGATCGTGATGGTGCTGTTCGCAGTGTGCACCAATACCTCGGTGGGCAGGCTTTACGCCGCTGGCGTGGTGCCCGGGCTGGTGCTGGCATCTTCGCTCGCCCTGACAACTTGGCTGATCGCGCGTCGACGCTCGCTGTCGAAGCTGCCACGGGCGACCTGGCGCGAGCGCATGCAGGCGCTGCGCGAGGCGTCTTGGGGCCTGGCCCTGATCGTGGTTGTGATCGGTGGCATCTATTCGGGAATGTTCACGCCGACTGAAGCATCCGCATGCGCCGCGGTCTACTCCCTAGTCGTCGTCGTGTTCGTCTACGGCGACTTGAAGCTGGCGCAGGTGCCGCGCGCGCTGCTGGATGCCGCAGCCATGAGTGCCATGCTGCTGTACATCATCACCAACGCGGTGCTGTTCAGCTTCCTGATGACCAGCGAGAACATCCCGCAGGGCATGGCCGACTGGCTAACCGCCCAAGGCCTGGGCCCGGTCGGGTTCCTGCTGGTCGTCAACATTTTGTTGCTGGCGGCCGGCAACGTGATGGAGCCCAGCTCGATCGTACTGATCATGGCGCCGATCCTGCTGCCGGTCGCGACGCGGCTCGGTATCGATCCGGTGCATTTTGGTGTCCTGATGATGGTCAACATGGAAGTCGGTCTGTGCCACCCTCCGGTGGGGCTGAATCTCTATGTCGCGTCGGGTATCACTCGCATGGGCATAACCGAGCTGACGGTGGCCGTGCTGCCATGGCTGTCGACGATGCTCGTCTTCTTGTTGCTCGTAACGTACTGGCCACCCCTGTCGCTGTTCTTGCCGAATCTGATGCGCCTCTAGAAAGCATGTTCTTGTTCCTGTCCAGAACCTCGCCCACGGGCGCAGCATCGCGGCGCGCTCGCCTGAGCCTGGAACCGTTGTAGCCGCGTCTGACACGGTTGCCTTCCTCGCATGTGAGGCACGCGACGATCACGTCCAGCCGAGGCGAACCGGGCATTGGGGGAGACTCCCGTCGCGGTCGATGCAGGTACCCGTGATCATGACCGCCGGATCGGATGCACTTGAATGCGAGTAAGTTCGAGAAGCACTTGAACCTGCAAGGCAAGTTGGACGTTCCGACAGTCCTCGGAATCGAGGCGGCCGTCAGCGCGTTGGTGCTGAAGCCACCGGTTTGCGGCTCCAGCCGTCTGGTGGGTCCGAGCGGCGGCCGATCACGAAGTGGTAGATGGCTTCGAGCGCAGCCGCAGGCTCCGGTTGGTGACGGCAGCGCGGTCTCCATAATGCTGTTCACGCGTCAGGGCCGCGCAGGAATGAGGCCCTCCGCGCGCAGCTGTGCGAGGCGCTCGCGGCCACCGGCCACTCGTTGGCGGTAGCTCGCTTGCAGAGCATGGAATTCAGGGTTGGCGCGCAAAGGCGCAAAAGCGGGATCCCGTTCGAACAGGTACCAGCCCTCGTACCAGGCGTTCTGCTCCATGAGAGCCCGCTTCATCGCCTCGATCGACTCCGCTTCCCGTCCGAGCAGCGCGAGGGCGCGAGCGCGAGTGCGGGCAACGTTCACACAATTCGCAATGACCGTCTCTCTGGCGCGGTCGAGCTGCGTCAGCGCGACCTCCACCAATCGCCGAGCGTGCACGTGTTCGCCACTCCATTCCAGCAGTTGCGCGAGCACGGTCGCTGCATGCTCGGACCCCGGCGGTACCGTCGCCTTCGCGTCCTGGATCGCGATCCCGGCATTCTGCTCGAGGAACCGCCGAGCGCGCGCATAGTTCCTCACTGCGCGCGCGTCCTCCATGATGGAAAATGAGTCCATGCTCGAATCGCAGGCATCATAGCGGGCGGGATTCGCATACAGGAGGGCCGCGGCGCCGCTGCTGTTGCCGGCGTACAGCCGTACCAACGGCGCGTAAGGCGCGTCGGCCTGGAAAAGCAGGCTGAAGGCTGCCGCCTGCTCTCCGAGCTCGAGATAGGACGGGACCGACTCGACTGCCAGGATCCTCTGCGGATCCGCTTGCAGCGCCGCCTCGGAGTACTTGATTGCATCGGCAAAGCTGCCGCGCCACATCCAGTTTAGCCAGGCCATCCGCCGCAGGGCGGGGGCGTAGTCAGGACGGAGTTCCAACGCGGCGAGCAGCTGGCGCTCGGCTTCCGAAATGTTACCGCGCCTCAACTCGAAGAAGCCTAGATAATAGGGGCCACGCGGCTCGAGCGGATCGAGCAGTCGCGCACGCTCAATGAGCGCGACACCCTCCTCGTTCCTGCCGGCGTAGTCGATCAGCAGCTCGCCGAGCATCTGGTGACCGCGGGCGCTGTTGGGGCTCAGTGCGAGGCCGGCACGGAAATCGGCTTCCGCCGCCTTCCACCCGCCGAGCTGGTCCATTCCTCGCCTGAAGAGCCCCCAATCGGCCTCAGTCGCATCCCACGCAACGAGCCTGGCCATTGCGCGCATGATGAGCGCCTCACCGAGCGCCGGGTCGATCGCAAGGGCCCGGTCCGCCGCCGCCGATGCTTGACTCGCGGCCCGGCGCAACAGTTCGCGCTTCGTCGCGTCGCTTGTCGTCAAGGTGTAGATGCCGCGAAGCAAATAGGCGTTGGCAAGTTCGACATAGGCATTGGCGAACTGCGGATCCAGGTGCACGGCACGCTCGAGGTTTGCCACTGCTTCCTCGAGATTGTGGTAGTTGCGGGTGGCGCTGAGCGCGCGGCCCTGCTGGAGCGCGAGCCAGGCAGCGGAATCGAGCGTGCCGCTATGATGTATCGAGCCGGGGTGCGAATCGGCACCACCAACCTGGAGCGCACGCGCCACCTGAAGGGCGATTTCATCCTCGGTCGCGAGCAGATCCTTAGGCGATCGATCGAAGCTCATCGACCACAGGTGCGATCCGCTGGTCGCGTCGATGAGTTGGGTTGTTACCCGCATGCGCGTCGCCGAGGTCTGCACGCTTCCTTCGAGCAGGTAGCGGGCGTTGAGCTTGCGTCCGAGCTCGCGCACGTCGCCCGCCGGCTCTCGAAACTGGAAGGATGAGGTGTGCGCGATCACGTTCAGATCGGGCAGCTGCGCGAGTTGATGCAGCACGTTTTCGGCAAGCCCGAGCGCCAGATAGTCCTGACCAGGGTCGCCCGTAAGGTTCAGGAAGGGCAGCACGGCCACGTTGCGGCTCGACGGTGCCGAAGGGGCGGTATTTCCCTGCGGACTCGAAGGCGGGGCGACGCGCGCCTGCCATGTGACGACTGCCCCAGCCAGCATGATGGCGAGCGCTCCGAAGAGGATGCTGCGGTGGCGAGACGGCGCCCGGCGCGAGGGTGTGGGCGCCACAACAGGGGATGCGACGGCCGCGAACTGCACGGAGGGCGTCAACGGAGCCGAGGCGAGCAGCGGCGCGGGTGCGGCGGCGGAGTCCACCGGTTCCACCCTCGCGACGAAGCGGTATCCGCGTCGCGGGATCGTTTCGACATATTTCGGGCGGTCTGCGTCATCGCCGAGCGCCACCCGCAGCTTCTTGATGGCTGTGTTAAGTCCCGCGTGTGTGTCGATGAAGGTCTTCGCCGGCCACAGCCGCGCAATCAGCTCCTCCCGAGTAACCAGCTCAGCCGGGCGGGAGGCGAGCAGCTCGAGTACCTCGAAGGCCTGGTCAGGAAGCCGCTGGCGAATGCCATCGCGGTCGATTTCCGCCGAGGCCGGATGGAGCGTCACATCTCCGAAACGAATCGGATTCGTGAGAAGTGGTGCACGGGTCAAGTCAGCACCAATCCAGAATGCGGCCAGACATAATCCATTGATCGTCAAAGGCATTCTACGTACTCTCGCTCCTCCCCAAAATTAGGAGGGCTCCCCATGACGATGCAAAGGAAAAGCGCGCTTCTAGCCACGACCCTGGTGACCGGAATGGTGGCGACCGCCGCGGCGCAAGCGACCGAACAGGTTTGCAGTGCAGCCACCCTGCACGGTCTCTACGTATTCAGCGCAACCGGATTCAACGTCACCCAGAATGGTGCAGTGCCCAAGGCAATCGTCGAAGTTATCCATTTCGCGGGCGACGGCAACCTGACCGTGCCGGCGGCAACTCGGAGCGTCGACGGCGCGGTTGTCGAAGTGCCACCGAATGGAGTCGGCACCTACACTGTGGAACCAAACTGCGTCGGCACGATAACGTTCGCCGGGCCACATTTCGACACATTTATCGCGCCGAACGGTTCTGAAATCTTCATGATTCAGACGGTCGACCCTACCGGGGCGGGGCCGGTTTTGCAGGGAATCGCAAAGCGCGTGTGGGACTGAGGCGGTAGCGATCGGCCGGTCGACGATAGGCTGGCCCGCTGACTCTGCAATTGATCAGAGCCATTCTGGCGCGGCTCGGCGGAGTCTGACAAGCCGTTAAGGAAAATAGCGCAGGTTGCCTCGACCCAAGCAAACCATCGACCGGGCTGTTCCTCAAGCAGGAATCCGAGTTCGATTGCAGCATCGTGAACCGGCACCACATCCATGTCCCGGGACATGGTGGTGGCGGTGTTCGCCAGCACCTGGGCCGGGCCGAGCGTTATCGCTCGCAAGGACTGATCTGGGTACCTAATTTGTAGCCAATCAGACTGCAGCCAGACCGCCGAATTGGAGATCTTCGCGCACCCGGGCCGGCGGTCGGTAGCCCAAGGCGCTGTGCGGTCGCAGGTGGTTGTAGATCTCGCGAACGTTCGTCGCGGTCGACATCGAACACCCGACAAGAGTGCTCGGCTACTACGCCCTGACCGTGGGCGAAGCCGTCAGCGATGGCTGGCCGACGGCGATGGTCAAGAAAATGCCCCGCAAGCTGCCGATCGTCCTTATCGGCCGGCTCGCCTGCGACCAGACGATGCGCGGGCATGGATTGGGGGGGATTGCTCCTTTACGACGCGATTCAACGCATCGTGCGCGTGTCCGCCGAAATCGGCGTCGCTCTGATCGTCGTCGATGCCAAGGACACGCTGGCC
>Ga0075030_100002821_pt1 | contig 15805 bp, 10 predicted proteins | sample LitLauG_LLR_2012_FD_71393 | JGI IMG/M metagenome (GOLD analysis project Ga0075030, IMG submission 71393) | Freshwater sediment microbial communities from Pennsylvania, USA - Little Laurel Run_MetaG_LLR_2012 | ecosystem: Environmental > Aquatic > Freshwater > Creek > Sediment | place: USA... | reverse complement strand
CCCATGCGCCCCGCATGCGCGGCGATGGCCTTGTCAAAACGCTCCAGCGTGCCCAGGGTCCATTCGGTTCCGGTAGCGATCGGCTGGGCCTGGCGCACTGCGCCCGGCCGCGGCATCGGCACGGTCGGGCGGGCGAGTAACTTGGGCCACGGGCGCGGCTTGTCCGGATCGCGGCGGTCGGGTTTTTCCTTGGTCATCATGCCGCCTGTTTGCGCGCGAAGAGTTCGCGGAAGACCGGCCAGATATCGTTGCGGTCGTGCACCGCCCGGCGGGCAAACGCCGGGCTTTGCAGCGCATCGTAGCTTTGCCAAAGATCGGACGCACGGTTGAACCATCCGCTGGAACTGGGTATGTCGATGTAGGCGAAGTAGCGCAGCAGGGGCAGCAGTTCCTGCGCAATGAACGCCGCGCTGCGGTGGCCATCTTCCACGGTGCAGTCGCCGTCGGAGGCCTGGGCAAGATAGACGTTCCAGTCGGGACCGGCAAAGCGTCCCTGAATGATGTGGTAGGCCAGTTCGAGCGCTGGGTGCACGAGCGTGCCGCCCGTTTGCGGATCGTGGAAGAACCGCTGTTCGTCCACCTCCTCGGCGGTCTCGGTATGGCGCACGAAAACCACGTCCACGTGCCCGTACTTGCGCTCCAGGAACAGATACAGCAGGGCGAAAAAGCGCTTGGCCAGGTCCTTCTTGCGCTCATCCATCGATCCGGATACATCCATCAGGCACAGCATCACCGCGCGCGTTGACGGCGCTGCGGTGGGTACGCGCGAACGGTAGCGCCGGTCGACATCCTCGAGAAAGGGCAGGGATCCGCGCCGCTTGCGCAGGCGCTCGATCTCCTCGATCAGCGCGTCGCGGCGCGGCCCGTTGCAGCCCGCGCATTCGGCCTCGAGCTCGGCAATGCGCTCGGCCAGTGCGCCGCGCAGTGCGATGCGCCGCGCAATGCCCATGCGCACGGTCATTCCGGGCAACAGGTTGGCCGGCAGGCCCTCACGGCTGTATCCGCCCCGGCGCATGCGCTGCATCGACATTTCGCCAAAGCGCGTGCGTTCCAGGTTCGGCAGTTCCAGGTCGTCGAAGAACAGCGCCAGGAATTCCTCGCGCGAAAGCGCGAAGGCAAAGCTGTCGCGCCCTTCGCCCGAGCCTGGCTCGTCCCCGTCGCCCTGGCCCCCGTCCTTGCGCGGCCGGTCGATGCTGTCGCCGGGCAGGAAATCGCGATTGCCCGGCAGGACGAAGTCATGGCTGCCACTGTCGTCGTCGTGCACCAGCCGAGGCTCGGCCAGGCCGCGGCCGGGTATGGAGATGCGCCCCCCGCGCCCCACGTCCTTGATCGAGCGTTTGCCAAATTCCTCGTCGGCAGCCCGCTTGATTTCGTCCTTGAATCGGCGGATGAAGCGTTCCCGATTGATGGCACCGCGCCCGGGCGGATCCGAACGCCGGTCGACGATCCGCAGCAGGCCGGCAAGGATCGGGCCGGACCCGCTGCCGCCACTGTCTCCGGGAGTCTGTGCCATTTGCCCTTCCCGATCGGTGCGAATCTAGGACCGCCGCCTAGGACTGCGCACTCTTCTTGTAGTGCAGGTACCAGTCGACCAGACGCCGGACCTGCTTCTCGGTATATCCGCGCGCCGCGAGTCGATTCACGAAGGAGCGGTGGCGCTCATCCAGTTCCGCCGAACCCTTGGCCTCGAACGAAATGACCGGCAGGATGTCCTCGGTCTTGCTGAACATGCGTTTTTCGATCACCACGCGCAGCTTCTCGTAGCTGGTCCAATGCGGATTTTTTCCATGGGCCCGGGCGCGCAGCACGAAGTTGACGACTTCGTTACGAAAATCCTTCGGGTTGGAGATGCCCGCCGGCTTTTCGATCTTCTCCAGCTCCGAATTCAGGGCGTCACGCGAATACTGCATCCCGGTGTCCTGGTCCCGCCAGTCCTCGTCCAGCAGCCACTTGTCCGCGTAGGTGACGTAGCGGTCGAAGAGGTTCTGGCCGTATTCCGAATACGCGTCCAGATAGCTCATCTGCAGTTCCTTCTCGAGGAACTCGGCAAAGCGCGGCACGACCCATTCCTTGATGTGGGAGCGCAGCCGGCGCTTGTATTCCTCGGGCAGATCCTCCTTGTTGAGCCGCTCCTCCAGCACCACCAGCAGGTTGACCGGATCCGCGGCGATCTCGCTCGGATCGCGGTTGAACGCGGCCGATATCGTCTTGAAGGCCCAGCGCGTGGAAAGCCCCGAGAAGCCCTCCCCCGGGCCAGCGTCGTCGCGATACTCCTTGACGCTCTTGGCGCGCGGGTCCAGGTCCTTGAGGTTTTCGCCGTTGTAGGCACGCAGCTTGGAGTACACCGAAGAGTTTTCCGGCACCACCAGCCGTGAGAGCACGGTGAACTCGGCCAGCGTGCGCAAGGTCTGCGGCGCACACGGCGAACTGGCCAGCGTCGAGGACTTGAGCATCTTGTCGTAGATGAGAATTTCCTCGTCGGTGCGCAGGCAGTAGGGAACCTTCACCAGGTAGACCCGATCGATGAAGGCCTCGTTGTCCTTGTTGTTGCGGAATTTGATCCACTCGGCCTCGTTGCTGTGCGCCATGATGAAGCCGTTGAAGGGCATTGCCGGCAGCGCCTCGGTGCCCTTGAAGTTTCCTTCCTGGGTGGCGGTGAGGATAGGATTGAGCACCTTGAGCGGCGCCTTGAACATCTCGACAAATTCCACGACGCGCGCCGAACCCAGGCACAGGGCGCCCGAATAGCTGTAGGCGTCGGGGTCGTCCTGCGCGTAGCGCTCAAGCATGCGCAGATCGATCTTGCCGACCAGGGTCGAGATGTCCTGGGTGTTCTCATCGCCGGGCTCGGTCTTGATGATGCCCACCTGGTTGAGCACCGACGGGATCACCCGTACGACGCGGAATTGAGAAATGTCGCCCTCGAATTCGCGCAAGCGCTTGAGCGCCCAGGGGCTGGCAATGCCAGTCAGCGCGCGGCGCGGAATGCCGTAACGGTCTTCGAGCAAGGGGCCGTATTTTTCGCGGTCGAACAGGCACAGGGGGTGTTCGAGCAGCGGTGAAACCCGTCCGCTGCGCGGATCCTTAAGGGCGTAGATGGGAAACTTCTCGGCCAGCTTCTTGATCTTTTCCGCCAGCGAGGATTTGCCGCCGCCGACCGGCCCAAGCAGGTAGAGCACCTGCTTGCGTTCCTCGAGACCCTGCGCCGCATGCAGGAAATACGCATACAACTGCATGAGCGTCTCTTCCATTCCATGGAATTCGGAGAACGCTTCCCACGACTGGATGGCGCGATTCTGGAAGATCCGCGACAAGCGCGGGTCCTCCGCCGTGTTCAACAACGTGGGCTTGCCGATTGCCTCCAGGACGCACTCGTGCGACGAGGCGTAGGCCATGCGATCGGTCTTGCAGTATTGGAGGAAGTCCTCCAATCCCATCTCTTCGTCCAGTGCCCGGACAAAATCGGATTTGAATGCTGATACGAGTTCGTCTTGCGCGACCATGTAACCCTCCTACTCGCGCGGCTTTGTGGGCCGCCGCTACGAAAAACGCGCTGTTTCGCAACGGGGTTGACGAATCGGCACGACCTGCCGCACCGCAATCGCCGCGAACACAGCGAATGATCCGCCCACAATGCAACTGTAGGCGTACTTGGCGCAAAGCATAACGGCATAAGTGCGCGCAAAGCGGCCGAATCTTTTATTTGAAAGTGCGGGAGATATCCTTGCGCACTAGCGGCGTGATGCGGCACAGCGCCAAACAGAAATTCCGGATTACAAAAAGAAACGCCCCGCGCGTAGGCGCGGGGCGGGAAGTTCCGCCTCCTCGGAGGAGAGGGGGAGGAGGAGGGGCGGAAATCGTCGGGGCGGGCTGCTAGGCCCATCGCACCCAGTAAACCGGAGGCAAACGGCGACGCTCAGGAACCTTGCTGCAGTTCCTCGCGCATCTTGCGTAATGCTTTGGCCTCGATTTGGCGAATTCGTTCCGCCGACACCCCAAATTCTTCTGCAAGCTCATGCAAGGTGGCGCTGCCGACCGTGCCGTCGGCACCCTCATCGAGCCAGCGCGCCTGGACGATGCGCCGGCTACGTGAATCCAGCGCTTCCAACGCCCGGTGCACGCCGCTTCCTTGCAAGGCCGCGGCAGCGCGGCGCTCCAGCACTTGCGTCGGCTCTGCATCCGGATCTTCGAGGTAGGCGATCGGGGCAAACGATTCGCCCTCGTCTTCCGGACGACCCTCCAGCGGCACATCGCCGCCGGCAAGGCGCATCTCCATCTCCGCGACATCCTCGGGTTTGACATTCAAATCGCGCGCAACCCCGGCGATTTCATCGCGGGTCATCGACCCATGACCCTTCTTGAGGCTGCGCAGGTTGAAAAACAGCTTGCGCTGGGCTTTCGTGGTGGCCAGCTTGACCAGACGCCAGTTGCGCAAGACGTATTCGTGGATTTCCGCCTTGATCCAATGCAGGGCAAACGACACCAGGCGCACGCCACGGTCCGGATCAAAACGCTTGACGGCCTTCATCAGGCCGATATTGCCCTCCTGGACGAGGTCAGCATGCGGCAGGCCATAGCCCAGGTAGTTGCGTGCGACAGAAACGACCAGCCGAAGGTGCGACAGGACCAACTTCCCGGCCGACTCCAAGTCGCCGCGATCGCGATACTGACGCGCCAGGCGGACTTCTTCTTCCGGCAGCAGCATGGGAATCCGGTTGACCGCGGAAACGTAGGCGTCAAAATTGCCCAGGCTCCCGGGCAGCAACGCCAGGGCGGATTTCACATCCGAGCCCGGAATCAACGTGAGTTCGCGTGTTCCCATGAATCACCTCCACTTTGCCGGGCCGGCCACGCAGCAGCCTCCAGCCCGCGGATACCCCAGAATTTTAGCACTCGACCATTGAGAGTGCCAGTTTGAACGCCTGGGTAACCGGAAGTTCCCGTATTGGGACGGTGGAGCCGGGTTCAAGTGCCGGATTTGCGCCAAAACCGGCTTGCCTGGCTTGAAAGAGGCTTGATGCGCATCATGGGGCGGGCGCAAGCAACGCATCATCATTGCCGGCCGGACCTGCCGCTTGGCGGCCCGTCGAACCCATGAAAAACGCCCTCCTGCCGCCGCTTGGGCAAAACCGCCGCGTGCCACCGGGGGTTGCGCACGATTCCTTCGAGTCTGGTGCATACCGCCTCGGCCGCGACCGCCGCGCCCCGCAGTTGCCGGCGCACCGACGCGGGCGGTCGATTTGAGCGCTTTTTTCAACCGCAAGCGGATCTGGCTGACCTACGGCGTGGCCATGATCCTGCTGGGTGCCGCGGCGATTGCCCTGGAACAGGACAATCGCACAAAAATTCAAGCAGATAGCCGTGCCGCGGCCTCCTTGGAACTGCAGCAACTGCGGCTTGCCCTGTTGGCGCTGCAGCAGGAATCTCGACTGGGCGCGGCCGCAAGGCTACTTTCCACCTGGGGTGCAGCCAGTCCGGATCTGGTCGAATTGCGCTTGACTGCGCCGGGCGGATCGGTGTTGGGTGCCTACCAACGTCCAATTGCGGCAAGCGAGACGATCGGTGTTGCCGACGAAATACCGGTCACCGGAGGCCCAGCGCGGCTGCAGCTTCGCTACGACATGGACCCGGCAGCCGCCGACGAGTCGCACTTTCTTTGGCGCATGGTGCGCATCTACCTGGGGATTGGCGCCATCCTGGCACTGGTGCTCGTGCTGGCATTGCGCCGGCGCGAAACGCGCCGTCAACTTCACGAAGCAACTTTCCACCTGGACCGCTATTTCAATAATGCCCTGGACCTGTTTTGCATCGGCAAGCTCGACGGACGCCTGGTCAAGGTCAACTCGGGGTGGCAACAGGCCCTGGGATACGCGCCGACGGAGTTGGAGGGCGGCTCGATCCTGGACCTGGTCGTGCCCGCCGAATGGGACGCCTGCCGTGAGGTCCTCATGCGCCTGGCACACAAGGAGACGATCCGGCATTTTGTCAATCATTGCCGCCACGAGGACGGCTCTTTGCGCACAATCGAATGGGTGATCCAACCCGAGGACAGGCTGTTTTACGCGGCGGCGCGCGACATCACCGAACGCGAGCGCGACGAGCGCGAGATCCGGCTGCTCAACCGCATCTACGTCACCCTGTCCGAGACCAATCAGCTCATCGACCGTTGCCCTGACGAAATTTCACTGTTCGACAACATCTGCCGAGTCGCGGTCGAATTCGGCGAAATGCAGCTGGCCTGGATCGGCAAGGAGGATCTGGCAACGGGAAAGATCGATCCGGTTGCGGCCTACGGCGCGGCGCGCGACGTCCTCCAGGGCCTGCCGATTTCCAGCCGCGCCGAGCGCCCCGAGGGTCAGGGCCCGGCCGGGAAGGCCTTTCGCGAAGGCGAGCCGCAGTTTTGCAACGACTGGATGGCCAGCGCGGACCTGGGCTATTGGCACCAGAACCATCCGCAATGGCGCTGGGGCTCGAGCGCGGCGGTGCCGATACTGCGGGGCGGCCGCACCTATGCCGTGCTGAGCTTTTACGACAAGGTGCCGCACACCTTCTCGGGCAAGACCGCGGATCTGCTGCGCGAGATGGCCCGCGACATTGAACTGGCCTTGGAGCGGTTCGACTTTGCCGCCCACAAGCACGCCGCCGATGAGGCCCTGCGCATCGCCGCCATTGCCTTCGAGTCGCAAGACGCGATCATGGTGACCGATGTCCACGGCCGGATTCTGCGGACCAATCGCGCGTTCACCCGGGAAACGGGCTACACGGCGGAGGAAGTGCTGGGCAAAAACGCCAGCCTCATGAAGTCGGGACGGCATTCGCCGGCATTCTTCAAGTCGATGTGGGAACAGATCAAAACCAGCGGCCAGTGGCAGGGGGAGATCTGGGACAAGCGCAAGAGCGGCGAGATCTTTCCCAACTGGCTGAGCATCTCCAGCGTACGCGACCCGCAGGGGCGGGTAAGCCATTACGTGGGTTGTTTTACCGACATCTCGGAGCGCAAGGACGCAGCGGCCGCAATATCGCGCCTGGCGTATTTCGACTCCCTTACCGAACTGCCCAACCGCCGCCTGCTGGTCGACCGGCTCAAACAGGCGCTGGCAGCACGCAGCCGCGCGGGCGGTTACGGAGCGGTGCTTTTTCTGGACGTGGACAACTTCAAGGCGGTTAACGACACCAAGGGGCACGAGGAGGGCGACCGCCTGCTGCAGGAAGTGGCCAAGCGCCTGCGCACCTGCGCCGGCGAGCAGGACACCCTGGCGCGCTTTGGCGGCGACGAATACGTCCTGCTCCTGGAGAACCTGGATGGTCCGCGCGAACACGCGGCGGTGCTCGCGAAGAACACAGCCGACAAGCTGATGCTCACCATGGTGACGCCGTTCATCGTGGGGGACGAAGAAATCTCCTGCTCGGCCAGCATTGGCATTGCTCTTTGGGGCGGCGAATCGGGCGTGCCCGATGCCTATGAGCTGCTTAAGCGCTCCGATATGGCGATGTACGAGGCCAAGCGCGCGGGGCGCAATGCAGTCCGGTTTTTCGACCCCGTCATGCAAACCACCATTGAAAGCCGGGTACGCCTGGAGTCGCGCCTGCGCATGGCGGTAGGTCTGGGTCAGTTTCGATTATTCCTGCAACGGCAGGTCGACGATCACGGGGTGGTGCTCGGCGCCGAGGCGCTGCTGCGCTGGCAGGACCCGGAACGCGGTCTGGTCGCACCCGGCGAATTCATCGGCATCGCCGAGGAGAGTGACCTGATCGTGGGAATCGGCTCCTGGGTCCTGGAAACGGCCTGCCACCAGCTCACCGAGTGGTCGCAGCACGCGGCGACGCGCAATTTGCGCCTGTGCGTGAACGTCAGTGCGCGCCAGATCCATGAGCAAAATTTTGTGCTGCAGGTCGCCGATATCCTGGCCAAGACGGGCGCCGATCCGCGACATTTACAGCTGGAAATCACGGAATCCGTGCTGTTGACCGATGTGGAGCAGTCCATCGCCAAGATGAACGAATTGGGGTCCATGGGCGTGAGCTTTGCGATGGACGATTTTGGAACCGGCTATTCGTCCCTGGCCTACCTGCAGCGACTTCCCCTGAAGACGCTCAAGATCGACCGCAGCTTCGTGCTCGACCTGGGCAGCAACCGGCGCAGCGAGGCGATCGCCCGAACGATCATCCAAATGGGACGGAGCATGGAACTGGAGGTGCTCGCCGAAGGCGTGGAAAACGAGCGTCAGCATGCAATGCTCGCGCAGTGGGGGTGCCACAAATTCCAGGGCTACCACTTCGGACGGCCAACGTCGATCGACGCGTTTCTGCGCGAACTTCCGGCCGCTGTCAGCGTCATGTGAATTCGCTACCCTCGGTTCTCGACATTTCTCTGGCGCCATTGGGCCAGGCGCACGAAAATCGATGCAAGGGCGGCACCTATAAAGGCCGCCGCCAGCACGAACGCGGCGCCAGCCCAAGCCGGCACCGGACGCGCCACGAGCGCCAGCGAATACTGCTGCGCCACGGCCGTGACGTAGGGTTCCAGGGACGCGTTCATGGCGTTGAGTACGCCCCAGACCAATAGAGCAGCAAGTCCCAGGCAAAGTGCCCCGGCATATACATAGGGGCGCCGCAAGGACGCGGCGTCCGCGCCCAGGAGGTGCAAAATCCGCAGCTCCTCCAGGTCGATCCGGCACCAAAACACCGAAGCGAGCAGCACGCCCATCGCCGCCACCGCGACGAGGAATGTCGCGGACAGGGGGGCCAGGCGCCGGCCCAGCTGCGTCAATGCCGCGAGCTTGCGAAACGGCGCAGCCTGGTACTGGACTGCGCCGACATTTTTCACCTTGCCCAGCGCGACCACCGCCGCCTCCACGGCCTCGGGCGTGGCGCCGGGCGCGAAACGAACCAGGAACGCGTCGGGCAAAGGATTGGGGCGAAGCTCCCTGAGCGCCAGGGGCGCAAGCTCATGGCGCTGCGTCAGCTCCGCCAACGCGGCATCGCGGCCGATGAAATCGGCCGAAGCCACCAATGGCACCTGGCGCAACGCCAGGCCAGCGGCGGCGAGATCGATTTCGCCCTCGGCACCGCCAAAATAGACCAGGGCCTCGGGCTGTGCCCACGGCGGTGTTTGTAGCGGCATCAGCCGCCACAGGCCAATTGCGGCAAACGCCAGGACCGCGAGCAGGGTGGCGCAAGAGGCGACCACCAGCGCAAAGGCCAGGGGACGCCCCAGCGTCTTGCGCAGGGCCTCGCCCGCCGCCGAAAGGCGATGCGTGGTGTAGTTCATGGCACGATCGCCCCATCGTGCAGGCGCACGATGCGCGCCCGTGCCGGCCAAGCCTGCGCAGCGGCGGCGGGTGCAGCATCGGCGCGCCGGCTGGCAATCACGGTCACCCCGGCCTGCGCGAACTGGTCGATCACCTGCAGGAGCCGGGAGGCCTGCGCAGGCTCGAGCGGGACGCCAGGATCGTCGAGCAAGAGCAAGGCCGGCCGGTTTACGAGCGCGCGCGCCAGCGCCACACAATGGCGCTGCCCGCTGGCCAGGCGCATACAGGGCGCGGCCCCGTACCGCCCGACGTCCAAACCCACGAGTTCGAGTGCGGCGCGTGCGCGGCGCAATCCCTCCTGCTCCTGCGTGCCGGCAACCCAGGCCGCGAGCGCCACGTTCTCGACCGCGCTGCGTGCGCCCAGCAATGCATCTGCCGGTGGCAGTATGCCCATCGAGCGGCGCACCTGCGCCAGCGCGCGCGGGCGCAAGCGCGCCAGGTTTTCACCGGCCAGCTGTATGGTGCCGCCCGACGGGTTCTCCAGCCCCGCGAGCAGACGCAGCAACACGCTCTTGCCAGCGCCACCCGGTCCTTCGATCACGACAAATTCGCCGCGCGCGATGCCCAGGTCCAGGCCCACCAGCGCCGGGCGAAATGCCCCATAGCGCTTCTCCACGCGCTCCAGTACCACCAGGGGCTGCGCCTTGGCGCTTGCGTCGGTAGGAGAGGTTTCCATGTTGGGTCTGCGGTATCGGCGCCCGGGTAGCCGCGCCCAGGGTTCTGCAAGGATAATGGGCGCTCGGCAGGAATCTGCGGGAACGCAGCGCGCGGCGATTGTACGGCGCCGTGTGACGCGTCACAAAAATGCAATATTTCGCAGGGAAGCTTGCAGGCTGTCCTCCCGGGGATCCGGCGCAGCAATTGACCGACTGGAGTTCGCATAACTACTGCCCACCGCAATCCGGCCTGGTTCCTCAATCGCGAGCTTTCGCAGCTGGCGTTCAACGAGCGCGTCCTCACCCTGGCGGAGCGCCCGACGTTTCCGTTGGGGGAGCGCTTGCGGTTTCTGTGCATCGTTTCGTCCAATCTCGACGAATTCTTCGAGATCCGCGTTTCCGACATGATGGACACCTTGCGCGAATCGGGCGATCCGGGACCGGCATCCCCGCATTGGGATCTGTTCGTGCAGATTTCGGCACGCGCCCATGCGCTGGTTGACAAGCAGTACCGCCTCTACAACGAATCCATCATGCCCGCGCTCGCGCGCGCGCATGTGGTGATCCTGAGCCACAAGGATCGCAACCGGGCGCAGCGTGCCTGGGTCCGGGAATACTTCCGTCGCGAAGTGCTGCCGCTGCTCTCGCCCATCGGGCTTGATCCCTCGCATCCCTTCCCGCAGGTCATGAACAAGGCGCTGAACTTCATCGTCCAGCTGCAGGGGAAGGATGCCTTCGGCCGGGCCGCCGCGATCGCCATCGTCAAGGTACCGCGCGCGCTGCCGCGCGTGATTGCCCTGCCGCGGGCCTTGAGCCCGGGACGTCAGGCCTTCGTCCTGCTCTCCTCGGTGATCCGCGCGCACTTGCCCGACCTGTTTCCCGGGCGCCCGCTGGCCGGGTTCTCGCAATTTCGCGTCACGCGCGATTCGGACCTGTGGGTCGACGAACGGGAAGTCTCGAACCTGCGCGAGGCCCTGCAGTTCGAGCTGACCCAGCGCCATTTCGGCAATGCGGTGCGCCTGGAAGTGCTGCGCACCTGTCCGCCGCAGCTCGAACAGCTGTTGCGCGAACAGTTTCACCTGCCCCTGGAGGCGGTGTACCGGGTGGAGGGCCCGGTAAACCTGGTGCGCATGAATCAGCTCGTCGATCTGTTGTTGCGTCCGGAGCAGCGCTTCGCGCCGCTGCAACCCGTGTGGCCGCGGGGCGTGGCCCAGGGCGCGGACATTTTCGAATCGATCCGCCGCGACGACGTGCTGCTGCACCACCCGTTCGAGAGCTTCGAGCCGGTCATCGAATTCTTGCGCCAGGCCTCGATCGACCCGCAGGTCGTTGCCATCCGCATGACGCTGTATCGCACCGGCACCGGGTCCATTCTCGTCGACCTGCTGGCCGAGGCTGCGCGCCGCGGCAAGGAAGTCACGGTCGTCGTCGAGCTGCAGGCACGGTTTGATGAGGAAGCCAATATCAATCTGGCCGAGCGCCTCGAGGCCGTCGGCGCCCAGGTGGTCTATGGCGTCGTCGGCATGAAGACCCACGCCAAGCTGCTGCTGGTTTTGCGGCGCGAGGAGCGCCGCGGGCGTATGCGCCTGGTTCCCTACGTGCACCTGGGAACAGGCAACTATCACCCGACCACAACGAAGCTGTATACCGACTTTGGCATGCTCAGCGCCGATCCAAGCCTGTGCGCCGACGTTGAAAAGGTCTTCCTGCACCTGACCAGCCTGACCCGCGTCCAACGCCTGCGTCACCTTTGGATGGCCCCCTTCACGCTGCAAAAGCGCATCCTGGCAGCGATCGCCAACGAGGCGCGCCTGGCGGCCAGCGGCAAAGGCGGGCGCATCATCGCCAAGGTCAACGCGCTCACCGATGAGGCGACGATCCTGGCGCTGTATCAGGCCGCGCGCGCCGGGGTACGCATCGATCTGATCGTGCGCGGCGCGTGCGTGCTGCGCCCCGGCGTGCAGGGGCTGTCCGAAAACATTCGCGTGCGCTCGATCATCGGCCGGTTTCTCGAACATCACCGGATCTATTATTTTGCCAATGGCGGCCGCGATGACGTGTACCTGGCCAGCGCCGATTGGATGGGCCGCAACCTGCTCCGCCGGATCGAGATCGCCTGGCCGGTGTTGCAACCGGCGCTCAAGGCACGGGTCATCGACGAGGGGCTCAAGCCCTACCTGGTGGATACCGTCGATGCGTGGAGCCTGGGCGCGAGCGGCCGCTACACAGGGCCGCGCGCCACCGGTACGATCAGCGCGCAACGCAGCCTGCGCGAGTTGATCACCCAGCGAAGGGAAGACGCCTGATGGAACTGCTGCTGTGGCGCCATGCCGAAGCCGAGGACGGTTCTCCGGACCTGGGGCGCAAGCTCACCGCCCGGGGGGAGAAGCAGGCCCGGCGCGTCGCGCAGTGGCTCAACGACCGCCTGCCCAGTTCCGCGCGGATCGTCGCGAGCCCGGCGGTGCGCACGCAACAAACCGCGCGTGCGCTCATCGAGTTGTCCGAGCGCAAGATCAAGACGCTGCCGGCCCTGGCGCCGGGAGCGTCCGTGGCCGAGTTCCTGCGCGCCGTCCAATGGCCCGACGCGCGCCACGTAGTGGTCGCGGTGGGCCATCAGCCGACGCTGGGTTTGGTCGCGAGCACCTTGATGACCGGAACCGAGCAGGCCTGGGAAGTCAAAAAGGGCGCGTTGTGGTGGCTGCGTGCGCGCACCGAGGATGGCGAGGGCGAGGCCGCGCTCATCACCATGGTCAATCCGAGCCTGCTGTAGCGCACGCGGGCTAGAGCTCGCGGATCGTGAAGTTGATTCCCACCCGCTGCCAATGTTGCGCTTCCTCGTCGAGCAGGTGACGGGTCAGGGGTCGGCGCGCGAGCCAGCCGCGGTCAATTCCCAGCTCGAATCCGCGGGCCACCCGCAAGCGCCATTGCGGCAGGCGCACCGGGCGTCGGGCGTGGTGCAGCACGGTCGATAATCGTAAGGCCAGCAGGCGCGCCGCGGAAACCGGATCCTCCAGAACGCCAATAACCTTGCGCAGGTTGCCGCGCTGGCCCAGGATTAATTCGGCTATGCGCTCCTGGTCGGAGGTCGAAAATCCGGGCAGGTCGCCATTGGCCACCAGGTAGGCCGAGTGCTTGTGGTACTCGCTATGGGATACCGCAAAACCAATTTCATGCAGCTGACAGGCAAAATGCAGCGTGCGGTTCACGTCCTCGGGCAACTTGGGCAAAAGTGCCTGATGCAGCCGGTGGGCCGTGGCGCCGATCCGCGTCGCCAAGGCCTTGTCCACGCCATAGCGCTCCTGCCAGCGCGCCACCGTGGCATCGCGCACGTCGTGACGTTCGCGGCGGCCCAACAGGTCGTAGAGCAGACCGGCGCGCAATGCGCCTTTGGCCGGCCGCATCTCGTCGATGCCGAACGTTTCGAAAATCGCGGAAAGCGCGGCGATGCCCCCAACCAGCACCTCCGCGCGCTCGGATTTGATGCCGTCGAACTGCACGCGCCGGATCTCACCGACGTCGAGCAATGCTTGGCGCAAGCGGGCCAGACCGCTCGCCGTTACCGTGCCATCGGCCCAGCCCTGGTTGCGCAGGATTACCGCAGCGGCGCCGATGGTGCCGCTGGAACCGTACGCCTCATCCCAGCCGAACTTTCGATATGCGCCCTGCGCATCCTCGAGTTCCGCGGCACAGGCCACCTGGGCGCGGCGAAAGGACGGGCGGTCGATACGACCGTCGGGAAAGTAGCGCAGGGTCGTGGCAACGCAACCGATCTTGAATGACTCCGCGCGCGCCGGCGTGAAACCCCGGCCGGCGATAACCTCGGTGGAGGCGCCACCAATATCGACGACCAGGCGCCGCAGGCGGCTCGGCGGCAAGGTCCGGGTGCAGCCCTCGAACACCAGGCGCGCCTCCTCCCGTCCGGAAATGATTTCGATCGGATAGCCGAGCACGCGTTCGGCGGCCGCCAGAAATTGATCAGCGTTGAGCGCCTGGCGCAGGGTTTGCGTACCGACCGCGCGCACATGGGCTGCATCAACGCCGCGCAGACGCTCGTTCATGCGCGCCAGGCACACGCAGGCGTTGTCGATGGCGCGTCGGCTCAAACGATTGTCGGCGCCGATTCCGGCCGCCAAGCGGACCGTTTCCTTCCAGTAGCCGCGACGTGCAATATGCGAACCCGTGACTTGCCCGATCTCCAGGCGGAAACTGTTCGACCCCAGATCGATTGCGGCAAGCAGCATCACGGCGGCCAAGACTCCAAGGGGTCGCGTCGGCAGGGGCCGGCGAGTGGGGTTCGGGTCAGCGGGCGCGCGGGCCGTTGCCCGCGCGGCTGCAACCCCTGGCGCAGGGTTTCCCGGCGCCAGCGATTGTATGGCCTGGCGCCGCCGAATACGCGCTTCATGTTGCGTCTTGCACCAACAAGGCCTGTGAAAATTCGCGGGCATCAAAGGGCTGCAGATCTTCCAGACTCTCGCCAACGCCCACGAACAGGATCGGGATGGGCTGGTGCAGCCGTTCACAGGCCAGCGCAAGGATCACGCCACCCTTGGCCGAACCATCGAGTTTGGTCACGACGAGGCCGGTGACGCTGATGGCCGCGTCAAACGATCGCAACTGGGCCAGTGCGTTTTGCCCGTTGGTGCCATCGAGCACCAGCACAACATCATGGGGCGCCCCCTCCAGGCTCTTGGCGATCGCCCGTCGGATGCGCTTGAGTTCCTCCATGAGATGCGTCTGTGTGGGCAGGCGCCCGGCGGTGTCGGCCAACACGACGTCGCGCCGGCGCGCACGCGCCGCGCTCACGGCGTCGAAAACAACGGCCGCCGGATCACTGCCCGTCTGGGCAATCACCTCGACGCCGTTGCGTTCGCCCCAAACCGCAAGTTGCTCGCGCGCCGCAGCCCGGAAGGTGTCGCCCGCAGCGAGCAAGACACTTTTTCCCTGCCCGACCAGCCAATGTGCCAACTTGCCAATGGAAGTGGTCTTGCCGCTGCCATTGACCCCCGCGATCATGACCACGAAGGGCCGGGCGCCGTCCACATCCCAGTGTCGCTCACAAGGGCGCAACAGCGCCTCGATCTCCTGCTGAAGCAAGGCGCGCACGGCCTGCGGCTCGCGCACCGCCGAACTGCGCACGCGCTCCCGCACGCGGCCCAGCACCAGCTGGGCGGCGGGCAGCCCGACGTCGGCCGAAATCAGCACGGCTTCGAGTTCCTCAAACAGTTCCTCGTCAACGACCCCCCGGGAAAATACACCCGCGATCTGCGTCCGCGTGCGCGCCAGCCCGGCGCGCAGCCGGCCCAACCAACCCGTTTTTCCAGTCGTGGTCATTTCTGCAATCATGCGAGCATCTGCGGGCGCGCAGTGTAGTGGATCAACAACTCCGGAGGCCGCGGCGACTCCAATGAAATCCAGTTCCCGACCGGGCCGGCGTGCGCCGCTTGCGCCCGGGCGCGTGCGCATCATCGGCGGCCAATACCGACGCACCCCCATCGCCGTCGTGGCTGCGGCCGGCTTGCGGCCGACGCCGGACCGGGTGCGCGAGACGGTTTTCAATTGGCTCGAGCACCTGCTCGGTGATCTGACGGGCTTGAGCGCGCTCGATCTATTTGCCGGGACGGGTGCCCTGGGCCTGGAGATGGCCTCGCGCGGCGCGCGCCGGGTCGTTCTGGTCGAGCGCGATGGCGCCTCGGCCACGGCGCTGCGGGCGTTGGTCGCGCGCCTGGGCGCCAGCGCCGTGACCGTGGAAAACGCCGATTGGCGCGCGGCATCGACGGCCCTGGCGCCGGCTTCGTTTGACGTGATCTTTCTCGATCCGCCTTTTGATTCGGGCATCCT
>Ga0075030_100002818_pt1 | contig 15812 bp, 9 predicted proteins | sample LitLauG_LLR_2012_FD_71393 | JGI IMG/M metagenome (GOLD analysis project Ga0075030, IMG submission 71393) | Freshwater sediment microbial communities from Pennsylvania, USA - Little Laurel Run_MetaG_LLR_2012 | ecosystem: Environmental > Aquatic > Freshwater > Creek > Sediment | place: USA... | reverse complement strand
CGCAGGGGGGTCTTGGTGATGATCATCGAGTCAAAGATCCGGCGCCCCGTCGGGGGCGGATCGGGACAGCCGCTATTCTATGGCCTTTCCGGGGGCGGCCAGTTGGAAACGGATCGCGTTTGCAATGCCTGAACATCGATGAGGCCAATCACCGAGGAGCTGTCCCAGCCGCTTCCGGATCAGTTGATCGTCGTCGATCCGAGTTTGAGGGACTACATCGGGCATCACGCGCAATACGACCAAACGGTGTTGCGGGCTGCCCGACAGGCGGCGGTGGATGCGGCGGTCCTGGCGCACCGGGAGTCTCTTCGATTCGTCCGCATCGAAGGGGCAGTCGATCCGGTGTTTTCCCAGGACATCTGGAGTCGGCGGCGAGTCGGCGCACGCGGCTATGTATTGGTGCGGGTCGCGGTCCATCGGTTGGCTCAGGCGCTCACGGTTGTGCCGTTCGTGCTGGGCCCCTTGGTTGCTGCGATCCGAAGCGCCGTGCCGGCGTCACTGCGGGTGCTCGTGCGTCGGATCGCCCGGCGCCATTCCGGCCGCCCCCCCGAAAGCGCTTCGAGCGCTTCCGGATCTGCGGGGCAGAAAGATCGCGTCGACCCGTCTGCCGACGGGGTGGCCCCCATGGCGGCGGCAGGCTGGGGCGCCTGGAGGCGACGACTTCTGGCGCTGATCCTGTTTCCGCTTCGCGCGGTCGGCCGCTATGGCGCCCTGCGGATTCAGAAGACCGGGATCCCGCTGGGCGTGGCCGCGCTGTTCATGTCGAATCCCCGCTATTTCTTCGAGGCGATCGACGCGATCGGGAGGCGGCGCACGCAAGGACGCACGCAGGTGTTCTTTCACATGATCGTCGCAGACAACCTGCTCGAGTCGGTCCTGCTGGCGATATGGAGTGGTCGCAACCTGAATGCTCCTGCCGCTTTGCTGTTCAGGTACCCGCCGGCGCTGTGCCTGGCACGCCGGGTACGCGCAAAGCTCGCGTTCAGGCTGCTCGAGCGCGCTTTCGAGGCTGGGTCGATTCGACTCCTGACTGACAGCCAGCGCCTGGCGATGGAGTACTCCGAGTACTGCTTCGTCCCGATGGAAGTGGTTCCGATCCCGCATGGGGCACCTTGCAGCTTTGCACCGCCGGTGCGCCGCGCACGGCTGAGGGTCGCGAGTCTTGGCAACGCTCGCGCCGAAAAGGGGATCCTGGAAATTATCGATGCGATCGAAATCCTGCGGAGCCGGCCGGTATTCGACCAGCTCGAGTTCGTCCTGCAAGTCAACGACCCTAGTCAGGATTGCCGGGATCGAATCGATCAGTGGAGCCGCAGCGGCCAGGGACACGGTGTCGACTTGATTCACGGCGCTTTGGACTCTGACGCCTATTCGGCTCTTTTCGAATCGGTCGATCTCGTGCTGGCGCCGTACTGGCGCGACGTTTATGCGTCGCGAACGTCCGGAATACTGCTGGAGGCGCTCGCGAGCGCGAAACCCGTGGTCGTCACCGCGGACACCTGGATGTCCGATGAGCTGGAACGCTGGGGTTCCGGATTGGCTGTCGCCGACCGCGATGCGCTCGCACTGGCCGACGCGATCGAGACGATCGCCGGGGACTTTGAAAGCTATTCAGCGCTGGCGCAGCACGGGTCAAGATCGAGCCGACAGTTCCACTCGGCCGGGCCGTTCTTCGAACACCTGGTCGGGCGCCGCCGAAGCCGCTTCCTTCGAGATCGCCGGATATTCCTGTCCTATCCCTGGGCCAACCTGTTCCTGCGCGATTCCGGAGCTTCGGTTCGATGCACGCTGCTGGTCGATGCCTTGATGCAGAGCGGCCATCAGGTAACGGTGCATTGCGCAAGCGGCAAGGAAGTCGCAGCGGCGCCTCCGCAAATTCAATGCATCCAGTATTGCGGAACGCGATCGACGGTGCGGGCGCCGCTCTTCTTTCTCGCGACGCTGATTCGGGTCCTCGGGGCGCCTTGGCAGTACGAGGCGCGCGACCTGTGGTTCCGGATGGAATACTGGTGTCGCGAGCGGCCTTTCAGGCTGCTTTTGAATCGCGCTTTGTACGATTGCATTGCCGTGTTCCTCGAGTACCCGTTCCTCGCGGATGTGGTCGCCCCGGTGGCTCGAGGCCACCGCATCCCGCTTGTCGTGACAGCGCATGACGTCTTGTCGAAGCAAGTCACGAACGCGCTTGCGCGTCGGCAGTTGATGTGCAAGGAGACCGCGGCCATGCGATGCGCCACGCTCGCGGTGTGCGTTTCCGAGGCGGATGTTCACGCATTCAAAGAGCAGGGTTGCACGGCCGAGTTGGCTCCGAACCCGGTCGACGCGGATGCGACGCAACCCATGCCAGGTTCAAGCGCACGCGAAATACTCGATCGATACCGGTTGCTTCTGCCTGATCCATTTTGCCTTTTCGTCGGAAGCAATCACCCACCGAATCGGGAGGCCGCGCGCCACATGCACGGCTTTTCCTGCACTGCGTTGCAGGACCTGAGCCAAATGAGCTTCGTGACGCTGGGAGCTTGCTGGATTGATGAGCCGGCATCTGCGCGCTTCATTCAGCTGGGCAGGGTTTCGTCCGAGGTCCTTGCCGCCGCGTACTCACTTGCCCAGTTCGTGTTGGTGCCGCTGACTCAGGGCACCGGCACCTCGGTGAAGGTCATCGAGGCGATGGCGTACGGCAAGGTCGTCATCGGCACGCCTTCGGCGTTTCGCGGCCTTCCGGTCAGCGATGGAACCAATGCGATCATCGCGTCGGACCCGACACGAATACCGGACCGGGTTGCTGAGCTGATCCGCGAACCCGAACGAATGAAGGCCATCGCCGAGCACGCGCGCAGCTTTGCATTGCGGTTCGATTACCGCGTGGCATTTCGACCCTACCTGGCGCTGCTGCAGGGCACTGCCTGGAAGTGCCCGGTCGATTCCGGGCCGCGGACGGAGATGACCGAGGTTGAAAATCCAGAGCATGCAAGCAAGAACGAGTCACTCGCATGAAAGTGCTTCTGATCGTCACCGACTTGTATCGAGTCGTAGGAGGCGGGCAAACGGTTTACCGGAAAATCGTCGAAGCGACGCACGACGTACAGTTCTTCTACTTTCGCCGTGACGAAACACTCGACGCCCCGCGACCCGGCAACGCGGCCGCGATTCCCCTGCTCGAACGCCGGGGCTTGACCGCGCTTTGCGCGCCACCGTTTCCCGAGTATCGGCGTCGCGCGGTCGAGGAAGCCGATCAATTTGCCCGATCGGTCGCGGGACAGTCATTCGAAGTTGTCGACTTGCCGGACTTTTGCACGTTCGGCGCGTTCCTTCGCGATGCTTTTGCCCATCACCGCGTGCACGTCGACCGCGTGGTTCTCGCGATGCATGGCAACATTTCCGAGTCGATGGAGATGCAATGGGGATCGCCCGGCGAGGATGCGCTGGAGCAACGCGCATTGGAGCAGGAGCAGTTTGCGGCCGTGGACGCGGCGTACGCTCTATCGCCGCGCTATCAGCGGCAATGGCAGGCGAAAGTCGATCGGCCGGTCCACTCCGTCGATCCGATTCATTTCGTGGACATCGATCCGGACCGGGCCTTGGGCTGGGATCGCCCTGCCGGCGAAAAGCCCGGCCTGTACTGCATCGGGCGCATGGAGCGGCGCAAGGGCAATGATCTGTTCGTCAAGATCGTGCGCTGGCTTTCCCCGGACCTGTACGCGTCGGCGACCCATGTGGGCGATCTCGTCTACACGAGCCAGGGCACGGCCAGTTCGCATCTGCTTTCAACCATCGCTGCCGCGCGGGATCTGACCATCGGTTTTCATCGGTCGATGCGGCTGCCCGAGCTTTGGAAGGTGTTTCGCCAGCAGTCGCTCGTCGTGCTGCCGGTGCGCTACGACACCTTGAATCTCGTCGCCCTCGAGGCCCTGTTCAACGGTTGTCCGGTGGCCATTTCCTCCGAGGCCGGCGTGTGCGACTACCTGGATGCACGCCATCCGGAGTTGCCCTACGTAAAGATCGACTTCGACAATTTCTACGACTGCGTTCCACGAATTTCGGACCTGTTGTCGAACTACTCCACGCATCGCGCTCGCCTGGCACAGGCTCTCGCAAAACACTTCCCGGGCACGGTGCCGCCCCTGAACATGTCGCAGTTGTACGAGAGAATTTGCCGCGACCCGTCGACCGCAGCCGGCGCAGGACGCGATCCGATTCGATACCGCGATCGGACGGCCACCGAGACCAGGTCTGCGGTCGTCGAGTTCCGAGTCAAGCTTCCGCGAATCGGGCTTCGAACGGTAGGGCCGGCCGCGCGCTTCGCGACTGGCGTGTTCAGGCAGCGGCTTATGGCATGGACCCGCTTCGGGCCGCCCGAATTGCTCCGTTTGCTGGGCGGAGCGCGCAGGGTTCCGTCGTACCTGAGATACGTCGCGCAGATGCCCGAACGCAACCGCGGGGAGCTGCGCGATAAGCTCGATCGGATCTATGAGCTGGGCGGTCATCCGGTGTTCCGGTGCAATCTCTGGCTGGACATCGCTCGCATGGAGCGCATCCTGGGCAATGACCTTCTCGCGGCCACCTACGAATTGCGCGTGTTGCGGCTGATGGGGAAGGATTCGTTGGGCTTGCTGCCGCGCGTTCAGGCGACCTTGACCGAAAACCGATTCATCTCCGAGGCGCAAGCAGCCCGCGCGATGTACGCCGATCCAGCCAGCGCAGAGACCCTCGTGCATGAGCTCCTGTGCCGGCAGCGTGATCGCCTCGGCACCTACCAGGACAGGCCTTATGAGGTGGTGGACGATCGGCGCGCCGGTTCGGCGCGGGTCGCCGTGATCGTCTCTCTTTACAAGGCGGCGTCGAAGCTGAGGGTCTTTCTCACCTGCCTGGCTCAGCAGACTTCACTGCGCCGCGGGCAGGTCGAGATCGTGCTGGTCGACAGCGGGTCGCCCGATTGCGAGTACGCCGAGGTCCAGTCATTCGTCGCGAGCAGGCCGCTGAATTTTGTGTACGCCCGCTCGCGGGAGCGTGAAACGATCCAGGCCGCCTGGAATCGCGGGATCGCCCTGTCGCGGGCGCCGTATCTGGTGTTCCTGGGAGTGGACGAAACCCTGTATCCGGAAGCGCTCGAGACGCTTGCCGCGGCGCTGGACGCAGACGGTTCGGTCGACTGGGTCATGGCCAACAGCCTGGTCACGTCGGTCGACGCGCGCGGGGTCTACGAAAAGGACGTGATGCCGTACCGCCGGGACGGAGCGACCAAGGATTTCGTTTACCTGGAGACCTGCTACCTGTCCTGGGTCGGTGGGATGTATCGGCGCTCGATTCACGATCGGTTTGGCTACTATGACGAATCCTTCGGGGCGGCCGGGGATACGGAATTCAAGAACCGCATCCTGCCTGCAATCTCGGTGAAATTCATTCCCAGGACGCTCGGCGTCTTCCTGAACTACCCTGATGAGCGCACGACGGCAAGTCCTCGCGCCGAGATCGAGGATCTGAGGGCATGGTATCTGCATCGAACGCCTGGTGGGGTCCGATACGCGTTCGAGCATCGCGATCCCCGGGATGCGGTCAGACTTCTTTGCGCGGCGGTCGGGTATCGAAAGTCGTACTGCGGACACATCAGCAGCGACATCGATTATGCCGCGTACCTGGCGGCGTACTTGGCCGCGCGCGATGGTCATGACATTCCGGATTGGGCAAAAGAGATTTCCAAGGATCTGATGTCACTCCAAAGGGCGGTGCAGGCGCTCGAATTCGTGGATCACCCTCCAGCTTCCTCGGAGGCGGTTGCACTCCTGGCTCAGGCGTGGAAGCACATGCAGCGTTCGGAGGTGGAGCACAAGCGGGTCCTCGCAACGCATGGAGCGGCGCCTCGCTATGTGTTCTCGAACGACAACCGATACGAGCAGCACTCGTGGCTGTGGAAGTCATGAGATTGCAAGGAGCCGCCACGTGCACGAGGGGAACACGTAAGTGCCGCTGCTCGGATTGAAGGCGCGCCTGCGGCGCTTCGTCGTTTCGTGCCTGCGTCAGGCCATCGAGGAGTCGGCGATCGGACGAACGCCGGCCGGGACCCAGTCTCAGGGTACGACCGGGCAATCGCTTCGAATGCTGGAGGGTAATGAATACGCCCGGTACGCGATGCCGCTTGACTATGCGCCGTCGCGGCGGTTTTCCCCACGCTGGGGTTACGACGCACCGCCCATCAAGGCGCTCTACGACTGGTTCGAAGAGTCGAAAACGACTTATCGCGCCACGCTGGAGGAAATGCGGTCGCACCGCGCCGCGCTGCTGGATGTGCCGGCGGATTTCGATACGCGGAACCTGCCGCGGCCGGCGTGGTTCGGCGTTCCGATCTGCACCTTCGATTCCACCGCGATCTACACGATGGTCAGACGCTATCGTCCAAGACGGTACTTCGAAATCGGATCCGGGATTTCAACATGCTTTGCCTACAAGGCGATGCAGGACGCGGGGCTTGATTCGAGAATCATCTCCGTCGACCCGGAGCCCCGGGCCGCCATCGACGCGATCTGCGATGAAGTCATTCGCGAGGGCCTTGAAACGCTTGATGTGACCGTTTTCGATCAGCTCGAGGAGGGCGACATCGTATTCATGGACGGGTCGCACAGAAGCTTCATGAATTCGGACGTGACGGTTTTCATGATTGACGTTCTGCCCAGATTGAAGCCCGGGGTGGTGATTCACGTGCATGACATTGCGCTACCATGGGACTACGGGGATTACTTCAAGAATTGGTATTGGAACGAGCAATACCTGCTCGCCGTTTACTTGATGAACGCCCGACACCGCATCGACCCGCTTTTCCCAACGCAGTTCGTCTGTCGGGAAGCGTCATTTGCCGATTGGTTCGCGGATCCGCTTATTGATTTCGGCAGGGAGCGCAATGGAAGCTGGCTGGGGGGCGGCTCGATGTGGTTTACCCACAAAGGCTGAGCGATGGTGGTAGGCCAAGAGACGGATCGGCGAGCTGCTGTGGCGTGCCGCATTTGTGATGGAAATGAGCTCGAGCGCGTGGTGGATCTGGGGGATCAGCCTTGGTGCAACAACTTCCTGACGCGTGAGCAGATCGGCCAGGAGCCGCGCTACCCGTTGCGGGTGGTGTACTGCCACGGCTGCCATGCTTCGCAGCTCGATTTCACGGTGAAAAAAGAGGTGATGTTCGGCGACCACACCTATCTGTCCGGTGTAACTCGCTCGCTGTCCGAGCATTTCAAACGCATCGCTTCGGAGCTGGATCAACGATTCTTCGCGGCTGCGGCGCAAAAGAGCGTGCTGGACATCGGGTCGAACGACGGTACGCAGCTGAAGCACTTTCAGGCGCTCGGGTACGACGTATTGGGGGTGGAATCCTCGAAGAGGACTGCCGCGATCGCAAACGACGCCGGCGTTCCGACCCTGAACGCTTTCTTCAACCTTCAAACGATGCGGGACATCGGGCGTCAGTTCGACGCATTCAATGCCGCCGGCGTGTTCTTTCACCTGGAGGAGCTGCACTCGGTCTGCGAGGCGATCCGCGAGGGACTGAAGAAGGACGGCGTGTTCGTCGTGCAGTTTCTCTACATGCGCAGCATCATGGAGAACCTGGCGTTTGATCAGATCTACCATGAGCATCTGCTGTATTACACGCTGGAGACGATTGAAGCGCTGTTGCAGCGGCACGGGCTGCAGCTGTTCGACGCCTACCTGGCTCCGATCCACGGCGGCTCGATCATTGGATACGTGGGGCACCGGGGGGTGCGGCCGGCGAGCGATCGCCTGGTCCGGATGCGGCGCGAGGAGCTTTCCTCCGGTTGCAACACGCTTGGCGCGTACCGCGAGTTCGAACAGCGGATTTGTCGAATGAAGGAGGAAAACCTTCAGTACCTGCGAAATGCCCGAGCGGCCGCCAAGCGCGTGTTCGGGTTCGGCGCGCCGGTGAAGGGCAATACCTTGTTGAACTATTTTGGCGCCGGCACCGACCTGATCGAATGCCTGGTGGAGAAAAACGAGCTGCGCAGAGGTCTGTTTTCACCCGGGATGCATATTCCGATCATGATCGAGCGTGAGCTTGCCGAGCGTCCTGACATCTACTATGTGCTCGCCTGGAACTTCAAGAAGGAAATTCTGGCGAACAATCAGGCGCTGATCGATCAGGGCGTGGAGTTTTATTTTCCTGTCGACCCGCAGGAGCAGGTGTGAAGGTCGTCGTCACGGGTAGCTCCGGCTTTCTGGGGGGCGCGTTGTGCAGTTTCCTCGAGCGGCGCGGAATCGCGCCGCTGCGTCTGACGTCTTCCAATTGCGATCTGCGCAGCCCCGAAGGTCTGGAGAAGCTTGGAGGCGAGCACTTCGATCTGATCTTTCATCTGGCTGCCTGGACGCAGGCGGGCGACTTTTGCCTGAAGCATCCTGGAGAGCAGTGGGTCATCAATCAGCAGATCAATACGAACGTGCTGGCCTGGTGGTCGCAGCGACAGCCCCAGGCGAAGCTCGTGTTCATGGGAACCAGCTGCGCCTACCAGCCCGGGTCGAGCCTGCGCGAGGAGGAATACCTGGTCGGCGAGCCGATCGACAGCCTGTATACCTACGCGATGACCAAACGCATGTTGCTGGTCGGAGCGCGGGCATTGGACAGGCAATACGGGCTCAAATACCTTTGCGCGGTGCCCTCGACGCTCTATGGTCCCGGCTATCACACCGACGGCCGGCAGATGCACTTCATCTTCGACCTGATCCGCAAGATCATTCGCGGCAAGGAGTTCGGGGAGCCGGTCGTTCTCTGGGGCGATGGCCAGCAGAAGCGTGAGATCGTACTGGTCGACGATTTCGTCCGGATTCTGTGGCAACTGACGGAGCGAATCGACAACGAGCTCTTCAACATCGGTGCCGGAGAAGAGCACTCGATTCGGACCTTTGCCCGATTGATCTGCGAGATCGTCGGCTATCCAGTCGAGGGCATCCGCTATGACGTCGACCGGTATGTCGGAGCGACCTCCAAGTGCCTGAATGTCGAGAAGGTCAGCGCCGCGCTCGGTCCCTTGAAGCTGACGCCTCTCGTGGGTGGCCTGCAAACCACAATCGACTGGTTCTACCGCGCCGGAGCGTACCGGGGCGATGAGTCGGCAGCGGCGAAACCCTAATGAACGTCGTGCGCAAAGTCGGAACGGCGGCTCGGCTCTTTCGGAATCTGGAAGGCGTGCCGGCTCTGTCTCAGAGGCTTGAGCGCCTTCTGGAGGAGATTCTGGTCATGTCTCGGCGGCTGGACGCGGCTCCGACGAGGGACGAGCTGGCCGAGGCATCGCAGAAACTCGTTGATTTTGTCCGGTTCAAATTTGACGAAAGCGATGCTCTGCGCGAGCTGGAGGAGACGCAGAGCCTGATGGGACAGGCAATGCGCGATCTGCTCGGATACTCCTCGATCCGTGTCGAAATTGCGACCTCGAAGCCAGTCGCGGTCGATAGCCTGGATCATCTGCATGCCTGGGGAACGAAGCGGGACAACAGCAAGAACCTGAAATTCAACAACAAGCTGTTTCGATGGATTCCCCTCGAGAAGGTGCGTGTTCTCGACATTGGTTGTTCTGGCGGAGGGTTCGTCCGGACCGTGCACGATGCCGGCGCGTTTGCGGTCGGTATCGAGGGCAGCGATTATTCGAAGGTCCGGGCGAGGGCCGAGTGGAAGAATATTCCGGAGCGATTGTTCACTGCCGATGCGACGGCACCGTTTCGCATCTACGACCGGGCTCGAGGGAGCGAGGATCAGTCCTTGAAATTTTCGGTGATCACGGCATGGGAATTCATTGAACATATCGAAGAGGATCGCCTGCAGGCGGTGTTTACGAACATCGACCGGCACCTGGGGGAAAGTGGCGTGGTGTTGATGTCGGTTTCACCGAACGACGACATCATCGACGGCGTCAATCTGCACCGGACAGTAAGGCCGTCTGGCTGGTGGATGGAACGCATCGGGGAGTTCGGCTTTACCCATCATCCCGACGTCGTCGCGTACTTTTCCCCGAATAACTGGATTCGGTACGAAGAGAATGCGCCCGGCTCGTTTCATCTTGCATTGACCCGGTCTGGGGAGCCGCTGCCTCTCGGATTGAACCAAGCGGGCGGTGTCCGGTAGGCGGCCGCGCATCGGCTTCGAACGCCGCCGCTCTCGAAGAAGGATCGGGCGTCAGCCAGGGCGATACGAGTGAGTGGATCTGGCAAGGCCTACCGACCGAACGCGCCATAGCGGCGAAACGCGGGCTCGAGGGTTACGGTGGGCACGTCGCTGCTTCCGTGCTGCGAGGAGGGATCAAAGACGTAAAGATAGTGCGGCCCCGCATGCAAAGGGAAATAGCCAAAATCGTGCATCGAATTCGGCATATTTACGGAATATCGTGACGGACGCGGCGGCTGGCAATCTATAAGTTCCGCGTGCGAATTTCCGATTTTCGATTCAAGAGCCTTCAAGGCGCCCGTGGCCGTTTCAAAAAAGCCAAACCGTTCCCGCTGAACAACGATGATGCGAGAGGCCCCTCGCAGCGTGCTTATACCGATGGAGCTCAGCTTACCCGCCTGGACGTCCTCGGGGGAAACTGAGCTCAGCATCACGAATTTCCTGTCCTGAGGGAGTCCCGTCTCCGCGAGCACGCGAAACTCGATTGGCTTTTCGTAGCCATACAGCGCGACAGAGTCTTTCTCGAAGAACTCCTTGAGCGTTGCGCCTTTCTCCCACGGCAGTTCTCTTCCGGTTCGCAGGCCGGTCCACGTAAGAAGATACCCGTCCTCCGACATTTCCTCCATCAAGTGAATGAGCTCGGACATTTCGTAGAGGGACTGCTGCATACCCAGCCATTGGGCGTAAATATCGGGCGCTGTCAGAACGGGAAACGCGAGTGCCAGCAGTGCGATGACAACGGTCATGCCGGTCCTCAGGAGACGCAGCAGCGACGCCGTGCTCATGGCCAGAAGCATGCAATAAAAGAACGCGGGTACCGGAAGATATTTCGGGCATGGATAGGCGGTGCCGACGACGGCGCAGGCAATCAGGAACCCGACGCATGCGAAAACGAGCGGGCGCAAGGAGTCGCGATCGAAGCAGACTATTCGCCCTGATCCGGCCAGCATGATCGCCAACATGGCCCAGCGGAAAGTCTTGCCCGGCGATTGCGGTGCGAGAGCCGCCAGGGCCAGGTCGGCGGCGTCAAGAATCCTCTTGCCGAGGAAGGCGATGTCCCCGCCCAGGACCTGTCCCAGGTGCGATGTGGGATGCTGGACGCTCAACATGCGCCACGTCACATAGGCAAGCAGCGCGACCAAACTAAGGAGACGCGTCAATGCCATCCGATTCCAATCGGCTGGTTTGGCGGGAATGTTCAAGACAAGCAGCGCCGCCAGGAAGGCGACGCCGATCTCCTTGGCGCAAGCCGTGGCGAACGCCAGCAGCAGGCAGACAAGCACCTGTTTCGTGGAAAAGTGCTCCAGGTACGCAAGGCGGGCGTAACCGCCGCCGCTCACAGCGTTCGGTGCGGGCTGAGCGCTGCGTGCGAAGTAATAGCTGCAAAGAAGGGCTCCAAACAGTACGACGTACAGATCCTGGGATATGACGTCGAGGACCGCGGGCATGGGATTCAGAGCGAACACGGCAGCCGCAAGGCCCGCCGCAAGTCGCTCGCGCGACATCTCGAGGGCCGCGCGGAAGACAAAACAGATCGTGGCCGCGAAAACACCCCACTTGACCAGGTACCACGCCCAAAACTCCCCTCCGAACACGAGATACTGCAGATTGACCCACACTTCGGTCAACGGCCTGAACTGCACAGGATCGGAAAGGAAAGCGGTGCGGATGTTTGCTGGTAACGCCGCCCACTCGAACGCGTGGCCGTTCAGTTGGTAATAAGGCGTCATCAGCCAATCCCAGTAGGCGAACGGCAGGTCCATCGACAGAAGGAATGGCGGAAAGTAGAGAGGAACGACCAGCAAGAGGAAGTAGAGCGCGATGGCCTTCCGGCCCTTCGTGCCTTCCTCCTGGACGCCGTCAGAAGCAGTCATCGATATCGTTCCTCGTTTTCTTTATCCGCGCCGCACAGGACTCGCGTGACCGATTGCCGCATCTGATCGTTGCAGAACGGCGCGCGCGTGGGTCGCGGGATTCGCGATGTTCCCCCTCGTGCATATCCGAGGGCGCGCCGGCGTTCGCCGATCCCTTAACTCGGGATCGCGTGTACCGGGGACCGCCGTGTCGGCTCCGAATCGCGGGTCTCGAGCGATCTTGCGGTCGGGCGAACGGCGAAAATGAACTGGTATCCAAGCAGCGCCGGGAAACACCAGGTAGCGACGGCCAGGACTCGATTGATCGCTCGCATGACAGGATGATCGGCCCGCAACCCGAGGGCGAGTTCAACCGGCATGACGGTGGACTGCTCTCGAACGATTTCGAAGCCAGATTCCAGGAGCAGGCGGCGTGCGCTTTTCCTCGTGAAAAAGCGCAGGTGGGTCCTGTCCAGGATTCCTCGCTCGGCGTACTCGAACCTCCCGACAAGGAGGGACAACCGCACCGTGACGTTTGCGACGTTAGGTACCGAGACAAGAAGCAGGCCATTGGCCGAGAGCAGGTCCCGCGTCTCCACCAGGAGGCGCGCAGGATCGCGGACATGCTCCAGCACGTCTTGCAGAAGAATGCGGTCGAATCGGCGCTCTCCCATTCTTTCGGACACGCGCCCGAGGCCTCCCTCGAGGTCCGTCTGTATGTAGTCCTCGAAGACCTGGATATGCTCCGGAGTCCGCAGCGCGTCGACCCCGACCACCGAGTTTCCCGCCTCGGCGACCTGCTTCGCGAAGAAGCCTTCCCCGCATCCGATGTCGAGCACCCGTTGCCCGTTGCCGGTCCAGGACAGGAAGTATTCGTAGCTCGAATGGCGGCTCTTCTTCATCGGATAGTGCTGGAAGTATTCGGCGTATTCCGGATACCGGGCAACCGACGCCTTGGTCCGCTCGTAGCGAATCACCGACGCGAACACGTCCTTTGCGTATTTCAAACCGTCGACGTAGCAGATTTCGGTGCCGTAATAGGTCGGGATCGGAACTTCGACGATTCGGAATCCCTGATGGTGCAGCTTGATGATGATCTGGGTGTCGAAGTGGAACACGTCCGTCATGTGGGAAAAGTCGATTTTCGCGAGGGCCGCCAGGCTGTACGCGCGATACCCGCTGTGGAATTCCGTCAGATGCATGCCGAGGGCGCGGTTTTCGAAGAAGGTCAGGATCCGATTGCCCACGAACTTGTACAGCGGCATCCCTCCTTTCAGCGGGCCGCCATAGGTCATCAGCATCCGGGACCCGAACACCGCGTCGGCGGCTCCGCCGACGATCGGCCCGTACAGGTGCGACAGTATCTCGGGGGCATACTGCCCGTCGCCATGCAGCAGTACGACGACGTCGAAGCCTTTGTCGAGGAAATACCGATAGCCCAGCTTCTGGTTGCCGCCGTAGCCGAGATTCGCCTGGTTCTTGATCACGGTGAGCTTTTGCAGGCCCGAGAGCATTTTCAGCCCCTGCACCAGCTCGTAGGTGTGATCGCGACTGGCATCGTCGAAAACGACGACCTCCTCGACGTTCTTCCAGACATCCGCAGGAATGCGCTTGAGAACCTGCGCGATCGTCGTCACCGCGTTGTACGCGACGATCAGGATTCCAATCCTCTTTCCGAAGCAGTCGGGGCCGGGAGTCGGCTGAAGAGGCGGATTCATCGGGTCAACTCTGGCCTCGAACTCGGCTGTGTGTAAGAGAATCGCAGATGCGGATTCTATCGAACAGGCCGCTCCGACCGATTGACCTTCGTTGGAACGTCGCCGATTTGCCCTTGCGCGACATGCTGCACGGCCAGCTCCCGCTCCAACTGCCGGGGAGTGTGTTGCTCGGTCCATCGGGTCTGGAAGACCGCGGCGGTTCGCAGATAGTGCGCCATGTGATGCAGGATCTCTCGAACCGCGTCGGACAGCGCAAAATCATCGACGTATACGACGCCGGCGGCGCTGAGCGGCAGCTGCCGGCCGGCCGTGACAAGTGCGATGCGTTGGACGCGGAACCGCGCCGACGAGGCGCGATCCTGCGGCACGACGGTCAGCTGCCCGCGCAGCGGTTGCGGCCGCAGTCGAAACATACAGGTCCAATGCCCCGGTTCGACGAGCGCGCCGGCCGCGCGGTCGCAGTGGACGAACGCCCGACCGGAGTCGAGCCATTCCAGAAGCACCAGGGGCGGTGACTCGTCGTCACTGGTTGATCCGCGGACGGTAACGATCAGATGATCCGCTCCGCCCACCGCAGGAACCTCGAACGATTCAAGCCCGCCGTCGCTTGCGCACCCGAGCTCTGCGCTGCCACAGGTTTCTACCTGGGGCGAACCGGCCAGCAGCGATCGGTGATAGTCGGCGATCGGAGCATCGAGCTGCGCGGCCATCCAGGTACCGGCCGGAACGACGGTGGCGAGCCCGGCGGCCACGGATTCGGCGAACACGCCGGAGCTGCGGGCGCGGTACTCGAGCGGGTCGTACGGGATCAGCGAAATGTCGGAGGCCTGAAAGATCGCGCAATAGGCGTCCGGCGGCAGAGGCCGGTCGATCAGGCGAACCCCGTTGTCGGCGAAGCTCTGCAACTCGCGGCGCGCCTGTACGGCGGTAGGTTCCCCGCCGGGAACGCTGAAATTGGATTGGATGATGAAGCGCGGCGGCCCTTCCGCCGTCGGCGCCCGGTACAGGTCCGCCACCAGTGCCGGCAGCAGCTGAAATCCCTTCTCGACCCGGGCATCCCCGGCGTACAGAATGGTCGGGACGCGGTCGATCGCTCGCAAGCGATCGCTTCGCTGAGTGAAGGATTCGGGCACCGGGATCGGAAGCGTGTCGAATCGGGCCACTCCCAGCTGGTTGTACTGCCGGGTCAGCAGCTCGGTGTCCGTGTAGAACCGGATCCGGCGTCCGCGCGTGGCCTCATCGAAAGCGGCAAAGCACTTCTTCAGCTGCGCCAGCATCTTGTCGGTTGCGTCCGCATAGGGCGGCCGCGCCGGTGCCGGCGGCCGGCGAAACAGCACGTGCCAGCCGATGCCGTCGCCGGGTACGCAGTGGCTGATCGCACGCCCCAGCCCCAGCAGTTCGGTCTCGCTCAGGGTCGGTAAGAACACGACATCGCCCGCGTGCAAATCGATCGCGGCGATCATTTGCAGGGTGTCGCGCTCGAACTGCAGGATCTTGGTTGGATTCAGTCCGAAGAAACGGGCGCCACCGCCAACCGACTGCAGCGCCGTGGTGAGCGGCCGCAGCAATTCGCGGGTGCTCGCTGGCCGGCCGGACTGGCGGTCGACGGTCCTTGGCGCGATGCGCGATCGCGAAGCGAGCCACGCAACGCCCTGTTGCGCCGCGAATGCGAGCCGACGGATGATCCTGATCCAGCCGGGCGGGGGAAACGAACGGATGACCAGCCCGCCAACCCGAAGCGGGCGATCCCAGACTCCGAACCGATAGATCGGAAGCACCGGAAAGTCTGGCCTCAGTGAAAGCGACAGACGTCTGTTGGTCACCAGCCGGGCGTCGAACCCGTCTTCACGCGCGGCAGCCAGCACGCGCACGGCGTACTCGTAATGATGTCCGCCAAGCTCGCAAATCGATTGATCGACCAGGACGAACTTGTGCGGGGCGGAGGTCATGGCGCTCGCCTCCGGGAAGCGAGGCGGTTACGAAACGATCTTCAATTCGGACGCGGCGCGCCCGTGCTCCAGCCGAAGCATACGTGAACAGAAGCGCCGGATCAGGCTCTCGTCGTGCGAGGCCAGCACCATGATGGCGGAC
>Ga0075030_100002816_pt1 | contig 15820 bp, 14 predicted proteins | sample LitLauG_LLR_2012_FD_71393 | JGI IMG/M metagenome (GOLD analysis project Ga0075030, IMG submission 71393) | Freshwater sediment microbial communities from Pennsylvania, USA - Little Laurel Run_MetaG_LLR_2012 | ecosystem: Environmental > Aquatic > Freshwater > Creek > Sediment | place: USA... | reverse complement strand
GCGACGATGCTGTGGTTCGAGCCGGTGTTCAGGGTCAGGGGAAATTCGTCTCAGGTCGTGGTCGGGCTGGCCTACCCGCTGTTGGATCTGGTGCTGCTAGTACTGCTGGTCGCCGGGCTGGCCCCGCAACACTACCGGCCGACCTGGTCGACTGGGCTGCTTATGACGGGCGTGGCCTGGTTCGTTGTCGGCGACGCCATCTGTTCGGCTCAGTCGACGGCGAGCACCCACGTACGCCGAACGCCCCTTGACGCGACGGTAGTGATCGGGATCTTCTTCGTCGGCCTTGCCGCGTGGCGACGCGAAGAACGTCGGCTGCGGTCGCGCCGGGCGACGGTGGCCGCGCCGCGTGGGATCGGCCTGGTGCCCGTCGCGTTCGGGGCGGTTTCGCTCGCCGTCGGGGTGGTGTCGTTGTTCCGGCATACCTCCGCGGTGGCGTCGGGCATGGCGCTCGGCGCGCTTGGCGTCGTGATCGTACGGATGGCTCTGACGCTGCGCGAGGTGGGCCACGCGGCTGAGAACTTCCGCGACGCACGAACCGATGAGCTCACCGGCCTGGCCAACCGGCGGGCCTTTCTTGAACAGGTCGAAGCGATGATACGGTCGTCGTCAGATCAGCAGCGCGTCGGTGTACTGCTCGTCGATCTCGACGGTTTCAAAGAGGTCAACGACTCACTCGGCCATCACTGCGGCGACGAGCTGCTCCGGATCGTCGCCCAACGCTTCTGCCGCCCGCTCGCGGGGCGCTCGTCGGTCGCCCGCCTTGGGGGGGACGAGTTCGCCAGCGTCTGCCTGGCTGCCTCCGCGTCCGAGCTTGTTCGGGTCGCGGGTGAGCTGGCCGGAACCCTGTGCGAGCCGATCGCCCTCGATGGGGTCACCGTTCGAGTCGGTGCCAGCATCGGCGTTGCGATCTCCCCCGACCACGGCTCCACCCACACCGAGCTGCTCCGCAGCGCTGACGTGGCTATGTACGAAGCCAAGCGAACGCAGTCGGGAGTGTTCGTCTACGACGCCGAACACGATCCCAACAGTCGTGAACGACTCGCTCTCATCCACGAACTACGAACGGCGATAGACACCAGCGGCCTCACATTGCACTACCAGCCGACCCTGGCGCTGCGCACCGCCACCGTGCGCGGCGTCGAAGCGCTCGTCCGCTGGCAACACCCCACCCGTGGCTTGCTTTACCCCGAAGCCTTCGTCCCACTCGCGGAGCGGGTCGGGCTAATACCCCAGCTGACTCGAGTCGTCCTCGGGCTTGCCATCGCCGAGGCGGCCCGGCTCGAATGTCGCGGCCACCCCCTCCAGATGAGCGTCAACATCTCCCGCTACGATCTCGTTGACGAGACCCTCCCAGCGTTCATCGACACCGTTCTCGAGCACCACCGCGTCTCACACCAACGCCTCACCCTCGAGGTCACCGAGTCCTGCCTAGGCGCCGATCCCCATCGCGCCAAACGAAGCATCGACGAACTCCGGGCACGGGGGATCCGCATCGCCATCGACGACTTCGGCGTCGGCTACTCGTCGATGTCGCAGCTGCTCGAGCTCCCCATCGACGAGCTGAAGATCGACAAGTCGTTCGTGCTCGCCCTCGAAGGCGACCGTCGAGCTAGTGCCATCATCAGCTCCACCGTCGAACTCGGCCGTGCCCTCAACGTGGACGTGGTCGCCGAAGGAGTCGAAGGGGCGCCTGCCTTCAGATCACTGCGCCGTCTCGGGACGGGCATCGGACAGGGTTACCACATCGCCCGACCACTCACTTCCGACCAACTCGACGACTACCTCGCCGACCCAAACCGCGGCCACGGCCTATCAGGCGAAGCCCTCGAGGACTCGTTCGCCGATGCCGTTGGCGGCCGAGCCGTTTGACAAGCCGAGCCCTGCACCAGGAGATTGCCCGGCGCCGGTCGTGTGCCCACAACGTCACACGATCGCCGACGACGCCCAACCTGGAAGGCGCAGACAACGACCTTGGCCTTCCTTCTCAGCGGTTGGTACAAACTGCCCTGGCCGCCGTCGGTCGCGAGTCGACGCGCGTTGTCGTCGCAGGGAGGCCCATGCGACCATCTGCGCGTTTCGTCGGGGTGGACGACCGCCGCCCACGCTCGACCGACCGAACCGGTCACCGCCTGAGCCGGGCGGGGCACTCACCCCGATGTGTGCCGCGGCCCCACCCGTGTGGACCGCCTCGGCCCCACGACGTGCCCCCCGCATGGCGTCCGGGCGACGCACCCACCTCTCCGTCACGCACTAGCGGCGTCCCGCTCCTTCACCACGAACATCTCCAGAGTGCTCAGGCGTAAGGGTGCTCTCGACGTGACCGAACCGGCGTGGCTGGCCAATGCTGAGCTGCTCGGTCCGATCGGGGGTTGGCCTGAGCTGGCTGGTGGTATGACGTTGGGACCGTCCGTCGACAAGGCGAACGGCGACCGCGTCTTGAGGGTGAAGGTCGTACACCCCCCCGGCTCACACAAGACTGTCGCGGACTGCAGGGATGGTGACACGGCGCTGTTGAGGCTTCGATTCGGCGGTGTCATTAGGGTCGACGGCCATCGGTCCGAGGTTTTCGACCTCTTCATCGAGACCCTCGTCGTCCGTAGGGTACCGACCAGCGACCGCGAACACGACGATCAGACCGATTCGCTCCGTCAGTTCGAGTTCCTCAACGACCACGGCGAACGCCTTCTGTTGATCGAGGCCCGACACGTCACGGTCGAATCGGTTCAGCTGGGCCAGAACCGATCTCGGTGACATCTGGCAGCATCCGGAGTCGGCGGACGGCAGGTTCCACACATGAAACGTTCTCGGACACGCGTACGAGGTTCGGGGTCGCGTCTTCTGGGATGCTCGCGGGTCCGCCGGCCGAAGGCCCTCTTGATCGCTGACCGGGCAAAGCGAGGCCGGTTCCGCCGTGGTGGCGGACGGAGTCGATTTCAACCGCCCCGAGCTTCCTGACAACCTCTACCCAAGCGCCCTCGACGGTCTCGACCCTCCCGCAACCAACCGACGCTGGGGGGTCGTGATCGAGCACCAGGCCGAGCGCACGCAGGCTCAGCTTTCTCGTGTCCCGGGCGCGAGCCGTACCCAGAGCTGATGATCTCGGTCGAAGTCCCAGCCCCTCACAGGGTGTTCTTCAGCACCCTGCTAGAGGCCAAAGTCCCGAACTGCACACAACGAACCAGACCCGCGATGGTCGCTCGGTGCGTTCGTCGGTATTCTGACAGGTGGTCGCATCATGGACCGGCGGCCCGCCCCGGACCCTGGCGTCACCGTCGCAACAATGAAGGGAGCTCGCATGGACGCCGAGGTCAACGAGTTTGTCGTCCTGCTCGGGCCGAGCCCGGTCGTGCATCAGGCGACGGGGATCGTCTCGGTGCAGATCTATGCCGGCCTGCGCGACGCCGCCGACCGTCTTATCGCCACGTCCACGCGGACAGGGCGATCGGTGGAATCGATCGCCCTCGACGTCGTCGACGGGACGCTTCGGTTCGACTGACTGAACGATCCCGGCGTCTCGTTGGCGGCTGGGAACAACTTGCCGCAGGCTGGGGCTAACAGGCCGAGACGTGGACGCGGGCACGTCGCGACAACAGTGTCGTCAGCTCAACGATGCGGGCCACCCCATGCTGAGGCACCCCCGGGGCGTGTCGGGCAGCGCGCATGCGGGTCGGCGACGGCGCGATGAGCGTCGTCGATGCCGAGGCGGTGCACAAATCGCGGTGCGGACTATGGCCCGGCAAAGGGGCCGCCGATCTTGTCGCCCGGCAGGTAGCGCACGAGCCGGTCGTCGCGGATGAGTTGCTGCGCCATGCGGAGTTCGACGGGGACTTCGAGGGCCTCGTCGCCGGACAGCTCTGCGAGGGACCCGTCGGCGGCCTGCTGGCGGGTGAGGTCGCCGCCCAGGTAGCGCAGCGCTAGTCGGCTGAGGCTTCGAATCTCATCGTGGGCGCGGCCGGCTTGGCGGAGGAACAGCTCGAAGGCGAGCAGGTCGACTCGGGCGACGGAGGCGATGACAGCTCGGCCCATCTGGCCGTCGCGGGTCACGCCATACGGCTCGCCGAGAACGGGACGGGCGTCGGTGGAACTCGCCGCGGGCCAGGGGCAGCGGCGGTCACCACATAGATCGCCATTCCACCAGGATCCGCCTGCCGTCACCCGAAGCGCAAGGGCCGACCCGTCGGCAGGCGCCACCGGCCATCTCACTACGCAGTCACCGGCGGACTGATGCCCTCGACCGGGTGATCCCGGGCAGGATCTCGAGGGCTTCGCGCCGCATGGTCTGGGGCAGTGCTTGACCCGTGGAGCGCGTTCCAGGCGCCCACACTCCGGCCGCGGGAGCTCAGCGAGGTGTCTGAGGGAGTCGCCATTGTAAGGCCTCGCTTGCGCGTCCCGGGTGCGGGGACTCGTTCGGACGCGGTGCTACGCACGGCGTACCGGAGGGGGCCACGATTAGACGCTGGGTCTGCACACGAGCCGGCGGAGCGTCGTCGCTGCGTGCCTCGTCGTGGTCGCATGTGGGTCGTCCGGCACGCGCGGGTCCGGGTCGGCCACTGGACCGTCGATCGCCCGCACATCCTCCCTGAGCGTGCCCGATTTTCCCTTAACGCCGACGACCCGCGCCGGCGCTGCCAATCGAGGGGGCCGGCTTCGGGTCTACGACTGGACACCGCTGGAAATGAGAGCGGCTGGTCAGCGCCCTCCTCTCGCAGACATCGAACCCCTTCGCTCGGTATCCCGAAGCGCTCCCTCACGGATGGCCGTCTCGCCAGCGATGGCCGACGTTTGCCCGTGTCGAGAGACTTTCAATCTCGATCACGACGTCGCGCAGGATCGCGCCGAGCTCCGCCAGACCTGACTAAGGCGCGCCGGCCCTGTCATCCCAAGGCGGGTCCCGATCTCGTCCTCCCGCCGGAGAGACGGACGGACCGCGCGACTACTCCGCCCTGGTGTAGCCGAAGAACGATCGTCGCTTGATGAGCTCAGCGACGGCAGGAGGGACCATCGAGACCCACGTGTCGTCCCGAGTCCCGATCAGGTGGAGGACGTCGCGGCTGAAGATGTGCAGGTACTCGGAGCGGTAGTTGTCGAGTGCGACGAAGCTCCCGCGGCGGTTGAGGTAGTCGAAGAGCGGTTGGAGCTCCACGCTCACCACGACATCGTCGACGGTGCGCAACTGGTCGGCCTCGGTCTTGCGGAGCGGGTAGACGTAGAGCTTGAGGTCGTTCTTGAACATTCGGCCGAAGCTCTCCAGGATGCCGCCGGGCAGTTGCAAGTAGTACCGTTCGTCGAACAGGTCGATGAGAGTGGGGATGCCCATCGCGATCCCGATCCGCTCGCTCGTCATGGCGGCCAGGTAGGCGGCGAGACGGTAGAACTCAAAGAAGTCCGATATCAGCACCGTCATTCCGCACGCGGCGAGCAGGTCGGCTCGGGCAAGGAAGTCGCGGCGATCGACGTCGGCGCCGCCGGCGAGGAGGTTGCTCATCGTGAGTTCCATCAACGGGATGATCTCCACGTCGGCCATGCCCGGGTCGTTCGCGAACTTGGCGAGCGCGCATTCGAGCATGTCGATGTTCACCACCGTGGTCGGGCGGAAGCTGCCCCGCTCGACCATGATGGCCTTCTTCCGCAGGACCTCGCTCGGCTGAAGAACCTCCCGATCGGCACTGAACATGGCCGCGCCGCTCAGGCCGAGCTGGACCAGCTGCAAAGCCATCAGTCGATTGTCGACCGATCGGAATTCGATGCCTTGGAACTCGATCATGTCGATCTCGATGCGGCCGACGGTCAGTTGATCGAGGAGGCTCTCGACGAGACGGGCAGGCTCGTGGTGCTGGAAGAACGCGCCGTGCAGGACGTTCACACCCACGATGCCCAGCGCCTCCTGCTGGATCGACGCCTCAGCGTCGAGCATCCGGACATGCAAGACGATCTGGCTGGGCTCGTCACGAGGTCGGGACTGGAACTTGACGCCCATCCAGCCGTGGCACTCGTTACCTCCCTGGTAACTCCGAGCGACAACGGTGTCTGCGAAGGCGAAGAACGACGTGGTATCGCCGCGGGCGTCTTGGAGCCGTTCGACATTGAGCTCGAACTCGTGATCAAGCATTGCCTGAAGGCGTGAACGCGACACGTAGCGGTCGGCGCTGCCGTACACGGCGTCGCTCACAGCCATGTCATAGGCCGAGATCGATTTGGCGATCGTGCCGGCGGCACCGCCGACCTGGAAGAACCAGCGGACCACCTCCTGGCCGGCTCCGATCTCGGCGACCGTACCGTACCAGCGGGGATCAAGGTTTATCTGCAGCGCCTTTTGGTGGGTGTCGGTCACGCGATCGCTCATATGAACACTCTGCACGATCGCGACGGCGCCGCCGGTGATCGCGGCGACCTTGCGGACCCGGAGCCGCGAGCTGACCCGCGCACTCCACCGGACTGTGATCGTCCGAAGCCACGGGGGGCCTGCGGGACCTGCTTTGCAAGGAGGGCGTCTCGTTTCAAATGAGGTGGCGAACGCCCTGGGTGCATGTCTAGGTCGCCCGCCGCTGGCGCCGGGGCGATGCCGGCATCCCCGTCGTGGCGGGACACGACCGGGCCCACGCTTGCCCCGGCCGGGGAACAGGGTGAGCGGCCCGAACACGTGCATGCAGATCACCACGTTCGGGTCGCGCTTACCCGGTGTGGACTTGGCGTTTGCGATGTCGTAGAGCTCGAGCACCCGGTTCTTCTTGGCCTCGTAGTCGGGGTCGTTGGGCTGTTTGAAGGTCTTGATCACTGGGCCGCCCTCGACCTGGCCACCGACGCGCTGTACGGTCACGCCAAGTTCAACAAGAGCCGCAGGATGTTCCTGGCGTTCTGCCGCTACCTGCGCTCGCGCTACGCCCGCATTGCGCATCCCGATCGTGATGGACAACTACAGCCCGCACCTGTCCACCAAGGTTGACCAGCGGGTCGGCGAGTGGGCTATGACTAACAACGTCGAGCTGGCCTACGTGCCCACCAACGCCTCGTGGCTCAACCGGATCGAATGCCAGTTCACCGCGTTGCGCTACTTCGCGCTCGACGGCACCGACCACCCCAGCCACGACGAGCCGAACTCGATGACCCGCCACTACGTCGCTTTGCGATAGCGGCACACCGACAACGAGGACACTCGTGCAATCTCAATCCGTGCAAACGTTGCCTGATGCGGCACTAGGCCTGATCGGGTATCAGGGGGTGCGGCCGCTCGGGCGCGAGGTGGCCCGACGGACTCGGTCGTCCCCTCCGGGCAGCTCCCCCGCTTGGTCGCCGGCAGGTAAAGCTCCGCGCTCGCGAGCGGCGCCTGAGTCACCGTCGGCGTGTAGTTGGTGGACGTGCCGCTGGCCACCAGCGCGTCGCCGTCGGCCAGCAGAGCTGCTGCCGCGCCCCAGCGGTAGACGGTCGGCGCGCAGCCGGCGGTCCACTGGGTGGCTGTCGGGTTAAGGCTCTCCGAGGTGGTCGAGCCGTCGAGGGCACCGCCCTGCACGAGCACGGTGCCGTTGCCGAGCAGGGTCGCCGTCAGCCCGTAGCGGGCGACCGTCATCGGTCCCGTGACCGACCACGTTCCTGTGCTCGGGTCATAAAGGTCGGGGCAGCGTGTTGGTGAGGCTGCCGCCGGCGACGAGCACGTCGCCGTCGGGCAGGAGCACGGCCGACGCGAACACCCGCGTCACGCTCGTCCAACCGGCCGACGACCAGGTGCCCGCGCCTCCGGTGGATCCAGTGCGGTTCACGTCGGGCTGAGAGCGACACCGCCGCACCGGTACGGCACTTGCGCCAGGGTCCGTGCCGAACGTCGACCGAGCGGGTTCTGCGGTTCCCGCCTGCGGTCCCCCCTTCGATTGGTTGCGCTCGCGGCAGGCAGCGCTACCGGGTCCGCGACCTCCACATCGCCGCCGGCAGGGCTTCTGTGACAGGCTGCGGCGTGACAGACTGCGGTGTGCCCACGGTGGTCCATCAGGTCCTTGGGGTGTTCGCGGACCGCGATGCGGTGGGGCATCACTCGCTGGTACTGCGACAGATGCTCCGGCAGCGGGGCTGCGCGTCCGACATCTTCGCCGTGGATCACTCGAGCACCCGGCGGACGGACATCCGCTCGCTGCGCCGTCTCCCGCGGGCTAGCGCCGACGGGCACCAGGTGCTCCTGTACCAGGCATCCTCGTACTCGCCGGCGGCCGATGTGGTCGGTGCACGCTGCGAGCCGCTCGTCGTGAACTACCACAACATCACGCCGGCGGAGTTCTTCGGGCTCTGGGAGCCGTCGGTGGCGGCGTCGCTGCGAGCGGGTCGAGAGCAGATCGCTGGCCTCGCCGCACGTGCTGACCTGGCGATCGCCGACTCCGCCTACAACGCCGAGGAGCTCGCTGGGTGGGGGTATCGGAGGATTGCCGTTGTTCCGTGTCTCATTGACACCGACCGTCTTGCGCCGGCTGCATCCTCTCCGTGGCCAGTGGGCGCCGGGACGAAGTGGCTGTTTGTTGGGCGGATCGCGCCGAACAAGGCGCAGCACGAGGTGGTCAAGGCGTTCGAGACGTACCGGGTGGTCTACGACCCGCACGCGGTGCTCGCGCTGCCCGGCCGTTCGTCGTCGAATCGGTACGAGGATGCGCTGAACCACTTCATCCACGACCTCGGGCTAGACGACGTAGTGCTGCGACCCGGGTCGGTGAGGGACGACGAGCTGGGCGCGTACTACCGGGACGCCGACGTTTTCGTCTGTCTCAGCCGCCACGAGGGCTTCTGCAACACCGTCATCGAGGCAATGGCGGCCGGCGTCCCGGTGGTCTCCCTGGGCGCGGCGGCGCTCCCGACGACGATCGGCGACGCAGGGATCGTGCTGCCGGAGCCGGCTGCCGCAGGCACGGTCGCGGCGGCGGTCCGCCGGGTGGTCACCGACAGCGGGCTCGCACAGCGATTGATCGAGCGCGGCCACGCGAGGCACCGGCAGCTCACGCTTGACGTGACGGCTAATCGGCTCTGCGATGTGCTCGATGAGCTCCTCGCCTCATGAGCCGCGTCCCGCTCGCGCGTCCGTCGATCGCCGACCGAGAACGCCACTACGTGCAGGAGGCGCTGGACGGTTCCTGGCTCTCAGGTCACGGCCCCCATGTCGAGCGGTTTGAGTGGGCGTGGGCGGCTCGCTGCGGCACACTCCACGCCGTGGCCGTCGCGAGTGGAACGGCGGCCCTCCACCTGTTGCTGCTGGCGCTCGAGGTCTGCCCGGGCGACGAGGTGATCGTACCTGCCCTCACGTATGTGGCCGTGGCGAACGCCGTCCGTCATGCCGGTGGCACACCGGTTGTTGTCGACGTCGACCCGACCACCTGGTGCCTGTCGCCAGACGGGGCCCGCGCCGCAATCACCCCCCGCACCGTGGGCATCCTGGCGGTGCACGCCTATGGGCACCCTGCCGACATCGGTGCTCTCGCGGGCATCGCCGCGCGGCACCGGTTGTGGCTGCTGGAGGATGGCGCCGAGGCACATCTCGCCACGTACCACGGCGTAGTCGTCGGCGGACTCGCCGACGCGGCCGGGTTCTCCTTCTTCGGCAACAAGATCGTGAGCACCGGCGAGGGCGGCGCGGTGACGACCAACGATCCGGCACTCGCCGGCCGCGTTCGTGCTCTCAGCCGTCAGGGCGTGGCCGGAGGTGACGAGCGGTACCGCCCGTCCCTCACGGGCCTAGGCCTTCGGATGGGGAACCTCGCCGCCGCCGTCGGTTGCGGGCAGCTCGACCGGCTCGACGACCTTCTGGACCGCCGCCGAGTTCTGTGGCGACGCTACGAAGGAGGGTTGCGCGACGCGACAGGCGTGGAGCTGCAACCGGTGAGCGGGTGCGTCACCGTTGCCCCATGGCTGTTCTCCGTCACCTTCGATGACGGCCGTGCCCGTCGTGATGCCGTCCGCCGCCAACTCGCGGATGACGGCATCGAGTCGCGGCCGCTGTTCCCGAACCTGGCCTGTCTCCCTGTAGCGGCCCCTCCGAGAGACGGATGCCCGGAAGCGGACCGGCTCGCAGCATCGGGTCTGAGCCTGCCGTTGCACCCCGACCTCCCTGGCGAAGACCTCGACCGTGTCGTCGACGTGGTCCGATTCGCATGACGACGGCGGCGTGGCTGGCGGATGTGCGGCGTCTCGGACGCCACGTCGAGGTGTCGATCGACCGCGGAGCAGGCCCGCTCCCGGCGCCTGTCGCCCTCCAGTTGGAGATCACGAGCGATTGCCAGCTCCGCTGCCGGATGTGCCCGCTCACGACGGGGACCTCCTCGACCGCGGGATCACCGGGGCCGATGCAACCGGCTTTGTTCGACGACGTGCTTGCATTGGCTCGCCGGTGCGGTCGCGTGATCATCGCCGGCTACGGCGAGCCGCTCACGAACCCGAACTTCCTCCCATTGTTGCACGCGCTCGACGCCGCGGGTGTGGACGTCGCCATGTCCACAAACGGCATCGCTCTGACCGACGATATCGCCCGGCAGCTCGCCGCGATCGGCCACCTGTCGCTGGTCAACGTGTCGCTCGATTCCCCAGACCCAAAGGTGTACCGGCAGGTCCGTGTCGGCAGCCTCAGCCGCGCCGTCCAAGGGTTGGCGAACCTGATGAAGGTCATGGACCCGGAGCGGGTGGTCGTGTCCGCCGTGGCCATGACCTCGTCCCTCCAGTCCATCGTAGGCTTCCCGGCACTGCTCGCGGCCCTCGGTGTTCGACGGTTCGAGCTTCAGTCCGTGATGGATTACACGCCATACTCAGCCTCGCACGTACTTCTAGAGCAACCCGGCGTCGCCGGCGTCCTCGCCGACATCGAGCGCCGGTTCCGAGAGCACGGGATCAGCCTGGAGATGTTCGCCGCCGAGCGGCTGCACGCTGATGCCGACGACCCGTCGTTCGCTAGGACCACGTACTACGGCCCCGGGGATGGATCTTGGGACGACACGAGGACGCGCGTCTGTCACGTCCCATGGGAGATCCCGTTCATCGACAAAGACGGCGGCGTCTTCCCATGCTGCTACGCGGCGTCGCAGAGCGCGAGCCTGATGGGACGGCTCAGCGACACCTCCTTCGATGACATCTGGCACGGCGACAGGTTCCGCGACTTCCGGCGCGCTATCACGGACGGGTCGACGACGCCCGACATCTGCCGCCGCTGCACCGTCGCACCGCTCGGCCAGCATTTGTTTGGCACGTGGTCCGCCGTTATCGAACGCGTCGACGTCACCGTTACCTCCTACACCGCCGCCCGTGTCGAGCTGCACATTCGCAACACCGGCAAGAACACCTGGGGCCCGGATGACCACGTTCGGGTTGGCACGGCCTCACCGCGGGACACGACCATCTCGCCGCTCCGGCATGCGCACTGGCAGTCACCGAACCGCCCCGCAGAGCTGCCCGCGGCTGTCGCGCCACAGGAACACGCCACGGCTTCCTTCGATATCCGGTTGCCGCCGCTGCGACCCGTCGCGGCGACGTTTGAGCTCGTCGCCGAAGGCACATGCTGGCTACCGAACACGGCCATCAGCGTCGCAGTCTCGGGCAGCCGGGCAGTGCACGCCATCCGAACTGCGGCGGCCCGGACCCGGCATCGCTGGCGAACCGAATGGGCGCCACCGTTCCTGCAGGTAAGGTGGCATGGCGTCCGACGGCGAGGTGTCGGTAGGAACCGACCGATCCAGAGGTGATCTCGGACGGTTCGGGCGAGCGTATCTGACCGCTCTCGCGATGAGCTCACCGGCGCTTCCCGAATCGGCAGATCCGGTGCGCCGGTGGACGATCCGCAACTTGCTGATCCAGGTGGCCCAGAACCCGCCGCCCGAGCGAACAGCAGGGGTCGCCTTGGTGTGGTGGGGGGCGAGCCGATAGCGCCGGGACGCGACATCACCCACCGTCTCGATGGGTCGGCTCGGAGGCGGCGGTGGCTGACCCCGCGCCCACCGCGCGTGTGGAGTGAGGAGGCGCGGGTCGGTGGGAGGCGAGGCTGTTGACAGCGCCTCCGACGTGACGCGACAGCGTGCGGCCGTGCCCAAGTCAGTGTTCCTCAGTCAGTGTTCCTCAGTCAGCGCTTCCCCGGAAGGCACCCGGAATCAAGGCGATCTCATGGGGGACGACAAGGACCACGGGGACCATACGGGAGGCGAAACACCTGCTCAGGGGACGATCCGGTGCGTCAGGGACGGTTGCGGTCACCCTCGTAATGCGAACGTCGTGGGTTCGATTCCCACCGCGGGCTCTGCCTGTCCGGGCCCAGCCTGTTCTCCGAGGTCAGCGGCCACGTCGGGGAAAGACGGAAGCGGTGGGACTTGCCGGCCGTCGCGCGTCCATCGCGCGCACGAAGGCGCCACGTACCTCACCTGTTTGCTGAGTTGAGGCATGCGGGCCCCGTTCCGGAGATGGCAGTGTTGAGCTTGCATTGGGTTGCCTCGTGGGCCCGGCGAGTGTGAACCTCACTCATGACCCGGAGCGAGACAGGCGCCTCCCTGGCCGGGCTCCTCCTTGTCGTCCTGGTCCTCGGCGTCATGGCCGCGGTCGCGGTCGCCGGGACCTCGCTGCTCGTGCCCGGCGGCGATGGCCTCCCGTCGATGACGCTCCCAGCCGGCCCGACCACAGCGCCGCCGACGAGCGGCGCGTCGGGCCAGGGCGCCGATATCGGCCGCGCTCGACAAGCCGCGTGCCACGCCGATTACGACGCTGTCGATGCCGCCGACGAGGCGATGCTCGCACAGACGGGCTTCTCGGCCGACAGCATCGGTCAGCTCGTCGCGACCCGGTACCTACGGTCCGCGCCCTCGACAGAAGGTGGCTTCACGATCGCACTGGCGTATGCGCCTGCCGGTCAGGGGCACGGGCGCGACCACGGGGCCAGCGACGGCGGGAGAGATCCGACGGGCGCCGTGACGGTGAACGGTGCCGTCGGCCCGGCGGCATGCGATCGGCTGTGAAGTCGTTCTGCGGCTCTCCAAGACGAGGCGCTCGCCCTCTTCGCGTTGGAGAAGCGCCCGACTGAGGGAGGTCGCCATGACGACCCACGGGCGCGCGATCAGGACGGCCGCGGTTCTCGTGGCCGTGCTGGCTGTGGCCGGCTGCAGCGGAGCCAGCACGGTCAGCAAGGAAACGGCCGGCGAGTTCGTCGTGCGGGAGCTGGGCTACGCCTTCAAGGGACAGTCTTCGCGGCAGTACGCGGTGCTCATCCCGGCCCAGCGAGCGGTGGTGACCGAGACCCAGTTCGATGAGTACGCCCGGACCGACGTCTACCCGGCTGGCGCCACGGCCATGGCGGTCGAGACCTATCCGGACGCGACCGACATCGCCGGGACCAGCCTGAGGAGGCTCCGGGCCACGGCGGTCACGGTGAAGATCACGGGCGGCGGCCTGGTCGTGACGGAGTCGATGCATGCCTACCTCGTCGGCGGCCAGTGGTACTGGGCCATGACCCCCGTTGCTCTACACGACGCGCAGGCGGGGCTGACCGCGCCAGGCTCCCCGTTGCAGCGTGCTCGCTTCCTGCCGCCGCAGGCGCAGGTATCCGCGGCGGGCGCACTCCGACGCCGAACGCAACCGTGGGCAGGCGAGGGTCATGCGCCAAGCCGGCAGACCTACTCATCACGTGGCCGAGCCGTGGACTGAACTCGGTCGCAGTCGTCCGAGCGCTCCGCTGGTTGTGTCGGCGGAGCATGTAGAGGCGGTCCGTCGTCGGCTGGACGAACGCCTGGTGCGTGGGCCTGGCACTTGGAGAGGCGTCGGGGGAGCGAGGGTGGAGGCGTTCGCGACGAGCTCCATGCCCGCCTAGCGGAGACGGGACCATCTCCTAAACACGTCGCTCACTGCACCTCGGTCCACGGACTTGGCCGCTTGACCCAGCCAGTCGAGCGGAGTGCGGCCGCGGTCGTCGAGCGCATCCGAGTCGGCACCGTGTTCGAGCAGAACCTGGATCGTCTGCACAAATCCGGCCTTCACTACGTAGTGCAATGGGGTTGCGCCGTTGTAGCGCTGCTCGACGCTTGCCCCGTAGCGGAGGAGTGCTGCGACGTAGGCGGAATCGTCTTTGCGGCCCTTGTTGCCAGTGCAGCTGATCCTGACCCAGTCGCCAGAGTCCTGGCCATCGATCCCGACCCCGGCAGAGGCTCCCGCACTTGCCAGTAGCGGCGCGATCTTGGGATCGAGCACCCATCGGCCGGCGCCCACAGCAGAGGCGTCCGCTCCGTATTCAAGTAGAAGCTCGATCATCTCCCGGCTGCTGCGTTCGGCTGCGGCACGAAGAGCGCGGGCTCCCGTCCGAACGGGCTCAGTGGTGTGATCGAGCAAGGTGCGCAAGGTCGACAAGCGATTGCCGCCCACCGCGTGGTGGATTGGTGTGATGGTGAGCACGTCAGTGGCGGGATCGGCGACCTGCGCCAACGACGGCCGTTCGGAGAGCAGCCGCTGTACGAGCGGGAGGTCGCCGAGGAAAGCGGCAGTGAACACGTCGTCCTTGGCGCCCCGGCGGCGCAGCAGTGCGCTGATCTCGGAGCGCTGGGTCATGAGGGCAGCGCAGAGCGGCGTGACGAAGAACACGAGTTCCAGCGCCCCGCCGATCAGGCTGATTGGCAGAGGCCACGGAATGTTCGCGTCGCCTCCATGGTCGAGGAGCCAATCGACAACCTCGATCCGGCCCGCCAGAGTCGCGCTCTGTAGCAGCCGGGCCGCGAACGGGGCACGCTCGACGAGCTCGGGGATCTCGACAACGAGCGTTGCTAGCTCGTCCACCTTGCCCCGCTCGGCCAGGAGCAGCGCCTGCTTCGCGGTCCGGGCGCCAACGCCGCAGGAGGCGATGCGCTGCGACCGATGGCTCGACGCACCCGGCTTCCGTCCAGTCGGCTCGTGCTCGAAGTTCACAAGTGTGAGGGCCACGGCTCGGGCTCGTTCGAGGATGCTGGCAGCGTCCTGCTCAGCGGGAACTGCATCGCTCAGGGCGCCGCGGAAGTGGTTGAGCCATCGCTCGGCGACGTCTTCGGTGATCGGTAGGTCCTCATGGTGCTGATACAGCCCGCCCCAGGCCGATTCGCTATAGCGAGGTGGTCCCCCGAGCCACTCCGCGAAGAATCGCTTCTGCCTCTCGCGGCTGCTCGCGAGGTCCCTTCCGAAGAACGCTCGGATGACGGCGTCCGCCTCGAAGCGGTCGTACAGAGCGCCGACGAGCCTGTCGACGGTTGCCTGTCCATCAGTACGATCGAACACGGCGTCGTCCTCGAGCGGCCGAAGAGCGGGGCCGAGATCCAGGAAGCGTCGGTGACCCACGTCCGGGTCGACGCCCGAGCCCTGCCGCGTCACGCCCTGACGCTATCTAAGCGATGATCAGGGCGCCCGCGGTTTCGCTCCGCCGCTTCTGTGACGGCGTGGTGGTGGATGCTGACCTCGTGGGCGGCTGGGTCTTGTAGCCGAGGGCGGTGTGCAACCGTCGGAGCTTGTCCCGACGGAGGAGCCGCGGCCCCATAGACCCGGCGGGCACACCCCAAACGGAACGACGGATGACCAAGCCGGGAAGCACCGTCTCGTCAGCCGACGTCGGGTGCATGCCTAGGTGGGCAGCTCTGCAGTCTGGCCGTACATGGCTTCGAGCCACTCGGTTGCCTCTCCGAGCATCACCCGCCGGAGGTCGGGGACGAGCTCCTGCAGCGCCGCAAGGGTTCCGGCTGTTGCCAGCTGCTGCTGTATGCGACCGACTTCGAGCAGGATCGCAACGGAGCGCCTGTGGTGCCGACGATGATCGAAGCGGGCGGCAAGGCTGTTGAGGGCCGACCCGACGCTGGTGAGAACGATGCCAGTG
>Ga0075030_100002814_pt1 | contig 15828 bp, 13 predicted proteins | sample LitLauG_LLR_2012_FD_71393 | JGI IMG/M metagenome (GOLD analysis project Ga0075030, IMG submission 71393) | Freshwater sediment microbial communities from Pennsylvania, USA - Little Laurel Run_MetaG_LLR_2012 | ecosystem: Environmental > Aquatic > Freshwater > Creek > Sediment | place: USA... | reverse complement strand
GATCCCGGCATGGAGCGCCGGCTGCTACTGGTGTTCGCGCTCACCTTCCTGGTGATCATTCTGTTCCAGCCCTTGCTGAAGAAGTATTTGCCTCAGTCGGCTGCACCGCCGCCCGAGACTCCGGTGGCGGCCCAACCTGTAACTCAGACGGTAGCGGCCACGGCACCGCAGGCTGCGGTTCCTGCGAAGGGCGCGAGCCAGCAAGCCTCGGCGGAAGTTGAAACGGTCGTCGAAAACAATCTCTATCGCGCCACCTTCACCAACCGCGGCGGCCTGGTGAAATCCTGGATCCTCAAGACCTACTTCGACGAGCACGGCAAGCCGCTCGAGTTAGTCAGCAAAGCGGCGGAGAACTACGGATATCCGATGGCGCTCTGGACCTACGACGAGGTCCAGCGCAACAAGATTAACTCGGCGCTTTATGTCGCTTCTGATTCGGGCAAACTGAATGCGCCGGCGCAAGTGGCGTTTGAATACTCGGATGCGGACGTTTCTGTCCGCAAGACTTTCAGCCTCGATCACACTTATCTCGTGCATCTCGAAACCTCGGTCGTTTCGAAAGGTAGCCAGGTCACGGCGTTTCCCATGTGGCCAGCCGGTTTCGGCGATCAATCCAGCCCGTCGTCCTATGCCGCCAGCCGCATCGAACACCAGTACAACGACAAGACCGAGCGTCTGGACATCAAGAAGATCAGCGGCGGGGCCACCCTGCCGGGTCCGTTCAACTGGGCGGGAGTTGTCGATCAGTATTTCGCCGCGGTCTTCCTGCCCGACGACATTCAGAACGCGGCCATGGTTACGCTGCGGCATCAGGTCGATGTGCCGAGGGATGCGCGGAATCCCAAGCCGGGAGAGACGATCAAGGCAGATGTTCTGGGAGTTGGCGTCGGCAATCTTCAGGGAGCCAGCGTCGAGCGCCTGTACGTAGGGCCCAAGTCACTCGGCGTTCTTGAATCTGTGCCCGTGCCGACGCTGGCCGGCGCGCCTCCGGACTTGCGGGGCTTGATCAACTTTGGCTTCTTCGGAGTGATCGCCCGTCCGTTGTTCCTCTGGCTTAAATGGACTTACGGATGGATTCATAACTGGGGCTGGGCCATTGCCATTCAGACTCTGATCATCAACCTGGCCCTGCTGCCGTTGCGCATCTCGAGCATGAAATCGGCGCTCAAGATGCAGAAGGTGGCGCCGCAGATCAAGGCCATTCAGGAAAAGTACAAGAAGTACAGCATGCGCGATCCGCGCAAGCAGGAGATGAATCAGGAAGTCTCCGCGTTGTATAAGGCGGAGGGCGTAAATCCTGTCGGCGGCTGCCTGCCCATGGTCATCCAGATGCCCTTCCTGTTTGCCTACTACAGCATGCTGGGCGCGGCCCTGGACTTGCGGCAAGCGCCCTGGCTCTGGATCCGCGATCTATCGTCGCCGGACCCGTGGCATCTATTGCCCATCGGCATTATCATCACCATGCTGCTTACGCAACGCATGACGCCGCAGCCGGGGATGGACCCGTCGCAGCAAAAAATGATGACCTTCATGATGCCGCTGATGCTGGGCGTCATCAGCTGGAATCTGGCTGCGGGCTTGTGCCTGTACTGGTCCGAGGGCAACCTGATCGCGTTGGCTCAACAATCGGTAATGAACCGTACCAGCCTGGGCCGCGAGATGAGGGAGATTGCGCTGAAGAGGGCAAGGAAGAAAGAGAAATAAGCTTCTAGCTTCTCGCTACTAGCTTCTAGCCAAACCTTGGCCGGAGGCGTTAGCCAGAAGCTAGCAGCCAGGAGCTAGAAGCCTGTGTCCATTCCCGACAAAATCGCTGCCGCCAACAAGATCAACGATTTGCTGAAAGGGATTGTCAGCAACGGCGGATTGCGCCTGAAGTACCGCATCACCGTGGACCCGCCGCTGGCCGAGCAGCGGGACTGGGAGCGTCCCGAAATTCTGGTGGAATTCGTCGGCCCTGACTCACCCCTCGTTCTAGAGCGGGGCGGAGAGCTGCTGCGCTCGATCGAATTCCTGGCGCTCGAAATGCTCCGCCTGCCGGGCAACGAGCACGAGAAGGTCTGCTTCGACTGCATGAACCATCGCGGGATGCGTCTGGAAGAGCTGCGTCTGGCCGCTGGCGTGGCCGCCGAGAAAGTGCGCAAGACGAAAATGCCATACGAGTTTGCGCCCATGTCATCGCGCGAGCGCCGTATCGTCCACCTGGCTTTGCGCGACCAAAGTGACCTGCGCACCCAGAGCGAAGGCGAAGGCCTGCGCCGTTACGTGGTTGTGTATCCGGAGAACTACAAGCCTGCTGTGAGCAAGCCCTCGAGAAAAACTCTTCCCTGATCGTCTGAGAACGACTTTGCCCCTGGCAGCACTCTGTGGGATGGAGCTGGCCCTGAGAGTCGAAGGGCCTGCTTCAATCCCACAACGGCTGTCAGCTATCCGACTTTTCGCGCTGCTTCCTCGCCCGCTTCGTGCAATCGTCCCGTCTTCACGTCGTAGAGGAAGCCTCGCACTGAAATGTGCTGAGGAACCCAAGCATGGGACTTTATCCGTTCCACCTGCACTCGCACGTTCTCTTCCAGATCATCGAAAGCGTCGAAATGTGCGGGCGCGATGGGGCGTGAACCTGTCCTCTGCTCCAGTTGTTTGCGCCGAGCTTTCCTTAAGGGTCAGCATGCCGCAATCGGTGTGGTTGATGACGATGAACTCCTGTGTGCCCCGCAGGTGGTGCGAGATGATGAGTGACCGCAGCGCGTCTTCGGTCGCGATCCCACCCGCGTTACGGATAATGTGGGCCTCGCCAGTCTTCAGTCCACAAACTGTTCGACCGTGAGTCGCGCGTCCCTGCAGGCCACTATGGCGAGCTTGCGCGCCGGCGGCATCGCCAGACGGCCGAGATTGAAATCACGGGCATAAGCTTCATCAGCCTTCAGCACTTCATCGGTGACGGACATGGCTTCTCCCTTGCGAATTGTTTTGCAAGACTATAAAAGAACTGCGCTCGGCGGCACATCTTCAGGAGGCAATCAGGATCGGCTGTCAGCGCCGCCGGTGGCAGGTCTTGTGGGAAGGCTGAGGGTGCTGAGGTTTTACGCTCCCCTGCCGTCACCCGCTACAATCTCCCCGTGAACCTCGACGACACCATCGTCGCTATCGCCACGCCCCTAGGCCGGGGGGGGATTGGAGTAGTCCGTATTGCGGGGCCCGAAGCACGCACCATTGCCGCCCCTATGCTGCACTTGAAGCACGAACTCGCACCCGGACGAGCGGTGTTCGGAGAGCTTGTCGAATCATGTGGTCGCGGGCGACTCGCCCGCGAGGAGGCCGCCTGGGACCCGGAGGTCGTTTCCACCGAAGAGAACTCGCGGGCGAGTCGCCCGCGACCACACAGTCACGAGCAGCGTATCGACGAAGTGGTCGTTACCTACTTTGAAGGGCCCAACTCCTATACCACCGACGACATCATCGAAATCTCTGCGCACGGCTCGCCGGTGGTCTTGCGCCATGTTGTTGAGCTGGCTCTGGGCCGTGGTGCACGTCTGGCCGAGCCCGGCGAATTCACCATGCGCGCGTTTCTCAATGGCCGCATCGATCTAACCCAGGCGGAGGCTGTCCGCGATCTGATCGAGTCGCAGACGCTCTATCAGGCCAAGGTCGCAGCCCAGCAGCTTGAAGGCGCACTCTCGCGGCGGCTGCAGCCCATCAAGCAGAAACTGGTTGAGCTGATTGCAGTGCTCGAAGCCGGCATCGACTTCGCTGAGGACGATGTCTCGGTCCTTCCGGCGGAACAAATCCTCGAGCACATCTCTGCGGTTCGAACGCCGCTGCAGCAGTTGTCCGCGTCCTTCGCTTATGGAAAGCTGGTCCACGAAGGACTGACGCTGGCGATCGTGGGCCGGCCTAACGTGGGCAAATCGAGCCTGTTTAATCGCCTGGTGGAAAGTGATCGCGCAATCGTCACCGCGACACCCGGAACTACGCGTGACCTGGTGACCGAAACCGTTGCGCTCGGCGGTATTCCCGTAAAACTGGTAGACACCGCTGGCATTCGCCTTGCCCTGGACGAAGCTGAAGGCATCGGCATTCGCAAGTCGATGGAAGCGCTGGCCGACGCAGATCTGGTGCTGGTCGTGCTGGATTCTTCGGAACCCGCCGGAGCCGAAGATCACCAACTGCTTGCACTGGTGGTTCAGCGGACGGCAATTCTGGTCGAAAATAAGTCAGATAAAATCAGTTCGCAGTTTCAGGTTCCTAGTTCTCAGTTGCCGGGAGTTCGGGTATCGGCGCTGACTGGGGAAGGCATTCCTGGGCTGCGCGCCGAGATTCTGCGCCAGGTGGGAGGAGAATTCGAAGACAGGGGCGAAACTGGCTTCCTCACCAACACGCGTCATCAGGGCCTGGTGTGCGATTCACTGGCTGGGCTGGATGCCAGCGAGGTCGCGGTGCGGGGCAAGGTCCCGCACGAGATGGTCCTGCTCGATCTTTACAGCTCCCTGCGTCCGCTCGATGAGATTACCGGAGCCACCACCAACGATGACATCCTGAATCTGATCTTCAGCAGATTCTGCATTGGAAAGTAAGCCTATTTCGAGAGAACGGCCAGGGCATCTCTAAACAACGTATCGAAGGGGCCGGTTTTGCCATTCTTGGAAACCGCTGCCAAGGCCTTCTCTGCCGCTGCTCGTTGATATCCAAGATTCATCAGTGCAGAGAGCACATCTTCCTCGATAGGACTCATGCTGGGTGCGGCGGGGATCTCTCCGGCTTTTTCGACGGTCAGCTTGTCGCGTAGTTCGAGCACCATGCGCTCGGCAGTCTTCTTGCCGATTCCAGGAATTCGGGTGAGCCGTGCGATATCGTTGCCGCGAATGGCGTTGACCATCTCGTCGGCCGCCATACCGCTCAGAATGGTGATGGCGAGCTTCGGCCCGATGCCGCTCACGGTGATCAGCTTTTCAAACAGCGTCTTCTCGGCCGGGCGCAAAAATCCATAGAGCGCAATGATGTCTTCCCGCACATGGGTGTGAATGTACAGCGCAACCTCGCCGCCAACCCCGGGCAGACCGGAATAGGTAGGAACGCTGATGGTGACGTCGTAGCCCACGCCGCCAGTCTCAACGATGGCTTGGTTGGGGTGCTTCGCCAGCAGCTTTCCGCGCAGATGAGCAATCATAGAAGACCGGTCGTCAGTCGTCGGTCCTTGGTCGTCAGGCTAGATCCAGATGTTGCTGAAGACTGACGACCGATGATTGGCGACTCAGAATAAAGAGCTTTGCTTTCGGTTCGGAGTGATCCCGAAATGTTCGTACGCCAATTGAGTCGCGACGCGCCCGCGCGGCGTGCGGTTCAGGAAACCGATCTGGATCAGGAACGGTTCGTAGATTTCTTCAATCGCGTCCTGCTCCTCGGCCAGGGCCGCGGCCAGCGTGTTCACCCCAACCGGTCCACCCTGATATTTCTCGATGATGGTGAGCAGCAGCTTGCGATCCACTTCGTCGAAGCCGTGACGATCGACTTCCAGCATCTGCAGCGCGGCCTGCGCAGTCGGCAGATCGATCTTGCCCGCACTGCGCACCTGGGCAAAGTCCCGCACCCGGCGCAGTAAACGGTTGGCGATGCGCGGAGTCCCACGGGAGCGGCTGGCAATTTCGAGCGCCCCGGCGTCGTCGACCTCGACCCCAAGAATCTCTGCTGACCGTTCCACGATAATGCGCAAGTCTTCGTGAGTATAAAACTCCAGCCGCAACACGATACCGAAACGCGACCGCAGCGGCGACGAAAGCAGGCCGGCTCGGGTGGTGGCGCCAATGAAAGTGAACGGTTTCACGTCCATGGTGTGAGTGCGCGCGGATGGCCCCTGCCCGATCATGATGTCCAGCTTGTAGTCTTCAAGCGCTGAGTAGAGGAGCTCCTCCAGTGCCGGCTGTAGGCGGTGGACTTCATCAATAAACAGGACTTGCTTGTCGCGAAGATTGGTTAGGATGGCGGTGAGGTCGCCCTTGATCTGGAGGGTTGGCCCGGACGTCTGCTGAAACGGCACGGCCAGTTCGTTTGCGATGATGGTGGCGAGAGTAGTTTTGCCGAGACCGGGCGGGCCGTAAAGCAGAACGTGATCTAATGCTTCGCCCCGCGATCGGGCTGCCTCGATGGCGACGGCCAGGTTTTCTTTGACTTTGGGCTGTCCGATGAACTCTGCCAGGCGCTGCGGCCGCAGCTTCAACTCGAACGATGAATCGTCCTCGACCGGCGCCGCTGACACCAGGCGCTGCTTCAGATCGGGAATGTTCCTGGCGGTAGCCACTGACTGGATGGTAAGGCGAAAAGGGAAATTGGGCAATTGGCAAGGAACACGTGAGGTCACCCGCCGCCCCTACGTGCGCATTGCCGGTTATCTACCTGTCTTTGCCGGTTCCTTCTCGCCCACTCGCTTGCTGACTTCAAACACCATCTTGCCGGTTTTCTTGTCAGCGTCCACGACCACATGGTCGCCGTGCAGCACCTCGCCGTCGAGGATCTTCAGGGCCAGCGGGTCCTGCACCAGCTTTTGAATCGCGCGCTTCAGCGGACGCGCCCCAAAGTTCGGATCGAAGCCCTCGGTGAACAGCAGGTCTTTGGCCGCGTCGATCAGCTCCAGCGAAATCTTGCGATCCGCCAGCAGACCACGAACATCTTCCAGCCGCAGCTCGATGATCTTGACCAGCTGTTCTTTCCCCAGCGGGCGGAAGACGATGATGTCATCCACGCGGTTCAGGAACTCAGGCTTGAAGTGACCGTGCAGCGCATTCATCACCTGTTTCGAAGCCTCATCGAATTCCTGCTCGGAGCGAAGGCCCTCGGACTGCAAAAAGGCAGACCCGATGTTCGAAGTCATGATGATGACCGTGTTGCGGAAATCGACGGTACGGCCCCGTCCGTCGGTGAGGCGGCCATCGTCCATCATCTGCAGCAGGACGTTGAACACATCCGGATGCGCCTTCTCGATCTCGTCGAACAAGACGACCGCGTAGGGGCGTCGTCGTACCTGCTCGGTCAACTGTCCGCCTTCTTCGTAGCCGACATAGCCGGGAGGAGCGCCGATCAGCCGCGAGACGGCATGCTTCTCCATGTACTCAGACATGTCGATGCGCGCCATGGAGTGCTCGTCGTCGAACAGGAACTCAGCCAGGGCCCTCGCCAGCTCGGTCTTGCCAACGCCGGTTGGTCCCAGGAAAATAAATGACCCGATCGGCCGCTTGGGATCGCTCAAGCCGGCGCGCGAACGGCGGATGGCATTGGCCACACGCTCGAGCGCCGCATCCTGACCGACCACGCGCTGCCGCAGGCGCTCTTCCATGGTGACCAGCTTCTTAACTTCGCCTTCGAGCATCTTCGAGACCGGAATGCCGGTCCACTTGGAGACGATGCGGGCCACGTCTTCTTCGTCCACTTCCTCCTTCAACATCCGTGTGGCGCGGACACCCTTCTCGGCGCTGCCGTCCATCTGTGCAGCCAACTTTTTCAGTTCTTCTTCCGCCTGCACCAGCAGGCCATAGCGAATTTCTGCCACTCGCTGCAAATTGCCTTTGCGTTCTTCCGCCTGTTCTTCGATCCTGAGTTGCTCGATTTTTTCTTTCAGCGTGCGGGTGCGGGCAATCAAGTCCTTTTCGCGCTTCCAGTTGGCCTTCAGCGCGTTGGACTTCTCCCGCAATTCCGCCAGCTCTTTCTCGATTACACCCAGCCGTTCTAGGGAATTCGGGTCGCTTTCCTTCTTCAGGGCTTGCTTCTCGATTTCGAGTTGGGTCGCCCGGCGCTCCAGTTGGTCGATCTCGGTGGGCATGGAATCGATCTGGATACGCAGCGATGCCGCGGCCTCGTCGATGAGGTCGATGGCTTTATCGGGCAGGAAGCGGTCCGAGATATAGCGATGCGAAAGGGTGGCCGCGGCCACAATGGCGGAGTCCTTGATGCGCACGCCGTGATGCACTTCGTAGCGCTCTTTCAGCCCGCGAAGAATCGCAATCGTGTCTTCGACGTTGGGTTCGCCCACAAACACGATCTGGAAGCGGCGCTCGAGCGCGGCATCTTTCTCGATGTACTTGCGATACTCGTTGAGCGTCGTCGCGCCGATGGCGCGCAACTCGCCGCGGGCCAGGGCCGGCTTCAGCATGTTGGACGCGTCAATTGCGCCTTCGGCCGCACCGGCTCCGACGAGAGTGTGCAGTTCGTCGATGAACAGGATGGTCTTGCCCTGGGAGTCTTCGATGTCCTTCAGGACGGCCTTGAGACGATCTTCAAATTCCCCGCGAAACTTCGCCCCGGCCAGCATTGCCCCCAGATCGAGAGACACTACACGCTTGTTCTTCAGAGCTTCGGGCACGTCGCCGGAAATGATGCGCTGGGCCAGGCCCTCCACGATCGCAGTCTTGCCGACGCCGGGCTCGCCGATCAGCACCGGATTGTTCTTGGTGCGGCGGGAGAGCACTTGCACTACACGGCGAATTTCCTCATCCCGGCCAATGACCGGATCGAGCTTTCCGCGCCGCGCCTGTTCGGTCAGATCGCGGGCATAACGCTCCAGCGCCTGGTACTTGGCTTCGGGATTCTGGTCGGTGACTTTCTGGGATCCGCGCACCGAGGTCAAGGCCTTGAGAATGGCATCGTAGGTGGCACCCTGCCGCGCCAGGATTTCCTGGGCCGGGTCACGCTTCAGGTGCGTGATGGCAAGGAGCAAGTGCTCAGTCGAAACATATTCGTCTTTAAAATTGGCAGCTTCTTTGAAGGCACGTTCCAGAAGCTCGTTGGCAGGATTGGAGAGCGTGGCCTGGGCGGCTCCGCCGCCGGAGATTTTGGGCAGGCGATCGATCTCACGGTAAGTCTCGCTCAGCACAGCTTGCGGACCAATGCCGATTTTCTCCAGCACAGGAAGAATGATGCCTTCCTTGTCTTCGAGCAGCGCCGCCAGCAGGTGCAAAGGCAACAACTCAGGATTGCCATGCTCGGAGGCGAGGTCGTTGCCCCGCTGCACCGCTTCCTGCGCTTTCACCGTAAGTTTTTCCCAACGAATAGCCATAGAGACTCCATCTGGTAATTGTGTAATCGGGTAATTGAATAAAGCGACGCGACCTTAAGCATGTACCCACCCGTGTGGGATTACAAATTCCTCAATTCCCCAAACTACCAACTACAAAATTAACGGGAGGCGGCACTCTAGCCGACTCCCGTTACAGACTGTCGAGCTGCGCTCGACTGGGCGGACGAGGCGTCCGCCCCTACATCTACCTTGCCGTTTTACGCGGCTTTGCTTGGTTGCTTGCCTTCCAGCGTCTTTTCGCCGCCCACGTTGACTTTTATCTGCTTGGGCTTGGCTTCAGCCTTTTTGGCCAGCTTGACCTTGAGCACACCCTTCTCGTAGTTGGCGGAGACGCTTTCGGTGTCCACCGTGTTCGGCAGCGTGAAGGCGCGGGTGAAGCTGCCATACTGCCGCTCGATGCGACGGTAATTCTCTTCTTTCTCTTCCTTCTCGAACTTGCGCTCGCCGTGCACGGTGAGAGTGTTGTTCTCGATGCGCACGTCGATGTCCTTCTCGTCAATTCCCGGTACTTCGATCTTCAGCGTGACGTTGTGTTCATCTTCATACACGTCAACGGATGGTGCAAAGCTCGAGGTGGCCAGGGATTCGTCCCGGCCCTCGTTGAATGAGGCGTTGAACAAACGATTCAAGCGATCTTGTACGCTGCTGAATTCGCGGTAGGGATCCCAACGGGTTAATACGGTCATAAAATCCTCCTTCAAATCGATATCGGTTTTAGGGCTTCTGAGTTACTACCTCGGACGCCTATTTAGTATGACATGATAATAAAATATGAGTGTATTAGTGTCAAGTCATTGATCATTAATTTTTTCAATTACTTACATAGGCAATGATGCACTTCAAGTATTCAGTCTCAGGCACGTTAAGCAGGATGGGATGATCCTTGGCCTGCCCTCGGTTCTCCACGATGCGAAGATTTCTGTGGACATCTAGGGCCGAAATTCGCACCACATCCAGATACTGCACGGGGCTGACATGATAGGAACAGCAGCAGGTGACCAGGATTCCGCCGGGGCGCAGCATCTTGAGCGCACGCAGATTAAGCTCTTTGTACCCGCGGAGGGCGGTTTCGAGATTGCTCTTGCTCTTGGCGAAGGCGGGCGGATCGAGAACGATGGTGTCGTAGCGGCGTCCGGCATCGGCGTAGTCCCGCAGGAGGTCAAAGGCATTGGCTTCGACCCATTCGATGTCGCGGTTGTTCAGCGCGGCATTGCGCTCAGCCACCTCGAGCGCGGGACGGGAACTATCCACGCCGGTGACCTGGGAGCAGGATTGGGCCAGGTGCAGGGCGAAGCCGCCCTGGTAGCAGAAGACGTCCAGAGCTTCGCCGTGGGCGAAGCGTGCGGCCGCCGCGTAGTTTTCACGCTGATCGAGGAATGAGCCGGTCTTTTGGCCTTCGAGTGCTTCATAGTGAAAGCGCACTCCATTCATCGTGACGACCGTGCTGGTCTTTTCTCCCTGAATCAAGCCTGAGGGCCGGGCCGGAAGCCGTTCCAGTTCGCGGATTCTGGGATCGACCCGTTCGGCGACGGACGCCGGTTCCAAGCGCTCACTGAGCGCAGCGACGACGACGCTGCGCACCGGCTCCGCGTCCATGGCCTGGGTCAGGGCCTGGATGGAAAGCAGGTCGTTGTAGCGGTCCACGATCAGCCCGGGAAGAAAATCGGCTTCGCTGAAGATCACGCGATAGGCGTCCGTATCGCGCACTACTCGTTCCCGGTAGCTGATTGCTTCTTGGATACGGTCTCGCAGCAGGCGGGCGAGGTCGTCCACCGCGTGGTTTGAAATCATGCGGATCGCGATTTGGGAAGCGCTGCTATAGAGAGCCGTGCCCAGAAATTTTCCGCGTTCGTGGGTGATGCCCACAGCCGCGCCCGGAGCCACTCCGTCGGCGGAGATGACGTCGGAGCGATAGACCCAGACATGGCCGTCCTGGAGGCGGCGCGCGCCGCGGCGCGAAATTTTTACGACGGGAAGCGATGAAGGGGCTAGCTTTGAGGGCATGACATTGATCTTACCCTGCATCGAAAGGAACACCACGAACCACGTAGGGGCAGTTGTCCTCATCTGCCCGGCGGAGCGAAGCTCCGCCATTTTGCCGCATGCAAGAATCGGTCGAGCTGCGCTCGACCGGACAGATGAGGACATCTATCCCTACACGGTTCGTGGCGGACATCATGGCTTCTGTTTAGCTGGCGGCGGGGTGTTCGGACGGGTGGGCGGCTGCGACTGGGGCTTCGCGAAGGGCTTTTTTCAGGTCGGCGTGTAGTTCGTCGAGTTCGGTCATGGGCAGCTCTGCGGCCCAGTCTTCAAGCTGTTGCAGGTCCAACGTGGTGTGGAGACGCACTCCGGACCGGATGTCCTCGGCGAAAACGGCGCTGAAATCTCCGGGCTGATACTGGGTGTCGCCGATTTTTCTGCCGGTGTGCGCGTCATACACTCGGCGGCTGGCGCTGCCATCAGCGTTCAGAAAGGCGAAGAAGACTTCGCCCAGGCCGTTGTAATCTGCCCGGTAAAACCAAGCCTTGTCCACATGGGTCTTTGGTCTGACACGGCGCTTCGCGGTCAGGCTCGGCCGCTCCACCGCCACTCCGGTCGCAGGATCAAAATATAGAACTCGCTGGCACGATTCGCAAACGATGATCTGCCCGCCGCGCACCTCGTTATAAGTCTGCGGACGCAGCATGACCTGGCATCCCATGCATTTCTGATCGCGAACTTCGGCGAGGCCCGAACCGCGAAATTTAGCCACGCGTTCGTACTGGCGCAACAGGTCTTCGTTCACTCCGGCGCGGGCCTGGGTGCGCTTGGCATTCCATTCCGCCAGCAGCTTTTCGTCTTCGGCGGTGCGCTCGCGGGCGGCGGCTTTTTCTTTCTCGATCTCCGCCATCTCAGCTTTCAGTTCGAGTTCGGCGGCCTTCACGTCTTTGTCGCGGGCGTCGGCATTGAGCATCAACTCCAGAATCTTGTCTTCGTTGGACTTGATGTCTTGCTCGGCGAACTGGATTTCGTGCAGCAGCGCCTTGTACTGTTCGTTGGTTTTTACGGCGAGAGACTGGTTGCGATACTTGGAGATTTTGCCTTGCTGGTCCTGGATGGCGCTCTCGTACTTTCGCTTGGTGGCGTCGTCGGCCTTGACCCCGGCCTTGGCCTGTTCCAGGCCGACCTTGGTCCCGGCCAGCTTTTCTTCGATGGCGGCCACGCGTTTGGGCAGCGCGGCGACTTCCTGGTTCAGACGGAGAATCTCGCGGTCCGCCTGCTGTAGCTCCATGAGGTGTTGCACGTCTGGAAGCATTGGGCTGATGTAATTTTAGCATGGGCTGCCAGCAGACCCGCGGCCATCCCAGACCACGTGGGGGACAGCCGCCCTCGCGCTGTCCAGGCGAGCGAAGCTTGCCAGCGGATCGCCGAGCCTTGCACGGCCTAGACCGGGGCGAAGCCCCCGTCCCCACACCGTCGGTGATAGGCTTTTATGGAGGCCAAATGTCCATGCAACGGATGACCCTGGGTGACTTCGAACTTACTGCCGTTTCCGACGGGAGTTACCACCTCGATGGCGGAGGCATGTTCGGCGTCGTCCCCAAAACCCTGTGGGAGCGGAAAGTAAAGGCGGACGCCAACAACCTGGTGCCGTTGGGATTGAATTCAGTCGTGGTCCGAACCCAGGCTGAAACCGTGCTGATCGAAACCGGCGTGGGCAACAAGCTCTCGGAGAAGATGGTCAAGATCTACGGCCAGCCCGCCCAGTTGTTGGAGAAGCTCAACGCGGTGGGCATCGCGCCGGAAGACGTCGACATCGTCATCAACAGCCATCTGCACTTCGATCATTGCGGTTGGAACACGGTTCGCAAGGGCGGTCAAATTGCTGCCACTTTTCCCAACGCGAAATACTATGTGCAGGAAGGGGAATGGAAGCACGCGCACGAAGGTCAGCGGGACGCGGTCAGCTACATCACAGAAAATTACGATCCGCTGGTCGAGAGCGGACAGATGACGCTGCTGCGCGGGGACGCGGAAATTGTTCCAGGTGTATTGGTGCGTGTCTTTCCCGGCCATACGCGAGACATGCAGGCTGTTCTGGTCCAAAGCGGCGGCCAGACCGCGTGCTACATCTCTGACTTGATTCCAACCAGCGCCCACCTCGACCTGAACTGGGTGATGTCCTACGACCTGTACCCGATCGAGACCATCGAAAGCCGCAGGCGTTACTACGCGCAGGCCCTGCCGGAGAAGTGGCTGACCATGTTTACCCACGATGCGAGCGTGCCGTGGGCATATGTGGTGAAGGACGACAAGGGGAGGATGGTAGTGGGGGGATAGACGACGGGCTAGGATCTCCGTCGCACTTGTCATTTCAGCGCCTGGATTGGTTGGGCAGCGGAATGCTTGAAGGGATTCAGATATCAAGCCGGAGGGATTCGCCATGACGCAGCACAAGTTCAAGGTCAAGCTTCTCGGTGAGGCAGGGTCCGAGGTGGCGGCACTCAAGCCGCCATTTGACGTGGTCGCCGTCTTCCAGCGCAAGGGCCGGGTGCCGGTCAAGGGTACCATCGACGGCTTTCCCTTCCGCAGTTCGCTGATGAATATAGGGGATGGGTACATGATGGTGTCAACGCACAACTGCGCGCCGGCGCTCAATGCAAAGCTGGTGATACCGTCACCGTGCTCATGGAACTCGATGAGGTCAAGCGGACGGTCGAGGTGCCCGCACACCTGAAGAAGATCATTGACCGGGACCCCAAGGCCAGGGAATTTTGGCCGAAGCTCTCCTTCACCCATCAGAAGGAATATGTGAAGGCAATTGAGGACGCGAAGAAGCCAGAAACCCGCGAAAAACGCATTGCCGCCATGAGGGACGCACTGGCAAGAGTCCACGCAAGAAGTAACGTTGCTCGGGAAGGCGGAAACCATCAACCGGTCCGTGACACCGGCACAATCACTTTCAGCGCCGCCCGCTCCACTGTCACATCGACCGGCGTGGGGCAGACGTACTCGCCGTCGGCGTAAACCTGTGATGGCTTTTCGGTTTCGATCCGTAAACGGTCTGCCTGAAAATACCTGACCTCGGAGAGGTTCAAGTGGCGACCGGAATAGACGGACGGAAAAAGGCGCAGCAGGCGCGCCTTTGCCATGGCCCCGACCAGGCAGACCTCGAGTTTTCCGTCGTCGAGCCTGGCGTGTGGGGCGATCAGGATGCCTCCGCCATAAGTGGGAGTGTTGGCGAAAGCGACCACCATCGCCGGCCCATCGTGGCGGGTGTCGAACCCGCTCGATGGATGGTCTCGCGAGGCTTGGACCTTCACCACCACCGGTTGAAAGCCGAACAGCGCCGGCAGAAGGCTGAGCAGGTAGCCACCACGCCGCCGCATGGTGCGAGGAAGCCGGTTGGCGTACCGCGCGACCTCGACATCGAGACCCACGCCCCCGACACAACAGAAGTAGTGCCGGTGCGACTCGAGTACACTCGCGGCCTCCGCTGCTCGGGGAGAAGAAAGGCCCGAGATCACTCCCACATCAATGCGGCGAACATTATCCCCGTCGTCGCCCTCGTGGGGGCCCACGCCGGAGTCCTCGCGGGCGTGCTGGCCGGAAGCGAACTGACGCCACGCAGCCAGCGCGTCGCCCACACTGCGAAGCTTCAAGGCGCGCGCAAAATCATTGCCGCTGCCGTGCGGGACGACGAGCACTGGGAGGTGCAGTTTGACCAGCTGCGGCAGATGACGGTGTACCGTGCCGTCGCCGCCGAAAATTAGGATGGCATCGGCGTCAGTTGGGTTCGCGGGCAACCCAAGCTGCCAGAGTGAATCCGAATTTCGTGCAAACGGATTCAGATGCCCGGTTGACGAACCTAAACCAAGAATGGCGGCGACTCGCATTTCGCCGCCCGAGATTAACAAACTTTAACCGACAAAAGTAGCTGGAGACATTCTTTGCGGACTGCAAATTGCAATCGGGTGAGACGACATGGAGGCCGAGTTCTGAATTCGTGCTGTACGAAAAGGCATGACCTTAAGTCACTTGTATTTACTTACTGGAATTGGCGTAATCAGCTTAAGAACTTCAAGGATGGTGGGCATAGAGAAGGGCCAGTCCTCTTGAGTACTAGAGGGTTGGACTGGCAAACTTTTTTGAACCTGGCCTAATAGTTAATGCCGCCGTTCTAAGCGCTTCCTAGAGAGAGAGTCTTCCCAATCATGCGCTTGTACGTTGTCGCCGTAGTGTGTCTGTCTTTAAGTTTTGTGGTTACCCTGGTGGGATGTGGCGGAGATATGGCGTCTTCTCCTTCACCCAGTGCGGGGGTTCCCGCAATCAGGACCCATCCTTCAAGCAGGACGGTGGCGCCTGGACAAACTGCGACGTTCTCGACCACGGCCACCGGCGACGGTCCTTTAACCTACCAGTGGGAGAGAAACGAAACAGCGATTTCGGGCGCGACTTCGGCCAGTTACACCACATCTCCAGTCACGGCAGCGGACAACGGAGCCAGATTCCGTGTGGTAGTCAGCAATTCCGTGGGCAGCGCGACCAGCAATCCGGCGACGCTCTCTGTGAGCGGAGTCACCGCCGCCACCGCCGTCGACGTGGTGACCTACCACAACGATGTCGCCCGTACCGGGCAGAACTTGAACGAAGCAGTTCTGACCCCTGCGAACGTCAATTCAACCACCTTCGGCAAACTCCGTTCGCTCCCGGTGGATGGAAAAGTCGACGCCCAGCCGCTTTACCTGGCCCAGCTTGCTATCGGTGGCGCTACCCGCAACGTGCTCTAC